>Ga0335069_10002440_pt1 | contig 28606 bp, 16 predicted proteins | sample Lox_Sample_11_FD_206714 | JGI IMG/M metagenome (GOLD analysis project Ga0335069, IMG submission 206714) | Soil microbial communities from Loxahatchee National Wildlife Refuge, Florida, United States - Lox_Sample_1.1 | ecosystem: Environmental > Terrestrial > Soil > Wetlands | place: USA...
TACCTGCTGGTATCCATTGCCCCAAGCATGGACGACAGCAACCCGGTGGAATTCACGGTGACGTCGAACCCATTGCCGCCGGGCTGGCTGGATCAGGATATCGGGCAGGTCGGAGCGGCGGGCACTGCCAGCTACGCGAACAATGCGTTTTCGATACAGGCAAATGGCAGTACGTTTTTCACCGAAACTGCCGATGCCTTCCACTTTGTGTATCAACCACTCTCGGGAGACGGCAGCATTGTGGCCCGTGTGCCGAGTACGAGCAGCTATTACGCGCAAGCAGGTCTAATGATCCGCGAGACGCTGAGTGCGAACTCGAATTACTTCATGAGCGTGAATTCGTTTTCTGGAACAGCTTATGCCATGTATCGAGTATCGGGCGGTACCAGCGGCTATGGAGGTGGGACAAGCGGGTCACTTCCGGAGTGGCTCAAGGTGACGAGGAGCGGAAATACGTTTAGCGGGTACCTGTCGACGGATGGGGTGAACTGGACGCAGTTGGGGGGAAGCCAGACGATCAGCATGGCGCAGAGCGTCTATATTGGTCTAGCGATGAGTGGGGGCACCTCCGGGACCTATACGGGGGCATTCGATAACCTGACCGTGAATTCCTCGGGTGCTGGGATCTATCCGTATATTTCCGGTATTGCTCCAGGTTCGGGCGGAGTTGGGGCGAGTGTCACAGTTAGCGGATTGTATTTCGGTTCAACGCAAGGTTCGAGCACGGTCACCTTTAGTGGAACGGCAGGAACGCCTACGAGTTGGAGCGCAAATAGTATCGTCGTTCCTGTACCAAGCGGCGCGACGACTGGAAATGTGCTGGTTACGAAGACTGGCTTGGTTAGTAACGCGGTAAGCTTCACCGTGAGCGCGACACCAGGGATAACCAATCTGTCGCCCACTTCGGGACCCGTCAGCACCGTCGTCACGATCACAGGCAACAACTTTGGAGCATCACAAGGTGCCAGCTCAGTCACCTTTAATGGAACCTCAGCAAGTCCCACGAGTTGGAGCTCAACGACAATCGTCGTGCCCGTTCCAAATGGATCGAGTTCGGGCAATGTAGTCGTCACTGTTTCAGGTGTAGCTAGTAATGGGGTCTCCTTCACGGTCGTCCCCGCAGCGAGCATCACTTCCGTCACACCGAGTTCCGGAGCGCCTGGAACTCCTGTCACGATCTCGGGAACAAACTTTGGGGCGTCGCAAGGGACAAGCACCGTAACCTTTAACGGTACAACATCGACACCCACGAGCTGGAGCGCTACCAACATTGCCGTAGCCGTACCAGGTGGCGCGACGACGGGAAATGTGTTGGTTTCCATCTCCGGGGTGGCCAGTAATGGGGTGAGCTTTACCGTCTTACCTGTCCCATCTATCACCAGTGTGTCGCCAACTTCCGGTTTGGCCGGGTCGGTTGTCACGATCTCCGGAGCGAACTTTGGATCGACCCAGGGAAGTGGGCTGGTGACGGTCAATGGAACAACAGCACCGGTAACAACTTGGAGCTCAACGAGCATAACGGTTTCCGTACCCCTGGGCGCGACAACGGGCAACATCATCGTATTTGCCAGCGGCGTGAACAGTAACGGGGCATCTTTCACTGTCGAGAATCTACCGTCGGGATGGACGGATTTGGACATCGGCCCCAGTGGAGCGACTGGAAGTGCCGTGTATATGAGCGACGTATTCACAATAAGGTCTGCAGGGACCGGTGTGGGGTCAGGAAACAGCAACAGCACGACGATTGACGGGTTTCATTATGTCTATCAGCAGCTAAATGGCGATGGTTCAGTCGTGGCCCGACTCACTGGAGCATCTGGGGGATGGGCGACTCAAGGCGGCTTAATGATCCGGGAAACTCTGGATCAGTCTGCAACGAACGTCAGCTTTACGACCGACGCTCTCTCTGCACCAAGTCTCTACCTATTTGACAGGGCGAGTTCAGGGGGAAACGAATCTTATACGACCACGACTGCTATACCTGGATATCCAACCTGGCTCAAGCTGGCTCGATCTGGGAACACGTTCACTGCGTTCACTTCGCCGGACGGCATCAACTGGACCCAATACGGGGCAGCCACGACCGTAAGCATGGCGCAAAACGCCTACATTGGGCTTTTCTCCAGTGGTGGAAATAACGGCACACAGATTGGCACAGCAACTTTGGACAACGTCTCTCTAGGTTCATCGGCAGCGCCAGCTCCGGCAATCAATGACGTATCTGCGACGACGGGCCCAATAGGGAGTCAAGTTATGCTGACGGGCTCGGGCTTCGGAGGAAGTCAGGGGAGCAGCTTTGTAACTCTCAGTTCAATCCCAGTGTCCATAAACTCCTGGAGCGACACCTCCATCAACATTTCAATCCCCGCGGGAGCTACTTCTGGCCACCTCGTTGTAACTGTTGCGCCCAGCATGAATGACAGTAACCCGGTCGAATTTACAATCACCGGCAATCCTCTGCCCAACGGATGGCTCGATCAAGATATCGGAACTTCGGGCGCGGCTGGAACAGCCACATTTGCTAGCGGTGTGTTCACCTTGAACTCCGCCGGCACAGGCGTCGGCGGCGTCGGTGGTGGTAGTGTGACAGTTGACGGATTCCATTTTGTCTACCAGCCATTGCCGTCGGACGGCGAGATTGTGGCGCACATCGAGAGCATACAGGGTGGATGGGGCTCTCAGGCGGGCCTCATGATCCGGGAAACTCTAGCCGAAGGCGCGACAAATGCGTTCCTTACGGTCAACTCGATTTCAACTCCCACTCTTTATCTTGACTACCGGCCGAGCACTGGCGGGACCGAGACGTATGCGTCAAGCAGCTCTTCCGCGTTGCCACTGTGGTTAAAACTCTCGAGAAGCGGCAGCGCCTTGTCGGCTTACACATCACCCGATGGTCTGAATTGGACCCAATTGGGGTCGAGCATCTCGCTGACGATGGCCCAAAACGTCTACATTGGCCTTGCCTGCAGTGGCGGAAATCACGAGTCCGACATCACGACCTCCACTTTCGACTATGTTTCTCTAACCACCACCACAACGCCAGCTCCCGTAATCGGGTCTCTGAGTGCGACCACCGGCAAGGCGGGAGAGCAAGTAGTGTTGACGGGCTTTGGGTTCGGAGCAGTTCAAGGAAACAGTTCCGTAAATTTGAATGGCGTGATCACGCCAGTCAATTCCTGGAGCGATACCTCCATCACGATCACGATTCCAGCCTCAGCTACTTCGGGCTATCTCGTGGTGACAGTCGCTCCCAGCGGGAATGACAGCAATGCAATGCCGTTTGAGGTGACCTCCAACCCATTGCCCTCCCCTTGGTTAGATCAAGATATCGGCCCGGTCGGGCTTGCCGGCGGATCGAGCTACGGCAGCAACGCGTTCACCGCACAGGGGGCAGGAAATGGCTGGATATCCAATCAGCCAGACGGGTTCCATTTTGTGTTTCAACCCATTTCTGGGGACGGAACAATTATTGCTCGAATTGTCAGTCTGTCCGGAAGTAACAGCGCAGCCGGAGTGATGTTCCGACAGGCAATCGAGGACACTGCAGCACCCAATGCCTTCGCCTACTACTTCGGACAAAATACGGATATCTATTATTCCGATAGGACAACGGAAGGCTCGAATGAAGGCGATATCTCATACACTGCTAGCCTAACGCTTCCATACTGGGCAAAACTGGTCAGGAGTGGCGACACCTTCAGCGCGTTTACGTCAGCTGACGGTGCCAATTGGTCACAAGTGGGAACAACCCAAACGATAGGCATGTCCGCAAGCGCTTACGTCGGGCTTGCCGTGAGCGACCGTACGACCTCGACTCTTGCTACGGCCGTGTTTGACAATGTCTCGGTGACTTCCACATCCGCGCCTGGTCCCTCGATTACCGGTCTCTCTTCGACAACCGGATCCGTGGGCAGCCAGGTAGTTATTTATGGCACGGGGTTCGGAGCTTCGCAGGGGAACAGTGCCGTGTTGTTGAGCGGAGTTGCGACGACGGTCGACTCTTGGGCAGCGAATTCGATCACGATTACAATTCCGAATGGGGCCGTTTCCGGCCCTCTATTGGCGTCCGTTGCGCCAGGGATGAACGACAGCAATGCAGTTCAGTTTACGGTTACATCCGATCCCCTGCCCTCGGGATGGCTAGACCAAGACATCGGGTCGGTTGGAGTCGAAGGGAGTGCGGGCTACTCTGCCCAGACATTCACTGTAAGTGGAGGTGGCTACGGGATCGGGGGCACAGGTTACGGTTATGGTGGACCACAAGATGCCTTCCACTTTGTATACCAACCGCTGGCTGGGGATGGCACCGTGGTAGCGCGCATTGTCACCAACCCCGGAACAATGGGGCAATCAGGCATAATGATTCGACAGGGATTGGATGCGGGCTCGTTAAACTTCTTTTTTGGCAACTACACCGTGGATGAAGGCGCCTTCATCTTTGATCGTGCGAGCACGGGTTCTGGAGAAACCAGTCCGGCTTACGCCGCTGCTACCATGCCCTATTGGATCAAGGTCCAGAGAAGCGGTTCAAGCTTCACGTCTTACACTTCAGCGGATGGATCTTCCTGGACGCAGGTGGGTTCGGCCGTCTCGATCCCGATGAGCGAAAATGTTTACGTTGGCTTTGCCGTTAGCGGTGGCAGTCAAACCACTCTTGGCTCAGCCACTTTCGACAACGTGGCCGTCAGTTTCACGGCTTGGGGAGCGTCGCCGACAATCTCGAGCGTCACGCCGACTTCAGGTGACTTCGGCGCAACCGTCACGATCTCTGGATCAAATTTCGGAGCAACTCAAGGAAGCAGCGCAGTGACATTCAATGGTACACCCGCGGCTCCTTGCGGAACCTGCTGGAGTTCGAGTTCGATAACCGTGAATGTGCCGAACGGCGCCACAACGGGGAACATTGTTGTGAATGTTGGAGGTGTAAACAGTAACGGAGTCACGTTTGGCGTCTTCAACCCTTCCATTACTGGCGTTTCGCCGCCAGCTGCACAAGCCAGCGCCATGGTTACTATCAACGGTTCAGGGTTTGGATCGACCTTTGTCGGAAACCAGGTTCAGTTCAACGGAATTCCGGGGAGCATCTTGAGCTGGAGTGACACCAGCATCGCCGTCCAGGTACCCTCGAATGCCACCAGCGGGCCGGTCACAGTGATTGAAGGTGGCGTGACAAGCAATTCAGTCTCCTTCTCCGTCGAGACGCTCTCAGTTACGGGGATCAGCCCGAACATGGCTTTGCCAGGTTCGACCGTGGTCATTACTGGAACAGGGTTTGGGCCCTACCAAAGCAATAGCACAGTCGATTTCAATGGCACCGTTGCATCCGTTCAAGACTGGAGTGATACCCAAATTACCACCACAGTCCCGACTGGCACCACCTCGGGGAGTGTCCGCATAACAGTTGGAGGCTTTTGGTGGTTCGGACCTCTATTTACAGTCGAAACACAAACCCAGCTCGTCGATTCACAGAATCACCAGACTACTTATTTGTTCGCCATGATTGGCGGAATCTGGGCACCCATACAAGTGCAAGGGTCCGGATGTTCTACTTGCACGATTCGTGGAAACATTAGCTACACTTACGACGGTTCTGGAAACCCTCTATCGAGAACCGACGAAAACGGCAACACCACCACGTACACATACGACTCCTTCAACGATCTTCTGACTGTGACAGTCCCGATTGCTCCGGGACATACCGCGACCACTGCCTACACCTACAACAGTTTCAGCGAGGTGCTGACTGCAACCGACCCTCTCGGAAACGTCACGACCAACAAATATGATACGAACGGCAATCTCCTGACCGTGACCGCTCCGACTCCGGGCGATGGCGCAGCAGCGAGCGTGACCCAATTCGCGTACAACAATCTCGGTGAGCTCACGCAAATTACCGATCCACTTGGAAATCAAACGAACATTACCTATTTCTCGACGGGCATGATCAACACGATTACCGACGCACAAAGCAACGTTACGACATATGCCTATGACAGCCGAGGAAACCGTACCTCCGTCACGGATGCGAACAACAAGCAAACCATATTCACCTATGACGCGATGAACCGGCTGACGAAGATTACTTACCCCGATTCAACCGCGACGCAGTTTGGCTACGATGTTCGTGGACGGCGTACATCGGTCACCGATCAGAATAGCAAGCAGACCACTTACGCGTACGATGATGCGGACCGGCTTATCACTGTTACCGATGCGGCCAACAACGTGACCACCTATGGCTACGATAGCGAGAGCAATCTGACCAGTATCAAGGATGCGAACAACAATACGACGACGTTCGATTACGATGCCTTCGCCAGAGTGACAGCCACGCACTTTCCTTCTGGCCATGTCGAACAGTACAGTTATGACAACGTCGGAAATCTGACTGGCAAAACGGACAGGAAGAACCAACAAATTACCTACACCTACGACCAGTTGAATCGGCTGACCCAGAAGACCTATCCTGACACGACCACTGTGAATTACACCTACGATGACGACTCGCGTCTGACGCAGGTGACTGACCCAACGGGAACCTATACCTTTACGTTTGACAACATGGGGCGTTTGTCGGGCACGACCACAAATGTTGCTTTTCTCACCAGTCGTAGCTTTGTAACCAGCTACGGGTACGATGCGGCATCGAACCGCACGACATTTGTCGATCCGGAGAGCGGCTCGACCAGTTTCGCGTACGACTCTCTGAACCGATTGCAAACGCTGACTCCGCCCACGTCAATCAGTGGTGGCAGCTTCGGTTTTGGCTATGACGCGCTCAGCCGGAGAACTAGCCTGACTCGCCCTAACTCGGTCAATACCACGTACACCTATGACAACCTCTCCCGGCTGTTGTCGGTGACGCATGCCAAAGCCGGAGCGACCCTGGACGGCGCCAGCTACGGCCTCGACAATGCGGGGAACCGCACGTCTAAGACTGACCTTTACGCGAACCTCGTGACGAATTACGGCTACGACAACATATATGAATTGCTCAGCGCTGCGCAGGGAAGCACGACGACAGAAAGCTACACGTATGACCCTGTGGGGAATCGCCTGAGCAACCTTTCGGTCTCGGGCTGGAGCAACAACACATCGAACGAGCTAACGTCGAGACCCGGGGTGACCTACACTTACGACGCGAACGGCAACACCACGTCCAAAACCGACTCCACCGGTACGACAAATTACTCCTGGGACTTTGAAAACCGGCTCACTAGCGTTACGTTGCCTGGTTCAGGCGGAAGTGTGTCGTACGCTTATGATCCATTCGGGCGCAGGATTTACAAATCGTCCAGCACAGGCACGAGCATCTACACCTACGATGGGATAAATCTTGTTGAAGAAACGAATGCCAGCGGTTCCGTCGTGGCTCGTTATTCACAAGGGACCAGTTTCGACGAACTACTCGCCATGCTGCGCAGTGGTGCGACGAGCTACTACGAAAGGGACGGTCTAGGTTCGGTCACTTCCCTGAGCAACGCTGCCGGGGCGCTGACGCAAACCTACACGTTCGACTCGTTCGGGAACACCACAAACTCCAGCGGCTCGCTGACGAATCCGTTCCAGTACACGAGCCGCGAGTTCGACACCGAGACGACGCTTTATTATATGCGCGCTCGGTACTTCGATCCGAAGACCGGTCGATTCCTGTCTGAAGACCCGTTGGGATTTTCGGTCGGAGATAATTTCTACGCCTACAGCTTGAACAGTCCGGTCAACTTCGTTGATCCAGCGGGGCTTAGCCCATTCGATCTTTACAATCTCTATGAGAAAGCGCGTAAGAAACTCAAGAAGGCCGATTGCGTCGTAAGTGCCGCCCTCTGCCAAGTTGGAGAGCAAGTTAGTGCTCTCAATTCCATGTCCAACGATGCAATTACCAACACGGCTGAGGCTCAGCAAAATCAGGGGAACCCCAACGCAGGTGATCTGGGGATGCAAAGGGTACAACTGTGTCTTGCAGCCGACCAGAACTGCAAGAACGCTTTGGAAAAGTGCATCAAACTGGCTGTCACGAACCCGTTCCCTCCGCCATCGTGGCTGACCGACTTGATGAACTACTTTTCCAAGAATCCATCGGCTCCGGCCCCTCCCATAAAGCGGGAGTAGTTTTTTTAGCGGCTTGATGGGACACCAGGAGGCTCCATGAAACTGTTCCTCGTAATTGCTCTGGGCATAATCGCGAGTTTTGGCCTGACGCTTCTCGCTGAATTCTTTTGGTTCAGCTCAGGGGCTAAGACGATATGGCATGTCTACCCTCAGTTCTTCTGCATCCCGATGATAGTGGGAGCTGGAGTTGGCTTTGCCGCTAGGAGGAAAGCGGTGCTTGCCGCGGCGTTGAGCCTCGCGCCGTGGGCGGTGTGGCTGGTTGTCGGGGTAAACGCCGGACACTCAACTACGTCACGCTGGGCCACCACGATAGCCCTCGTTTCGGTGTACTTCGCAGTGGGGGTTGGCGCGGCGGTTCTGGTTGGCCGTCGAATGGGTCGTTCTGTGGTGAAGAGTAACCAGTCTCCGTCTCAGGAACACGCCTAGAGCCGTCTGTCGGGGGGCATATGTCAGCCAGCGAGGGAGTGTCGTTGTGGCTATAGCCTTCCTGTGGGCGGGTTACGCGCTGTGTTTCTTTGGGAGCCTCTGGATCGTCGTCTTGGCGTGGCAGGAGGGCGTTCTCTGGGGAATAGGCTGTCTTCTTTTTCCAGTGCTTCAACTCGTCTACGTCGCCCTGAACTGGAAGAAAACTAAGTCGGCGTTCTTCCTCCTGCTAGCCGGATGCGCAGCCTTTTTAGCCTCCAGTGCTCTCGGAAGATGAACCCGTCGAGCACCTAAGATCCTGTTGGATCCCTGTTACGGTGGAGCGCCGCAGAGCGCGTGAAGAGCCATGCCTGGCGGCATGGGGAGGGGGGTGACACGTCACCCCAGGATGGGTGCTGCAGAGCAACCTGCGGTTGCTGTAGGGTAACCACAGAAAAGAAACCAGATGCACAAATCGCGGCGCTCGGGAGCGCCGGAAGTTCCTATAGGCGAACTTGTTGATTTTGAAGGCTTCCTGCTACGCTGCGCGTTCTGGTCTCAGGGCAGGAGGCGCGCATGGTGAAGCCGGTCTTTCGCAGGAAATCCATCGGCACGAAGGTGAGCGAGGAAGAATACGCGCGGCTCGAAGCGCTGGCCGGAGGCCGCGCGATGAGCGAGTGGGTGCGGGAAGTGTTGCTGCGCGAGTTGGACGGCAAGCAGGCGCGGCCCGCCGAGGAGACCGTGCTGGCGGAAGTGCTGGCGCTGCGTACGATCCTGCTGAATGCGTTTTACCGGCTGGCGGAGGGGGAGAAGCTGACGGCGGAAGAGTTGCAGTCGTTCATCGACCGTGCCGACGCCAGCAAGGTGCAGAAGGCCGCCGAGCGGCTGAAAGCCAAACCCGGCAGCTAAAGGAAAAACGGCTGCGGACGCCCATGGTCGCTACCTCGGAATGGGCTTCATGTACCGGCGGATGATCTTCTCGTCTCCGGTCTTCCAATCGCTATAGTCGGCCCCGACGACAAACATGTCGCAAGCGTAGCGAAGCGAGAAGGCGGTCTTGTCCTTGAACCAGACGGTAAAGTAGAGCGTTCCGTCGTCGATCCTATGCGTGATGTAATCCACGACCTGGCCGCGCACTTCGGGATACTTCTTACGCCGCATCGCGAGGCGTTTTTTCATTAGCTTGTGGAGCTTCTTTAGCTCCTCGGGAGTGATGCGCGTCACGGGCGTACTTCCGACCCACACGACCTTCGGTTTTTTCGATCCGCGTTTTTTACTCATGGCGCTTCTCCCGCGCGGAGTTCTTGGCCTTCGGAGCGGGCTTCCCGGCGCGCTTTTTCTTGTGCTCTTGCTCGGCTTCCCAGCGTTGTTCTTCTGCGGCGACGGCGGAATGCGGGACGATGCCGACGCGCGGCGGCAATCCCTGCTTCTTGCGTTCTTCCTCGCGGCGTTCGACGTTGAGATACACGTCGTCCGGGTCGCGCCACTGCTTCTCGTAGTCGTGGCGCTGCTTCGAGAAACGAGCCTCGTCGAAGCGTTCGCTATCCACCAAGTGCTCGGCGAAATCGGCGTTCATATCACAGCGCACTTCTTCGATCTCCGCTTCGAAGGACTGCAACTCCTCCTGGTCGGCAAACGAGAACTTCTCCATGTTGCGCACGAGGGCGACGAGGTGATCGACACCCTGGTTAAACAGGAAAAGGCTTTCGTAGATGCGGAGCTTCGCGGAACGAGCGGACGGTTGCGTGGGAAAGGGGGACCGGATAACTTCATTAACAGCCATCGTTGCCTCCTAAACAGGTGATGGTGGTTAGGGGCGTCGTGCAGGTGACACTGCGCGGCGTCCCGTTCGATACTCTATTTCCTCCTCGACTTCTTGTAGCGGAGCTTCCTGCCGTTTTTGATCTTCGGCAGAAGCGCGCGGACTTTCGCGATGTCCTTGTCACTCCAAAGGCGGACTCGCACACCGCCCACCCGAACCAGCGGCGGAAGAGGGATTTTCTTCGCGGCGATGTAGCGGTTCAGGGAAGTGAAACTGAGTCCGAGCTTCTTAGCGGCATCGCGTGTGGAAAGTCCGTTCATTCTGGATAAGACCTTTACCAGATAGCTCTGAGGGTGTCAAGCGCAATCCGAAGCGCTTCCCTGCGCTCGGGCCGCCGTCAAGGGGCAGGCCCGCTGGCGCGGCTCCCGATGGTCGCCCTTGACCGCTGCTCTCGCTTCGGGAGTGTTCCCGCCATGAGAGGCTGACGCCTCTCTGCCCCAAAAACATCGGGGCGCGCTACCATCGGGGTAAGCGAAAGTCCGGTGAGGGCCGCGATGGAATACGACAAGGACAAAGTGGACGAGATGGTGCTGGCGCTGCTCAGTCTCACCATGTTCGAGGATCGAACCGGGTTGCGAGCGTGGAAAGGCCATGACTGGGACGCGCTGGACCGGCTGCACGCGAAGGGGTACATCTCGGACCCGAAGAACAAGGCAAAATCAGTGGTGGTGAGTGCGGAAGGCGCGAAGCGATCCCGCAAGCTGTTCGAGAAACACTTCGGCAAGAATCCTGACGGGCGTCAGCGGTAGGCTTCCTTGCGATGGCGGACGGCGGTGACTTCGATGGCGTTGTCGTCTTTCAGATCGAAGAACACGCGGTAGTCGCCACAGCGGAGACGGAAACCGGCCAGCGGGGGCTTTAGTTTTTTTACGTCACCAGAGCGGCTGGCGAGGTAACGATCCAGGCAGTAAAGAATCTGCATGGCCGGTTCGCGGTCGATGGCGCGGAGATCGGCACGGGCCTCCGGGGACCAATGAACGGCGATACGTTCAGGGGTGGGCTGTTCGGAGGGTTCGCTCACTTTTTCACGCCGAACTCGCGCAGAATTTCCTCGTGGGGAATGCCTTCACCACGGGCGAGCGAAGCACGGGCGCGTTCCAGCGCCGCAGCTGTTTCCGGCGTGAGTTCTTCCTCTTCCATTTCGGCCAGAGCTAACGAGCGGGACAGCGGTTCGACCATCACTTCGAGCAGAGTGCGTACCGCGTTCAGCTTTTCATCGGGCAGCATGTCGAGCAGCGCGTGGGCCTGCTGGCGTTCTTGCTTGAGGTTCCGTTCCAATTTCGTTTTCCTTTCCCGCTTACGATCTCGAAGAGGACCAGCGGCGTGCTTCCTGCTGCAAGATCATGCTATCGAGAATCTGCTTCACAACCTTCTTGGAGTCCGGGTCAAAGCGTGAGACGGCCTCGAACTGCAAGCGCAGATCGTCGTCCGGGCCGCGTTCATCCTTGCCGAACAACAGCAAATCCGAAGTGACGCGAAGGGCCTGAGCCAATCTCTTGATGGCATCGAGAGTGGGCTGCGAAGTTCCCAACTCGTAGCGTTTCAACTGCGAGATGCCACAGCGCGCCAAACCCGCGAGGGCCTGCTGCGTGAGGTTACGTTCCTTGCGAATGGCAACCAGGCGCTCAGGAAAACCGACTTCCGTGTGTCCGTTGTGACCGTTCTTGTGCTGGCGTTTCATGTCGTCAGCATAAGAAGGCCCTTCAAACGCGTTGACCGTATGGCATTGCATATGATACGTAGAATATATCATAAATGAGCCTTGACAGCTTTTCAGAAAAACACCGGAAACGGCCCACAGAAAGGAGCATCGATGCCGTACATCCCCGATGAAGAGAAGGCCCGGCTCAAGCGGGAAATCTCGATTCAGCGGCTGGCGGAAGCGCGGGGAGTAAAGCTGAAACGGTACGGCAAGGAACTCATCGGCCTGTGCCCCTTCCACAAGGACACCAACCCGAGCCTCAACATCGATCCGGTGAAGAACGTGTGGCACTGCAAGGGGGCGTGCGACGAAGGCGGCGACGTGATCGAGTGGGTGATGCGCGCCGAGGGCGTCAGCTTCACACACGCCGTGGAACTGTTGAAGCGGGACTTTCTTCCTTTAGCTGCGAAACGGTCCGGCCCGCCGCCGAAGGAATCTTCCACGGTGAAACTGCCGCCGCTGGCCGAGCAGAGTCTCAACGACAAAAAACTGTTGGAACTGGTGGTGCACCACTATCACGAGACGCTGAAGCAGACGCCGGAAGCGCAGCAGTATCTCGTCAATCGCGGCCTCACGTCGTCAGAGATGATCGAGCAGTTCCGGTTGGGCTTCGCCAACCGCACGCTGACCTACCGCGTGCCAGATAAAAACCGCAAACAAGGCAACGAGCAGCGCGGCCAACTAGCGAACCTGGGCATCTTGCGTGAGAGCGGACACGAGCACTTCCACGGTTCGCTGGTGATCCCGGTGTTCAATCTCGCAGGCGAAGTGGTGGAGATGTATGGGCGGAAGATCGGACGAGCGTTCCGGGAAAACACGCCGCTGCACTCGTACCTGCCAGGGCCGATGCGCGGGGTGTGGAACGAACAGGCGCTTGTCGCGTCGAAGGAAATCATCCTGTGTGAAGCGCTGATCGACGCGCTGACGTTCTGGTGCGCGGGCTATCGCCACGTGACGGCGAGCTACGGTGTGAACGGTTTTACCGACGATCATCGGGCCGCGCTCAAAAAGCATGGCACCAAGAGAGTCTATATCGCCTACGACCGGGACGACGCCGGCGAGCGGGCGGCGGCGAAGCTGGCGGAAGAACTCCTGGCGATGGGGATCGAATGCTACCGGGTGCAGTTCCCGAAAGGCATGGACGCGAACGAGTTCGCGTTGAAGGTGACACCAGCGACGAAAAGCCTCGGCATCTTGCTGGGCAAAGCGGCGTGGCTGGGGAAGGGCCAGCGGCCCACAGTGGCGGCGAGCGAGCCGCAAATCATCGAAGAGAAACCAGCGGCTAAAGAAAAAATCGCCGAACCTGTCGCAGCCGCTCTTCCTCCTGTGGTCCCGGTAGAGCAGGAAACTCCGCAGGTGCCAGCGGAAGAAAAAATCCCCGAGCGCATCGAGGCCAACACCACGGAGGAGGAAACCGGTCTTTCTTTAGCTGCCGAGCAGCCCATCGCGTCGTTGCCAACTGGAACCGTGGTGCCGGTGCGGGGCGTGTCGGTCGAAGTGAATGGCGAGACGGTGTACGTGACCATGGGCGAGCGGCGCTATCGCATCCTGGACCTCGGGAAGAACACGGCTCCGGGCGTGCTGCACGTGAACGTGATGGTAACCAGCACCAACGCGCGCGGGGACACCCGCCTGCACGTGGACCGCTTCGATCTCTACGGCGCACGTCCGCGCACACTCTTCGCCAAGCAAGCCGCAAAAGAACTGGGCCACAAGGAAGAGGGCATCGAGCGCGATCTGGCCACGCTGATCCTGAAACTCGAAGACTTGCAACACGAGTGGCTGGAAAAGGCGCTGAATCCGCCGGAAGAAAAACTCGAGATGACCGCCGAGGAAAAAGCGGCCGCGTTGGAACTGTTGCGTGATCCGCGCCTGCTGGAGCGGGTGCTGGAGGACTTCGAGAAATGCGGCGTGGTGGGCGAGGAGACCAACAAAAAAATCGGCTACCTGGCCGCGGTGTCGCGCCTGCTCGAAAAGCCGCTGGCCGTCGTGGTGCAGTCGGCCTCTTCGGCGGGCAAAAGCTCGCTGATGGAAGCGGTGCTGGACTTCATGCCGGAAGAGCAGCGGGAGAGCTACACGGCCATGACCGGGCAAGCGCTGTTCTACATGGGACAGAAAAATCTCCAACACAAAATCCTGGCCATCTCGGAACAACAGGGAGCCGACCGCGCCGCGTATCCGCTGAAGTTGTTGCAGTCGGAAGGGGTGCTGAAAATCGCCTCGACCGGGAAAGACCCGGTGAGCGGGAAGCTGGTGACACACGATTACGAAGTGGAAGGCCCAGTGATGCTGTTCCTGACCACCACCGCCCAGGACGTGGACGAGGAACTGATGAACCGCGCGATCGCGCTGACCGTGAACGAGGACCGCGAACAGACGCGGGCGATCCACCAGCGGCAGCGGGAAGCGCGCACCATCGAGGGTCATCTCTTGCGGCGCAAACGGAGCAAGCTGGTGCGCCTGCACCGCAACGCGCAGCGCCTGTTGCGCCCGCTGGTGGTAGTGAACCACCACGACGTGGGGGAGTTCCCCGATTACATGACGCGGGCGCGGCGCGACCACGCGAAGCTGCTGACGCTGATCGAAGCCATCGCGCTGCTGCATCAGCACCAGCGGGAAATCAAAACGGTTCCCTGTGACGGCGAGATGCTGGAATACATCGAGGCCAGCGCGGCGGACGTGCAACTGGCGCAGACGCTCGCTGACCAGGTGGGACTGAAGCCTTCGCTCGACGAGCTGCGCCCGCAAACCCGCAAGCTGCTGGCGCTGATTACCGAGATGGTGCAGGCCGAGTGTGTGCGCTCGGAGATCGCGCCGGGTGAGTATCGATTCACGCGGCGCACGGTGCGCGAGCACACCAAGTGGGGCGACACGCAGTTGCGGCAACATCTGAAGCGGCTGGAAGAGATGGAGTATCTGGTGGTGCGGCGCGGCGGCAACCAGGGTCAGTTGGTGGTCTACCAACTTCCAGCTTCCGAGGAGGAAGCGCATCGTAGCGCAAACTTCGCGGGGTTGGAGGCCAACTTCGCGGGGGTAAACGACGACTTCGCGGGTGGGGTGCGGGCACTTCGCGGCCCCGGAAAAAATGACGCATCGCCAACACTGGAAAGGCTTTCGGCTTCAACTTCGCGGCTTCGCGGAAACGCATATAGGGGGGAGCAAAAGCAGGGAGAGCCGCGCAACGTAGTCGTAGCCGAAAGCAAACCGAACGGCCACGGCTTGACGGGACGCGCGGGGGTGAAGTGATGGCCCGCGTCATCAAACACAAGACTCAGCCCGATCCGCGCACGCCGCTGGGCCGCTTGCGGGAAGAGCATCTCGAATGGCTGCTGATCAACAACTACGCGGAGGACACCGCCGATCATGCACGCTGGTCCATCGGCGACTTCGTGCGCTGGGCCGAGCAGCGCGGCATGCAGCACCCGATGGAAGTGACCCGCCCGATCCTGGAGAGCTATCAGCGCTACTTGTACTACTACCGGCAGAAGAACGGGCAGCCGCTGACGTTCCGCACGCAACACTCGCGGCTCGTGCCGGTGCGCCGCTGGTTCCGCTGGCTGGTGCGCAACAATCACATCCTGCACAACCCGGCTTCCGATCTGGACCTGCCGAGGATGGAGAAGCGCATCCCGCGCACCATCTTCTCGGCGGACGAAGTCGAGCACGTCATGGTGGTGCCGGACATTACGACGCCGGTGGGACTGCGCGACCGCGCGATCCTCGAAACGTTCTACTCCACCGGCGTAAGGCGGACCGAACTCATCCGTCTCAAACTCTACGATGTGGACCGCGAACGGGGCACGCTGACGATCCGCGAGGGCAAGGGGAAGAAGGACCGCATGATCCCCATCGGCGAGCGGGCGCTCCTGTGGGTGGGAAAATATCTGCGGGAGGCGCGCCCGCTGCTGGCCGTCGAGCCGGATGACGCCACGCTGTTCCTGACACAATACGGAGAGCCGTTCAATCCCGACGCGCTGAGCAATCTGACGCGGGAGTTAATCGCCCAGGCGAACCTTGGGAAATCCGGGTCCTGCCACACGTTCCGGCACACCATGGCGACGCTGATGCTGGAAGGCGGCGCGAACCTTCGCTACATCCAGCAGATGCTCGGGCACGCGGAGATCAGCACCACGGAAATTTACACGCACGTGGCCATCCGCAAGCTGCAAAAAATCCACGCGGCCACGCATCCCGGCGCCACGCTGGACCGCAAAGCAACCTCTGCGACGAGCGAGAGCACTGGTGCGGATGAAGATGGCGAGAAGGCCGCGTTGCTGGCCGTGCTCGAAGTGGAAGCAGAGGAAGATGCTGAAGAGCCGAACAGCAAATAACGTAGGATGCTATATTTTTAGACCCAAAAAAGACTTGGGAAAAAGCTTGACAAGACTCTTGACGGCTTTTTCGGAAAGCCGCTTTTCACACAAAAATCCGAATAGACCGCCGTGGGACAGCGAAGGCGACAGAAGGCAGCTTCTGTCGAGTGGAGCGCGGGAAGGCTCGTGCAGTTCGAGGCCGCGTCGGATAACGAGCGAGTTATCGGATGCGCCGCAGCGGAGCGTCCTTCGTTGCCCACGGAGCACATGGCTCTCGGAAAATCCTGCTCTGGTAACGACTCAGCACTTATAATCGAGGTAATGCCGACAGCAGCTAAAGAAGAAGTGCTCTCCGCGTCGAGCCATCCGTGTGTGTTTTTTCCTTTAGCTGTCTCTTCAACCGTCAGCCTAAAAACTCGCGTCTGGGGTTCGAGCGAAAAAACGCTGCACTGTTTTAGTGCAACGGCGCGGCTAAGTGGAAACTCACGTAGGGGATGGCAGAGCTGGAGCGGAAACACTGCGGCAGGGTCAGCATTAGACGCGAACGGCAACACCACGTCCAAAACCGACTCCACCGGTACGACAAATTACTCCTGGGACTTTGAAAACCGGCTCACTAGCGTTACGTTGCCTGGTTCAGGCGGAAGTGTGTCGTACGCTTATGATCCATTCGGGCGCAGGATTTACAAATCGTCCAGCACAGGCACGAGCATCTACACCTACGATGGGATAAATCTTGTTGAAGAAACGAATGCCAGCGGTTCCGTCGTGGCTCGTTATTCACAAGGGACCAGTTTCGACGAACTACTCGCCATGCTGCGCAGTGGTGCGACGAGCTACTACGAAAGGGACGGTCTAGGTTCGGTCACTTCCCTGAGCAACGCTGCCGGGGCGCTGACGCAAACCTACACGTTCGACTCGTTCGGGAACACCACAAACTCCAGCGGCTCGCTGACGAATCCGTTCCAGTACACGAGCCGCGAGTTCGACACCGAGACGACGCTTTATTATATGCGCGCTCGGTACTTCGATCCGAAGACCGGTCGATTCCTGTCTGAAGACCCGTTGGGATTTTCGGTCGGAGATAATTTCTACGCCTACAGCTTGAACAGTCCGGTCAACTTCGTTGATCCAGCGGGGCTTAGCCCATTCGATCTTTACAATCTCTATGAGAAAGCGCGTAAGAAACTCAAGAAGGCCGATTGCGTCGTAAGTGCCGCCCTCTGCCAAGTTGGAGAGCAAGTTAGTGCTCTCAATTCCATGTCCAACGATGCAATTACCAACACGGCTGAGGCTCAGCAAAATCAGGGGAACCCCAACGCAGGTGATCTGGGGATGCAAAGGGTACAACTGTGTCTTGCAGCCGACCAGAACTGCAAGAACGCTTTGGAAAAGTGCATCAAACTGGCTGTCACGAACCCGTTCCCTCCGCCATCGTGGCTGACCGACTTGATGAACTACTTTTCCAAGAATCCATCGGCTCCGGCCCCTCCCATAAAGCGGGAGTAGTTTTTTTAGCGGCTTGATGGGACACCAGGAGGCTCCATGAAACTGTTCCTCGTAATTGCTCTGGGCATAATCGCGAGTTTTGGCCTGACGCTTCTCGCTGAATTCTTTTGGTTCAGCTCAGGGGCTAAGACGATATGGCATGTCTACCCTCAGTTCTTCTGCATCCCGATGATAGTGGGAGCTGGAGTTGGCTTTGCCGCTAGGAGGAAAGCGGTGCTTGCCGCGGCGTTGAGCCTCGCGCCGTGGGCGGTGTGGCTGGTTGTCGGGGTAAACGCCGGACACTCAACTACGTCACGCTGGGCCACCACGATAGCCCTCGTTTCGGTGTACTTCGCAGTGGGGGTTGGCGCGGCGGTTCTGGTTGGCCGTCGAATGGGTCGTTCTGTGGTGAAGAGTAACCAGTCTCCGTCTCAGGAACACGCCTAGAGCCGTCTGTCGGGGGGCATATGTCAGCCAGCGAGGGAGTGTCGTTGTGGCTATAGCCTTCCTGTGGGCGGGTTACGCGCTGTGTTTCTTTGGGAGCCTCTGGATCGTCGTCTTGGCGTGGCAGGAGGGCGTTCTCTGGGGAATAGGCTGTCTTCTTTTTCCAGTGCTTCAACTCGTCTACGTCGCCCTGAACTGGAAGAAAACTAAGTCGGCGTTCTTCCTCCTGCTAGCCGGATGCGCAGCCTTTTTAGCCTCCAGTGCTCTCGGAAGATGAACCCGTCGAGCACCTAAGATCCTGTTGGATCCCTGTTACGGTGGAGCGCCGCAGAGCGCGTGAAGAGCCATGCCTGGCGGCATGGGGAGGGGGGTGACACGTCACCCCAGGATGGGTGCTGCAGAGCAACCTGCGGTTGCTGTAGGGTAACCACAGAAAAGAAACCAGATGCACAAATCGCGGCGCTCGGGAGCGCCGGAAGTTCCTATAGGCGAACTTGTTGATTTTGAAGGCTTCCTGCTACGCTGCGCGTTCTGGTCTCAGGGCAGGAGGCGCGCATGGTGAAGCCGGTCTTTCGCAGGAAATCCATCGGCACGAAGGTGAGCGAGGAAGAATACGCGCGGCTCGAAGCGCTGGCCGGAGGCCGCGCGATGAGCGAGTGGGTGCGGGAAGTGTTGCTGCGCGAGTTGGACGGCAAGCAGGCGCGGCCCGCCGAGGAGACCGTGCTGGCGGAAGTGCTGGCGCTGCGTACGATCCTGCTGAATGCGTTTTACCGGCTGGCGGAGGGGGAGAAGCTGACGGCGGAAGAGTTGCAGTCGTTCATCGACCGTGCCGACGCCAGCAAGGTGCAGAAGGCCGCCGAGCGGCTGAAAGCCAAACCCGGCAGCTAAAGGAAAAACGGCTGCGGACGCCCATGGTCGCTACCTCGGAATGGGCTTCATGTACCGGCGGATGATCTTCTCGTCTCCGGTCTTCCAATCGCTATAGTCGGCCCCGACGACAAACATGTCGCAAGCGTAGCGAAGCGAGAAGGCGGTCTTGTCCTTGAACCAGACGGTAAAGTAGAGCGTTCCGTCGTCGATCCTATGCGTGATGTAATCCACGACCTGGCCGCGCACTTCGGGATACTTCTTACGCCGCATCGCGAGGCGTTTTTTCATTAGCTTGTGGAGCTTCTTTAGCTCCTCGGGAGTGATGCGCGTCACGGGCGTACTTCCGACCCACACGACCTTCGGTTTTTTCGATCCGCGTTTTTTACTCATGGCGCTTCTCCCGCGCGGAGTTCTTGGCCTTCGGAGCGGGCTTCCCGGCGCGCTTTTTCTTGTGCTCTTGCTCGGCTTCCCAGCGTTGTTCTTCTGCGGCGACGGCGGAATGCGGGACGATGCCGACGCGCGGCGGCAATCCCTGCTTCTTGCGTTCTTCCTCGCGGCGTTCGACGTTGAGATACACGTCGTCCGGGTCGCGCCACTGCTTCTCGTAGTCGTGGCGCTGCTTCGAGAAACGAGCCTCGTCGAAGCGTTCGCTATCCACCAAGTGCTCGGCGAAATCGGCGTTCATATCACAGCGCACTTCTTCGATCTCCGCTTCGAAGGACTGCAACTCCTCCTGGTCGGCAAACGAGAACTTCTCCATGTTGCGCACGAGGGCGACGAGGTGATCGACACCCTGGTTAAACAGGAAAAGGCTTTCGTAGATGCGGAGCTTCGCGGAACGAGCGGACGGTTGCGTGGGAAAGGGGGACCGGATAACTTCATTAACAGCCATCGTTGCCTCCTAAACAGGTGATGGTGGTTAGGGGCGTCGTGCAGGTGACACTGCGCGGCGTCCCGTTCGATACTCTATTTCCTCCTCGACTTCTTGTAGCGGAGCTTCCTGCCGTTTTTGATCTTCGGCAGAAGCGCGCGGACTTTCGCGATGTCCTTGTCACTCCAAAGGCGGACTCGCACACCGCCCACCCGAACCAGCGGCGGAAGAGGGATTTTCTTCGCGGCGATGTAGCGGTTCAGGGAAGTGAAACTGAGTCCGAGCTTCTTAGCGGCATCGCGTGTGGAAAGTCCGTTCATTCTGGATAAGACCTTTACCAGATAGCTCTGAGGGTGTCAAGCGCAATCCGAAGCGCTTCCCTGCGCTCGGGCCGCCGTCAAGGGGCAGGCCCGCTGGCGCGGCTCCCGATGGTCGCCCTTGACCGCTGCTCTCGCTTCGGGAGTGTTCCCGCCATGAGAGGCTGACGCCTCTCTGCCCCAAAAACATCGGGGCGCGCTACCATCGGGGTAAGCGAAAGTCCGGTGAGGGCCGCGATGGAATACGACAAGGACAAAGTGGACGAGATGGTGCTGGCGCTGCTCAGTCTCACCATGTTCGAGGATCGAACCGGGTTGCGAGCGTGGAAAGGCCATGACTGGGACGCGCTGGACCGGCTGCACGCGAAGGGGTACATCTCGGACCCGAAGAACAAGGCAAAATCAGTGGTGGTGAGTGCGGAAGGCGCGAAGCGATCCCGCAAGCTGTTCGAGAAACACTTCGGCAAGAATCCTGACGGGCGTCAGCGGTAGGCTTCCTTGCGATGGCGGACGGCGGTGACTTCGATGGCGTTGTCGTCTTTCAGATCGAAGAACACGCGGTAGTCGCCACAGCGGAGACGGAAACCGGCCAGCGGGGGCTTTAGTTTTTTTACGTCACCAGAGCGGCTGGCGAGGTAACGATCCAGGCAGTAAAGAATCTGCATGGCCGGTTCGCGGTCGATGGCGCGGAGATCGGCACGGGCCTCCGGGGACCAATGAACGGCGATACGTTCAGGGGTGGGCTGTTCGGAGGGTTCGCTCACTTTTTCACGCCGAACTCGCGCAGAATTTCCTCGTGGGGAATGCCTTCACCACGGGCGAGCGAAGCACGGGCGCGTTCCAGCGCCGCAGCTGTTTCCGGCGTGAGTTCTTCCTCTTCCATTTCGGCCAGAGCTAACGAGCGGGACAGCGGTTCGACCATCACTTCGAGCAGAGTGCGTACCGCGTTCAGCTTTTCATCGGGCAGCATGTCGAGCAGCGCGTGGGCCTGCTGGCGTTCTTGCTTGAGGTTCCGTTCCAATTTCGTTTTCCTTTCCCGCTTACGATCTCGAAGAGGACCAGCGGCGTGCTTCCTGCTGCAAGATCATGCTATCGAGAATCTGCTTCACAACCTTCTTGGAGTCCGGGTCAAAGCGTGAGACGGCCTCGAACTGCAAGCGCAGATCGTCGTCCGGGCCGCGTTCATCCTTGCCGAACAACAGCAAATCCGAAGTGACGCGAAGGGCCTGAGCCAATCTCTTGATGGCATCGAGAGTGGGCTGCGAAGTTCCCAACTCGTAGCGTTTCAACTGCGAGATGCCACAGCGCGCCAAACCCGCGAGGGCCTGCTGCGTGAGGTTACGTTCCTTGCGAATGGCAACCAGGCGCTCAGGAAAACCGACTTCCGTGTGTCCGTTGTGACCGTTCTTGTGCTGGCGTTTCATGTCGTCAGCATAAGAAGGCCCTTCAAACGCGTTGACCGTATGGCATTGCATATGATACGTAGAATATATCATAAATGAGCCTTGACAGCTTTTCAGAAAAACACCGGAAACGGCCCACAGAAAGGAGCATCGATGCCGTACATCCCCGATGAAGAGAAGGCCCGGCTCAAGCGGGAAATCTCGATTCAGCGGCTGGCGGAAGCGCGGGGAGTAAAGCTGAAACGGTACGGCAAGGAACTCATCGGCCTGTGCCCCTTCCACAAGGACACCAACCCGAGCCTCAACATCGATCCGGTGAAGAACGTGTGGCACTGCAAGGGGGCGTGCGACGAAGGCGGCGACGTGATCGAGTGGGTGATGCGCGCCGAGGGCGTCAGCTTCACACACGCCGTGGAACTGTTGAAGCGGGACTTTCTTCCTTTAGCTGCGAAACGGTCCGGCCCGCCGCCGAAGGAATCTTCCACGGTGAAACTGCCGCCGCTGGCCGAGCAGAGTCTCAACGACAAAAAACTGTTGGAACTGGTGGTGCACCACTATCACGAGACGCTGAAGCAGACGCCGGAAGCGCAGCAGTATCTCGTCAATCGCGGCCTCACGTCGTCAGAGATGATCGAGCAGTTCCGGTTGGGCTTCGCCAACCGCACGCTGACCTACCGCGTGCCAGATAAAAACCGCAAACAAGGCAACGAGCAGCGCGGCCAACTAGCGAACCTGGGCATCTTGCGTGAGAGCGGACACGAGCACTTCCACGGTTCGCTGGTGATCCCGGTGTTCAATCTCGCAGGCGAAGTGGTGGAGATGTATGGGCGGAAGATCGGACGAGCGTTCCGGGAAAACACGCCGCTGCACTCGTACCTGCCAGGGCCGATGCGCGGGGTGTGGAACGAACAGGCGCTTGTCGCGTCGAAGGAAATCATCCTGTGTGAAGCGCTGATCGACGCGCTGACGTTCTGGTGCGCGGGCTATCGCCACGTGACGGCGAGCTACGGTGTGAACGGTTTTACCGACGATCATCGGGCCGCGCTCAAAAAGCATGGCACCAAGAGAGTCTATATCGCCTACGACCGGGACGACGCCGGCGAGCGGGCGGCGGCGAAGCTGGCGGAAGAACTCCTGGCGATGGGGATCGAATGCTACCGGGTGCAGTTCCCGAAAGGCATGGACGCGAACGAGTTCGCGTTGAAGGTGACACCAGCGACGAAAAGCCTCGGCATCTTGCTGGGCAAAGCGGCGTGGCTGGGGAAGGGCCAGCGGCCCACAGTGGCGGCGAGCGAGCCGCAAATCATCGAAGAGAAACCAGCGGCTAAAGAAAAAATCGCCGAACCTGTCGCAGCCGCTCTTCCTCCTGTGGTCCCGGTAGAGCAGGAAACTCCGCAGGTGCCAGCGGAAGAAAAAATCCCCGAGCGCATCGAGGCCAACACCACGGAGGAGGAAACCGGTCTTTCTTTAGCTGCCGAGCAGCCCATCGCGTCGTTGCCAACTGGAACCGTGGTGCCGGTGCGGGGCGTGTCGGTCGAAGTGAATGGCGAGACGGTGTACGTGACCATGGGCGAGCGGCGCTATCGCATCCTGGACCTCGGGAAGAACACGGCTCCGGGCGTGCTGCACGTGAACGTGATGGTAACCAGCACCAACGCGCGCGGGGACACCCGCCTGCACGTGGACCGCTTCGATCTCTACGGCGCACGTCCGCGCACACTCTTCGCCAAGCAAGCCGCAAAAGAACTGGGCCACAAGGAAGAGGGCATCGAGCGCGATCTGGCCACGCTGATCCTGAAACTCGAAGACTTGCAACACGAGTGGCTGGAAAAGGCGCTGAATCCGCCGGAAGAAAAACTCGAGATGACCGCCGAGGAAAAAGCGGCCGCGTTGGAACTGTTGCGTGATCCGCGCCTGCTGGAGCGGGTGCTGGAGGACTTCGAGAAATGCGGCGTGGTGGGCGAGGAGACCAACAAAAAAATCGGCTACCTGGCCGCGGTGTCGCGCCTGCTCGAAAAGCCGCTGGCCGTCGTGGTGCAGTCGGCCTCTTCGGCGGGCAAAAGCTCGCTGATGGAAGCGGTGCTGGACTTCATGCCGGAAGAGCAGCGGGAGAGCTACACGGCCATGACCGGGCAAGCGCTGTTCTACATGGGACAGAAAAATCTCCAACACAAAATCCTGGCCATCTCGGAACAACAGGGAGCCGACCGCGCCGCGTATCCGCTGAAGTTGTTGCAGTCGGAAGGGGTGCTGAAAATCGCCTCGACCGGGAAAGACCCGGTGAGCGGGAAGCTGGTGACACACGATTACGAAGTGGAAGGCCCAGTGATGCTGTTCCTGACCACCACCGCCCAGGACGTGGACGAGGAACTGATGAACCGCGCGATCGCGCTGACCGTGAACGAGGACCGCGAACAGACGCGGGCGATCCACCAGCGGCAGCGGGAAGCGCGCACCATCGAGGGTCATCTCTTGCGGCGCAAACGGAGCAAGCTGGTGCGCCTGCACCGCAACGCGCAGCGCCTGTTGCGCCCGCTGGTGGTAGTGAACCACCACGACGTGGGGGAGTTCCCCGATTACATGACGCGGGCGCGGCGCGACCACGCGAAGCTGCTGACGCTGATCGAAGCCATCGCGCTGCTGCATCAGCACCAGCGGGAAATCAAAACGGTTCCCTGTGACGGCGAGATGCTGGAATACATCGAGGCCAGCGCGGCGGACGTGCAACTGGCGCAGACGCTCGCTGACCAGGTGGGACTGAAGCCTTCGCTCGACGAGCTGCGCCCGCAAACCCGCAAGCTGCTGGCGCTGATTACCGAGATGGTGCAGGCCGAGTGTGTGCGCTCGGAGATCGCGCCGGGTGAGTATCGATTCACGCGGCGCACGGTGCGCGAGCACACCAAGTGGGGCGACACGCAGTTGCGGCAACATCTGAAGCGGCTGGAAGAGATGGAGTATCTGGTGGTGCGGCGCGGCGGCAACCAGGGTCAGTTGGTGGTCTACCAACTTCCAGCTTCCGAGGAGGAAGCGCATCGTAGCGCAAACTTCGCGGGGTTGGAGGCCAACTTCGCGGGGGTAAACGACGACTTCGCGGGTGGGGTGCGGGCACTTCGCGGCCCCGGAAAAAATGACGCATCGCCAACACTGGAAAGGCTTTCGGCTTCAACTTCGCGGCTTCGCGGAAACGCATATAGGGGGGAGCAAAAGCAGGGAGAGCCGCGCAACGTAGTCGTAGCCGAAAGCAAACCGAACGGCCACGGCTTGACGGGACGCGCGGGGGTGAAGTGATGGCCCGCGTCATCAAACACAAGACTCAGCCCGATCCGCGCACGCCGCTGGGCCGCTTGCGGGAAGAGCATCTCGAATGGCTGCTGATCAACAACTACGCGGAGGACACCGCCGATCATGCACGCTGGTCCATCGGCGACTTCGTGCGCTGGGCCGAGCAGCGCGGCATGCAGCACCCGATGGAAGTGACCCGCCCGATCCTGGAGAGCTATCAGCGCTACTTGTACTACTACCGGCAGAAGAACGGGCAGCCGCTGACGTTCCGCACGCAACACTCGCGGCTCGTGCCGGTGCGCCGCTGGTTCCGCTGGCTGGTGCGCAACAATCACATCCTGCACAACCCGGCTTCCGATCTGGACCTGCCGAGGATGGAGAAGCGCATCCCGCGCACCATCTTCTCGGCGGACGAAGTCGAGCACGTCATGGTGGTGCCGGACATTACGACGCCGGTGGGACTGCGCGACCGCGCGATCCTCGAAACGTTCTACTCCACCGGCGTAAGGCGGACCGAACTCATCCGTCTCAAACTCTACGATGTGGACCGCGAACGGGGCACGCTGACGATCCGCGAGGGCAAGGGGAAGAAGGACCGCATGATCCCCATCGGCGAGCGGGCGCTCCTGTGGGTGGGAAAATATCTGCGGGAGGCGCGCCCGCTGCTGGCCGTCGAGCCGGATGACGCCACGCTGTTCCTGACACAATACGGAGAGCCGTTCAATCCCGACGCGCTGAGCAATCTGACGCGGGAGTTAATCGCCCAGGCGAACCTTGGGAAATCCGGGTCCTGCCACACGTTCCGGCACACCATGGCGACGCTGATGCTGGAAGGCGGCGCGAACCTTCGCTACATCCAGCAGATGCTCGGGCACGCGGAGATCAGCACCACGGAAATTTACACGCACGTGGCCATCCGCAAGCTGCAAAAAATCCACGCGGCCACGCATCCCGGCGCCACGCTGGACCGCAAAGCAACCTCTGCGACGAGCGAGAGCACTGGTGCGGATGAAGATGGCGAGAAGGCCGCGTTGCTGGCCGTGCTCGAAGTGGAAGCAGAGGAAGATGCTGAAGAGCCGAACAGCAAATAACGTAGGATGCTATATTTTTAGACCCAAAAAAGACTTGGGAAAAAGCTTGACAAGACTCTTGACGGCTTTTTCGGAAAGCCGCTTTTCACACAAAAATCCGAATAGACCGCCGTGGGACAGCGAAGGCGACAGAAGGCAGCTTCTGTCGAGTGGAGCGCGGGAAGGCTCGTGCAGTTCGAGGCCGCGTCGGATAACGAGCGAGTTATCGGATGCGCCGCAGCGGAGCGTCCTTCGTTGCCCACGGAGCACATGGCTCTCGGAAAATCCTGCTCTGGTAACGACTCAGCACTTATAATCGAGGTAATGCCGACAGCAGCTAAAGAAGAAGTGCTCTCCGCGTCGAGCCATCCGTGTGTGTTTTTTCCTTTAGCTGTCTCTTCAACCGTCAGCCTAAAAACTCGCGTCTGGGGTTCGAGCGAAAAAACGCTGCACTGTTTTAGTGCAACGGCGCGGCTAAGTGGAAACTCACGTAGGGGATGGCAGAGCTGGAGCGGAAACACTGCGGCAGGGTCAGCATTAGACGCGAACGGCAACACCACTTCCAAAACCGACTCCACCGGTACGACAAATTACAGTTGGGACTACGACAACAGGCTCACGAGTGCAACTCTGCCAGGTTCTGGCGGAACGGTGACCTTCAAATACGACCCATTTGGAAGACGCATTTATAAGTCCTCGCCGAGCGGAACTTCCGTCTTCGTGTATGACGGCGACAATCTTGTTGAAGAGACAAGCGCCTCCGGTACGTCTGTCGCTCGCTATGCTGGAACGGATAACATTGATGAACCGTTGGCCGAATTGCGCAGCGGGACAACGAGTTACTACCAAGCAGATGGACTGGGCTCTGTTACGACACTCAGCAACCCTGCGGGAGCGATTGCCGTAAACTACACTTACGATTCCTTTGGCAACATTGTTGCCACGTCTGGCAGCATTGTGAACAATTTCCGCTACACGGGAAGGGAGTGGGATGCGGAAACGAGCCTTTACTACTACCGGGCCAGATATTACGACGCAGTTTCGGGCAGATTCATTAATGAGGATCCAATTGAGTTCCCCGGCGGCATCAATTTTTATGCCTACGTTAGAAATGACTCTACTAACCTTTGGGACTCGTTTGGGCTGAAGGACCACAGCGAACAAGAGACTCTCGCGTTACTACAACAGGCCTACGCTGATGCTACCGCAGGCCGAATTAAGGGGCTACAGAACATTCGTCACCACAGCGATAATCGCGGAGGACTCGGAAGCTCTGAAGGGGATTATGACTTTGGCTGGGGAAAGCAGAAGGATGACACGTGGACGAGGTGCGGGAAAAAAATGAATGCTGACCAATTCGGAAACTATGTAGCGGGTTTCCAGGGGGCAGCGTATGACCATTATTATTTCTGGACCACAGGTGCATTTACAGCCCAAGCGTCTGTCGAAGCCGTTGGTATCTACTACCACCTCACTAGGCATACCAAAGCAACGAATGATCCGTGGGACAAAACCGGTCGACCTGATATTCGGGCCGGAGAACGCGATGGATGGAACTTTTCAAAGAATCCTTCAGGATGTGGATGTGCTAACTAGCGGGTAAGCGCAAGACTCTAGAAGCAGTGGCAGCAGGCCAAGGCTTGGATAGACGGAAAGAAGTCACGATGCGTATTGCGTATCGACTGATCATTCTAATAGGTAGCTGCGACACTTTACTGACGTTGGGTGCGCACGCCAAGCCAGAGTGGCTTTGTATCATTTTAGCGATGGGAGCTTCTGTGTTCTTGGGCGGCGCGCTCATTGCTACGGCGGTTCTGGGATTAGTTCGGTGGAGGAAAACATCGCGTTTTTGGGCTGCCCCAATGTTCCTGTGCTTCGCGTTCCTCCTAGTCGTCTGGTTTATACCGGCTGCAGGGAGAAAGATAGCGGACAAAGATTTCGAGCGGCACTCGGAGGACTATATGGAAGTTGTAAGTGAAATTAGGAATGGCCCGAGTTCGTATGACTCAGCTGCGAATAGGAGCCTAGCCATCATCGAAACCAAGAATATGCCTCGTGGTGTCCGAGCAATTAAGGGGATCCGTTGCGAGAACGGAGCAGTTGTTGCTGCGTTTTTGCTTAACACGGATGTTCCTCTGCTCCATGAAGGTTATGTGTATAAGGGGTACGACGAAGGCGATTCTTGTATAAAACCCGAAATGAAGCTGGAAGAAAACTGGCCCTACATACGCCATGTGAGTGGGGGCTGGTATCACTTTTCTGACCAACCTGGACTTTGAAGGTCAGCGTGTGCGACGAAATTCAACCGATCGGCTCGGCTGTGACGCGAATGGCAACACGACACAGTCGGCGGGCCTGGGCTACACATACGATTTCGAGAATCGGGTGGTGCAGGCGGGGGCGGGTAAGACGATTGTTTATGACGGCGATGGCAACCGCGTGAGCAAGACCGTGGGGCAGTTGACGACGACATACCTGGTGGACACGCAGAACCCGACCGGCTACGCCCAGGT
>Ga0335069_10002441_pt1 | contig 28605 bp, 28 predicted proteins | sample Lox_Sample_11_FD_206714 | JGI IMG/M metagenome (GOLD analysis project Ga0335069, IMG submission 206714) | Soil microbial communities from Loxahatchee National Wildlife Refuge, Florida, United States - Lox_Sample_1.1 | ecosystem: Environmental > Terrestrial > Soil > Wetlands | place: USA...
GGATCTGGCCCGCAAACTGCGCCGCTATATCAACGCCTATTCCGCAAACGCTCGGCCTTTTCAATGGAAGTACTCAGACCCGACTCGACGCATCCGCACTAACGAACTCACTGCGACAGGCCACTAGTGCCGACGATGGCGATGGTCTGCCCGGTACCGTTGATCGGAGTCGAAGCGTTCCAGTTTGGCCTTTGTGCCTGAGCCACTGAGCGGAACGATCGAGACTCTTTACCGAGCGGAATCGGGCAGGATTCTAGCCACATTGGTCCGCCTGCTCGGCGATCTCGATGTTGCTGAGGAGGCCATGCACGAGGCCTTCGCCGCAGCACTGGACACATGGCCAAGGACAGGAGTCCCCGACAAGCCGCGCCCGTGGCTCATTTCGACGGCACGCTTCAAAGCCATCGACGGGATACGGAGGCGGGCGCGCTTCGACGCGGCACAAACCGATCTCACGCACTATTTCGAGAACCATGTCAACGAAGCCCCTGGCGACGAGGAGGAGATCGAAGACGACCGGCTGCGGCTGATCTTCACGTGCTGTCATCCCATGCTGGCGCCGGAGGGGCAGGTTGCGCTCACGCTGCGCGAAGTGTGCGGACTGACGACGGAGGAGATTGCCCGAGCCTTTCTGGTGACGCCGGCGACGCTGGCGCAGCGCATCGTGCGGGCGAAAACGAAGATTCGAGAGGCAGCGATTCCCTACGAGGTGCCGGGGCCACAGGCGTTGCCGGAGCGTCTGGACGCGGTGCTTCAGGTCATTTATCTCGTCTTCAACGAGGGCTACTCGGCCGCGGCGGGAGCGGAGGTAACGCGAGCCGAGATCACCGGTGAGGCGATTCGCCTGGGCCGGCTGCTGGCCGAACTGCGGCCGGAGCCGGAGGTGATGGGACTACTCGCGTTGATGTTGCTGCAGGAATCGCGTCGGGCCGCCCGAACCGCGAAGACCGGGGAGCTGATTTTGCTCGAACATCAAGACCGCTCGCTTTGGAACCGGGAGCAGATTGCGGAGGGAGTGGCGCTGGTGGAAGAGGCCCTCAAATCCCGGCGCTTCGGTTCCTACACAGTGCAGGCTGCGATCGCGGCGGTTCATGCGGAGGCTGAATCCGCTGCACGGACGGACTGGCGGCAGATTGTTGCGCTTTATGACCAACTGGTACGGATTCAGCCTTCGCCTGTGGTGCATCTCAATCGTGCTGTAGCCATTGCCATGCGCGACGGCCCGGAGGCCGGCCTGGCGCAAATCGACGCAGTGTTGCAGCAGGGCGAACTGGCAAATTATTACCTGGCGCACTCAGCCCGTGCCGATATGTGCCGCAGGCTGGGCCGAGTGGCTGAGGCTCGAGCGTCGTATGAGAAGGCTCTGGCGCTGACTCAGCAGGAACCGGAACGGCAGTTCCTGCAGGAGCGCATTCGGCAGTTGCAATAAAAAACAGAAACCTGAAAAGAAGATTGGACCGTCTGTCGATTTCCCGTTTCCCCAACGACTATAGGACAAAAGAACGATGCGCTACGGCTCCTGAGTGAATCGGGGACGAGTCATCGGAAACAAACCCAAGGAGAGAACCATGCCTCAGTATCTGGTTTGCAACTACATTCCCGACAACTTCGACCCCTCCACCGTAACCGAAGCGATGATGGAGGAGATTCACGCGCTGAACCGGGAGATGATCGCGGCCGGTATCAGGAAGTTCGCGTGTGGCATTGCCCCGGTGGGCAACGCGAAGACGGTGCGAAGGCAGCCCGACGGCAAGGTGCTGGTGACCGATGGGCCGTTCACAGAGACCAAGGAACACATGGGCGGATTCTGGATACTCGAAGCCGCCAACATGGACGAAGCCCTTGCCTGGGCGAAGAGGGGCGCCATCGCCTGCGATGTGCCCGGCGAGGTGCGTGAGCTTCTTTTCTATCCAGCTCCGGACCAAGAATCCGGCGAAAGCAGGTAGACGGCAGTGACTTGACCGCGCTGGTGCAGTGCGGTCGCATCTCGCAGCAAGTCGCTGGGTTCGCTGTGAGCTGCGACGACGACAAAACATGACACCGTGAAGGATGGTCTGACGGGGAAAGGCCAATTCTCAGGAGGAAAAGCGATGCAGAAAAAGAAAATCGGCTCAATCGCAATCAAAGGCTTCGGGCTGCTTGTTGCGCTTGGTACGACGTATCAGGCGATGGCGCAGGGTGCTACTTATTCGAATATGGCCCCGATCGAGCAGTATCTCATGGATCGAACTACCGAGATCGCGCTGGCGCGAAGTGCCGCTCCCGATTCCATATCCCGTGATGCGACGATCCTGGTTCTGGGACGGCGGGGATATGAGACAGCTGTTGAAGGCAAGAACGGATTTGTCTGCATAGTTGGACGAGCCTGGACGGGAATGTTTGACTGGCCCGAATTCTGGAACCCGAAGGTGAGGGCCGCGGATTGTCTGAACCCGGAGGCCGCGCGTTCGATATTGCCCATCATTTCTCTGCGCACGAAATTGGCGATGGCCGGACATTCGCAGGCGGAGATCGTGTCGGCAATCATAGCGGCATTCGAGAAAAAACAACTGCCAAGCCTCGAGAGCGGTGCGATGGACTACATGATGTCGAAGTCGTCTTATCTGACCGATGCTGGGGGCCACAACCTTCCTCATCTGATGTTCTATACCCCTCTCAGCGACGGTCGAGATTGGGGTTCTGGAGCCGCGGGCTCGCCGGTCATGTCGGCTCCCTATTGGTTCATCTCGCCGAAGGAACCATCCCAGATGAAGGGTTTACCGCCGATTCTTGTGTTCTTGGTCCCGTCCGCAGCCTGGTCCGATGGAACGCCCGCGACACTGCATCATGACTGATGTCTTTTCGAGATCAGTCAGTAGGCTCTGAAGACAGTAATACAAGACGCGGCGACTCAAGAGAGGGGGTCAAAAGCCGATGAGAAAGCTCATCTACGCAATCAACATCACTCTGGATGGCTGCTGCGATCACACCAAGCAATCCGTCAATAAAGACCAATTTGAATACTTCATCCAACTGCTGCGCGATGTTGACCTGCAGGTCTTTGGGCGGAAGACCTATGAGCTCATGGTTCCCTATTGGCCCGACGTCGCTAAAAACCAGTCGGGGACAAAAGCGGAGAACGATTTTGCGCGCGCTTTTGTTTCTATCAAGAGTGTCGTTTTCTCGCGGTCGCTGGCCGGCACGGCGGATGAGAATACGAGGATTGTGCGTACGGATCTTCGCGAAGAGATCATCCGGTTGAAACAGGAACGAGGCAGAGACATCGTGGTCGGCGGCGTGGATCTAGCTTCGCAGTTGATCGAGCTGGGCCTGGTGGATGAATACCGTTTTGTGGTTGGACCCGTTTTTGCGGGTGCCGGAAGACGGCTGCTGGAGGGCGTGAGCCTGCCGGAGAAGCTGCAATTGAAACTGGTTGAGTCGAAGGCGTTTGCATCAGGGACTGTTGTGCTTCGTTACGTCAAGCAGTAACGAGAAGCATTTGCGCGGGACGGCTGCCGCACGCATCCGGAAAGAAAGACACGAAGGAAGAGGAGGAAACAATGAAATACATCGTTTTGGGATACCACGATCCCGGCAAGTTCGAAGCCATGGCCGAGGGGGAGCGAGACGCGATGATCGACACATGCTTTGGCTATGACGACCATCTTCGCGCCCACGGGCACTTCGCGGGTGGAGAAGCGCTGCAGCCTCCGACGACCGCTCTGACCCTGAGCTGGAAGAACGGCAAGGTGGCAACCACCGATGGTCCTTATGCGGAGACGAAGGAACAGCTCGGCGGCATCCTCGTGCTCGAGGCGCGGGACATGAATCACGCGGTACAGCTGATGGCGCAACATCCCGGTCTGAAGTATGGAAGTATCTTCGAGATTCGGCCAACGGCGGACTTGAATGAAATGCTGAAGGCGAGCGCAGAGCGGCGGAAGCAAGCCACGCGATAGATGTGGGCTCACTCGCGACGGAAGAGCCAAAGCAAAAACCAGGATTGGAGAAGAATGTCAAAAGTTCGTGTTGCGGGATTTGGTGTTTCGCTCGATGGATTCAGCGCCGGGATCGAGCAGAGCCTGAGCGATCCGCTGGGCAAGCGTGGGACGGAGATCTTTCAGTGGTTCTTCCACACGCGGAGCTTCCGTGCGATGCATGGACAAGAAGGAGGATCGATTGGAGACGTCGACGATCGATTTGCGCACGCGGCGATGGATCATTTCGGCGCCTTCATTCTGGGGCGGAACATGTTCGGTCCGGTGCGCGGGCCGTGGCCGGACGATTCATGGAAGGGCTGGTGGGGAGACGATCCGCCGTATCATGCGCCGACGTTTGTGCTGACCCATCACGCGCGCGAGCCGCTGGAGATGAAGGGGGGAACGACGTTCTACTTTGTGACCGGCGGCATCGAAGAAGCGCTGGAGCGCGCGAAGAAAGCTGCGGGCGGCAAAGATGTGAAGATCGGAGGCGGTGTGTCGACGGTGCGGCAGTACCTGAAGGCTGGACTGGTCGATTCCCTGCACCTGGTGTTGTCGCCGGTGCTCCTTGGGCAGGGCGAGGCGCTTTTTGCCGGAATTGATTTGCATGCACTGGGATTCTCGGTGGCCGACAGTAAGGCTTCGGAGTTCGCAACGCATCTCACGCTGGAGAAAGTGACGGCGCGTTGAGAGAAGGGTTCCCACGGGGCGGGCGGATTCAAATTCACCCGCGTCCTCGCGCGCGGGACAACCGGTGCGATCTGCGGACACTTATTCGCATGCCAGAGCGTTCAGTGGATCGACGTTGACGGCTCGCCATGCAGGAACGAGCATCGCGATTGCACTCAGCAGGAAGGTCGCGAGGATGCAGAGGCAGTAGACCGCGGGGCTGCCGGGTTTGATTCCGAAGAGGAAGTGATGGAGCAGCGGCATGGAGAGGGCGGACAGGATGGCTCCGGCGACGATGCCGAGCGCCACGGGCAGGAGGCCTTCGGCGAAGATCAGGCGGAGGACTTCTACCTGCCGGGCGCCCAGAGCCATGCGGATTCCGATCTCCGGCGTGCGCAAGACCACGGAATAGGAGAGCACTCCGTAGATGCCTCCGAGGGCCAACTGCAAGGCGACGATGGAGAGCAGCACGGCGAGGACGGAGATGAAGCGGGTCTCGGCTCTGGCGTGCTCGATCACGGACGAGAGCGGCTCGAGGCGGTTGACGGGCACGTTGCGGTTGAGTGCAGCGATCTGCTTGCGAACGGCTACGGCGAGACCGGGGACGGCGCCGCTGGTGCGAATGACCATGGACATGGAAGGCCGCGGGGCGAGCGGATAGGGCACATATATCTGTGGCCTCACGGTGGCCATCAGGGTGTGGCATTGGATGTGGCGTACCACGCCGACCACCACAAGCCAGTCTCTCTCGAACTGGTACGGTCCCTTTGGAGAGTCGGACGCGTTGATGCGTTTCCCGAGTGCGGACTCGCCGGGCCAGAGATGGCGGGCAAGAATATCGTCAATCACGGCGACATGCTGGTGGGCGGCGTCGTCGGAATCGGTGAAGTCGCGGCCCTGCAGGAGCTGCGCACCGATCGTATCGAAATAGCCAGGGAGGACGGAGCGCATGTCGGCCATTGTGGTGTTTTGCAGGTCGAGCAGGGTGTCGTCCTTCCAGTAGGAGTCATACCAGTTGCCGTTGTCATCGAGCGGAAGATGAGAGACAGTGGAGACCGACTGAACACCTGGGAGTGCGGTCAAGGCGCGCTGGACTTCGTGCAGAACGTCGTTATTGGGAACCCCTACCCGCAGAGTGAAGACGTTTTCCGCGCGGAAGCCCGGGTCCACGCGAAGTACGTTGACGAAAGTGCGGACGAGCAAGCCGGTGCCGACGAGAAGGACGAAGGCGAGTGCGACCTCGACGGCGACGAGGACTTTGGGGGGCCAGGACTGCCGGCGGGTTGTCGACCGTCCGCTGTGCTTCAGGTCTTGTGCCAGCTTGAGGCGGCGCACCGTTGAGATCGGCGCCAGCGCGACGGTGACGCTGATCAACAGCGCGATGGCGAACGTGAATGCAAGCACGCGGAGATCGAGACCAACCTGTCCAAGATTTGCAAAGGCCGGGGGCTCGAGGGCAGCGATTGTTTTGATGGCGGCCCATCCGAGCAGGAGGGCTACGGCACCGCCCAGGAACACGGTCACCAGGGTCTCGATCAGAATCTGCTGGACGAGACGGAGTGTGGATGCGCCGAGAGTGGCGCGAATGGTGGTTTCGTGGTGCCGTTGCCGGGAGCGGACCATCAGAAGGTTCGCCACGTTGGCACATCCGATGAGCAAGATGAACGCGACGGCGCCGAAGAGCATGTAGAGGGTGCTGCGTATTTCGCGGACATCGTCATCCTGCAGCGAGAAGGCATAGAGGTGGTAGTTGGGGATCTTCAGGCGGTCGCCGATCTGGTTGATTTGCGCGGCAATCGATGCGAGTTCGCTCTGGGCCGCAGGAAGCCGCCCGGCGGTAGACAACTGGCCGATGAGGTGAAGAAAGGCTGGGCCGTTTGGTTCCCACGGCCCAATGGGTGTGGACTGGAAGAAGTCCACGTTGGGGGGAACGCTGGAGTCGTCAGGAAGGATCAGGCGGAAGTCCCGGGGAAGGACTCCGATGACGATCGAGGAGCCGCGTCCGAGGGGCACGGATGTGCCGATGATGTGAGGATCGGCTCCGAATTTGCGGACCCACACCTCGTGCGAGAGCACCACGGTGGAAGGAGCATTCTCAAGGTCGTCTTCGGGGCCGAAGAAACGGCCTAAGAGAGGGCGTGGGGCGAAGAGCGGGAGGAAGTTCGAAGTCACGACGCCCACTTTGCCCTGCTCGGGGTCGCCTTTGCCGGGCAGGACGCGATTGGTGACCCAGATGCCGGCAATCTGGTTGAAGACGCGGCTTCGCTGCCGCATCTGGTAGAGATCGAACATGGAGGCAGGCGCGCGGCTGGAAGTGCCCTGTTCGGAGTAGATGATGGCAAGGCGATCCGAGCCGGGATAAGGAAGGGGCCGGAGCAGTATCGAGTTGACGAAGGTGAAGACGGCAGTGTTCGCGCCGATGCCGATGCCGAGGATGAGAACGGCGGCGACAGCGAACGAAGGGTTGCGCCGCAGCTGACGGCCGGCAAAGTGGAGATCGGCCAAGAATGCTCGTGCTGCGTTCTCCCACCCGTAGGTTCGGGCCTGTTCTCGGGCGGAGTGCAGGTTTCCTAACTCGCGGCGTGCGGCGCCAAGAGCATCCTCACTGGAGAGGCCGCGCTCTCGATAGTCGGCGACGGTAGCGTCGAAGTAATGCTGGAGTTCGTCGTCGATTTCTCTGTCGCGCCGGCTTCGGTCGAGCAGCCCGCGAAGGCCGTGGGTCATCTGCCGCCAAAGGGACATCGCCTAAGCCTCCTGACGAAGAAGACGGGAGACTGCCGAAGCGCGTCGATTCCACTCCGCCTCTTCGATCTCCAGCTGCTTTTTTCCAGCGCGAGTAAGCGCATAGAACCTGGCGCGGCGCGCGTTTTCGGTGTTGCGCCATTCGGAGTTGAGCCAGCCGGCGCGTTCCAGGCGGTGGAGAGCCGTCAGAAGCGATCCGGGGTTCACCTTAAATACGCCGCGCGAAACCTGCTGGACGCGCCGGGAGATGCCGAAGCCGTGCATCGGTTCCAGGCTCAGAGTCTTGAGGATCAGGAGGTCGAGGGTGCCCTGGATGACATCGGTGTTCTGCTCGGTCATGGGAGCAGCGTAGTATCGGCTCATCTTGATTGTCAAGATGTGATTGTCAAGAGGCAGAAGTGGCCGAGGATCGTCCGGCGCCGGCGCGGCAATCTTGCGCGATGGTTCCGAATCGCAAACGGAATGATCGGGGGCTGTGCGCTGGCGATGGGCGGGGACGACTTATCCCGCGGATTCAGAAGGAGACGTCGGCGGGCTCGGTGACGCGCATGACGGACTGGTCACCGGTGCGCTGTTTCCAGGCTGCGCGGATGGCTTCGATCTTGTCGCGGTTTTCCTGGGTGTCGGGGTAGTCGATGATGAGCATTTTGGAGCGCAGTCGTTCGGGCGCGGTCTGGTTCTTTCCCTGCCACTGACCGTAGACGTCGACGACGCTGAGGCCGGAGGGAAAACGCGGGGTCACTTCCTTGTCGAGGAAGTCACGCCATTGGGCGTCGCTGACGCCGTTGTCGGGGTGGTCGGCAAGGCCGAGGCCGAAGTAGAGCTTGGTGTCGACCCATCCGGTGGTGTGGCCGGGGTGGGCTGGATCGCCGGAGAGCGTGGCAGGCGCAGTCGCAGGCATCAACGAAGTGCGCGTGTGGGCGCAGCCGGAGAGGAGGGTTGCGAGCAGAGCGACAGGGATGGTGGTGCGCAGAGAGGTCATCTTCTGTTTTGAGCTTGAGTTACGAGAACAAATTTACTTCTCTACTTCAACACCGCGCCAGAAGGCGACGAAACCCTTGATCTTACGTGCTGCGGGCTTGGGGTCGGGGTAGTACCAGGCAGCGTCGGGGTTGTCCTGCCCGTCGATGTAGAGGCTCATGTAGCGCGCCTGGCCCTTCCAGGGGCAGGTAGAGGTGGTGCTGCTGGGGCGAAAATATTCGCGCTTGAGGCTCGTTTCGGGGAAGTAGACGTTCCCCTCCACGGTCTCAGTCACATCGCTTTCGGCAATCACTCTGCCGTTCCAAATTGCTCTTGCCATTGAAGTTACCGGCCAACCCCCGTCAAACCCTCCGCCAGAAAGAACCGGCGAAAGGTTAACGGTACGACACTATCAGAGATTGAGCGGCTTGACGAGTGAGGAGGAAGATTCGCTTCCATCCAGCGGCGAAGGCCGCCTGTCACTCAGGACGAAGAGTTGTTCGCGGGGACTCTTTGAGTGTGGAACGCACTCCTTGGTGGCCTCGACTGAGTCGATTTGTCCGCTCTTCTTGCTCAAGCGACGAAGACCCGTCGCTGGTACTCTGCAGGTCGCGGATGGCGCGGCACTCAACTGGCAGGCAACACGCGAAGCTCTCAACCTCGACGCGGCACACTTCCAGTCCGCCCTCCAGTCCGGCATCCCCGTCAGCCTTGATCTCGACCTGTCCGCCAACGCACCCGCCCAGCTCGTCACGGCTGACTATGATTGGAACACCTCTTGCTCCGGCACCCTGCAGATCCCACTCCAGCCATGACAATCGCGACGGCAGACCGGGAAGCGCGCACATCTTCCCCGAAGGCCATCAGGCGAAGACCGGCCCGAATGGTCAGCACCTCTGAGTCGCCATTAGTTTACGGTTAACACGAATGTTGTCGTCACCATGGTCTTCGCTGCATCGCTGCCGGTTCCTGTCACAGTCAACGTATAGGTGCCGGGCATGGTGAGCGTGGTGCCTCCGCCTCCGCCGCCTCCGCAAGCGGTCAGGCCGGTCAGAGCGACTGTCGCGAACAGGATACCCAGCAGCCAATGCCCGTCGCGCCGTCCCGGTATCCAAGAAAGAACGAGAACAGCCAGAATCGCGCCTCGGGCCACGCCGCTCCATCCGTTTGCATGTGTGGCTTTCGGGAATACCAATGCGCCGCTACTTGCTACCTTCGTGCTCACCATCAGGTGCGCTGTCCCGCTCGTCGCACCGGAGTTCAGGGTCATCCTATCGCTGCTCGTGCAAGTTGGTAGATCGCGGGCGTCCGGAGGATACGCTGTGACCGCGCACGTAAAGCTGATCGTTCCCGCGTACCCATTGTAGGAATTGACCGTGACCGTCGAGACGCCTTGCTCTCCCGGCAAAACTGTCACCGGCGTGGCGGTCAGCGAATAACTGGCGGCGGTTGTCCGGTTGGCCACAAAAACGTCGCCACCGAGGTACATCGCAGAAAAAGAGATCAGCAATTGCCGTGTGGCGCCATCCGGGAGCAGGTAATCCATTGCAATGCCTGTGAGTGTCTGATTCGGAAAGCGACAGGGGCTATCCCCATATGTGAAAGAAACATCGAAGAAGTTCAGCCCGGAAGATTGGGGAACGAGGCTCCCTGAATAGGAGCATCCCTGGATGGAACCGCTGAATGCTCCGTTGGAAGAGACGTCGATGGTGGCCGCGATTCCTTCGAACAAAGAACCGCTCCAGTAGCCTTGAATGTCTGCCAGGGAGGCCAGAGCGTCATAGTTGAATTGCGACGCCGGCAGAGCTGAGGCGTCGAAAGTCATTGTTCCCACACTCTGATCGGTGATGCTCCCGCTGATGCTAGCGCCCGGGACGAGGGATGCTCGAAGCAGGCTCCCGTCGACGAAATCGCCCGAATGGTTGTAGTCCACGACATAGGCGACGTAAGCTGAATAAGCCCGATTTGGAAACGAACCCGGTCCCGTGAAGAGCGCCACGGTCGAGGGCACATCGCCTATTCCCCCCTGACCCACCCCATAGAATGTCCCGTCCGGAAGAATGATGGCGAGAAACCCATAGTTCCAATAGGCCACCCCAACATAGACGCCCTGTGCCGGATTCCCGCTGGTGTCAAGTGAGGCTGATAGGGAGGCAGGGTCTCCGCCGGGACGGGATTGCGAAGCAACCCTCAGGTTTGCGCGCGAGCCCAGCACCTGACCTTCAATCGTCCCCACTGCTGAAGCCTGACCCACGAGGCTAGTCGCAGACAGGAGGAAGGCCATGAGCCATCCTTGCCTTCTGAATCCTCCTTGTATCGAAAGACCAGCTCGCATCTTCATCGCAGCCCTCCAGCAAATACCCCGATCCAAAAGCCAACTATGTTAGCACCGGAGAAACTGCTTGGCTGTGACGACTGGTTCGCCTTTAGAAATACCCTTCGAAATGCGTCTGTTTCACTCCAAAAATCCCATACCCGGCATTGTTGCTCTCGCGGACTGCACTAGGCCGCTGCCAACATGCGGCTCGTCGGGCCGCCCCCATCAAGCTCATGCTTGCCTGGCGCGAAGAGCAGTGCTCTCGAGCTTTCACTCAAGCTCGTCCGTGTTTCATTCGCTGCAATGTTGCGCCAGAGGACGGGCCCATGAAATTGCCGCTATTCATCTGTTCTGCTGTTCGCGATTCCCTTCTCTCCAACGCTTCTGGCAACTCTCCAGTCCCCAGCGCGCCTCTGGCTTGCGACGGCCGTTCTCGGTGCCGAAGTTCGGGCTGCCGTTCTCATTTTGAAGGTCGCAGCCAATTCGGCGACGCCAGCGAAATCGCTCACTTGGCGGCTTCGACTGAGTCGATGTGGACCGACTTGCTGGCCTCGTTGATGGTTCCATGAATCGTGACGTGAGAGCCGGCATAGTCCTTGACGGCGTCGGGATTGTCGATGCTCCAGACGGCCTTCTTGTCCGCGTCGACGAAAACAGGCTTCTCGCCGCCCTCAATGCATTTTTTGGCACAGGCGGCACCGGTACCGGCGTGTTTAGCGCCGCACATGGAGTCGGAGATCCAGCCGGTGACAGAGGAATCTGCGGCGCGGGCTGAAACGGCGGCAGATGCAGCGATGAGGACGAAAAGAGCAATTCCCTTCTTCATTGGGGCCTCCATGGGGATGGTTGTTCGTACCGAATCATCATGCGCCTGAGACTGGGTTTTGGACAAGGCGGGTCGCTGAATGAATTCTGCAGGATCAAGCGCGGCTTGCGGATTTTTCAACGCTGCTGCAGGCTCTTGCGACGGTTTTCGACGTTTTTGAGGACGATCTCGTAGCGGGCGGCAGCTGCTGGAAAACGATTCACGAGTTCGGAGGTCTTGGTGAGAAAGCCGGGCATGCGTTCGCGGATCTCGGTGAGGAGGGGAGAGAACTTGGCGAGGAGGAAGAAGCCCTCGGCGTTGCAATCGGCGAAGAGGTCGGGGGAGACCGCACCGTGCAGAACCATCGCGGCAGCCATCTCCCAGTAGGTGGTGACCTGGCGGAAGAAGGCGCTGTGCGGGTCAGCGGGGTTGGAGGCAACGGCGAAGAATTCGTTGGCGGTGTTGGGCCAGAACTCACCGATGATCCAGGCGCGGGCCTGGCGCATTACGGTTTCACGGCGCAGGTCGTAGAGCTTGAGGATGATTTCGGCGTCGGCAGGCGTAGCGAGGTTGCGTTCCATGAGTGGTCTCCGCTGGACATGGTAGCAGGGTGAGGAGGATGGACGGTGTGCGGATTGCCGACGGGAAAAGCGAGGCTTTATGCAGCCGGTTCTTGCGATTTCTTCTGCGGCTTTTTGGAAAGGGGCTTTTTGGTGGTATGTCCTGTTGCGGCACCGGCGCGGAGTTGTTCGTCGGTGTAGAATCGGCCGGAACCATCGAGTTCGCCGGAGGCGAGTTTGCGGTCGACCTCGGCGAGGGCCTTCTCAATCCCGTCCAGAAACTCGCGTGAGCTCATTTGTTTCATTCCGACAAAACTCCCATCCGACGCCAACGTTCCTGATCGAAAACACGCACCGTACCGCCGTTTTCTCGCTCCGCGATCAGGATGCGCTCACTCTCACTATTATCGTAGATTGCGGCCGTGTCGGCTAGCGGCAAATAGAGGTGCAGCATATTCCAAAGTCCCGTCCGGAAGCGGCGATAAATCGCGTCGGAAGGGATGGAGTGCCCACCCTCCTTAACTCGCTGCGCGACGCGGGCGATCGACGCTTCCGGTGAAGGTAGCCAAAAGTAGACTAGTTTGATGCTCCAACCGCATAGCCTGCAGTCGGTGAGAATTGGAATATAAGATTTGCCAGAGCAGGTAGTCTCGAGAACGAAGCTCCGCCTAGAGCGAATCAATTCCTTCATGCGAGCCAAAAGAAGACGGCCTGCGGCAAATGCTGCAGATTCGGGATTATCCGGCGCGATTCCTCGCGCTATGTCATCTGCATTGAGGAACTCGAGGCCCCTCAAAAGACCAGGCAATACCTCTCGAGCCGCAGTCGTTTTGCCTGCGCCGTTGGGCCCGCCGAGGATCACGATGTCTTTCACGTCTCAGGCCGGCTGCAGTTCCCTCTTCTCGGACTCGACGACGGGGCCGTGGGTTTCGGCGGTGGGCGGAGGTGGCGCGTCGCCGATGCGCTTGGAGTAGGTGCAAACAACCGCACCTGCTGCCGGCTCGGCTTCGGCCTTCTTGCCTTTCTTCTTCGGCTTGACTTCTTCCTCGGCGCCTTTCTTCTTGTTGGGGCACTCGAGGTAGATGCCGGACTTGAGCGTCTTCTCGACGAGATAGGGGCTGCCGCACTCGGGACACTTCTTGGGCACAGGCTTATAGTTCGACGTGAAGTCGCACTTGGGGTAGTTGGTACAACCCCAGAAGATGTTGCCGCGGCGGGCCTTGCGTTCGGCGACATCGCCTTCACCGCACTTGGGGCACTTCAGGCCTTCGATCAGATTCTGCTTAATGTATTTGCACTTGGGGTAGCCGGAGCAGGAGACGAACTCGCCGTAGGCGCCGTTGCGCAACACGAGCGGCTTGCCGCAGACCGGGCAATCTTCGCCGGTGGGTTGCGGGGGCTTCTGCTGCTGCTTCTGGCTCAGCTTGCGGATGGTCTTGCAGGGCGGATCTTCGCTGTAGCCGGGACAGGCCATGAACATGCCGAAGGGGCCGCGGCGCAGCACCATGACGCGGCCGCAGTTCTCGCAATACTCCTCGGCTTCGCCGGCCTCCTGCGCCTCGGGGGTGTTCATGTCAGGCTTGGCGGCGGTGTTCTCTTTGGTGAAGGTGCAACTGGACGGATCTTTCTTGTCGTAGGCCGAGCAGGCGTAGAAGCTGCCGAACTTTCCCCATTTCAAGATCAAGGGGGAGCCGCAGACGTCGCACTTCTCCGTCGTCTTCTTCTCCATCCGCTTGATGTTTTCCATCTTCTTGCCGGCGACCTTGAGCTCGTCTTCGAAGTGGTCGTAGAAGCCGTTGAGGAGCGTGGTCCACTTTTCCTTGCCGTCTTCAATATCGTCGAGCTCTTCTTCGAGCCGGGCGGTGTATTTTGTGTCGAAGATGTAGGGGAAGTTTTTCACCAGCAGGTCGCAGACGACCATGCCGATCTCGGTCGGATAGAAGCGGCCACGCGACCCGCCGTGCTTGACGACGTATTCGCGGTCCTGGATGGTGTTGATGATGGAGGCGTAGGTGGACGGGCGGCCGATACCGCGCTCCTCGAGTTCCTTGACCAGAGACGCTTCGTTGTAGCGCGGAGGCGGTTCGGTGAAGTGCTGCTCGTGCAGGAGCTGTTCGAGCTCGAGGACCTTCACGCCATCGAGGTTCGGCAGCTTGTTGGCGAGCGACTCGTCGTCTTCGTCCTTCTTGTCTTTGGAAGCCTCGTAGAGCTTCTGGTAGCCGTCAAAGATCACTGTGGTGCCGCTGACACGAAAATCGTAGGTCTTCTTGTCGACTGTGCTTTTGGCGGCGATGTTGACCTGGGTGACGGCGAGCTGCGCGGGGGCCATCTGCGACGCAACGAAGCGACGCCAGATGAGGGTGTAGAGCTTGAGTTGTTCGTCGCTCAGAAAGCGGGCGATCGATTCCGGCGTGCGGGCTGCGTCGGTGGGACGAATGGCTTCGTGGGCATCCTGCGCGTCTTTTTTGCCTTTGAAGACGTTGGCCGACTCGGGCAGGTACTTCGCGCCGAGTTCTTTGCCGATCCAGGCGCGGGCGCCGGCGATGGCTTCTGGCGAAACGCGCGGCGAATCGGTTCTCATATACGTGATGAGGCCGGTGGTGCCTTCGGCGCCGAGGTCTACACCTTCATAGAGGCGCTGGGCGATGCCCATGGTGCGGCGGACGTTGTAGCCGAGTTTGCGGGCTCCATCCTGCTGGAGCTGGCTGGTGGTGAAAGGCGCAGGTGCGCGCTGTTGACGCTCCTTTTTGTCGATGGAGTCAACGGTCCAGGCGGCCTTTTGGAGGGCGGCGAGGGTGGCCTTGATTTCCTTTTCACCGGGCAGGGCGGGGCCGGAGACAGTCTCGACTGCAATGCGTTCGCCGTTGATGCCGACGAGGCGAGCCTTGAAGCTCTTGTCGGCCTGCTTTTCGGGATGGAGCTGGGCTTCGAGGGTCCAGTACTCGACGGGCTTGAAGGCCTGGATTTCGCGCTCGCGCTCGACGACGAGGCGCACGGCGACGGTCTGCACACGGCCGGCGGAGAGGCCGCGGCGAACTTTGTCCCAGAGCAGCGGCGAGATCTGATAGCCGACGAGACGATCAAGGACGCGGCGCGTCTGCTGCGCATCGACGAGGTTCTGATCGATGTCGCGGGCATGACCGAAGGCGTCCTGGACGGCCTTCTTGGTGATCTCATTAAAGGTGACGCGTCGGATCTTTTTCTTTTCTTTGGAGGAAGTCCCCAACTGAAGGAACAGATGGTACGCGATGGCTTCGCCTTCGCGGTCCGGGTCAGGCGCGAGATAGATTTCGTCGGCCTTGACGGCTGCCTTCTTGAGTTGGTCGACAACCTTTTCTTTGCCGGGCGATACAATCAGTTCCGGCTCGAAGGTACGTTTCTTCAGCTCGACGCCAATGTCGTTTTTGGGCAGGTCCATGATGTGCCCGACCGAAGCGCGGACTTCGAACCCTTTGCCCAGATATTTCTCGATCGTCTTCGCCTTGGCCGGCGATTCGACGATCACCAGTGATTTGCTCATTCCTATCCTTAATTACTGCGCCCGTTTTCCAATGGCCTATTGGACTGGGGAATTGTCCTTCCGTCTCGCTCCGTGTGAGCAGTTCGACCGCTTTGCAGGGCGCCGAATCGCGGGTCCGACGGAAAATAGGACCCACAAGAGTTGCACGCTACCACGGAACCGGGCCCCGTTTCCACCTGCAAACGAGGATTTCCTCAGGTATGCGTTCCCGATTGAGCACCCACGATCCGTTGCACTGTTCCGGTAACTTTCGCAGAAACCAGCACTTGGGGACGAGAATCGAAGTTTCGAAACTTCAGAGCGCACGAACGTAATTCTTTCCCGGCAGTTGCCGGATTCGGCCAGCCATCTCCAGCTCGAAGAGCGCCGTGAAGACCTCGGAGGAGGTCAGCTGGCTCTCGAGCTGCTCCAGCATTTCGTCGATCTGCAGGGAGCGGTCGGCATGGAGTATCTCGAGAACCATGGCTTCCTCGGGCCGGAGAGCCGGTTCAGCCAGAAGAGATGCGGGCGACTCGGCTTTAGATTCACCTCCGGCTTCGGCTTCGAGTTGGAGACGGACCTGGGAGGGGAGATCTTCCCAGACGTCTTCCCAGGTGGCGACGAGCTTGGCGCCCTGCTTTATCAGGGTGTTAGGGGTCCAGGAGCCACGATTGGTGACGTTGCCGGGCACGGCGTAGAGGTCGCGATTCTGCTCGGCGGCACAGCGAGCGGTGACGCGGGTGCCTGAGTTCTCACTGGCTTCGACGACCAGGACGGCGATGCTGAGGCCGCTGATGATGCGGTTGCGGCGAGGAAAGTTCTGTGGGGCGGGAAAGGTGCCGAGGGGCACTTCGCTGACGATGGCGCCGCCGGTGGCGAGGATTTCGTCGGCGAGTTTCCTGTTTTCTTTGGGATAGACGACGTCGAGGCCGGTGCCCCAGATGGCGACGGTGGGCATGCGCGCGGTCAGAGCGCCTTTGTGGGCGCAGGTGTCGATGCCGCGGGCCATGCCGCTGAGGATGAGGAGGCGGCGGCCGGCGAGATCGCGGGCGAGCATTTCGGTGATGCCGGTGCCGTACGGCGAGGGATGGCGCGTGCCGACGACGGCGATGGCGGGGCGCGTCAATAATTGAGGGTCGCCGCGGACCCAGAGGACAGGCGGAGGATCGTAGATTTCGCGCAGGCGCTCGGGATAGGCGGAGCAGCTGTAGGTGAGGACAGTGGCGCCGAGGGCAGCGATGCGGGACCACTCGTCTTCGGCTGCCTGGCGGGCTTTGCCGTCGAAGATGAACTGCGCAGCTTCGGCGGGAAGACGCAGGCTCTCGAGTTCGGTGAGAGAGATGCGGAAGATCTGGCTGGGGGTATCGAGAAGCTTGACGGCATCGAGGATGCGTTTGGGACCAAGGCCGGGTGCGAGGGTGAGAGCCAGCCAGGCGAGGCGGTCGTCCTCGAGGCAAGGAGTTGCCGGCGGGGCCGGCGCTGAAGGAGAGACGGAGTTCACAGGGCCCGTGCGTCCCGGCCGGCTTCAGAGGGCGAGCCGGAACCGCTTTCTATAAGAGTTGCGGCCACGTTAGCCGGAGGCCGGAATTGAAGTCAAGGGCGGATGACACACTGCTCGCGAGCTCGTCAGGCGCAGGTAACGCCGGTCGAATCGTGGTCCAATCCCGGATGTGGGACCTTCGGCATCGAAGCGGCAGGATTGGTAGTCTAAAGAGGCGTGAGTTCGTTTGTGGATCGTAAGCTGCGGATTGCCGCCATTCGTTTTCTGAATCCTGCGCCACTGATGTGGGACTTCGAGCACCCGCCGTTGCAGGATGAGTTGGCCTCCCGGTACACGTTGGACTGGATGTTGCCGTCGGAGTGCGCGGACCGGCTCGTGTCGGGTGCGGCCGACATTGGGCTGGTGCCGATTGCGGCGCTGGCAGGCTCTCCGGGCCTGCGGATTCTGCCGGGATGCACGATCGCGTCGAAGGGCAAGGTGCGGTCGCTGCTGCTGGTGCGGCGCGCGAACCGGGAGTTGCGGCAGCTGCGCAGTGTGGCCGCGGATACCGCGAGCCGGACAACGATTGCGTATACGCGGATTCTCTTTCACAAATGGGGCAATGCGGACGTGGAGTTTGTGCCGATGGCCGCCGATCTGGACGCGATGCTGAACCGAGCCGATGCGGCGATTGTGATTGGCGACCCAGCGTTGATGGCGCTGGAGGAACGAGCGAACCGGCAGGAACGCACGGGCGAAGAACTGGTGTATCACGATCTGGCCGAGGAGTGGCGCGCGGTGACGGGGCTGCCCTTCGTGTCAGCGGTTTGGAGCTTGAGTGCGACGGCTTCTCAGGGTGGGTTGCCGCTCTTGGGGGATCGCGAGGCGGAGTCCGAGATTGCTGCCGATCTGATTCGGTCGCGCGATCATGGGCTGGCGCACATCGACGATCTGGCGGCGGAGTGGACGAAGAAGATTCCGCTGACGGAGCAGACAATTCGCGCGTACCTGAGCGAGAACATCCACTACGTGCTGGACGAGGAGTGCATCGAGGGCATGCGCGGATTCTTTCGCGAGGCGGCGCAGGTGGGCGTGCTGCCGGAGTATGAGGTCAGGGTTAGCGGAGCTAGCGGGAAAAACGAGCGGAGTTAGCGTTGTTGGCGGAGCTAAGCAGGCCTAGTGACTCTTGAGCGGAGCCAGAAGCGCTTTGGCACGCGCGCAAGCTCCGCTGACTCCGCTAGAGGCTAGCTCCGCTGTTTCTTTTTAAATCTCCCAGCGCAAGAGGGTGGCGCCGACGGTGAATCCAGCGCCGACGGCTGCGAGCAGAACCAGATCGCCCTTCTTCAGCTTGCCCTGTTCGATGGCGGTTTCCATGGCGAGGGGGATGGTGCCGGCCGAGGTGTTGCCGTACTTGTCGATGTTGATGATGACGCGCTCGGGGTCCATGCCGAGACGGTTGGCTGTGGACTCGATGATGCGTTTGTTGGCCTGGTGAGGAATGAAGCAGCCGAGGTCGGCGCCGGTGACACCGTTGCGCTCGAGGACCTTCTGTGTGGCTTCGGCCATTTTGCGGACGGCGAATTTATAGACCGCCTGACCATCCTGGTAGATGTAGTGCATCTTCTTGTCGATGGTTTCGTGGGTTGCGGGATTGAGGCTGCCGCCAGCCGGGAGATTGAGAGAAACACCGCCGGAGCCGTCGATTTCGTGGACGAAGTCGATGAGGCCGATTTCGCCGTCGGCTGCCGGCTCAAGCAGCACGGCGCCACCGCCATCGCCGAAGAGGACGCAGGTGGCGCGGTCGGTGTAGTCGGTCATGCGGGTGTTGGCGTCGGCACCACAGACCAGCACTTTGGAGTGTGCGCCGCTTTCGACGAGCTTCACACCGGCCTGCAGGGCGAAGACGAATCCAGAGCATCCGGCCGAGACATCGAAGCCCCAGGCGCCCTTGGCGCCGAGTTTGTCCTGAACCAAACACGCTGTGGAGGGGAACATCATGTCGGGTGTGACGGTGCCGACGATGATGACTTCGACTTCAGTGGGCGCGATGCCGCGGGCGGCGAGGCACTTCTTCGCGGCCTCCACGCACATGTCGCTGACGCCGAGTCCCTTGGCCAGCACGTGACGCTCGCGAATCCCCGTTCTCGTGATGATCCACTCGTCGGTGGTTTCGACCATTTTTTCGAGGTCTTGATTGGTGAGAACCTGGGGAGGAGCGTAGGTGCCGAGCGCGGTGATTTTGGCGCGCCGGCCCACGACAGGGCGAACAGCGAGGGTCAATGGACTTCTCCTTACAGCACTGGCCGCGCGGGATGCGGATGCGCGGGGTCAAAGGATCAAAGCCGGTCAACTGATCAGCCAATCAGCCGGTCAAAGGAAAAGCGCCCTCGGGCTCTTCGTTGGCGAGTCCGCACCGGTTGGGGTGCAGATTCCGGAGCGAAGGCGTCGTCGGCGCCAAAAAAGTACCGGGTGACCTACTGCGCCCGTACTAGCCCGTTACCGTTGCTTCCTTCCGGACCTGGCGGGGTTGGCGGGATTACGTCGCGTAGGACCCGGCACTAATCGATTTTAACACCGGAGATGAAGTGGGGTCGGGATGGCGCAGGCCGATTGCGGACAGCAATTTGCCTCTTGCGCAGACCGGAGCGGTTGGGAAGAATGGGGGTCTGTTTTCTCAGGAGGTGAGAGAGCCATGTGCGCACCAAAGACGGGACACAGCCACAGCCATGCAGCCCATGCGACGCAACCGCCGCAGCATCATGGGACGATTGCCCACGCACGCACGACGCGGCGCGACTTTCTGCGCGTGCTGATGGGCGGAACGCTCGCGGGAGCATCGGTGATGGAGCTGGCCTTTCATCGTGCGGCGTGGGCACGCGCAGCAGCCGGCAGCGCCGATGCGAAGCTCTTCGATCTGCATCAAGCGGCCGATGGGGTGTTCTTTGCGCAGGCGCGCGTGCAGGCGATGATCAATTGCAATGCGGCGATCTTCGTGCGCTCGAAGGATGTGGTGGTGGTCGATGCGCACTCCAAGCCGTCAGCTGCAGCAGCGCTGCTGGCGCAGATCAAACGGGAGATCACGACCAAGCCGGTGCGGTATGTGGTGAATACGCACTTTCACTGGGATCACACGCTGGGCAACCCGGCCTATGCGAATGCTGGCGGGCCGGTGGACTTTGTGGCGACGGCGGCAACGAAGCAGTTGATGACGGACCTGGCGGAAAAGCGATTGAAAGAATCGGTGGACGCGATCCCGGCGGAGATGGAGAAGCTGCGGAAGCGGGCCGAGCAGTCCGGTTCTGCCGAGGAGAAGGCGTGGTGCGCGGATCAGATCCGGCAGTTGCAGGCGTATGTCGCGGAGATGAAGAACTACAGGCTGGAGTTGCCGACGATCACGTTCGATCAGTCGCATGTGCTCGCCGATCCGGCGTTCGATCTGCATCTGGAGTTTCACGGGAACGCGCACACAGCCGGCGATCTGTTTGTTCTTTGTCCGCAACAGCGCGCCCTGGCGACGGGCGATGCCAGCCACTGCTGGCTGCCGAATATCGGCGACGGGTATCCACGCGCGTGGCCCGGGACCATTGACGCGATCAAGAAGGCGGACTTCAAGTATGTGCTGGGCGGGCACGGACCGATGCAGCCGGACCGCACCGTGATGACCAGCCAGCGGAACTATATCGAGGAGCTGACGGAACGCGTGGAAGCGGCTAAGCAGGCGGGCCAGACGCTGGCGGAAATGCAGAAGCGGATCACCGTCGCCTCGCTCAAGTCGATGCAGTCGAACGGGTATGCGGAGTTTGTGAGCAGGACCTCGGGCGAGGGGAACCCGCACTGGGGAGCGTTGCCGCCGTTGCAGAACGATGTGAGCGAGAACGTCGAGCAGGTGCTGACGAATCTGGACAAGGCGTGAGATCCGATGGGCGAGCGACAAAAACCGCCCGGGGAGGAGTCGTGATCCTTGGATCGACGCGATTTGTCCGGCCAGGCGGAGGGATGCGGCACTTGTGAGGGCGCCCTGCTCCTGAAGGACGCCCCCCTCACAGGCTCTCAGCAACGCGCCGCTGAAAGCCTTTGTGTTCGATCTCCTGTTTTATTTGCTCAAGACATCCATCGCGTAGTAATCTGCGCGGCCGCTGTTGTCAGTGAAGTGGGTGAAGGTTTCGATGAAGAGCGCCCCCTGGAAGAGACGACCGGTGAGCGTGACCTCAGCGAAGTCGAATTTGTAGGGCGCCACAAAGGCGATGCCCGGCACCGTTGCCACTGTTTCCGCGTACATCCTGCCGACGATCTGTCCCCAGTCGCAGGGATTGGGATGGCACGCGCCGAAGGCATGTACGGTGATGTCATTGCCTTTGAGCCCGATCATGACGCGCACCAGGTCGCGTGTCTCGTGGTTCACATTGACCCAGGTTCCGATGAGGTTCTCGCCGGAGACAAGGATGGGGGTGTGGGGTTTGGCGATCGCGAGCCGCTCGCGTTCTTTTTCGAGCATCTGCGATGGAGCACGGTATTCTTCTTTCGCGCCAACGGGGGACATAGCAACTCCTTTCGTACGGACCCAATCGCGCGCTCGAGCGACGAGCCCCGATTGCGGCGTGGATGGAAACGCCGGGGCCACGAGGGGCAAGGCCTGGATCGATTTCAGCCCGAGAGTGATGGAATCGCGGGATTGGGCGCGAATCGGGTGACTGCCGCAGTGACAAAAACAAGGGAAGATAGGTGCGCCGCGCTGGTGCGCCCTCACTGCGGGAAGTATTGGAGGTCGGGCGGACGGGGCCGTCAGTGACCGGGGATACGACTGCAGGTGACATGAGCGGAAGGCCAAGGTCTCAGGGAGCCAAGCGGGGACCGGAGGCAGTCTCAACTGGATAGGAACCCTCCGAAGAGTGGGGGCCGCTGCCAAAATCAGGTTCCCGGTACAATAGAGGTGTGAGCAAAGTTCCCCAACCCACGGCGCCCACCGTGGGCTTTATTTCGTTAGGCTGCCCGAAAAACCTGGTCGATTCAGAGGTGATGATGGGCCTGCTGGATCATGCCGGCGCGCGGTTGACCGCAAAGCCGGAAGAGGCCGATGTGCTGGTGGTGAACACCTGCAGCTTTATCGATACGGCGAAGCAGGAATCGGTGGACACGATTCTGGAGATGGTACGGCTGAAGACCGAGGGCCGGGCCAAGAAGGTGGTGGTCGCCGGATGCCTGGTGGAGCGCTATCGCGACGAGATCCGGAAGAACATTCCGGAGGTGGATGCGGTCGTGGGCACGGGCGAGCTGGAGTCGATTCTGGAGGCTGCCGGGATTGCGCCGGCGAAGCCCGCTGCGCCGTCGCCCTTCAACATTCTGAGCGGGGCAGCCGAAGTCCGCGAGGGACGTGAGGCCGGCGCGGGGACGCACAAGGAAGGGCGCGAACATTCGGAGGCGGGGGGGCACAAGGCGTTCAGGCCGGAGGGCGATGCTCGCGAGCGTCAGGGACGGTTCAGCCGCGAGGATTGGCAGGGGGCGGGGCATCTGCTGCCGACCTATCTCTACGACGAAGCGACGCCACGGCTGTTGTCGACGGGAAGGACGTCGGCGTATATCAAGATCGCCGAAGGCTGCGATCATCCCTGCAGCTTCTGCATCATTCCCAACCTGCGCGGCAAGTTTCGTTCGCGGCGGTTTGAGTCGGTGGTTGCCGAGGCGCAGCGTCTTGTGGCGAGCGGGGTGCAGGAGCTCACGCTGATCGGGCAGGACACGACCTGCTATGGCGAGGATCTGGGATTGAAGGACGGGCTGGCGACGCTGCTCGACGCGCTGGCCAAGATCAACGGGCTGCGCTGGCTGCGGTTTTTGTATGCGTATCCGAACCGGATTACTGGCAAATTGTTGGACACGATCGCGCGTCACGGCAACATCTGCAAGTACCTTGACGTGCCGCTGCAGCATGCGTCGCCGGATGTGCTGAAGCGGATGAAGCGCGGCGCGGGAGCAGAGATTTTTTTGAAGACGCTGGAGAAGGTGCGGGCTGCGGTTCCGGGCATTGCGCTGCGCACGTCGTTCATCGTCGGTTTCCCGGGCGAATCGCTCCGCGATTTTGAACTTTTGGAGCAGTTTGTCGGCGAGGCGAGATTCGACTGGCTGGGCGTCTTCAATTACTCGGACGAAGAGGGATCGAAGGCGTTTGGGCTGGATGCGAAGCTTGCGAAACGGACGATTGAGGCGCGGAGACGGCGGCTGATGAAGCTGCAACAGGGGATCTCGAAACGGGCCAAGCAGGCGTGGGTGGGCCGCGAGGTGGTTCTGCTGGCCGAGGGCGAGAGCGAAGAGACGGAGCTGTTGTGGGAGGGCCGCACGCAGTTTCACGCGCCGGAGATCGACGGCAAGGTGTACATCAACGATACCGGCGATCTGGAGCGGCTGGAGGCGGGCAGGTTTTATCGTGCCGAGATCACCGAGGCGCATGACTACGATGTGGTGGCGCGGGTGGTCGGCGGGCCGCTTTAATTTTTCTCTACTGAGACAGTGCGGGAGCGCGTTCGCTTTCAAGGAAGGCAAGCTTCCAGACGCCGTGCTGCTTGACCAGATCGGCTGATTCCAGCCAGACCATCTTCTGCGCATTGCCTTTTGCGTCGGTGATGGTTCCGCGATTGATGTAGGCGACCCACGCCGTTTTGCCGGTGACGTGCACATCGGGTTCGGTGACGTTCCAGTCGTAATGCATGCCAGCTGCGTGGACCGACTTGATGAGACCCATGATGGCGTCGCCGTCGAAGCGTTTACCGTTGTCGAACATGTAGTAGCCCGGAGCGATGAGCGCGTCGAACCGGGCTGTGTCATCGACCGTAGCCGCGGCAAACATGGTGGTGAGGACATTAACGATCTGCTTCTGATCAGCCGTTAGGGACTTTTGCTGGCTGACAGCACCGACAGGAAGCAGAAGCAGGCAAATGATAGATGGGATGCAGCGGCGCAATTGCACAGGTGTGTCTCCTTGAATGTGGGGCTAAAGGCAGGCGAGAAACAGGCCTAGTATAGCGGGCCGTGTTTTCCAAAGAGGATCACAAATCTCGCCGCCGACTGGCATTACACTGTGACTGCAATGGACGATCTGGCATACATGCGCAGGCCGGAGGCGCTGGAAGCGATTCAGGCGCGCACCGAGGAATTGAAGTTTGAGATGGCGTCAGAGCCGCGCACAGGCATACTTCTGCAGATGCTTGCGGCGTCGAAACCGGGCGGGCGGTTTCTGGAGTTGGGAACGGGAACCGGATTGAGCACGGCCTGGCTGCTGTCGGGTATGGATGCGGCTTCGACTTTGATCAGCCTCGATTCCAATGAGGACGTTCAGGCGGTGGCGCAAGAGGCGCTTGGGAAAGATCCCCGGCTGAAGCTGATGTCGTGCGACGCGGCAGGTTTCTTGTGGCGGCAGCCGAAGAAGAGCTTCGATCTGGTGTTTGCCGATGCGATTCCGGGTAAGTACGAAGCGCTCGACGAGGCCCTGGCGACCGTGAAGGTAGGCGGCTATTACGTGATTGACGATATGCTGCCGCAACCGAACTGGCCCGAGGGCCATCAGGAGAAGGCGACGGCGTTGCTGGAGCAGTTAGCCAAGGACGAAAGGTTTTTCATGGCGCGGCTGCCGTGGGCGTCGGGCATCGCAGTTCTGGTGCGCAGGCCGCCGCAGGCGCACGTTTAGGAGAGGAATGCCGGCAAAGAAGAAATCGGCGAAGGCGTTGCGGTGCCCCACGTGTGGGATGCTGGTGCGAACGGGCGAAGAGGACTTCCCTTTCTGCAGCGACCGCTGCCGCAAGATCGATCTGGGTAAGTGGGCGATGGGCGTCTACAAGATCAGCTCGCCGGTGCTGGATCCGGAGGTGCTGGAAGATCTGGGTGCGCTGACGGGCGGGCACAATAAAGGCTCGAACGATGAGTAGCGGAACATCGGAGACTGCGGCAGCAGCGAAGAAGACATTCTGGGCCTGGACGGTGGCAACGTTCTTTGGGGCGGGGTTGGGTAAGCCGGGGCCGGGAACATGGGGATCGGTGGGTGCCCTGCTGCTGTGGGCGGCGTATGCGTGGGTCGCGCACCCGCAGGAATCCACTCTGCTGATTGCACTGCTGGCTGGGATTGTGGCGTCGGTCGTGCTGGGTGTACCGGCGGCGACGATTGCGGCACGAGAGAGCGGGCGGCACGATCCGGGATTCGTGGTAATCGACGAGGTTGCGGGCCAGTGGATTGCGCTGCTGGGTTGGCGTGCGGGCTGGCGCGGCGGGCTCGTCGCACTGGTGCTGTTTCGACTGTTCGACATCACCAAACCCTTCCCTGCTCGCCAGTTGGAGCGGCTGCCGGAGGGATGGGGCATCGTCTTCGACGACGTGGCCGCGGGGCTGTATGCTTTGGGTGTAGGTTGGTTGCTGCGACATTTCGTTCCGTCGCTCAATCTCTAAGGCACGGTATGGCTCGAACACGTTCGCAATCGACGACTGAGGATGTATTTGCCGATCCGCGGATCGACGAAGTCCTTCCTTCGTGTGCCCTGCCGCTTGGAGAAGTGGCGCTGCATGGGGTGCATCTCGGTCCGCACGCGTCGGGGCCTCCCGTTGTTCTGGTGGGGACGCTTCCGTCGCATATTCTGATGAGCCGGTCGAGCCGGCTGGTGTTTCGCGTGCCGGAAGGGGCGACTACAGGGCTGATTGAGGTGCGTTCGCCGATCGGGGTGAGCAATGCGGCACCGCTGCAGGTAGCACGCGAGCTGACGAGCGGGCTGCACCCAGTGACAAGTCCGGCGGTGAGCCGTTCGGGGATGGTGTACTCGACGATCTCGGGACCGCGAGGCAAGCAGACTCCGGTGTCGGTGGTGCGGGTGAGTCCCGATGGGCGAGCAACGCCGTTTGTGACGGGCATTCTGAATGCGACGGGATTGACGTTCAGCCCGGACGGCGATCTGTTTGTGACTTCCAGAGCCGAGGGCAACGTGTATCGCGTGGATGGGGCGGGCGAGTCGACGCTGTATGCCGAAGGCATGGGCGTAGCGACAGGCGCCGTGTTCGATGAGGACGGAAACCTGTTTGTCGGCGACCGCAGTGGAACCATCTTCAAGATCGATCCGCACCGCAAGATTTTTGTGCACGCGACGCTGGAGCCAAGCATCTCTGCCTACCATCTCGCTCTGGGTTTGGGCGGGACGCTTTATGTGACAGGCCCGACTCTTTGTTCGAACGATGTGATCTGGACGATCGACCGGCAGGGCGAGACGCGCGTGTGGTACCGCGGGCTTGGGCGGCCACAGGGATTGGCGTTGTCGAAGGAAGGCGATGTGTATGTCACAGCCTGCCTGCAGGGCCGCCGTGGCCTGGTGCGTGTGACGGCATCGGGCGAAGCGAGCCTGGTTCTGAGCGGCACCAATCTGGTGGGCGTTGCGTTTTCTCCGCTGGGCACGACGGTGCTGGCGACGAACGAGGCAGTCTTCGCCGCAGAGCTTGGCGTGGAAGGCATGCACGTGACGTAGAGCGATCGCTCCGGTCCGTTCAAAGAAGCGCGCGTACGACTCGCACCATGAGAAGAGAAACTACAATCCCCGGAAGCAGGCTGCTGTTCTTATGAAATCGGAAATCATCGCTGTCGGATCGGAGATGTTGACGCCTTTCCGGCAGGACACCAATTCCCTCTACATCACGGAGAAGCTGAATGAGATCGGGGTTACGGTCTCGTTTAAGACGATCGTCGGCGACCGGCGCAAGGATCTTGTGAATGCGTTCCGGACGGCGCTGGGCCGGGCAGACGTTGTGATTGTGATGGGTGGGCTGGGACCGACCGAGGATGACCTGACCCGCGAGGCGATTGCCGAGACACTGTCGCTGACGCTGCGCCGGGAGCCGTCGCAGGTTGCGGCGCTGCATGCGCGGGCTGCCACGTGGCGCATCTCGATGCCGGAAAACAACCTGAAGCAAGCCGATGTGATTCAGGGCGCGACGGTGCTGACCAACCCGAATGGAAGCGCGCCGGGGCAGTGGCTCGATACAACATTCAATGGGTATCGCAAGCTGATCATGCTGGTGCCAGGGCCGCCGCACGAATGCCGGGCATTGTTCGATCTGGAGTGCCTGCCGCGTCTGCGCGACCAGTTGCCGCCGCGCGCACTCGCGGTGAGGACGCTGAAGGCAGCGATGATTCCCGAGTCGCAGGCGGACAAGATTCTGGCGCCGATTTACACCGAATACAAGGACGTAGAGACAACCATTCTGGCGCATACGGGCGACATTCAACTGACACTGATGTGCGCGAAAGCGACGATGGCGGCGGCCAAACAGCGCGTGGACGAGCTGGCCGGCAAGATGGAAGAGGCGCTGGACGACTGGCTCTACTCGTCGGACGGCGAATCGCTGGAGCAGATCATTCTGTACTATCTCGGACTGCGGCAGGCGACGTTGGCGGTGGCGGAGAGCTGCACCGGCGGGCTTGTGGCGCAGCGGATCACGAGTGTGCCGGGGAGTTCGCGGTCGTTCCTGGGCGGGGCGGTGGTGTACTCCGATCCGCTGAAGACTTCGTTTGCCAATGTGCCGCCGGAGTTGATTGCGCAGCACGGAGCGGTCTCGGCCGAAGTGGCGTGCGCGATGGCCGAAGGGATTCGCAAGCGCACCGGGGCAACGCTGGGCGTGGGCGTGACGGGGATTGCCGGGCCGTCGGGCGGAACCGAGCACAAGCCGGTAGGCCTAGTGTACTTTGCGGTGTCGGACGCGCAGAAGACAGATTCCTTCAACCGCACGTTTCGCGGGGATCGGGATCGAGTGCGGCAGTGGGCGTCGACACAGGCGCTGGATTTGATTCGCAGGAAGCTGATGTAGGGAGCGGGACTGCTCACTGCGGGGTTCTCCACCGTCGGGGGTCTCAATTCATCTTCCGTTCGCGAGGCTGTAACCCATGCTGCGATGGGTGATGCGCATAATTCTCGCGTGCCGTAACAACGCCGGCACGACGAGAGGAATCCCCATGTCACATGAAGCAGCGCACCACCACAGGCAGGCAGCGGAGCATCACGAGCACGCTGCGCGTCATCATCGCGAAGCCGCCCGCCACCACGAAGAGGGCCTGCACGAAGGCGCCGGCCACCATGCCCAGCTGGCGCATGGTCACCACATCCACGCGGCACAACATGCCGAAGAGGCTGCGAAGCACCACGTGGACGCGCACAGCCAGGTGCATGCATAAGTTCGGCCAGTCTCAATAAGTGAGGCTACGGGTCTGTCCACCCAGGCGGACCCGGCAGTTCTTCGTGCGCCTTGCGCAGAAGATCAGGCCTGACGTTCGCGGAAGGCGGCGACCTTGGCGCGGTTTCCGCACATTGCCATGCTGCACCAGCGGCGGCGATGGGCTTTGGTGCGGTCGTAGAACCAGAGCACACAGTCCTGCCCTTCGCAGCGGCGGATCAAGTCGAAGTCAGCGTGCGCAAGCAACTCGGCGGCCAATTCGGCCAATGGAGCGAGCAACGCCTCGGGCGTGGATGCACCGTAGATGCGCTCGATGTGGGGCGTGCGGGACGCGTGTGCGTGAAGCTGCAGGCAACTCGTGCCTTCGGCGAGGAAGGCGTTCAGTGCGGACAGGTCGAGGCGCTTGCCTGCTTTACGGCGCTGTACA
>Ga0335069_10002442_pt1 | contig 28596 bp, 24 predicted proteins | sample Lox_Sample_11_FD_206714 | JGI IMG/M metagenome (GOLD analysis project Ga0335069, IMG submission 206714) | Soil microbial communities from Loxahatchee National Wildlife Refuge, Florida, United States - Lox_Sample_1.1 | ecosystem: Environmental > Terrestrial > Soil > Wetlands | place: USA...
GGGCTGCTGGGCGTAGCCCTGGGGCGCGGGCTGGGGCTGCGGGGCGTATTGCTGCTGAGGGGCGGGCTGCGGGGCGTAGGCCTGGGGCGCGGGCTGGGGCTGCGGGGCGTATTGCTGCTGAGGAGGGGGCTGCTGGGCGTAGGCCTGGGGCGCGGGCTGGGGCTGCGGGGCGTACTGCTGCTGAGGGGCGGGCTGCTGGGCGTAGCCCTGCGGTGCGGCCGGCTGGGGCACTGCGTAGCCGGGCGGCGGCGGAACCGACTGGACCGGAACGCCCTGATCGGCAAGTGCCCTCACCGGGTACCCGCCGAGCGCGGCGACGAGCAGGGATGCCACCGCCTGCTGGATGACGGGGGGTCTGCGCGCAGTCACGGGGGGAGCCCTCCTCTACCTGTTCCGGCCGGAGACCACGAGACGTCCCTGGTCGACGGAATATTCATCCCGCCGGCGGCAATGACACCCTGAATCTCGCTCCGCGACCAGGGGGACTCTGGACCCATACCACCCATCCCGGCCCGTCGTGCCGCGTGCTGTGCCGCACTCAAACCGCTCGAGGATGCGCTCCTGCTCCTCGGGTGGAGTGCCGTGGGCGCCATCTCGGACGCGGTGTTGCAGTCCACCTGCACCTCGACCGGAGTGGGGACCTCCAGCGGGTCGCGCGCTCACTTCCCGAACAGCCCCTGGAGCCTCTTCCGGGCCTCCTCGGCCGCCTCCTGGCGCAGCTTCTCCGCCTCGGACTGGGCCTTTTGCTCGCCCTGCGTCTGCTCCGTGCCGGCCGGCCCCGACCCACCGAGCGCCCCTGCCGCCGCCTTGCCGATGTCCGACTGGCCGAAGAGCGACTTCAGGGTGCTCGCCCCGGCCAGCCTGGCGATGGTGAGCGCTGCCGGCGTCACGTCGAGGCCGGAGATCTGCGGGGCCCAGGCCGGGCCGCTCAGGCTGAGCGCCACCGGAATGGGCTCGGGCGGCGTCACCCTCCCGCCGGTGAGCGTCTTGATGGTGGCGGGGGTGAGGGCCACCGTGCCGGCGAGGGCCAGCGTCCCGGACAGCCCGATGCCACCGCCGAGCGTGATGCCCGCCTGCGGCAGCTGCACGGTGAAGGGCTTGGCCAGCTTCGCGACCCCGTTGTCCACGGTGAGCGCGACGCCGAGGTCGTCCCCCAGCGGAGTGCGCCCGGTCTCCCCCAGGGCCTTGGTGGCAAAGGGCAACGCCTTGGCCAGCGGCCCGGCGACGGCCGAGACCAGGTCTGCTCCGAGAAACGCCCCGTTCCTGAGGTTGCCCTGGATCTTGCCGTCGAGCGTCTTCTCCACCGCGGCCAGCGTGGTGCCCTTGCCGGCCAGGGCGATGTTCCCGTCGAACACTCCGGCGAACGCCTTTCCCCTGCCGCCGAAGGTGAGCGTCTGGGCGAGGTCGAGGCCCTTCACCGCGAGCTGAAGGTCCCAGGACTTGTCCACCGGGCCGAGCCGCGCGCTGGTGCCGTCGAGCCGGACCTGGCCGCCGGCCGCGTCCATGCTGAGCCGATCCACCTTGACCAGGTCGTCCTGCATGGAGGCGTCGAGGAGGAGGCTCCTCCAGGGCACCTTGTGGAAGACGAGCGAGGCAACCTCGGCGTGGATCTTCCCGCGCAGGCCATCGAACCGATGGGGATCGGCCGGTGGAGGCTGCGCCCTGGAGCCCTCGGTCTGGAGGAGCAGCGCGTCGGCGTCGAGCTTCGGCGCCCGCGCATCGAGCGCGAAGGTGGTGGTGGCGCGCTTGCCCTCGCCCTGCAGCTCGACCGAGGCGGTGCCGGTCACCGTGTCCTCGAGCACCCGCAGCGTCCACTGCTCCAGCTTCACCCGGGTGGTCGCGCCGCGGCTCGCGCTCCCCTCGAGCGACAGCGCCATCGGCTTCCCGGGCGGTTTGTCGAGGAGCTGCCCGGGCCGGAGGTCCGCGCCGGCGAGGTCGAGGTCCGCGTGGAAGCGGTAGGTGGCCTTTCCGGCGCCCTGGAGGTGGGTGACGGCGGTCATCGGAGCGCCGGCGGCCTTCGTCAGCTGCTCGGGGATGGCCAGCCGCACCGGGGTGAAGTCGAGCGTCAGGTCGAGCGTGGGTGCGGCCTGCGTGCCAGCGCCGCGGATGGTGAGCCCGATGGGCCCGGCGGCCTGGCCCTTCAGTGCCTTGGCCAGCGCCGGGAAGGAGCGCGCCATCACCGCCGGGTCCAGGTTGTGTCCGACGATCTCGAAGCCCTCGATGCTCGGCGTCTCGCTGGCGAGGTTGCGCACCCGTCCGTGGCCGTTGATGCCCGCCTGGCCCAGCGCAATGGCGAGCGTCCGGATGTCGAGGTCGCCCGTCTCGACGTCGCCGTTCAGGTCGGTGTCCACGGTCAGGTCCACCGGAGAGGCGCCGGTGCCGGCAAAGCGAAGCCCGCGGGCGTGGATGCCGCCCTTGGCCTGGGTGGGCCCCTTGCCCCCGGGCACCGCGGCGCCGAGCTCCGCCGTCCAGTCAGCATCGAGCCGGCCCGACTCGAGCCGGGCGTCCCTGGGGAGGAACGGGCCGAGCGGGGCGAGGTCCACCGGCTGGATCTTGACGACCACCCGCTCGGGCGTGGGCTGCAGCGTGTTCGGCAGCGGCGCGGTGTGGAGCCGCAGCTCGAGGTTCTGCTTCTCGGTCAGGAGCGCCGCCTTCACCACCACGTCGAGCGGCTTGCCGGCGCGCAGGTCGTCCACCGTGATGTCCAGGTCCGAGATTCCGAGCTCGCGCGTCTGGCCGGTGCTCCGGTCGACCAGTCGCACCCGCCCGTCGGTCACCTCCGCGTGGTCGATGCGCACCGCCGAGAGGTCCTTCGGCTCGTTGCTCGTGGGCTCGGAGGGCTTCGTCCTTCCCTGCTCGGTGAGCCGGGACTGGAGCCGCTCGAGGTTGGTGGACCCGTCGGGGAGGCGGACCACGTTCAGCACCGGCTGGGTGACCTCCACCGAGCGGACGACGATGTCCTTGCCCAGGGAGAACAGCGCGCGGAGCGCCGCGACCTTGATCCCCACCCCCTTGGCCTGGGCGAGCGGCACCCCTTCGTCCGCGGCCGCACCCACCTCGATACCGGAGACGGTGGCTCCGAGCCCGGTGAGGAAGCTGGTCGAGACCCGGCCGACGGACACCGGGCGGCCGAGCTGCTGCGAGAGCATGGCAGCCTCCGCCTGGGCCCGCCGGGTGAGGAGGGAGTCGAGGACGAGGGAGAGGACCAAGACGACGGCCACCAGGACCGCGACCACGATGGCGAGGACGCGGACCCAGCGTTTCTGGAAGGGCGAGGCCATGACGGTGTCCACGGTAGGCATCCCCCCCGGTCGAGGCGGCTACCTCTTGCCCGTCTTGGACACGGTGAACGTCTTGGTCTGGGACGGCTGTCCGTTCACGGTGAGGACCACCTTGTACTCCCCGGCCGGCCAGCCCGAGGGCTTCGCGATGTGGAACTCGGTGTGCATCGCCTTCTCGGAGGGTGGGCTGATGGTCTTGCTCTCCTCGTGGACCAGCACGTCCTTCGAGCCGAAGGTCCAGCGGGTCGCGAGGACGACCTGGGGCGCCATGCCCTCGCTGGTGACCACGAGGTAGATGGTGTCCTTCGGGCCGAACGTGGTGGTCGCGGTCTGGAGGCTGTTGTCAGGCTGGATGCCCTTGCCCAGCTCGGCGGCGGTGACCTTGAACGGCACGGGCGGCGGCGGTGGAGGTGGCGCGGTCTGGGTGACGGGCGGCGGCGGTGGAGGCGGGGGCGGCTCCTCCTTCTTGCAGCCCGAGAGCACCAGCAGGGACAGACCGAACAGGGCAGCCTTTCGGAGCATCGGTGTTCCTCGCGGACGGACGACGGGGGTGTCTCAGGCCTTGGGGATCTTCAGCACCTGGCCGGGTTTGATGAGGTCGGGGTTGCTTCCCACGACGTCCTTGTTCGCGTCGTACAGAACGCGCCATTTCTTGGCGTCACCGAGCAGCGCCTTGGCGATCTTGCTCAGGCTGTCCCCGGGCCGGACGGTGTAGGTCCGGTCGACCTGCGCATCGGTCGAGATGCTCGAGCTGCCCCCCTGCACGTCGGAGAAATCTGGCTCGTCATCGGGCATGGTGCCTCCCTCCAGTCGGAACGGCGGGGATGACCTTGCGGCCGTTCGCACCAAGGGTCAATCGACCATTGTTAAGGTTCCTGTTGCGTTTCGGGCGAGACAGGGGCAGGACTCCCAGGGCGCGACAGGGAGGGGAGCGCGAATGAGCCTGGCGAAGGACTTCCGCGAGTTCCTGCTGAAGCAGAACGCGCTCGCACTCGCTGTCGGTGTCGTCATCGGCTCGGCCGTCGGCAAGGTCGTGAGCGCGATCGTCGACGACATCATCATGCCGATCGTCGGCATCCTTCTGCCCGGCGGAGAGTGGCGGACCTGGGAGATCCCGCTCACCCACGACGCGGCGGGCAAGGTCACCAACGCCATCAAGTACGGAGATCTGCTCGGGCACCTCGTCGACTTCGGCATCGTCGCCCTGGTGGTGTTCTTCATCACCAAGGCGCTGCTGAAGACGCCGCCGCCTGCGCCGACGAAGACCTGTCCGCGCTGCACCGAGCAGCTCCCCACCGCCGCCACCCGCTGCAAGTACTGCACGAGCGATGTCTGATCCGACCGGTGCAGGAGCAACCGTCGTTTCACAACCGTCACCCGGTGCTTCGTCTGCTCCAGTATGCGGGACGCCGCACCGGGCAAGCACAACCCGCCGTAACGAGGACTTTCCCATGCGTCGAATCGTTGCTGTGATCGCGTTGGGGGCGGCCGCCGTAGGCTGCTCCACAGTCGACCCCTCTCCGAAGCTGAAGGCCGCCACCTCCGCCATCGACGCCGCCAAGGCCGCGGGTGCGGCCAACGTTCCCGCGGCGAACGACCTGCTCGCCCAGGCCGAGAAGTACCTGGCCAACGCGCAGAACCTCATCAAGAGCGGCGACAACGCCGCGGCGATCAACCAGCTGTCGCTGGCCAGCGCCGCCGCAGACGATGCGAAGCTCACCGCGACCGAGGCCAACAACATCGCCAGGTCCAAGGAGCTCGACGCGCAGATCGCCGACCTCAAGGCCAAGCTGGGCAAGTGAAAGGGATGACCATGCGACTGACCAAGCTCACCGTTGTCCTGGCGCTGGCGTCCGCGGGCTGCTCCGCGCCGTTCACCTACCCCGATCTGGCGAAGGCGAAGGACACCTACGCCCACGCGGTCAAGACCGGCGACCCCGAGCAGTTCCAGAAGGAGTTCGGGGACGCCAAGAAGGCCATCGCCACCGCCCAGTCCGCCCAGGACGCCCAGGCCGCGTTCGAGCGCGGCAAGGACCCATCGCGCGAGCGCGAGCTGTCCAAGGAGGCCCTGTACAAGGCGGAGGTCGCCGACAAGGCGGCCGCGGCGGCGAAGGCCGACGCCGACCGGCGCGGCAAGGAGTGGGAGCTCGCCGCGCTCCAGAAGGAGTGGGACGAGAAGGGCGCGGTGGCCAATGACGCCGCGGCCCGGGCCGAGGCAGAGCGCGCCGCCCGCGAGGCCGAGGAGGCCCGCCGGCGTCTGGCGAAGTTCGCCGACGTGAAGGAGGACGAGCGCGGCACCATCATCACCCTCGCCGGCGGCATCCCGTTCAAGACCGGCAAGGCAGATCTGGAGAAGGTGGCCATCGATCGGCTCAAGGTCGTGGCCGACGCACTCAAAGGCACCCAGCGCACCATCCTGGTCGAGGGCCACACCGACAGCACCGGCAGGCCGGAGACGAACATGAAGCTCAGCCAGGCCCGGGCAGAGACGGTGCGGAGGTACCTGGTCGACTATGGCATCCCGGCGGATCAGATCCGCGCGGTCGGCATCGGCCAGGACCGTCCGGTCGCCGACAACAAGACCGCCGCGGGCCGGGCCAAGAACCGGCGGGTCGAGGTCATCCTCGAGAAGCCGAAGTAGACCCCCGGAATTCCTGATCCAGGGGTGGCGAGGTCCGTTCGACTCGCCACCGGTGCATGCTGACTCGCCGCCCCACTGAGACGGGGTGTGCGAGACCCGGCATGGCACGTCGCGCTAGCCCCGCGGTAGCCTGCTCGACGGGCGGCAACGCGCCGGGCCGCTTCTTCACCCGCGGTGTTTGTCGCCGGTTGGCGCCTGGGAATTGCAATCGCGAGGTGCTTTTCCGGTGAACCCGTCGGACAGTGAGCGCATCGAGACGGGCCCGCTGCCCACGGCCGCGGTGTTCGCCAGCTGCGAGTACGACTTCCAGTCCGGGCGCTTCATCTGGACCGACCGGGCCGACGCGCTCTTTGGCACCGTGCCGCGGACGGTCGATGCCTTCCTCGAGCACGTGCAGGCCGACGAGCGCGAGCGGGTGTGGAACACGCTCTGGCGTGCCCTCTCGGATCGCGGCACCCACGACTTCGAGTACCCGTGCATCCACCTCGACGGGGCGCTCCGCTGGCATGCCTGGTACGGGCGGCCGCTGGTGGACGCGGCGGGGCGGGCGCGCGGCCTCGCGGCGATGGTGCTGGACGTCACCACCCGCCGGATGACCGAGCGGGCGCAGCTCGAGGAGCTGGCCGAATCGCAGTCGGCGCGCGAGCAAGCCGAGGGCGCGCTGCGTGGCAACCTGGCCCTGGCCGCAGTGGCGCACGATCTCAAGACGCCGCTCACCGCCATCCTCGGCTGGGCGAAGTCGCTGCAGGCCCGCCGCTCGGACCCGGACACGGTGGAGCGGGCGCTCACCGCCATCCTTCGCAACGCGCGGGCGCAGGCGCGGCTGGTGGACGACCTGCTCGACGCCGAGCGGATGGCGCGGGGGAAGCTGGTCCTCAAGCGCGAGCGGGTGAACCCCGGCGCGGTGCTCCGTGACGCGGTGGAGACGGTGCAGCCCGAGTCCGAGGACCGCGACGTCTACCTCGACGTGGAGCTGGACGCGGACCTGCCGGTGCTCTACGGCGACCCGGGCCGGCTGACGCAGGTGATGTGGAACCTGCTCTCCAACGCCATCAAGTACTCCCCCCCGGGTGCCACGGTCTTGGTGCGGATGCAGCGGGCAGACGGCGGCGTGGTGCTCGAGGTGAGCGACGCCGGCCCGGGCATCCCCCAGGAGGCCCTGCCGCACGTGTTCGAGCCGTTCTGGAAGGGGCCGGGCGACGAGCAGCGCGGGAGTGGGCTCGGGCTGGGGCTGTCCATCGCCCGCCGGCTCAGCGCGCTCCACGGCGGAACCCTGGTGGTGGAGAGCGCCGCCGGCCGCGGGGCGACCTTCCGGCTGTCGGTGCCCGCGCCGGCGCAGGAGGGCGCGCCGGCGATGGCCGCGGTGCCTGCGCCGGTGCAGCTGCCGCTCGCCGGGGTCCGGGTGCTGCTCGTGCCCGAGGGCCGCGCCGCCGGCCAGCTGATGGCCACCGCGCTCGCCCGCGCGGGGGCGGACGTGGACCTCTGCGAGCCCGGCCAGGCGGTGGCACACGCCCGGGCCGCGCGGCCCGACGTGCTGGTGAGCGGACAGATGGCCTTCGGCGATCCGACCCGTGGATTGCTCGCGCAGGTGCGGAGCGTGGGTGGGATGGCGCTGCGCGCCGTGGCCCTGGTGGACGCGTCGCGGCCGGCCGAGCGCACCCGGGCCCGCCGCGAGGGGTACGACGCTGAGCTGACGCGTCCCGTCGACTCGGTGGACCTGGTCGGCGCGGTGCTCCGGGTGCTGGGCCGGCACCAGCGCTGAGCGACGCAGCCCCTGCCGACCCCCGGCGTGCCGCGTCGTGCGGCGCTTTGCCGCAGGGCAGAGCGTGGCAGGAGCGCCTAGATCGCCGGCACATGGCCCGGCTCGTCCCGCTCGCGCTCGCATCGCTCCTGTCCCTCGTCCCCGCGACCGCGGGCGCCTGCTCGGTCTGCGGGTGCGGAGACCCGCTGGTCCTCGCGGGCGACTCGGCGCCGGTGGCCGGGACGGTGCGCTTCGCGCTGGAGTACGAGTACCTGACCGCGACCGCCCGGAGCGACGACCAGCCGGACCGGACCGAGTCGCTGACCCAGATGACGCTTCGTCCGGTGGTGGTCTACAGCCCCTTCGGCTGGATGAACCTGGTGCTGCAGGTCCCGCTGGTCCGGAAGGACTGGGCGCTGTCCGGCACCGCCACCGCCGAGCCGGAGACCGCGGTGCCCACCGGGCTCGGAGACGTGGACCTCGGGGTCCGGGTGTTCGTCTGGAACGCATCGAGCATCCAGGCCCAACGCCGGCAGAACCTGGCGTTGACCGCAGGCACCTCGTTCCCCACCGGCTCCGACGACCGGACGACGGCCGACGGTGAGCGGCTCGACCAGCACGCCCAGCTCGGGACCGGGGCCTGGGGTCCGTACGTGGGCGCGCTGTACGCCTTCCATCAGGACCCGTGGAACTTCATCCTCTCGGTGACCGGCCGTTTCCGGACGACCAACAGCGACGGGTACCGGTTCGGCGACGCGGTGCTGTGGAGCGCGCAGCTCCGCTTCCGCGTCGTGGAGCCGCTCGCGCTCCAGCTGGGGGTCGACGGGCGCTACGCCGGACGGGATCGCTCCGAGGGCGTGCTGCAGGAGAACACCGGCGGCCTGGTGGTCTCCGCGGTCCCGGGCATCGCCTGGAACGTCGCCGGGCCCGTCTGGCTGCTGGCGCAGGTGCAGGTCCCGTTCGCCACCCACCTCTTCGGGGAGCAGACGGTGGGCGTCACCGCGACGGCGAGCCTGCAGTTCGTCCTGAACTGATGATGACAGCGGAAACCACGCTGCTCGATCGGCCCTCGCTTGCCCTCGAGGCCGATCCCGTCGTCGCTCGTCGGTTACGGGACACGAGCCCCGCGCCCTCCTCGCTCCTCGCTGTGAGGCCCTCAGCGGCGCGGGGGGTGCTTCTGGAGCTTCCGCTGGAGCGATTTTCGATGCAGCCCGAGCCGGCGGGCGGCCTCGGACACGTTGCCCCCCGAGTCGGCGAGGACGCGCTGGATGTGCTCCCACTCCGCGCGGGCCAGTGACGGCGCGGCGGGCTCCTGGGGCACCTGGTCGGCGGGGAGCGGGCCGCCACGGGCGAAGGCGGCGAGCAGCTCGTCTGCGTCGACCGGCTTCTGGAGGTAGTGGAGGGCGCCCCGGCGGACCGCCTCCAGGGCGGTGGCGATGCTGCCATATCCGGTGAGCACCACCACCGCGGTGGCGGGGTCGATCACCTTCAGCGCCGACACCACCTCGAGCCCGCTGCCGCCGGGCATGCGGAGATCGACCACCGCGCACTCCGGCGAGTCCTCGGTGGCCAGCCGCGCGGCCTCCTCGGGGCTAGCGGCGGTGCGAACCTCGTGGCCGCGGTCCCGGAGCGCGCGGGCCATCCGCTGGCGGAAGTTCTCGTCGTCGTCCACGAGGAGGATGGAGAGCAACGTCACGAGGCCGGCACCAGCGGGACGGTGAGGCGCGCGCGGGTGCCCTGCGCCGGCTCGGAGACCAGGCTCAGGTCGCCCCCGAGCTGCTCGGCGAGGCTCCTGGCCACGAAGAGCCCGAGGCCGAGCCCGTGACCCGAGCCGCGGGTGCTGAAGAACGGCTCGCCGGCTCGCGCCAGCACCTCCGGGGCCATGCCCTCGCCCCGGTCCTCGACCTCGACCCGGAGCCGGTCGCCCTCCAGCCCCATCCGGAGGAGAACCGGGACCCCGGCCGGCGAGGCCTGGAGCGCGTTCCGCACCAGCGCCTGGACGCTCTGGCCCACGGCACGGACCGGGAGCGCGGCGGTGGCCTCACGCACCCCGTCCTGCAGCTCGACGCGGACCCGCTCGGGCTCGGGGAGTCCCTCCAGCGCCTCTTCGAGAAGCAGCGAGACCGGCCGGGGGTGGAGCATCTCGCCCGGCGACTGCCCGGCCTCGGTGGACATTCGGGCCAGCGCTTCGCGGCAGCGCGAAATCTGGAGCTGGATGAGCCGCGCGTCCTCGGCGGCCTCGGGCAGCGATTGGAGACGGCGCTCCAGCTCGTGCGCGGCCACGGCGATGGTGGACAGCGGCGAGCCGAGCGCGTGCGCGGTGCCCGCCGCCAGGGTGGCCAGCGAGGCCAGGCGGTCCCGCCGTCCAGCCCGCTCCCGCTCGCGGCCGAGCTCCGCCTCCCGCTCGGCCAGCGCCCGGCGGACCCGCAGCACGAAGGCCACCAGCGTGCCGCCGGCGAGCGCGAAGGCCACCCACATCCCGCGGAGGTGGAGCCGCATGAGCTCGGCGTGCCCGAGCGTGGCGCCCGGGCTCCAGGGCATGGGGAGGAAGAGCGCGCCGAAGCAGAGGAGCACCAGGGCGAGCAGGGCCCAGGTCAGCCCGGGGGTGAGGACCACGGCTCCGAGCGCGACGTCCACCAGGTACAGCACGCTGAAGGGATTGCTCGGGCCGCCGCTGAGCGCGAGCAGCACGGTCAACAAGACAGTGTCCAGGGCCATCAGCGCGGCGACGGTGGTGGTGCGCACCGTCCGGTGGCGCCGCACCCGCAACGACAGGGCCACGTTGCTCGCCACCTGCGCGGCCCACACCCCGCCCACCGCGAGCGGCGGCACGGGGATGTGGAACACCGACCCGGCGGCCAGCGCGAGGAGGAGGAACAGGACGGCGGCGGCCCAGCGGAGCCGGACGAGCCAGGAGACGTCGACGGGCTGCATGCTCGTCGGTCTTCTACTCCGAAGAGGAGCGGCGATGCCCGCGGCGGACGGACGCAGCGAGGGGAGACGTCGGGCGCCCGGGGAGCGAACCGGTGTTCCGCCGGCCGGGCGCAGAGGTCTCACCCGCGCGTGCCGGAGCAATCGCGAGGCGTCGCTTCACGCGATCCAGACACCGTTGCAGCGTCCCCGTGGTCAGGAAGCGCTCCGCGCGAGAGGCGGCACGATGCTTCAGGCGACGTCCGCGCCGCGGCGGAAGAGCGAGGCTCCGCCGCGGCCCACTCGGTGGCTCAGGGCGAGTACGACTCGCTCCGGACCGAGGTGACGTCGGCCGCGTTGTGCGGCCAGTTGAAGTACTGGTTCAACACCCACTGGGTCAGCATCGTGGACTTTCCGAAGGGGTACGGCGCCTCGCTCTCCACGCCTGGGAGCTGCATGAAGGTGTGCGCCACCGTGCCGTCCATCGCCGCCAGCCAGCGGACGTTGCCGCCGGAGCGATAGTCGAACGTGAGGTCAGCCGAGCTGAGCTGGTCCGGAGCTCCCACGTCCACGGTCCACGCCCCGCCGGGACGCGGATACGGTCCGGGCCGGAACCCGGGGTCGATCAGCGGGTAACTGAAATAATCAGAAATGAAGGGAGGGAACGGGAAGCTGATGGTGTGCACCCGGCCCCAGCGCCAGTTCTTCTCGTCGCCATACGCGTTCTTCAGCTGCACGTAGGCGAAGCCGAGCGCGTCCATCACCTGAGCGGCGCAGCTCTTGTTGTCGACCGTCTGGCCCTTCGTATCCACGACGCGACAGAAGACGTTGTTCGGGTTCGGCACCTGCCCCGAGAGCAGGGTGATCAGCGCCCGGACCTCGTTCCCCGGGCTTCGGCCCACGTTGGCTGCGGCCTCCTCGTCGCTGAAGGTCTGCTCGAGCACCCGGCGGAGGAAGGTGTGGAACAGCAGGCACGCCTTCGAGTTGGCGGAGTTGGTGGTGTTCGGGTCGTTGAGGGCAGTGGCGGGGTCGAGCGCTCCCGCTGCTAGACCGGTGGGGCAGTCGAACGGGGTGCCGGCATCGGCCGAGCCCCAGGCGAGGAGGATGCTCGCGGCCAGAGCTGCGTTGGAGCCAGCCGGGATCTGCTGGGCCTGGTCGAGCGCCTGGATGTAAGCGCCAAACTGGCGCGCCAAGATGACCACGTGGTCGGCCTGCAGCGCTTGCATGTCGGCCAGCGTCACCTTCCCGCCGTTCGCGGTTTTTGCGTCCAGCACCTCCTGGATGCGGGCGATGCGGTAGCCCATGTCAGTCCACTCGAAGCTGAGGTACGGCACGCCGCCTGGGTTGTTCGCGTACGGGTCGTTGTCCGCAGTGACGCCGAGCGGGTCGGCGTTGGCCGTTGCGAGGTAGCCCTTTGTCGAGCCGATCGCCTTCGGCAGCTTGTCGTTGGGCACGCAGGCCAGGCCGCCGTCGGGTCCGGTGGCCCACTCGAAGTTGCCGCTGCGGCCGTCGAGCGGAACGACCGGGTACGGGTACACCAGGGCGCTCGCCGCCCACGGACGCTGCGGCACGCAGGCATGCGGGACGTAGCCGATGTGGCCCTGGTCGTCGGCGAGCACGAAGTTCTGCGCGCCGGTGAAGTAGCCCGTGTAGAAGCCACCATCCGGGGCAGGGTCACCTTCGAGCGCCTGGCGGGCGTCGTCCACACTGGCGGCGTTGTTCAGGCGGAAGTAGGCGTGAAGATCGTCGCTCTGGCTCTCCTGGCCCGTCCACCGCACCGTGACCGCCGTGCCACCCGTCGCATCCAGCGAGATGACCGGGCCATGCGGCGGGGCGACCAGCACCGGGGGCGTGTTGGTCGCGGTCGCCAGGCCGGTGGCGGTGCGAAACTTGTAGGTCTGCGGCACCGCGATAAACGCCACCGTGTTCCCCTTGAACTCGATGCCCACCGGCGTCTGGCCCTGGAAGACCAGCTTCTCCACGTACAGGTCGGTCACGTCGTAGCCCACCACCGTCACGCCCCACCCCACATGCGTGCCGCGGCCGATGAGCGTCACCGGAACTCCGGGGAAACTGCCGCCCATCACGTTGAGCTGGTCCTCGGTCCCGATGAGGTGCGCGAGATGGAAGTGGGTCGGGTATTCCAGCGAGAGGTGAGGGTCATTGGCCACGAATGCCTGCCCGATGTCGGTGTGATCCTTGTCCACCACCCAGTTGTTGGACCCAGCGGGCACGCCGATCAGCGCCCGGAGACTCCGCAGCGCGTCGAGTGTCTTCGCCGCTCCGTCGAGGGCTCCGCCCGCCTCGCGTAGCGAGTCCAGCGTCCCGGGCTGAGCGATCAGGCTCGGGGCGTTCGGGGCGCCGCTGCCCGCGAGGGTGAACGCCTCGATGGGTGACTTGGCTTGGATCCAGAGGCCGATGGTGAGCTTCCCCGGATCCACCGCCGTCCCTCCCTGGATGAGTGCGCTCCAGGTCTGGGCCCACTTCCCATAGTCCGCCTCCTGCTCCGCAGTTTCCGAGAGCGAGAACTGGAACAGCCGGGCCACCGCCACCGTGTCGACATCGCTCCAGTCCGGGAGGTCGTCGGCCTTGGTCGGGTCGATGACGTACTGGAGCTGCTCGTAGGCGGCGGGGAGCTTCGTCGGATCGGCGCGGACCTGCGCGATGAAGGCGTTGACCCCGGCGGTGTAGGCCGCGAAGCGCGGCGCCATCACTGTGTCGCTCAGCCAGTGGGCGTGGAGCGCCTCGGGCATCGACTGCCCATCGCGGGTGGTGAAAAAGGTGCGAATGGCCTGGTCCAGGGGGAGCGCCGCGTCACCGATCAGCTCGGAGATGTGACCCCGTGCCGCGCGCCGGTAGACGTCCATCTGGAACAGCCGGTCGCGGGCGTGGATGAAGCCCAGCACCGCGTAGCAGTCCACGGACTTGGTGCAGTTGATGGTCGGAATGTCGCGCTCGTCGTAGGTGACGCTCACCGCCGAGACCAGCCCCGGGACGCCGCCCACCGAGGAGCTGGGCTTGGTGATGGTGATGGTGACGGTCTGCTTCTCGTCCGGCGCCTCGCTGAGCGAGGCCACCAGGGTCGCCTTGTTCGTGCTCGGGTACGTCGCCGGGGCGGTGTACGTGGTGGTCAGCCCGGAGCTGTTGGTGATGGAGCCTGGCCCGTCGAGCTTCCAGAGAATGGTCCCGTTCGCGTCCTGGATGATGCCCGAGAAGGCGAACGAGCCGCCCACGGGCACCGTGACCGCGTTGTCCTGGCCCAGCGCGATGTGTGGGCTGTTGCAGCCGGCCAGCAGCGCCGCGGACGCGGCGAGTGCGGCCCAGACGACTCTCTTCATGGACGTCCCCTCTCTCATCCCCCGCGAACCGCCCATCACGTCATGACTGATTCGGATGTCAAGCACGATGAGGGAGCGCCGCGCGCATGACGCAGGACGACAGCCTGTGGCAAGCGTGCGGCGTCACGCTGCTGATTGCCGAGCGGGCGAGCGTCAGTTCTGGCCGGACTTCACCGCCTGCGCCGCCTTGACCGCCTCTCCCGTCGCGTCGCGGAGGGCGATGTTCCCCAGGCCGAGCGCCTCGAGCCGGGGGCGGAGCTCGGCGAGCGGCCCGACGACCACGATGGCCAGGTTCCGGGTGTCGAACCGGGCGCGGGCGGCGCTGGCCACGTCCTCTCGGGTCACCGCCTCGAGCTTCTGCGCGTACCGGGCGAAGTAGTCCGGCGGACGGCCCAGCGCGACCATCCTGCCGAAGGCCAGCGCGGTGCTGCTGGTGGAGCCGAACTCCCCGGGCAGGCTCTGGATGAGCCCCGACTTGGCGTCGGCGAGCTCGGCCTCGTCCACGCCGCCCTCGCGCAGCCGGTCGATCTCCCCGAGGAGCTCGTGGAGCGCCTCGGATGTCTTGTCCGCCACCACCGGCGCCACCGCCACGAACAGACCCGGCTCGCGCCGCACGTCGAAGGCGCTGAAGGCACCGTAGGTGTAGCCCTTGCCGGAGCGAAGGTTGGCGTTGAGGCGCGACTTGAAGCCGCCGCCCAGCACCGTGGAGGCGACCTGCGCGGCGTAGAGGTCGGCGCTGGCCGCGCCGAGGCCAACCTCGCCCACCCAGAGCTGGCTCTGCGCCGCGCCGGGCCGGTCCACCACCGTCACCACCCGCGGCGCCTTGCGGGCGGCGGGCGCAAGCTGCCGTCGCTTCGGGAGCGCCGCCGGCTTCCACCCGCCGAAGCGCCGCTCGAGCTCGGGCATGAGCGTCGCCGGCCGGACGTCGCCGACGACGAGCAGCACCGCGTTGTTGGGCCGCACCCAGGTCCGGTGCCAGGCGGCGAGCTGATCCGCCCGCGCCGCCCGGTTCGAGGCCACCGTGCCGGTGACCGGAAACGCCCAGGGGTGGCTGTCGCCGAACACGGTGCGGTTGAGCACCGTCCTGCCGATCTGCGCCGGGTCCGCCTCGAGCTGCGCGAGGTCCCCGAGCCGCAGCGCGCGCACGCGCTCCAGGTCGGGCTTCTTGAACGCCGGTCGGAGCACGCAGTCGCTGAACACGTCCAGCACCGGGACGAGCGAGCCGGAGGGAAACGAGACCGCGGCGATCAGCGAGTCCTTGTCCGCCTGGGCCCGGAACAGCGCCGCCTGGTCCTCGAACGCCGCGGCGATGGCCGGGGCGTCGCGGAGCGCCGTGCCCTCGTCGAGCATGTCGGCCACGAAGCTCGCCGTGCCGGACTTGCCCGCCGGGTCGGTGTCCTCGCCGGCACGGAGGACCAGCTCCACGGTGGCGAGCGGGAGCTGGTGCTGCTCGACGATCCACACCGCGAGCCCATTCTTCAGCGTCTGCACCGAAGGCACCGGCGCACGGAAGACGACCGCCGGCCCCGGCTCGGGGAGGGTCTGGCGGAAGGGAGCGTCCGGAGTCCCGGTCTCCGAGACCCCGGCGTCCGCCCGGCCGGGAGCGGCGCTGCCCGGCGGAGGCGTGCTCGAGGTGGCGCAGGCGAGGAGGAGGCACAGCGTGAGGAGCGCGAGCCGGACGATGCGGGTCATGGGCGTGCTCACGGCGCCGAGGCCGTCCGGGCGGCCGGGTTGACGGTGAGCACCACCCGGGCGTCCCGGGCGAGGAATCGCCGGGCGCTCTGCTGCACCCGCGCCGGGGTGACCGCCCGGTAGCGCCCGACCACCTGGTTCACGAACCCCGGATCGCCCCGCCACATCTGGAAGGCGTTGAGGAGGTCGGCGCGGCCGCCCTCTCCGTTGAGGCGCTCGAGCCCCCGGTAGAGGCGGGCCTCGAGGTTGCGCTGGGCGCGCCGGAGCTCCCCCTCGGTGGGCGGCGCGGCGGCCAGCCGGTCGAGCTCGGCGTCGAGCAACGTCTCCACCTCTGCCGGGAGGTGCCCCGGGGTGACCGTCACCCGGATCTCCGAGGCGCTGCCGAAGGTGGACTTGTCGGTGGCCATGTCCACCTCCTGGGCCACCCGCCGGTCGAAGACCAGCGCCCGGTACAGCCGGCCCGTCTTCCCGCCGGCGAGGATGTCCTGGAGGACGTCGTAGGCGAAGCCGTCGTCGCTCCAGGCAGGCGGAGCGATGACGCCGACGACGACGCGCGACAGCTGCACGTCGTCGGTGAGCGTCTCGCGGATCTGCCGGGTGACGGGGATCGTCTCGACCGTGGGCGCGGGAGGCCTCGGCGAGCGGGGGATGGGGCCGAAGTACTTCTCCACCAGCGCCCGGGCCTGCGTGGGGTCGAAGTCCCCGGCGATGACCAGGGAGGCGTTGTCCGGCACGTAGAAGGTCCGGAAGAACGACTTCACGTCCTCGAGCGTGGCGGCCTCGAGGTCCTCGTGCGAGCCGATGACCGCGCCGTAGTAGGGGTGCGGCTTCGGGAAGAGCAGCTCGACCAGCCGCACCTCGGCCTTGCCGTACGGCGTGTTCTCGAAGCTCTGCCGGCGCTCGTTGCGAACCACGTCGCGCTGGGTGTCGAGCTTGGTCCGGTCCAGCCCGTCGAGCAGGAACGCCATCCGCTCGCTCTCCAGCCACAGCACGAGCTCGAGGCGGTTGGCGGGCAGCGTCTCGTAGTAGTTGGTCCGATCGTTCGAGGTGCTGGCGTTCATGTCCGCGCTGCCTGCCGCCTCGAGCAGTCCGGCAAAGTCCTGCTCGTTGCCGGGGCGGTGCTTCGAGCCCTGGAACATGAGGTGCTCGAAGAGGTGGGCGAAGCCGCTGCGTCCCGGCGTCTCGTTGGCCGCGCCGACGTGGTACCAGAGGTTGACCCCCACCGTGGGCAGCCGCCCGTCGGGGGTGAGGATGACGGTGAGCCCGTTGGGCAGGGTGTATCTCTCGAGCTGGACCAGCGGAGGCGAGGCGGCGAGCATCAGGCTCGCGAGAAAGGCGTTCATGGGTGTCCCGGCGACGGAGGGCGCGGGGCACCATTGCACCATTCGCCGCGATGGTTCGACCACCGGCTGCGGCCTGGGTCTCCCACGCCGGCGCAGGCCGTGGCAGCGTGACGCCCATGGCGCTGACCACCGCCGCGCTCACCCCGGCCGGCTGGAAGGACGTGGAGACGCTGTTCGGGCCCCGTGGAGCCTGCGGCGGCTGCTGGTGCATGTTCTGGCGGCTCGAGCGGGGCGAGCGCTTCGACGAGCTGAAGGGCGAGCGGTTGAAGGCGAGGTTCCGCGCCGGGGTGCTGGGAGGAACCGTGCACGGAGTCCTCGCGTACGACGACGGCGTCCCGGTCGGCTGGGCCACCTTCGGGCCGCGGACGTCCTTCGCCCGGCTGGAGCGCTCCCCGTCGCTCGCCTGCGGAGACGCCGAGCGCGTGTGGAGCATCCCCTGCTTCTTCGTGCGCCGTGGGCATCGGGGCCGGGGCGTCGCGCGGGCGCTCCTCGAGGCCGCGCTCGCCGAGATGCGGCGGACGGGCGTGTCGCTCGTCGAGGGGTATCCGGTGAAGCCCACCGCCTCCGGCGCGCCGCTGCCCGCCGCCTTCGCCTACACCGGCACGCGCTCGCTGTTCGACGTTGCCGGATTCCGGCTCGAGCCGGGAGCGGAGGGGCACAGCCGGCAGCGGGTGCGCCGGACGCTGCGCCCCTCGCATGAGACTGCCTCCGGCCCGCTGCCGCCGACCGGAGGCGCGCGGCGCCGGCCGCGCTGAGCGGTGGCGGCGGAAGGCCACGCCTACCCCGATGATGTCAGATAGCCAAACAGCAGATTGAGCGCCAGCGCCAGCACCGCGGTGTTGAAGGCGAACGACAGCAGCGCGTGCCCCAGCGTCAACTGCCGCATCCGGTGCTGGGTCACCGTGACGTCCGACACCTGGAAGGTCATCCCGATGGTGAAGGCGTAGTAGGCGAAGTCGAGCAGGCACGGCATCTCGGTCCCGGGGAACCCGAGGCCGCCGAGGTCGCCGTCGTCCCGGTAGTACAGGTGGGCGTAGCGCATGGTGTACGTCGTGTGGCAGAGGAACCACGCAGTCGCCACCGCGAGCAAGCAGAGCAGGGCCAGCTCGCGCTCGGCCTGCGGGGCCATCTGCCGCGCATTCCGGAGCGCCACGGTCGCCGCGAAGATGCTGACCGTGCTTCCGAGCACCACCACCGCCCAGACGAAGTTCCGGCCCACGTCCTCTGCGGCGGCGTGCCGGGCGGTGACCTCGGGGCCGGACGAGAGGATGATCCGCCACACCAGCATGAGGAGGACCACGGCCCCGACGTCCCAGGCGGCCACGGTGCGCAGCGGGCCACCGACCGTTCCGGGGATGACCAACGCGGTGAGGAGTCCGGCTGCGATGCCGAGCAGGAACCGACCCAAGGCGCGCCGCGGGCTCCAGAAACCCACCTTTCGGGACTGGGTCTCGGTCCCGGCGGTCACGCCGCGCTCCGGCCGACGCTCATCGGACGTCGAGCGTACACGGCCCGGGCCACCGGTGCCGGTTCGGGGTCGCCGAACCTGCGCGGGCCGGGCGGACGGCGCGTCGGCCGACCCTCGCCACGGGATTGCTGCTGGCAAGCGCCTCTCAGGCGCTCTTCTGCAGCCGCGGCGCGGACTCGGCGAGCCGGTGGGCGATCTGCCCGAGCGTCCGGACCGCCGCCTCGACCTGCTCGAGGTCCGGGTTGCCGGTGTTGAGCCGGATGCAGCTCCGGTAGCGGCCGGTGGACGAGAAGATGGGGCCCGGGGCGACGCTGATGCCGCGCCGGAGCGCCTCCTCGTGCAGCTTCAGCGCGTCGACGGAGGCCGGCATCTGCACCCAGAGGATGGCGCCGCCCTCGGGCCGGGTCATCCGGGTGCCCTCGGGGAAGCTGCTGCACACCACGTTGCGCACGTGCTCCATCTGCTTCGCCAGCTCGCGCCGGAGCGAGCGGAGGAAGCGGTCGTAGCCGCCCTGCTGGAGGAACTCGGCGATGGCCATCTGCGGCAGGGTGGGCGTGGCGACGGTCTGGGCGAACTTCAGAAGCTCGAACCGGTCGCGGAACCGCCCCGGGGCAGCCCAGCCCACCCGGAACCCGGCGGCCAGCGTCTTGGAGAAGCTGGAGCAGTACAGCACGTTGCCGGTGCGGTCGAAGGCCTTCGCCGCCCGGGGCCGCGCCGGGCCGAAGTACAGGTCGCCGTAGATGTCGTCCTCGATGAGGGGCACCCCGGCACGCTCGCAGATCCGGACCAGCGCCTCCTTCTTCTCGTCCGGCATGCAGCCGCCGAGCGGGTTGGAGAAGTTGGCCACGATCAGGACGGCCTTGATCGGCTGCTTCTTGAGCGCCGCCTCGAGCGCATCGAGCTGCATGCCCTCGCGGGGGTGGGTGGGCATCTCCAGCGCCTTCAGCTCGAGCATCTCCAGCGCCTGGAGCGTGCCGTAGTACGCCGGCGACTCGATCGCGATGATGTCACCGCGGCAGCAGGTGGCCAGCAGGCTCAGGTGCACCGCCTCGGCGGCGCCGATGGTGGTGACGAAATCGTCCGGCCCGAGCTGGCAACCCCAGGCCAGGGAGCGGCGCGCGAGCTGCTGCCGGAGCGCGGGCCAGCCGGGTGGCATGTCGTACTCGGTGCCGACGCCGCCCGCCTCGCGGGCCAGCGCAGCGATGAGCCGGGAGAGCTTCCGGGTGGGGAGCAGCTTCGAGTGCGGGCGCGCCGAGCCGAGGTTGACGATGCGCTCGTTGCCCGCCGCCAGGTACATGCGCCGGACCAGCTCGACCACGCTCGGCTCGCGGGCCGAGGCCGGCGGACGGCTCACCGGTGGCTCCTGCGGCGGGGGATGCCGCAGCAGCCGGACGTAGTGCCCGGACTGGGGCTTGGCCTCCACCAGATCCCAGGCCTCGAGCTGCTGGTAGGCCTGGAGCACCGTGGAGATGCTGACCCTTTCCTGCTGGCTCAACTCGCGGACGGAGGGGAGGCGGTCACCCGCGGCGAGGATTCCGGCGTGGATGGCGTCGCGCATGCGCGCTGCCACCTGCTCGAACAAGAGCGGTTTGTGGGCGCGGGCGACGGCCATGGGCGACTCCTCAGCATGTCGGGATGAGGTCGTCTCTCTATCGGGGACCCAGCTGGCCGACCAGTACAGTTCCTATGACGGGGTACTGAACAGCAGCTGTGCTGTGCTGCGTCGCACACACCGCCCGGGCTCGGCGGCGCGGAAGGCGCAGCTCGAGCAGCGCCGCGAGCCGACGCTCCCCAGCTGCGGGTGAGCGGTCATCAGGACCAGCGGTGGAATGGGCGTTTCTCCGCGCGAAGACGAGCCATCAGCTCTCGCGCCGACAGGTGGGGGAGCCCCTGGCCGAGCAGCACGAGCGACACGGGCTCGCGGCCGAGTGCCTCCGGCGCCTCGCTGCCGGTGGTGGCGGGCACCACCCGCCGACGTCCGGAGTTGCGCCGGGCACCGCCCTCGTCGCGGGTGACGTTGCGGCCGCACCGGGGCGTAGGCTACGACCCCGCTCCGGTCCGAGCCCGATGCGCGCTGGATGGACATTGCCCCGCTGGTTGCCTCTGTGCGCGGCGGCGCTGGTGCTCCTCCAGCTGGGTGGCCTGGTTCACCTCGCGGCAGCGCCGCACGCGGTCTGCTGGGAGCACGGGGTGCTGGTGGACCTCGACGCTGCCCCGGTGCACCCGGACCGGGTGGCCCTGCCCGCGCTCCCGGGCATGGACCGCGCGGTCGCCGTCGGCTCCGACGTGCACCCGCACTGCTCGGCGCTGTGGGTGATGCGCGCGGCCCGGTCTCCGGTCGGTCCCCCGTCGACCGTCTCCGCTCCGCAGAGCCCGGCGGTATGCCCGCCTGCGCCGGACTCGGTCGCCGCTCCTGCCGGCTGGCTGCTCCGGCACGCGCCGAAACAGTCGCCGCCGCCGCGGGTCTGACCTTCATCGTCCGTCCTTGGTCCAGCGCAGTGCCCGCCCTCCTGGGTGACGCGCGCTCGCGCCGTCCCGCACCGTCGACACGCTTCGAGAGACCTGAATGTCCTGCCGCACGCAGTTCCCGTCGTTCCTTGGAAGACGCACCCTCCTGACTTCCCTGCTGGTGGCCGGGTGGAGCCTGCCCGCGCTCGCCGCCAACCTCGGCATCGTGCACGGCTCGGTGCACGATGAGGCCGCCAAGCCCATCCCCGGCACGCAGGTGACGCTGCTCCGGGGCAAGCAGACGGTGGACCAGCACAGCACCGACGCCACCGGCCACTTCGAGCTCGAGCAGGTTCCGTTCGGCAAGTACCGCCTCACCTTCTCCGCACCCGACGGACGGATGGACGACCGCGAGGTCCTGATCGCCTCCGGTGACGTGCTGGAGCTCGACGTCACCCTCCCCACGCTGGAGGAGACGGTGACCGTGGTGGCCCCGAAGCGGGAGGCTCCCCGGCCGCCGACCACCACCAGCTCCGCCACGCAGATCCAGCGCGAGGACATCCAGGCGCGCCCGCGCGGAGATTCGGCGTCGGTCAACGAGATCCTCGCCACCCAGCCGGGCTTCGTCTACGACGCGCTGGGGCAGATCTACGTCCGGGGGAACCACGCCAACATCCAGTACCAGCTGGACGGCGTGCCGCTCCCGGACACCGTCTCCGGTCTCTTCGGCCAGTTCCTCACCCCGCGGCTGGTGGAGAACATGGAGGTCATCACCGGCGGGCTCCCGGCCGAGTACGGCCAGCGGCTGTCGGCGGTGGTGAACCTGAACTCGCGCCGGCCTCCGCCCGAGGGGGAGGGGCGGCTGGACCTGCTCTACGGCAGCTTCAACACCGTCACCCCCGGGGGATTCTGGGGTCAGAAGCTGGGCTCGGTCTCGTACCTGGTCGGCGGGAGCCTGAACTGGACCGAGCGCGGTCTCGACCCGCCGAACCCGACGACGTACCTGAACGACAAGGCCCAGCAGGGCCGGGTGTTCGCCAAGGTGGACCTGGACCTCAACGACCGTGACCACCTCTCCACGTTGTTCAGCTACTCGCACGATCGCTTCCAGATTCCGATCGACCCGACGTTGCAGCCGGGCGACACCGCGACCGACCAGTACGGGAACCCCCCTCCGCCGTACTTCCCGCCCGACACCCAGCAGACCGAGACCGAGAACGACCTCTTCGGCATCGTCTCGTACCGGCACGACTTCGATGCCGCGCGCTCGCTGCGGGTTGCGGGCTACGTCCGGCACTCCGCGGCGAAGTTCTTCGGAGACCCCGAGCACGCGCTCGACTCGACGCAGACCTGCCCCGCGGGTGGCACGCAGGACGATTGCCCCGGGGCGAGCAACGTCAACCGGCGGGCAGACCACGCGGGCCTGGTCACCGACTACCTCCAGCGGCTGGGGGACCAGCACACCCTGAAGTTCGGCCTCAGCCTGGACCAGCTCTGGGGCAACACCGCCTACGACGCGTACCAGCGCCAGCTCGTGCCGCCTCCGGACTTCGTGCGCATCGGGCAGGGTGCGGACGAGCCCTCGGCCACCGCCGGCGGAGCGTATGCGCAGGACCGCTACACCCTGGGGAAGCTCATCCTCACCGGCGGTCTGCGGGTGGATTTCCAGAGCGCGACGCCCGGCGCGGGCGCGGAGCGCCGGACCGACGCCGGGGTGAGTCCGCGGCTCGGTGCGGCCTGGGCCTTCACCCCGGACGTGGTCGCCCACGCCTTCTTCGGTCTCCTCTGGACTCCGCCCTCGGTGACCGATGCCGCGGCCGGCGCCCGGCTGACCGGAACGGTGCAGCCGGGCCAGCCGATCCCCTATGACCTGCGGCCGGAGAAGGACCGCTATGCCGAGGTGGGCGTCCGGGCGCGCGTCGTCCCCACCTTGACGCTCGGGCTCACCCTCTGGGGCAAGCTTGCGACCGACCAGCTGGACGAGACCGAGGTGGGGAACACCGGCATCACCACCCCCTACAACTTCTCCGAGGGCCGCGCCGGCGGCGTCGAGGCCACGCTGGACTGGGTCTTCACCCAGAACCTCACCGCCTTCGGCAACGTCTCGTTCGGCGCGGCCCAGGGGAAGGGCATCGCGACGGCGCAGTACCTCTTCACCCCGGCCGACCTGGCCAACACCGAGTGGCAGACGCTCGACCACTCGCAGACCTGGACCGCGAACGCCGGCGCGAACTACCGGGACGGGCCGACGCTGGTGTCGATGCTGGTCGCCTATGCCAGCGGGCTCCGCACCGGCGCCGACAACCTGAGCCACGTGCCCGGGTGGGTCCGGGTGGACCTGACACTGGCACACGATTTCCTGAATCTTCCGCTCGAGCCCACGCTGGCCATCGACGTGGTGAACCTCTTCGACGCGCAGTACGCGTACCGGATCTCCAACGGGTTCAACGGAAGCCACTGGGCACCCGGGCGCAGCGTCTACGTTCGGGGCTCGGTGAAGTTCTGAGTCCCACGCCGGAGCAGGTGAGAGGTGTGCGGGGCAGGTGCGCCCTCCGTGGAGCACTCCGGCTTCGCGGACTCCGCACGTTTCCCGGCTAACCTCCGGACCTCACGGGATGCGGGCCCTCGAGATCTTCGACACCGACGAGCACGGCAAGCTGGCCGGCAGCCTGGAGGAGGTCCTCCGCCTGGCGGACCCGCCGGCCTCGCGGCTGATCTGGACACTGCGTTACATCGAGGCCCGCGACGAGGTGAGCGCGGCGTGGCCGGCGGGTCTCAAGGACCTCGAGGCCCAGGCCTCCTCCCGCAAGTTCGGACTGGCGCTGTCGTGGGAGCAGCTGAAGTCGCTCGCCGCGGTGCTCCACGCGCCGGTCGACGTGCGCCTCGACGGCTGGGCGCGGGCCCCGAAGCCGGGCGATGCGCCCGGAGAGCTGGCGATGCGGGTCGAGGTGCTGGACGCGACGCTCTTCCGGGTCGCATCCCGCGAGCGCGCCGTGCTCACCGCGCTCGAGCGGCGCTTCAAGGACACGCGGCCCGTCGAGCTGAGCGAGATGTACTACTAGGGCGCCGGGGCGGGGGCGAGGTCCACCGAGTCCACCGTCGCCCCGACGCGGCCGAGCAACTCCCAGGCCCAGCCCACCGCCTCCTCGACCAGGTCGCCGGCCGCCAGCGATCCCCACACCAGCGTCAGGGTGGTGGTCGTCGCGTCGGAGGTCTTGGTCCGCACCGAGTCCTTCACCGCATTGGCGCACGGCCCCTCGGCATCGAAGAGGCAGAGCAGCCCCTCGAGGTCGATCTCCTGGCCCGAGGCGTTGAAGACGTAGCGGGCGCCCGCGGGCGCGACGTCCACCCGGACGGGGGCCCGGAGCAGGTCCACGTCCACCACGCTGATGGGAAGGCCCGTGTGGAGCGACACCACGTTGCCCACGTCGACGGCGGCGTTGATCGGCGTGAGCTTGCCCTCGGCGGCGGCGCGCACCAGGTACTCCGATGCGGGCTTTCCGCGCCCGGTGGGCTTGTAGCCGCCGTGCCGGAGCAGGTCGCGGATGGCCGGTCGCACCTCCTCGCTTCCTTTCACCGGGCCGCGGGCGCCCGGCGCGAGCAGCTCCCGGTAGGTGTCCCGGGGGAGCTTCCCCAGCGGCGCCGGGAACTGCGTCACGAAGGCGCGCAGCATGAGCAGCGGGTGGGGGGCGACGGTGAGCTCCACGGCGGCCGGGGAGCGTACGCCTTTCGAGGGGCTGGAAGGGCTGGCGCGTGGGCATCAGGGGCCCGTGCTAGCCAGGACCGACGTCTCCGGCCCGACCCATCGTCGCCGAGCTCCTGAGCGGAGCCGACCTGTACCGCACCGTGGTGCTCGAGAAGATGGCGGGCGCCCGCGAGTCGGTGTGGATCGCGACCGCCAACGTTAAGGCGATGATGGTGGAGCAGCCCGGAGGTGGGCGCTTCGCCCCGGTGCTGGGGTTGTTCCGCACGCTGGCCCGGCGCGGGGTGGAGCTGCGCCTGCTCCACGCCGAGCTCCCGAGCCGGCCGTTCCGGGCCGCGTTCGACCGCTCGCGGACGCTGGTCCGGGGCGGGCTCCAGCTGAAGATCTGCCCCCGGGTCCATTTCAAGTGCGTCCGGGTGGATGGCGCCTGGCTCTACCTGGGCAGCGCCAACCTGACCGGTGCCGGCCTCGGGGCGAAGCACGCCGACGGCCGGAACTTCGAGCTGGGGGTCGTGACCGAGGACTTCGACACCATCGACCGGGTGACGGCCCTCTACGAGTCGGTGTGGTCGGGGGCGGAGTGCGGCCGGTGCCGGCTCCGGTCGGTGTGTCCGGATCCGATCGGGCCGGCGACGCCTCGACCGAGGAAGGCCCAGGGCATCCGGCTCGGGCGCGCGCGGAGGCTGCGGCGGCCCTGAGCGGGTCACCGAAGGGGGGGCGATCCCGGCTCGGGGCGCCGGAGGTAGGCTCCCGGCGAACGGACCATGGCCGAGACTGCGCGTCCTCTCCTCCTCGGTGCCGCGGCGGGCCTCGCCTCCGCGGCGCTCTTCGGGGCGAGCGTTCCAATCACCAAGCGGCTCCTCCCCGCGGTCGCACCGCTGCTTCTCGCGGGCCTGCTCTATCTCGGCGGCGGGCTCGCGGTGGGAGCGGTCAGGCTCCTGGCGCGGCGTCGCATCGTCGAGGCGAGCCTCGGCCGGGCGGACACCCCCCGCGTGCTGGCCATCGTGCTCCTGGGCGGAGTCGTCGGCCCGCTCGCGCTGGTGAACGGGCTCCGGAGCGTGTCCGGGGTGAGCGGGGCGCTGCTGCTCAACCTCGAGGGGCCGCTCACCGTGCTGGTCGCGCTCACCGTGTTCGGTGAGCACCTCGGCCGCCGGGCGGGGCTCGGTGCAGCGCTGGTGTTCGGCGGTGCGTGCCTCCTGGCCATTCCCGGCGGTGAACCCGGGTCGACGCGCCTCTCCGGCGTGCTCCTGCTCGCCACCGCCTGCGCCGCCTGGGCCCTGGACAACAACCTGACCCAGGGCGTCGCGGGAAAGGATCCGTGGCAGCTGGTCATCGCCAAGACGCTCGGGGCAGGCAGCGGAATGGTCTCGCTGGCCTTGGTCCTCGGCGACCGGATCCCCGGCGCGCGGGTGGTCGTCTCGACGCTGGTGCTCGGAGCGCTGGCCTACGGGGCGAGCGTGCTGCTCGATGCGTTCGCGCTGCGCCTGCTCGGGGCGGCCCGGGAGGCGGCCTTCTTCGCCACCGCGCCATTCGCCGGAGCGCTGCTCTCCGTTCCCGTGCTGGGGGAGCGGCTCGGGGGGATGCAGCTGGCCGCTGGCGCGGTGATGGTGGTCGGCGTGGGGATCCTGGTGCGCGAGCGACACGGGCACGAGCACACCCACCAGACGCTGGAGCACGCCCACCGGCACGTGCACGACGCGCACCATCAGCATCCACACCCCGCGGGCGTCGACCCTGCCGCCCCTCACGCCCATCCCCACCGCCACGCCCCGCTGACCCACGCCCACGCGCACGTGTCCGACGCGCACCACCGCCACGCGCACTGAGGTGCCCCGCGGTCGGCGTCGCCGCCCCGGCCGAGACGCCGGACGGAGGTGCCCGTGACCGAGGTGCCAGACACCTCTGACGGAGGTGCCAGACACCTCGTGACGAGATCGGGCAGGGAAGGGTGGCGCGGCGCCCGCGGGACCGGCAGATTTCGGTCGACCATCGGGGTGAGGACCAGGCGTGAGTGATCGGTTCGAGGCGGACGTACGACGGATGCGGCGGGCGCTGGCGGTCGAGGACGACCGTCGTTCCCGGCGGCAGGCCCGGCGTGAGGAGCGCCGGGAACGTCGCGCCGCCCGCCGCGGCGCTCGTCGCCGGAGCCCGAGGAGCGGCGCGGCGCTGCTCGTCGGCGCGGCGGCACTCACCGCGCTGGTCGTGGACGGGGCTCCGTTCTGGCTGCTGTTCATCGCGCTGTGGATGATCTTCGAGGGGAGCCGACGGCTCGTCGGCCGCCGCGGACCGGAGGTGGAGGTGGAGGGCGAGGCACTCCGCACCGGGACCGGCGTCGACGCCCGTCTCGCCCGGGTGGACGAGCTCTGCGACCAGCTCCTCGCCGACATCAAGAGCGCGCCACCGGTGCTCCGGGAGATCGTCCAGCGGCCCGAGGAGGCGGTCCAGGCGCTCCGCGAGGGCGTGCATGCGCTCGAGCGGCGGGAGCGCGAGATCCGCACCCTGGCCCGGCCCGAGGACGACGCACGCCTCCAGTCCGAGCGCGACTCGCTCCAGCGCCGGCTCGCCGCGGAGCAGGACGCGGTGACCCGGCAGCGGCTCGGTCAGGCCCTGGAGGCGCTCGAGCAGCAGCGGGCCCATCGGGCCTCGCTGCTCACCGCCGCGTCGCGCCTGGAGGCCGAGCGAACCAGGCTGCTCTACACGCTCGAGGGTCTGCACACCCAGGTGCTCGCCGTGCGCTCCACGGCCGAGGCGGGCCAGGAGCAAGCGGCGGCAGACCGGCTCCGGCAGAGCCTCGACACGCTGTCCAGCGAGGTGTCCGCCGTCGCGGGGGCGCTCGAGTCGGTGCAGGCGGTCGACGCCGGAGCGGTGTCCACCTCCGGGGGCCCCGTGCCCGACGCGCGCGCTCCGGAGCGCCCATGATGACCGGCCAGACTCCGTCTCTTCCGGGCACCGGGGCCCGGCGAGCGGATGCGCCGAGGGAGGCCTTCACCCCGACCGAGCCATTCCGGCCGGCGTGGGGCGCCGCGGGGCCCCAGCGCCAGACCCTGCTCGCGCATCTCATCCGCCGGCCTCGTCCCCCGCCCCTGCGGCGCGAGCGCGTGGACACCCACGACGGAGACTTCCTCGACCTCGACTGGCTCGACGCCCCGCCGGAGGTGCCGCACGTGCTGGTGCTGCACGGGCTGGAGGGCAGCCCGGGCTCCGGCTACGTCCGTGCGACGCTCAACGTGATCGCCCGCCGCGGCTGGGGCGCGGTGGCCATGGCGTGGCGAGGCTGCAGCGGAGAGCCCAACCGCGTCCTCCGGTCCTACTGCTCGGGCGAGACCGAGGACCCGCGCTTCGTCTGCACCCGCATCCGCGAGGCCGGCATCCGGGGGCCGCTGTTCGCCATCGGCTACTCGCTCGGGGCGAATGCGCTGCTCAAGCTGCTTGCCGAGACCGGGCCCGACGCACCCATCGACGCCGCAGTGGCGGTGAGCACGCCCTTCGACCTCGCGGCCTGTGCGCGCGCGCTCGACACCCCGTGGGGCGGGGGAGCCCTCTACCGCCGGGTGTTCCTGAAGACCCTGCGGGTGAAGGCGCTGGGCAAGCTTCGCGAGCACCCCGCCTCCGGTCTCTCTCCCGAGGGTGTCCGGGGGGCCAGGACGCTGCGCGCCTTCGACGACGCGTTCACCGCGCCGAGCAACGGTTACCGCGACGCGGACGACTACTACGCCCGCGCCTCCTCCGGACCGCTCCTGGGGAAGATCGGCCGCCCGGTGCTCTGCATCAGCGCCGAGGACGACCCGATGATCCCGAAGGAGACCCTGCCCGCGTCCATCCCCAACCCGCGCGTGCAGCTCCTGCGGACTGCCCGTGGCGGGCACGTCGGCTTCCTCTCCGGGAGCCTGCTGCGACCGCGCTTCTGGGCCGAGGCCCAGGCAGTCGAGTTCCTGGCGCAGCTCGTCGGGAGTTGAGCCGCCATGGCGGCCCGAGAGGCGGGGGGCTGCCGCGCGCAACCCCGCGACCTGGTCCGTCATGGCCTCGGGACG
>Ga0335069_10002443_pt1 | contig 28596 bp, 27 predicted proteins | sample Lox_Sample_11_FD_206714 | JGI IMG/M metagenome (GOLD analysis project Ga0335069, IMG submission 206714) | Soil microbial communities from Loxahatchee National Wildlife Refuge, Florida, United States - Lox_Sample_1.1 | ecosystem: Environmental > Terrestrial > Soil > Wetlands | place: USA...
GCGAGAACAACACCATGATCGCCGGCACCGGCACGAATGTCATCACCGACACCTGGGACCTGTCCACCTACGAGGTGGGCCGCGGCGCCGGGCAGACGACCATCATCAACGGCTCGGTCGACAACACGGGGCCGGACGGCGTCACCCCGGTTCCGGCGAACGAGCTCGCGTTCGGCGCCGGCATCTCGGACAGCCAGCTGTGGTTCGCGCAATCCGGCAGCGACCTGCAGATCGACGTCATGGGCACGCAGCAGAGCGTCACCGTGGCGGACTGGTTCGGCAACACTCCCGGCAATTTCTCGCAGCTGCAGACGATCGCCACGGCGGACGGCAACTCGCTCGACAACAGCCAGGTGTCGCAGCTCGTCCAGGCAATGGCGACGTTCTCGTCGGCCAACCCGGGCTTCGATCCGACGGCCTCCGGGAACGGCCAGACGCCGAACGATCCGGGCGTGCAGGCGGCCATCGCCGCGGCCTGGCAGCCGTCCGCGTAAGGACGCCTACGCCGCGGTTGCGTCGAGGTCGTCGGCCGGGCCGGCCTTGAGGATCTCCGGGGGCAGCTTCACGGTCACGCTGGTGCCCTCGCCCACCTCGCTGGCGATCGTGAGCTCGCCGCCGAGAAGCTTCACGAACGCGCGGCACAGCGGCAGCCCGAGCCCGGTGCCGCCGGGCTTGCGGGCGATAAGGTCCGACACGTTGCTGAACGGCTCGACGACCTTGTCGAGCTCGGCGGGCTCGATGCCGATTCCGGTGTCGAGCACCGCGATCACCAGCCGCCCCTCCGGCTCGACGGTGACTACGATGCCGACGGTCCCGCCCGCCGGCGTAAACTTGATGCCGTTGATGACCAGGTTCAGCAGCACCTGACGCAGCACGCGCCGGTCGCTGTAGAGCGTGGGCAGATCCGGCGGCAGCACGCGCTTGAGCTCGACCGAGCGCAGCGCCGCCTCGGGTGCCGCAAGACGTCCGACGTCGTCGAGCAGGTCGGCCAGGGTGAACTGCTCGCGGGTGAGCTCCCACTGGCCGGCGGAGACCTTCGCGAGGTCCAGGATGTTGTCCACCACCGACAGCAGATGCTGCCCGCTGTGATGGATGTCGCGGCTGTACTCGCGATAGCGCTGCTCCAGCGGCCCGAACACCTCCTTGGCGAGGACCTCGGAGAACCCGATGATGGCATTCAGGGGCGTACGCAGCTCGTGGCTCGTATGCGCGAGGAACAGGGACTTGTTACGATCGGCCTCCTCGGCGCGCCGGCGCGCGTCCTGCGCTTCGTCGCGCGCCGTTCGCAGCGCCGCCGCCGTGTCCTGGTCGCGGCGCGTCACCGCGATGATGGCCCAGGTCAGCAACGCGACCAGACCGGAGTACACCGCCGCACCCGCGAGCCGGTGCAGCGTCTCCCGCCGCCACGGCGCCAGCTCCTTGTCCAGATCGAGACCGATGGAAACCACCCCCGGCAAGGAATCGATTGCGGCGTGGCCCGCCGCTTCGGCAGCACCGCCGAACCGCATGACCGAGCTGCCCGCCGGCGACCCCCGCCAGGCCCGGGCGAGCGCCGGATCGATCCCCCGCGGCTGCCCGTCGGCGGCGAGGCCGGGCGGCGGCTGGCCGGCGACGACCGTTCCGTCCGCAAGGGCGATGAACGCATGGTCCGCATCCAGCGAGCTCATGAATGCCTCGAGATAGGCGGGCCTCACACCGGCCAGCACGATGCCGTCGAAACCGCCGGCGGCGTCGCTGATGCGCATGCTGATCGGGATGGTCGGCCGGTGGTTGATGCGCGCGACGAGCGGGGCCGACACGTGCAAATCCAACGACGCGTGGCTGCGCTGCCAGTCGAAGTAGTCGCGATCGGCCACGTTCTCATCCGGGCCCGGCGGCGCGTGGGTGGTGAGCACGCGATTGCCGTTCTTGTCGATGATAGCGAGGCCGTAGAGGAACGGCAGGATGTGAGCCGTGCGGGTGAGGACCTCGCGCACCAGTGCCGGATCCCGCGGCAGCACGATCCCCGACGGGCTGCTCTGCGTGTCGAGCTGGCGCAGGGCCAAAGCCGCGGATGAGAACGTCGCGTCCGCGAATTCGCGCAGGATGATCGTGCGCGTGCGGCTGCGGTCGAGCACCGCCGCCACCAGGCGGTCATATTCCTGGGCGATGTCGCGGACGACGAACAGCCATCCCACCGCGACCAGCGCCACCGCGCCGAATCCGATGATCCACAGCCGAACTTTCTGGGGCATTGGCGCGGGAGACAGCCGAGTCGTTTTCCCAAGCGTACCCTAAAGCCGCTCCGGGCGCTAAGCGGCTGACAGCCCCTCCCACGGCTGCTAGAACCAAGCCTTCACACCGCCGTCCCACGGAGACGCCCATGGCCGCCAAGCCCCAGATCATCGCGCTCGAAGAGCATTACCTCGATCCCGACGTCAAAGCCCGGTTCAGCGAAGCGGACGGCACCAAGGCGCCCCCGATCGCGCAGCGGCTCGACGACGTGGGCGAGCTTCGCCTGCGCGAAATGGACGAAGCGGGCATCGACATGCAGGTGCTGTCGCACGGCGCCCCGTCGGTGCAGAAGATGGACGCCGAATCCGCCGTGCGCCTCGCCCGCCAGGCCAACGACCGGCTGCACGCCCTCGTGCGCGCGCATCCGACCCGCTTTGCCGCATTCGCCGCCATCCCCACTCCGGACCCCAAGGCCGCCGCGGACGAGCTCGAGCGCTGCGTCACCAAGCTGGGATTCAAGGGCGCGATGGTGCACGGCCTGACCAACGGCCTGTTTTTCGACGACAAGCGCTTCTGGCCGGTGTTCGAACGTGCCCAGGCGCTCGACGTACCGCTCTACATGCACCCGGCGCTGCCGCACCAGGCGGTCATCGACGCGTACTACAAGGACTACGCCAAGGAATTCCCGATGCTGCTGCGGGCCGCCTGGGGGTTCACGGTCGAGACCGCGACCCAGGGCATCCGCCTCGTGCTGAGCGGCGTGTTCGATGCCTATCCGCGCACGAAGATCATCCTCGGCCATCTCGGCGAATCGCTGCCCTTCATGGTGCATCGCATCGACGAGGCGCTCGGCCGCGGCAAGACCGGGCGCAAGGGCTTCCGCGAATATTTCTGCGAGCATTTCTGGATCACGACCAGCGGCTTCTTCTCGACGCCGGCACTCCAGTGCTGCGTCATGGAGATGGGTGTCGACCGCATCATGTTCTCGGTCGACTATCCGTTCGTCGACAACCCGCCCGGCGTGCGCTGGATGGAGAAGGTGCCGCTGTGCGCCGAGGACAAGGCGAAGATCCTGAGCGGCAACGTGAAGCGGCTCCTGAAGATGTAGAGCGGAGATCCTGAATGCGCGCGGTCGTCGTCCTCTTGATGGTTGCCGCGGCCTGCGGCTGGATCGATCCGGCGACGGCGGAGGATCATCCGCTGTGGGCGGTGTACGAGCAGAATTTCGCCCGCGCGAAATACGTCGACCTCACGCACACGATCGCACCGGGCATCCCGGTGTGGGCCGGCTTCGGGCCATCGAAATTCGCGCCCGCCATCGACCCCAAGACCGGCCAAGCCTACACTTACGCGCATGACGGGTTCGAGGCGACGCATTACGACCTGTCGACCGACCAGCTGGGCACGCAGCTCGATCCGCCGGCGCATTGGGCGCCCGAATACCCGTCGATCGACGAGCTGCCGGCGACCTACACCCTGCGGCCGCTCGTCGTCATCTCGATCGTGCCGCAGGTCAGGAAGGATCCCGGCTACCAGATGAAGGTCGCCGACATCCTGGCCTGGGAGAAGAAGCACGGCCGCATCCCGGCGGGCTCGGTGGTGTTCATCCGCTCCGACTGGTCGAAGGACTGGCCGGATCCCGCACTCGCGACGCGCGCGCAGTTTCCCGGCGTCGCCTTGGATGCGCTCAAGTTCCTGCACCTCAAACGGCATATCCTCTTCCACGGTCACGAGGCGCTCGACACCGACACGACGCCGACGCTCGAGGGCGAAGCCTGGCTCATGCACCACGGCTACACGCAGGCCGAAGGCGTGGCCCATCTCGACCAGGTGCCGGAGGCGGGCGCGCTCGTCGCCATCGGCTATCCGAAGCTCAAGGGCGGCACCGGCGGCTATGCCCGCTACGTGGCGATCTGCCCGCCCGACTGGCCGCACGGCGTGCGTCCCGGTCCGGCCGACGCACCGCTGCCGAAATCCGACCGCGTGCTGCACTGGGACGACAAAGCGGGAAGCCGCGTGCGGTGATCGTTACGACGCCTCGCATGACGAGCGCATCAAAACTGCGGTGATGATGAGAAACGAGCGCACTCCCCCATTATCGGGCGCTGGCGTGGCCAAGTACCGCCCTCGCCGCCGCGATAAGTGAACACCGCACGGCGCGGAACCGCGAGCGGTTGGCGGCGTTGTGCGGTTATTCGCTCCGGTACGCCCGTAGAGGAGGGCCAGGGGCGGTTTTCGCGCGAAAAGAGGCTACCTATGCAACCATTCGTGACGGACGTGAAGAAGATCCGGGAGCGGGCCCGCACCGCGATGGACCAAGGGGCGGTGACGCCAGGCTACAAGGCAGATCGCAACCAGGTGATCAAGGTGCTGAACGAAGTCCTGGCCACCGAGCTCGTGTGCACCCTGCGCTACAAACGCCACTACTACATGGCCGACGGCCTGAACTCGGAATCGGTGAAGTCCGAATTCCTCGAGCACGCCAAGGAGGAAGAGGAGCACACGGACTGGATCGCCGAGCGCATCACCCAGCTCAACGGCGAGCCCGATTTCAATCCGGCCGGGCTTGCCGAGCGCGCGCATGCCGATTACGCCGAGGGCACGGACCTCACCTCGATGATCGAGGAGGACCTGGTCGCCGAGCGCATCGCGATCCAGACCTATTCCGAGATCATCCACTGGCTGGGCGACAACGATCCCACGACGCGGCGCCTGATGGAGCGCATCCTCGAAAAAGAGGAAGAGCACGCCGAGGACCTCGTCACCCTCATCTCGCGGATCAAGACCCAGGCCGCGCACTAGGACCAGGCGCTCCCGCGCCCCGGGGTTCCCGAGGCGCGGGGTGCACCCATATGTCCGACCCGATCATCCCCCCATCGCCGCCGGAGACCCCGCCCGGCCGGACGCCGGAGATCGTCCCCGACGACCCGACGGAGACTCCGCCGCCGCCGGTGCGCGAGCCGCCGGGCGTGCCGCCGCCCGCCCCGCCCGACATTCCACCGCCGCAACCCACGCAAGCGCCTAATCGATAGGCACGGATGCGCCGGCGCTGGTATGGTGCGCGCCATGTCGAACACGAATTCGGTCCGGAGCCAACCGGACGGCAGCACGCCCGCGCTCTCAGCAGCCTCGTCCAGCCGGCCTTGGGTTTTCGTTGCGGCGGTCGCCGCCATCTTCATGGCGGCCATCGAAGGCACGATCGTCGCCACGGCCATGCCGACCATCGTCGGTGAGCTCGGCGGCTTCGAGCTGTTCAGCTGGGTGTTCACCGCCTACCTGCTGACGCAGGCGATCACGATTCCGATCTACGGGCGTCTGGCCGACCTCTACGGCCGCAAGCGCATCCTCCTGGCCGGGATCGGGATCTTCTTCGCGGGCTCGCTGCTGTCCGGCTTCGCCTGGAACATGGAGACGTTGATCGCGTTCCGGGTCGTGCAAGGTATCGGCACCGGCGCTCTGGTGCCCGTGGCCATGACGATCATCGGCGATCTCTACACGCCGGCCGAGCGGGCCCGCATGCAGGGCTATCTCTCCAGCGTCTGGTCGATGGCGGCGATCACCGGCCCGATGCTCGGCGCGTTCCTTGTCGCCCATGTCGCGTGGCCTTGGGTGTTCTGGATCAACGCGCCCATCGCCGTCGTGGCGGCGATCCTTCTCGTCGTCGGGCTCCACGAGCACGTCCAGCCGCGGCGGCACCGCATGAACTATCTCGGCACGGCCCTGCTCGGGGCCGGCATCGCGGTGTTCATGTTCGCGCTCATCCAAGCCTCGACCCTGTCAGCGGGTACGGTGGCGGCACTGATCGCGGGGTCGGTTGCGATCCTCGGCATCCTTATCGTGCACGAGCGCAACGCGCCCGAGCCGATCCTGCCGCTGAAATTGTGGCGCCATCCCATCGTGGCCGCGAGTGCGGTCTCGAGCTTCTGCGTGGGCGCCTTGATCATGGGCGGCTCGGTGTTCCTGTCGCTCTACGTCCAGAACGTCATGGGCCGCAGCGCCGTGGTCGCCGGATGGGTGCTCACGGCCATGTCGTTCAGCTGGATGTTCGGCAGCATCGGCGGCGGCCGGGTCATGCTGTGGGCCTCCTACCGCGCCGCCGTGTGGACAGGCGGCGCATGGATGGTCCCGTCGGCCATCCTCCTTATCCTCCTCGACCCCTCGCACGGGCCGCTATGGGCGGCTGCGGCCGGATTCATGCTGGGGGTCGGCCTCGGCTTCGCCAACAACACCTACACGGTCGCAGTACAGGCGACGGTCGACTACAGCCAGCGCGGCGTCGCCACGTCGAGCACCATCTTCATGCGCATCATCGGCCAGTCGGTCGGGACGGCCCTCTACGGCGGCATCCTCAATGCGGGGGTGGCCGCGCACGTGCCCGGCGGGGCCGACATCATTCACCGTCTGATGGACCCGGCCCTGCGGGAGAGCCTGCCGGACTCGGCCATCGCCCCCCTGGTCGCCGCGATGGCGGCCGCCCTGCACAACGTCTACGTCATCCAGGGCCTGATGGTGCTGGTGCTGCTCGCCACGGGCTTCTGCCTGCCATCGGGCCTGAACCCGCTGAAGAAGCCGCACGCGGAGCGCTGACAGACTCTACCGGCAGCCCGCGAGCTTGCTGTCCTTGTTGATCACCTCGAAGGGCGGCAGCCGCTTCGCCGCGTAATCGGCGTAGCTCGTGTCGATCAGACGCTCGGGCGGCTCCTTCTGATTGATCATCTTCTCCTTCAGGTACCAGTCCTGCACGTCGAGCACGCTCGCCATGTTGAAGCGGCCGTTGGGGTCGCGCGCCTGCCAGGGCATCGTATGCAGGAGGGCGCGGTCGTTCACCGCCTTGTACTTCCACAGGATGTCTTCGACCTCCGGCCGGTTCGGCCCGTTGTGATAGGCCTGGCAGTAGTCGCGCCCGCCCTTCACGAGGGCGAGGAAGAACCGGCGCGCAAGCTCGGGGTTCTTCGCGGTCCAGTCGGTGTTGGCCATATAGGCGATGAACGAGGTCGGCTGCGGGGTGATGTAGTCATCGGGGTCGATCCACTTGGCCCCAAGCTTCTCGGCGAGGATGACCGAGCCGAACGGCGGCACCTCGTCCGCGACGTCGATCGCCTTGTTGGCGAAGGCCACACCCATCTGCGGGAAGGGCATGTATTTGATCTCGATGTCCTTGAGGGTGAGCCCGGCCGTCTCCAGGACCTTGCCGACCTCGTAGACGGCACTGGAGCCGGGGGCGACGATCGCGACCGTGCGGCCCTTGAGGTCGGCGATCGTCTTGATCTGGTCGGCCAGGTCCGGGCGGACGAGCAGATCGTGATAGACCGGGCTCGACCCGCGCTCGAGCGCCATGATGACCGGCAGCTTCTGGGCGAGCGCGTTCCAGTAGCCGGCGGCGAGGCCGCCTTCGACCACCTGCATGCGGCCGCTGGCCAGGAGCGCCATCGCGTTGCTCGCCGAATCGATCTTCTCCAGCTCGACGTCGATGCCGGCCTCGCGGAAATAGCCCTTCTCGATGGCGATCCACGTGGCCCCGGCCGGCACGCTCGGCACGATGCCGATCGTCACCGTGTCCGCGGCGTCCGCCGGTACGGCCTGCATATAAAGCAGCGCTGACAAGGCCAGCAAAGCGGTGCGACGCACGTCTCCTCCCACGATCTTTCCCTGGACTATATCATCGCCGGCGACGGTCATCGAAATGTTACGGGCGCAGGCGGCCGAGGCCGGAAGCGATCAGGTGCCCGCGCGATCACCGCTTGATCACTTCCCACGCCGCAACGCCGGGGCGAATGTCACGTCTGCGGCCTCGGGACTCTCAAGACGTCCACGGCCGACGTGGAGGAGAAGTGACATGCGCTCGGAGTCCATTGAGAACGACGTGACAAGGGCCCGGCGGCAGTTCCTGGCCAGGTGTGGGAAATTTGCAGTGGCAACACCGCCGGCGATCAGCTTGCTGCTTGCGGCCTCGCGCTCCAACTACGCCGTCGCCAGTTCGGGCGGCGGCGGTGGCGGTGGCGCGGGCGGCAACGGCGGCAACTCGCCGTCGCTCGATCCGTCGATGGGAAGCGGCGGCGACGGCGGCAGCGGCGGCCCCATCATCAACGCCGCGGACACGACCAACGCGACGGGCGGGCAGGCCGCCGGCCGGTCGTGCGGCAACACCTTCCAGGCGTTGGCGAACAACGACAAGTGCTTCCGCTGACGGACACGGCAACGGCGGCCGATCGTGACGCTCGGCACTAGAGGCTCGCGGTCGTAATAAACGCCGGCGATGGGCGTGCGTGAGACGAGGCGCGCACGCCCATATGCCACTTTGGGGCCCGGCCGGGTCCTGGTGTAGGCTCACGCCATAATCGCCAATCATGAGGGAGGCGTTATGGCGACGTCCCGCATTCGTACGCAATCAGGGTCCGCCAAAGCCGCGGCAGGCCGCCATGTGGTGCGCCCCTCACGATGATTCCGCTGCTCACCGGGACGCGGATCCTGGACCTGACCACGGTCGTGCTCGGCCCCTACGCGACGCAGATGCTGGGCGACCTCGGCGCCGAGGTGATCAAGATCGAGCCGCCGGAGGGCGAGATCTGCCGCCACGTGGGGCACGCGAAGCACCCGGACATGGCGCCGCTGTATTTGAACCTCAACCGCAACAAGAAGAGCGTGGTGCTCGACCTGAAGCAGGAGCAGGGTCGTGCCGCTCTGTTCGACCTCGCCGAACGCTCGGACGTGTTCGTCCACAACATGCGGCCCTCGGCGGTCGAGCGGCTCGGGGTCGGGTACGAGGCGCTGGCAGCGCGCAATCCGCGGCTGATCTACTGCGCCGCGTGGGGATTCGGCGCCGACGGACCCTACGGCGACCTTCCGGCCTATGACGACGTCGTCCAGGCGGCGTCAGGCCTCGCGGCCCTCAACCAGGCGGACGGCGTGCCGCGCTACATGCCGACCATCCTCGCCGACAAGGTGACGGGCTTGTTCGTCGCCAATACGATCCTCGCCGCCCTGATGCGCCGCGAGCGCACCGGCCAGGGCCAGTTCATCGAAGTGCCCATGCTCGAATGCCTGGTCTCGTTCATCATGACCGAGCATCTCGCCGGCGCCACCTACGAGCCGCCGCTGACGAAGCCAGGTTATGAGCGCGTGCTCGGCTCCGGCCGCCGGCTGTTCAAGGCCAAAGACGGCTATATCGCGATCCTGCCTTACATGACCGCTCACTGGGTGCGCTTTTTGAAGCACATCGGCCGGCACGACCTCGCCGAAAGCCCGACCGTGCTCGATACGCAGAAGCGCAGCCACGCGGTGGAGATGCTGTACGGCGTCATCGCCGCGGCCACGCCGGCCAAGACGCGGGAGCAGTGGTTCGCCGAGCTCAAGGCGCTCGAGATCCCGTGCATGCCGGTGAACGGCATCGACGAGCTGTTCGACAACGAACACCTGCGCGCCGTCGGCACGTTCCGTACGATCGAGCATCCGACCGAGGGGCGCCTGCGCAGCGTCGCGTTCCCGGCGCGCTTCTCCGGTGCCGCCGAGGTCCCGGACCGCCCCGCGCCGAGCCTCGGCCAGGACACCGACGACGTGCTCGGCCGGACCCGGTCGCGCTGATGGATTTCGCGTTCTCGCCCGAGCAAGAGCAGATCCGCGAACAGGTCGGCAAGCTGTGCGCCGGCTTCGACGAGAGCTACTGGCTCGAGCGCGACCGCAGCGCCAAATTCCCGGAGGAATTCTACACGGCGATGGCCGAGGGCGGATGGCTCGGGATCGCCATGCCCGAGGCCTATGGCGGATCGGGCCTCGGCATCACCGAGGCGGCGCTGATGATGCAGGCGGTCGCGGAATCGGGTGCTGCGATGACCGGCGCCTCGGCCGTGCACATGAACATCTTCGGCCTCAACCCTGTCGTCGTGTTCGGCACCGACGAGCAGAAGCGGCGCATGCTGCCGCCCTTGATCGAGGGCCGCGAGAAGGCGTGCTTCGCCGTGACCGAGCCCGATGCCGGCCTGAACACCACCGAGATCAGCACGCGCGCCGAGCGACGCGGCGAGGACTATCTCGTCAGCGGCCGCAAGATCTGGATCTCGACCGCGCAGGTGGCGCACAAGGTGCTGCTGCTGGCGCGGACCACCCCGCTCGACCGCGTGCAGCGCAAGACCGAGGGATTAAGCCTCTTCTACACCGACCTCGACCGCAGCCGCGCCGAGATCCGCGAGATTCCGAAGATGGGGAGGCATGCGGTGGACTCGAACCTGATCTTCATGGACCAGATGCCGGTGCGCGGGCATGACCGCATCGGCGCCGAGGGCGACGGCTTCCGCACCATCCTGCACGGGCTCAACCCCGAGCGCATCCTGGTCGCCGCGGAGGCGGTCGGCATCGGCCGCGCCGCGCTCGCGCGCGCCGCGCGCTATGCCAAGGAGCGCGTGGTGTTCGGCCGCGCCATCGGCCAGAACCAGGGCATCCAGCATCCGCTGGCGAAGGCCTGGGCGGCGCTCGAAGCGGCCGACCTCATGACGTTCAAGGCGGCTTCGCTCTACGATGCAGGAAAGGACTGCGGGGTGGAGGCGAACGCGGCCAAGTACCTGGCCGGTGAAGCCGCGTTCACGGCGTGCGAGCAGTCGGTGCTGACCCTGGGCGGCATGGGCTATGCCGAGGAATATCACCTCGAGCGCTACTGGCGCGAAAGCTGGATCCCGCGCATAGCACCCGTGACGCCGCACCTGATCCTGAACTACATCGCCGAGCGCGCGTTGGGCCTGCCGAAATCGTACTGAAGGTCGGCTACAGCCATCCGATGTGAAGCAACAGCCCCCAGACGAGCACCGCCATGCCAACCAGAAAGACCGCCCAGTTTAGAAATCTGTGGACGCCTTCAAGACAGCGCTTCAAGAGCGTCAACATTTTCGAACGATAACATAGCGCCAATGGAACGCGAACCCGGCCTAGAGCAGATTGCGACCTGGCGCAGCGCCAATTCCCCTCTCCCGCGGGGAGAGGGTGGCGCGAAGCGCCGGGTGAGGGGCGGCGCTTGCTGCACGAGTGGCGCCCGTACCCGAAGCACCGCCCCTCACCCGCTCGCTGCCGCTCGCGACCTCTCCCCCCGGGAGAGGTGAGTTGGCAGCGCTGGCGCTCGTCAGCCGACGACGAGGGCGCCGTGCTGGCTCTGGCCCTCGGTCATGCCGCGCGCCTTCATCCATTCGTAGGCGCGCGTGAACAGGGTAGGATCGTAATAGTCGACGTGCTTGTAGCGCACGAAGGCGCGCAGGAGCTCGTTCGGCTTCAATGCCCCCTTGGCGTGCGCCGCCACGTGGTGCGCGTATTTGTAGAAATCGGCATTGATGAGGTCGACCGCCTGGTTCTCGGCGTCGTAATACGCCTTGCGCTGCTCGGGCGTGAGATCGGGGGCGACCACCTCGCCGCCGCGATAGAAGGAGGCCGCGACGATATGCGCGCCTTCCTTGAGGCCGAGGCTGATGAACGGCTCCATGACCGTGACCGCGCGATGGTGCCGGCTCTTCAAGCCCGCGTAGCGCATCTGCGGCAAGCCGCCGTTCTCGATCTTCACGTGCTCGCGTCCCACCGCACTCTCGAGCATCTGCAGGGTCGTGTAGTGCGAGCCGGTCAGCTCCTGCACGACGACCGGAACGTCGGCCATATCGCGCGGGGTCTGCAGGTTATCGTCGAAGGTCAGGATCGCCTGGGCGGCCACGGCCGCGCGCAGGGCGGCGATGTTGCCGCCGCGCTGCCCGCGCTCGAGGCGGTCGATGCTCGCCCATTCGCAGACGTTGTAGCTGTCGGCCGAGCCGCATTCGAACTGCTGCTCCTTCAATCTTGCGAGAAACGGCGTGGCCGCGTTGTCCTTCTCGCGGTCGGCATAGGTCGCGGAGAAGCTGACATCGAGCCCGGCCTTGGCGAACAGGCCTTCCTCGATGCCGACGATCACGGGCAGGTCGAACACCGGGTTGTTGGGCGCGATCCTGACGACGGTATTGGCCATGGCGTTCCTCGCGTTCATTGGATCGCCCATTATAAGCCTATTCGTCGAGCTCCGGGTAGCGGCGGAAGATGCCGTCCTCGTTGAATGGGATGCGGCGGTCCGAGCGCAGGTAGGCGGCGATCCTGGGCCGCGCCGCGACCGTCTCGTGCACCGCCGTAACCCGTTTGAACTTCTTCTCGATCCGCCGCATGGCGTTGGGAAAGGCATAGCGCAGCCCGGCGACGACCTGGAACAACGACAGGTCCGGATAGGTCAGCCGGTTCCCGATCAGGTGCCGGCCCTTTCCGGCCTTGTTGCGCGCCAGCACGGTGTCGAAATAGCCGAGATACTTCGGCACGCGGTTTTCGAGGAAGTCTCCTGTCCGCCGCCTGGCCTCCGGCTTCTGGTCCGCGTAATAGAGGCTGCTGGCGATCGGGTGGTGCGTGTCGTGCACCTCCACCACGAAATCGGCGATGGTCAGCTGCAACTGGTGCGCCCACAGCCGGCCGGCATCGGCTGCTGGCGCCAACCCGTGGCGGGCCCCGAGATAGAGAAGGATGTTGGCGGTCTGGCCGATCATCTGCCTGCCGGCCTTGAGGAACGGCGGTGCGAACGGCGGACGCTCGACGCTGCGCCCGTCCATCAGATCCATCATCGCGGACGTGCCCGAGCCTTCGCGGGCGACGTCCTCGTAGGACGCACCGGCCTCCTCGAGCGCCAGGCGCACGAACTCGCCGCGGCCCTGGATGCTTGGCCAATAGTAGAGCTCATAACGCATGATTGAATCTCCGCGGGGTGACGGCTTTGCTTCAGCCGGCTAAAGTAGCGAAAAACCGGGCCGCACGGCAGCCCGCGAGAGGCAGGGAGGAGCGATGACACTTCGAATGCATATGGCGAGGCTCGGCGGGCTGGCGCTGGTTGCAGCGGCGCTCGGCGCTCACGGGGCCTACGCGGCCAACGGCCTCAGCGTCACGGAGTACGGCGTGGCCGCGACCTCGCTGCCGTGGGGCGTGGCGCGCGATCAGGACCTGTTCAAGAAGAACGGCCTCGATTTCGACGGCATCATCAGCAGCCACGGCGGCGGCACGGCGGTGCGCAACATGACCGCGAGCGGCCTGCCGTTTGGCGAGATCGCCACGTCGGCGGCGATCGCCGCGGCGCAGGCCGGCCTCAACATCGTGTTCGTGTACAGCGCCAACAACAACGGTGGCGACATGGCCTGGATGGTCCTGCCGTCCTCGCCGGTGAAGACGCTGGCCGATCTCAAAGGCCGCAAGGTGGGCTTCACCAATCCGCATTCGACCACCGAGATGTTCCTCCGCATCGTGCTGAACAAGGCAGGCCTCGACAAGGACGTGACCGCGCTGCCGACGGGCGGCGTGGCGGCCGGCCTGACGATGGTTGCCCAGGGTGCGATCGATTCAGCCGCCGCGGACGAACCCGCGTTCCTGCCCCAGGGCAAGTACCGGCAGCTGTTCTATGTCCGCGACCACATCCCGAACATCACCTGGACCGTCGGCATCACCACCCGCGAGTTCGCAGGCACGCATCCGGACATGATCCGCAAGCTCGTGCTCGCCCGGCGCCAGGCAGTCGATTTCATCGCCGCCCATCCGGACGAGGCCGCCAAGACCTACGCCAAGGACTGGCAGATCGCACCCGACGTCGCCACGACCATCCTCAAGCAGCTGGTCGCAACGAACTACTTCTCGCGCGGCGACTTCAACATGCCGGCACTCAAGACCGCCCTCGCCGGCCTCGACATGATGGGCGTGCTCGACAAGCCGGTCGATCTCGACAAGCTCGTCGACAAGGAATTCCTGCCGGAGGATTTGCGGTGACGCCGCACGGGCCCGGACCAGCGACCGCACTGACCGCGGATGCCGTCGGGCACGTGTTCGGGCAGGCGGCCGGGGCCGCGGGCGTGCGGGCCCTGGACCGGGTGAGCCTCGAGCTCGATACGGGGGAATTCTTCAGCGTCATCGGGCCGTCGGGCTGCGGGAAGTCGACCTTGCTCGACATCGTGGCCGGACTGCTCGCGCCGACCGAGGGCCGCGTCAGCTTCGAAGGCCGAGCGGTTGCGGGCGAGGTGCCCGAGGGCATCGGCATCGTGTTCCAGGAGGACGCGAGCTTCCCCTGGCTCACGGTGTGGGACAACGTGGCGTTCGGGCTCAGGCGGCAAGGCATGGAGGCGATGGAGGTCGCACGGCGCGTCGACTACGCCGTGGGTTTCATGGGGCTGGGCGGGTTCGCCCGGCACTACCCGGCGCAGCTCTCGGGCGGGATGCGCCAGCGCGTCTGCATCGCGCGCACGCTGGTCCTGCAGCCGCGCCTCATCCTGCTCGACGAGCCGTTCGGCGCCTTGGACCAGCAGACGCGGCTGCTCATGGGCGAAGAGCTGCTGCGGCTGTGGCGGGAGACGCACGCGACCGTGATGCTGATCACCCACTCGCTCGACGAGGCGGCGATGCTGTCCGACCGCGTGGGCGTCATGTCGGCGCGACCAGGACGGTTCATCAGCACCTTGGCCACCGGCTGGGGACGCGACCGGGATTCCGAGGTGATCAAGGACCGGCGCTTCGGCGAGCTCACGGCCGAGATGTGGGGCTATCTGCGCGCCGAATCCATGCGCGCCCTCAAGTCGCCCGCATGACCAGCCTGCCCCGGAGATTCATCGGGCCCATCCGCGTCGCGGTCGTGATCGCGATGATCGGCGCCGTGGAAATCCTGTGCCGCACGGGCGTCATCGATCCGTTCACCATGATCGCCCCCAGTGCCATGGTCGTGGCCCTCGTTCGCATCCTCGAGACCGGCCACATCGGGCCCGATGCCGCGTTCACGCTCACCAACACCCTGGCGGCCATCGCCGTGTCGGTCGTCCTCGGCTTCGTCCTGGGCGCCATCGTGCACGGCCTGCCGCGCCTGCGGCGCGTGATCACGCCGCTGCTGGCGGCGTATTACGCGGTGCCGACCTTCGTCTTCTATCCGGTGCTGATCGTGCTGTTCGGGCTCAACCGCCTGCCGCTGATCGCGATCGGCGCCGCCCTCGGCGTCGTGGGCATGATGGTGAGCACCTTGGACGGCCTCGACCGGGTGCCGCGCGTGCTGCTGAAGACGGCGACCGCCTACCGCATGACGCCCTTTTCCGTGGCGCTGCGCATCAAGCTGCCGGCCGCGGCCCCGCAGCTCTTCACCGGCGTCAAGCTGGCGGTCACCTATTCGATCATCGGCACCTTGGCCGGCGAGTTCATCCTCTCGGTGGCGGGGCTCGGCCGGCGCCTCGCCATCGCCTACAACGACCTCGACAATCCGACGATGTACGGCCTGTTGCTGCTCGTGCTGACCACGGTCGTGGTCCTGAATGCGATCGTCTTCCACTGCGAGCGGCGCGTGTACAGGCGCTGGCAGCGCACATGACCCAGCCTCCGCTAAAGCTCCGGCGGGCAAGCCTCGTGCGCCGAAGCTCCGGCAGGGGCGAAGGCGGATGACGACGGTGCCGCCCTTCCGGCTGCCGGGCCCGCGCTGGGACGCGCTGTGGTTCGCCATCGCCGTACTCCTGGTGTGGCAGGGGCTTGCCGCCTGGGTCGGCACGGAGGGTCTGTCGTCGCCGGAGGTCACCGCGGCGCGGCTCGGCAACATGATGGCGGCCCCCGATTTCTGGATGCATGCCGCGGCCACGGCGCGGGCGATGCTATGGTCGATCCTCTACACGATCGTGGGCGGTCTCCTGATCGGCCTCAGCCTCGGGCTGTGGCGCATGGCGGGCGAGATCGCCGAGCCGATCCTCAACTCGCTCTACGCCATCCCGAAGATCACGCTCTACCCGGTCATCCTGCTGTTCTTCGGCCTCGGCATTCCGGCCAAGGTCGCCTTCGGGGTAGCGCACGGCATCTTCCCGGTGGTCCTGCTGACGATCAGCGGCGTGCGGGCGACCCGGCCGGTGATCGTGCGCACCGCGCGCGCGATGCGGCTCTCGCCCGTGCAGACGATCCTCCATGTGCTGGTGCCCGCCGCCCTGCCGGAGATCTTCACGGGGCTGCGGATCGGCATCGTGCTGGCGATGTTCGGCACCTTGATCGGCGAGCTGTTCGCGTCCGAGCGCGGGCTCGGGTTCCTCTTGATGCAGGGCGTGGACCGCGGCGACGTGCCCACGATCATGGCGCTGGCGGTGCTCCTGTTCGCGGTCGCGGTCGCGACCGGCCTGGTGCTGCTCGCCATCGACCGCAAGCTCCGGCATGCGGGCTAGCCTGCAGGACCCCGGCTTCAACATCGTCGCCCGCATCGAGCGGCTGCCGGTCTCGCGCTGGCATCACTGGATGCGCAGCATCGTAGGGACGGCGATGTTCTTCGATGCATTCGACGCCATCGCGATCGCCTATGTCCTGCCGGTGCTCATCCCGCTGTGGAAGCTCGGCCCGCAGGAGATCGGTGGGATGATCTCGGTCGGCTACGCGGGCCAGGTCGTGGGCTCGCTGCTCTTCGGCTGGCTCGGCGAGCGCATCGGCCGCATCCCGACCGCGATCATCACCATCGCCCTCTTCTCGCTCGCGAGCCTCGCCTGCGTGTTCGCCGACAGCTACCAGACGCTCCTGTGGCTGCGCCTGGTGCAGGGTGTTGGGCTCGGAGGAGAAACTCCGCCGATGCACGCCTACATCAACGAGTTCGCGAAAGCCGAGCAGCGCGCGCGGTTCACCCTCGTGTTCCAGCTCGGATTTGCGTTCGGCATCCTGGGGGCATCGCTCGCCGGCGCGTGGGTCGTGCCGACCCTCGGCTGGCGCTGGATGTTCATCCTCGGCACCGTGCCGGCCTTCCTTACGGTGCCGCTGCGCTGGATGCTGCCGGAATCGCCGCGCTGGCTGGCGAGCCGCGGCCGTTTTGCAGAGGCCGACCGGGTTCTCAGCCGCATCGAGCAGACCATCGCGCGCCAGCATGGCCGTGCGTTGCCGCCCGTCGCTGCCGATGCCCCCGCGGCCCCGTACGCCGAAACGCGGCTCGGCGATCTGTTCCGCGGGATCTACCTGCGCCGGACCCTGTCGGTCTGGGGGCTGTGGTTCTGCACGTACTTCGTCGGCTACGGCATGACCGGGTGGCTGCCGTCGCTCTATCGCACGCAGTTCCATTTGAGCGTGCAGGACGCGCTCAATTTCAGCCTCATCGCCCAGGCGGTGAGCATCTGCGGCTCGATCGCGGTCGCGTTCCTCGTCGACCGCACGGGACGAAAGGCCTGGTTCACGGCCGCGTTGCTGCTGGCCTCGCTGCCGCTGTTTGCGCTGTGGAACGCGCCGCAGATGAGCGTCGTGACCGTGCTGATCCTGGTTTGCGGCTGCCTGCCCGCGATCGCCTCGGTGTCGATCTCGCTCGGCATGTTCACGGCCGAGAACTATCCGACCCACCTGCGCGCCTTGGGCGGCGGCATCGCCGGCGCCTGGCTGCGCGCCGCCTCTGTCCTCGGGCCTTACCTGGTCGGCCTGATCCTGCCGATGGCCGGGCTCGGAGCGGTGTTCGTCATGTTCGGGATCGCCGCCGTCATCGGCGGCGCGATCTGCGCGCTGTTCGCCACGGAAACCGGCGGCAAGGTGCTGGAGCGCGTGTCGCCGGCGGCGTGACGCGCGCTGGCGCTCAGGGCGCCAACACGGCCAGGAATTCGGGTTGGGCCGCCGCGCCCGATTCCGCGGCCTGGCAGACCCGATCGGCGGCCACGGTCGTCCCGGGCGGAATGACGATGCAGAGGTTCTCGGCCAGCTGCCGCCACTCGGCGGCTCCGGCGGTGACGTTCCAACCGAGGGCCACGGCCAAGCTCAGCCCGCAGCACATCGCCATGAAATCCGAAACCCAGTTCTCCGGCATGATGAACTCCATTCATGTGCCGGCCTGCTGGTTCCTGGGCATCCCGTCCTCCCGTAACGTGATGCAATCCGCTTGCCAGCGCCGCCATCTCAGCCTGGAGCGGTTTTAACCTAAAAAATTTAAGAAAATGTTGCGCCGCAGCGGTATTTCGGGGCTTGCGGCCACGAAATCTCAGGCCGCAGGGGGGCCGTCGTCGCTTACCGGTGCCGTAACCACAATGAAGGTCAGCGCCCCCAGCCCGGTGTTGTAGAGGGCGTGCTCGACCCCCGGCGGGATGAAGATCACGTCGTGCCGCCGCACCACCTGCTTCTGCCCCGCGATCTCCATCAGCCCTTCGCCCTCGAGCACGTGATAGACCTGCTCCTGCACCGTGTGCGTATGCGGGGCCACGTACGCCTTGGGCTGATAGGTCGAGATCCGGTGGTCGACCTGCCGCGAGCCGGTCGTTTCCGGATGCACCAACAGCTTCGAGAGCGCGCCGCCGTGGTGGCCCGGCAGCTCGTCCCACGGCACCTCCGCAATGTTGCGGATCACGGGCTTCCGGTCGCCCGCAGGCTTCGCCTTGGTCATGGCCCCTCTCCTACACCGGCTGGTAGCGGCCGCCGATGGCGGGCTTGCCGTGGCCGAGCCCGGGCAGCTCCCACACCCCGGCGCCGCCGGGGTTCTTGTCGGCGCTGATCATGGCGTCGATAAGGTATGGTTTGTTGCTGGCGACCGCCGCCTTGATCGCATCGCCGAGATCCGCCGCCCGGTCAATGGTGACGCCCTCCACGCCCGCGGACCGCGCCATGGCGGCGAAGTCCGGGTTGTAGGGAGCGCCGGTCTTCGGATGGTGGAAGTCGGTCGCGAGCTCGCGGCCGTCGAGATAGCCGCGCTGCAACCCGCGGATCGAGGCGTAGGCGAAGTTGTTCCACACCACCCAGACGACCGGCAGGTCGTACTCGACCGCGGTGCCGAGCACGTTCGCGTGCATGAAGAAGGCGCCGTCGCCGCACACCGACACGCACGGCCGGTCCGGCGCTGCGAACTTGGCGCCGAGCACGCCGGCCACGCCGAAGCCCATCGGGCCGAATCCCATGGAGCCCACGAGCGACTCAGGCCGCTTCGGCTTGCAGAACAGGTTCAGCCAGTTGTGATGCACGCCGATGTCGCTGACCAGGATCGCATCGTCCGGCAGTGCGTTGTCGATCTCGGCCGCGGCGCGCTGCGGGTGGATCGGCGTCGCGTTGTCGACGAAGCCGGGGGCGATGAACGCGTCCCACTCCTTGCGATAGCCATCGAGGGCGGCCAGCCATTTGCGGCGCGCCGCCGCCTTCGCATCCACGTCCTTGCGCGCGGCGATCTCGGCGAGCAACTGGCGCAGAAACGTCCGCACGTCGGCCATGAGGCCCAATGTTACCGGATAGTTGCGGCCGATCTCCTCCGGGTCGATGTCGACGTGGATGAGCTTGGTCGGCGGGATCGTGAACGAATAGCCGGGGATCCACGAGCTCGAGGTGCGGTCGTCGAAGCGCACGCCCAGCGCCAGCAACACGTCGGCCTGGCGGCATCCGTGGTTCGCCTGATACGTCCCGCTGCGCGACACAAGGCCGAGCGACAGCGGATGCGAGGCGTCGATGGCGCCGAGACCGGACGCGGAGCTCGCGACCGCGATCTGCAGACGCTCGGCGAGCGCCTTCAGGTCATCCGCCGCTCCGCCGTATTTCACCCCTTGGCCCACGATGATGACCGGCCGCTCGGCCGCGAGCAGCAGGTCGACGGTCTTCTTCACACCCTCGGGGTCGGCCCCGCAGCGCGAGGAGATATTGGCGCTCCACTCCTCGGGATTGGGCGTCTCCGCCGCCGCGGCCTCCTCGAACACGTCGAACGGGACGTCGAGCACCACGGGGCCGGGCCGGCCGGTCACCATCGTCTTCCACGCCTGGCGGATGGCGAGCGGCACCATCTCGCCGCGCGTCGGCTGGAACACGCGCTTGCAATAGGAGCGCACGGTCGAGGGGAAATCGGCCTGGTAATGGCGGTACAGCTCCTGGAAGGCGCCGCGGTTGAACTGGCTGGTCGGCACATTGCCGGTGATGGCGAGGAACGGGACCGAATCGAGAAACGAATTGGCAAGCGCGATCGGCAGGTTCGCCGAGCCGGGTCCGCACGACGTGAAGGTCGCGGTCGGCCGGCCGGACACCCGGTAGTACACGTCCGCCATGAAGCCGGCGACGGTCTCGTGATGCACGGAGATCGTCTTGATGTCGCTCTTGCGCTCGAACAGCGCGTCGATCAGCTGGATGTTGCCGTGTCCGCACAACCCGAAGACGTAAGGGACCTTCTCGCGGACCAGGTAGTCGACGATCACCTGGCCGCCGTCGAGCATGTTCTTTGTCATTGCTAAAGCCTCCCCGGCTTCCTGCTGCTTACCCCATCCAGCCCTGTGCGTAAACGCACAGAACCGCCTTCCCTACGATCGTATAAGGGGATCGGACACGTAACCCCTTCCGCGGACTGCGATCATGGCCACGGCCGCCTCCACGTCCCCGCTCCCCTCCAAGGCAGAGACCGTGCCGCTCTCGGCGCTTCCCGTCGCGGACCTGCCGGTATCGGCACCGGCGGATGAGCCGACCTGGCGGGAGCGCCTCTGGCAGCGAAGCCAGCCGGCCGTCGCCTACGGCACGCTGTTTCTCATGGGTATGTCCGGCGGCCTTGGGGTCGCGACCACCGCGAGCCTCACGATCCGCATCCTCAACGGCGGCCCGGACAAGCAGGTCGCGGCAGTCCGCCTTGCCGTGCCGCGGCCGGAGCCCGAACCGCTCGACGTGGAGATCCAAAAGGCGAAGGCCGAGCTCGACGCGGCGGTCGCGCAGCACGGCTCTTAGGCAGCAAAAGGGGCGGCGCACGCGCCGCCCCTCTTTTTGAGGCCCCAGTCTTTACCGGATTTGAGGCCCAGTCTTTACCGAACGATCGGCGACGTGGTCGGCGGATATGCCGTGGCCGGTGCCGGCGGCACCGTCGTCGTCGGAGAGGCGCACTCGTAGGTCGCCACGCCGTTCTGCACGGACACGAGGCGGGGCGGCACCATCTGGTTGCGGCAGTAATCGGCCGCGCGCTGATTGGCCTCGGCGAGATTGCTGCCCGTCACGTTGTACGACACCATGGCCGGGGTGGAACTCACGCGTTCGGGCCCGCCGCACCCGGTGAGCGCGCTGACAGCCAGCAACGCGCCAAGCAGGAGGGGGAAAGACAGGATCAGGGACTTGCGCGCTGACTGACGCATCGGCAGTTCTCCGTATTGCACAAGGGGTATCAGGGCCCGAGGTCCGCAGCCTGGCTATCAGGTTGCCCGATACTGACCGGGCAAAACTCGACGGGCCCTGTAGTTCCCAGCCACATGTATCCGTCGTGGGAACTTTCGTACCGCCCCTATCGTTGCCTAGCGACATAGACCCTGGGAGACTCGCATGTCGATCATCGGATGGATCGTGCTCGGGCTGATCGCCGGATTCATCGCGAGCAAGATCGTCAACAAACAAGGCGAAGGCTTCTTCCTCGACATTGTGCTGGGGATCATCGGCGCGCTGGTCGGCGGGTTCATCTTCAGTGCAGCTGGCGCCAGCCCGGTGACGGGCTTCAATGCCTATAGCCTGCTCGTTGCGGTGATCGGCGCCATCATCGTGTTGTTCCTTTATCACGCGCTGTTCGGCCGCCGCACGACCTGACCCATCGCGGGCCTCCCCGGCCCGATTGCACCCTGCCGTCTGGGTCGAAAGTAGAACGCCTCACCCCTCCAATCGGCGGCAATTGCCGCCCGGTTTTCATTGTGCAAAGCTGTCCACCGAGGCATCAGCGGGGTGGACGGCCCGGAACGGGTCGAATCGCCCCCTACGGGGAGGCAAGCGATGGCAGATCAACCGGTCATTCAAGTCTCGCGTCTGCTGGACGAGCGCGGGCTGAGCTCGTTCCAGATCCGATTGCTCGCGTGGTCGTTCCTCATCGTCCTCATCGACGGCTACGACATCGGGGCGATCGCGTTCGCCGCACCCCACCTGATCGGCGAGTGGCACGTGGCGCCGAAGGCGCTGGGTGCGGTGTTCAGCGCCAGCCTCGTCGGTATCCTGCTCGGCTCGGCCCTGTTCGGCTGGGTCGGCGACCGCGCCGGCCGGAAGGTGGCGCTCGCCAGCGCAAACCTCCTTTTCGGCATTTTCACCCTGGCCGCCGCCTACTCGACGAATCTCGACCAGATGTTCTGGCTGCGCCTGTTGGCCGGCATCGGCATCGGCGGCGTCATCCCCAACGTGGTGGCGATCAACGTCGAATCGGCCCCGCACAATCTGCGCGCGACCCTGGCCCTCATCGCCGTCGGGTGCGTGCCGCTCGGCGGCGCCATCCCCGGCTTCATCACCGCGTTGTTCGTCGCGAAATACGGCTGGCAGATCCTGTTCGTGGTCGGCGGCATCGTGCCGATCCTGATCGGCCTGTTCGCATTCGGCGCCCTGCCCGAGTCGATCAAGTTCATGGCGCTGCACGAGAGCCAGCGCCGGCACATGGAGAAGATGATCGCCGAGATCCGGCCCGACATCGTCGTGCCGCCGAACGCGCGCTTCGTGATCGAGGACGAACGGCAGTACCCGGGCTTCAACCCGGCCTATCTGTTCCGCGACGGCATGGCGTTGATCACCCCGCTCCTCTGGCTGCTGTTCGCGCTCAACCTCATGGGCTATTTCTTCCTCGCGAGCTGGACGCCGACCTTGATGGCAGCGGCGAAGCTGCCGCCTGAGACGGGCGCCCTGGCCGGCGCCTTGCTGCAGGTCGGCGGCACCGTGGGGGCCCTGGTCTTGTGCCGGTGGCTGGAACGCCACCGTTTTTTCGCAATCGCGATCATGTTCGTGCTCGCGGTCCCGGTGGTCGGCTATATCGGCTTTGCCGGCCTGACGTCGCAGACGACGCTGCTGGTCACGACGTTCTTCGCCGGCTTCCTGGTGCTCGGCATCCAGTCGGGCATCAACGTCGCGGGAGCGATGGTCTATCCGACCTCGCTGCGCGCCAACGGCTCGGGCTGGGAGCTCGGCCTCGGGCGCATCGGCTCGATCGTCGGCCCCCTGGTCGGCGCCCTGTTCGTGGGAATGCCGGTCCAGAACCTGTACATGTGGTCGGCGCTGCCCTTCGCGGCGGGTGCGATCGTCTGCTATGCGATCCACCGGCTCAACACGGCGCGGCTGGCGGAGCGGTCGGGCCTCGCCGAACAGCCAGCGGCGGCGGAATAGTCAGAACGGCTCGTAGCCGCGCAAAGCCGGGATCACTTGTTCGCCGAACAGGCGGATCGACCGCAGGAGCTCGCGCTCCGGCAGGTCGGCGAAGTTGAACTCGCCCATGAAGACGTTGAATACGCCGGCCTCGGCCGCGGCGCGGATCTTCCCGGCCACGGTGCGCGGCGAGCCGATGAACACCAGCTCGTTCTTCAGGATGTAATCCGGGTCGAACAGGTTGGCCATGATCTCGGAGGCGCCGGGCTCGCCACGGCCGATGAATTTCTTCGCGTGCGCCTGGGCCCGCTGCTCGAACGTCTCGCCGGGCTTGGGCGGTGCGAGGAATCCCTCGTAGGCGCGGCTGGCGCGGAGCCGGGCGGTCTCGATCGCCTTCTCGTCCGTCTCGTCCACGTAGATGACGGTGCAATAGGCGATCTTCGGCTTCCTCGGGTGGCCGGCCTTGGCCCAGTCGGCGAGGAACTTGCGATAGCGCGGGGCCGCGTCGGCGCGCGGGTAGACGAGGAAATAACCGGGATTGATGCCTTTCTCGGCGCAGAACTCGAGCGTCTGCGGATCGCGGCTCATCATCCATAGGGGCGGATGCGGCCGCTGCACCGGCGGGACCGAGATCTGCGCGCGCTCGGTGTGGAAGTCGTGGCCCTGGAAGGAGAACGGCTGGTCCGGCCCGAAGGCCGCGCGCAGATAGTCGACGAACTCGAGGGTCGGCGATTTCCTCTGGCTGTAGTCGAGCCCGAACGGGCGGAAATAGTCGGCGTTGATTCCGGGAACCAGGCCCAGCTCCATGCGGCCGGCCAGCATCTGGTCGACGATCGCGATCTCCTCGGCGAGGCGCAGCGGATGATAGAGCGGCACGATGTACCCCATCGGGCCGATGCGCATCCGGCGCGTGCGCGCCCCCGCCCCCACCGCATAGAGGCTGGGCGAGGACATCCAGCTCTCGTCCGGGCGGAAATGGTGCTCGACGCAGAACGAGTAGTCGAATCCCAGCTCATCGCAGAGCTGAAGCTCGCGCCACAGCTCCTCGTAGCGCTGGTGCGGCGTCATTCCCGGCTTGCGCCAGATATGCGAGAAATGGGCGAACTCCATCGGCACTGCTCCTCGAGACTCCGGAGAGATCATGCTCCCCTCGCGCGACCGTCTGACGATCTGCTTTGCCCATGTGGCTTATCAGCTTCAGGACCACTTCGCCAGACGGCGCAGCGGCCTCAAGTCGGTCGAGGCGCGAAGCCGCGAGGCGCTCGAGGCAGCACTCCCCGATGCCGACGTCCTCGTCGTCTCGGGGCTGTGGCACAACGCGCTTCTGGACCGGGCGCCCAAGCTGCGCTTCATCCAGTCGATCGGCGCCGGGGTCGATCAGTTCCCGCAGGACCGGCTGAAAGAGCGTGGCATCCGCCTCGCGAGCGCCCGCGGCGTCAACGAGCGCGCGGTCGCGGAGCACGCGCTGGCCTTGATCCTGGCGCTGGCGCGGCGGCTGCCGGAGGCCCGCGACAACCAGAAGAAACATTTCTGGCGGCAGATGATCAGCGCCGTCGACCAGCGCGAGGATGAGCTTGCGGGCAAGACCTTACTGATCATCGGCATCGGCGGCATCGGCGGCCGCCTCGCGCGGCTTGCCAAGGCGCTCGACATGCGGGTGGTCGGGATCCGCCGGGATGCAGGCGCCGGTGCCAACGGGGCCGACGTGGTCCACACCCTGGCCGACCTCGACCGCCTGCTGCCGGAGGCCGATATCGTGGCCCTGACCTGTCCCCTGACGCCGGAGACCGCCGGGGTGATCGGCACCCGGGCGCTGGCGTCGATGAAGAAAACGGCGGTGCTGATCAACGTCGCGCGCGGCCGCTGCGTCGACGAGGCGGCCCTCGTCAGCGCCTTGACCGAACGCCGCATCGCCGCCGCCGGGCTCGACTGCTTCGCCGAAGAGCCGCTGGCTTCAGCCTCGCCCCTGTGGGACTTCGAGAACGTCCTCATCACGCCGCATACGGCGGGCGAGACGCAGCGCTACGAGGAGAACGTGCTCGACGTGATGCTCGAGAACCTGGACCGCCTGTGGCGCGGCGAGGTGATGCTCAAGAACCAGGTGGTTTAAGCGCCGGCGACGTTGCGTGCCGGGCGAGGGATCTCGCTCACCTGGGCCTCGGCGGCGGCCGCCGGTGCCACAGGCGGCTTCGGCACGTCCTCGGCGCTCGCCGGAACGGTGACCGTCTGGATCATCACGTTCGAGCTCGCGAACTCGATGCCCTTCTCGCGGAAGCGCTGGGTGATGCGCTTCAGCGCCTCGCGCTGAAGTAAGGTCGGCTGTCCCGGCCGGGCGGTGAACTTCAGGCGCACGACGAGGCCTAGCGGGTCGATTTCGGACACGCCCTGCATCTTCAGCGGCTGGAGCAGCTCGGAGGCGAATTCGGGATCCTGCATCATCTCCGCGCCGATCTGCTTGACCGTCTTGCGGACCTTGTCGATGTCGGTGTTGATCTGCAGGCGGAGATTGAACTTCACCGTGGTCCAGTCGCGGCTGAAATTGGTCACCTGCTGGATCTGGCCGAACGGGATCACGTGGATCTGGCCGTTCTGGTGGCGCAGGCGCAGCGAGCGCACGGACATGCTCTCGACCGTGCCCTTGGCCTTGCCGGTGTCGATGTATTCGCCGATGCGGAACGCATCGTCGGCCATGAAGAAGATTCCCGAGACGATGTCGTGCACCAGCGACTGCGACCCGAAGCTGATGGCAAGGCCGAAGATCGAGGCGCCGGCGATCAGCGAGGTCGTGTTCACGCCGAGATCCGACAGCGCGATGAGCGCTGCCACCGTGGCGATCGACACGAGCACGAAAATCCGCAAGACGGGCAGCATGGTCTGCAGGCGGGTGGCGATGGGCGGGATGCCGCCGTTCTCGTCGGATTGCAGCGGACCCGACGCCAGAGGTGTGGTCTCCGTGTGGATCGAGACCACGTGCCACAGCACGTAGGCGACGTACATCGTCGCGGCGGCACTCGCCACCGGCCGGCGGAGCGCCTCCCACTCGGTCACCGGCAGGACCTGGGACAGCGGTTCGATCCAGATCTCGGCGATCAGGACCGCGGCGGCCAGCCACAGCAGCACGCCGAAGCAATGCCGGATCAGACGATGCCAGCGGGCCGTCCGGCTCGTCTCGGCAGGAGCGGCAGCGCCTCCTGCCGAACGCAGCAGCGATGCCTTGAGGATCGAGTGGAGAACCAGGGCCCCAAGCACCACGCCGCCCGTGCTCACCAGCGCCCAGGTGAGCGACAGATCCACGACGATGACGCCCCAGAGCCAGGCCAGGGTGACCGCCAGCACGTAAACGAGTGCGACCGGATACCAGAGGTGCCCCGCGACCGACCTTTGGGAGAGCTCCGCGGCCGCCGCGGTGGTGGGTGTGGCGCGCAAGGTGCGGTGCAGGCGTCCGACGAGGTAGAAGGCCAGACCGCCGTCGATGATGCCGACGCCGAGCGCCATGAACTGCACCGCCGGAAGCGGCATGTTCGCGCGCAAAAATGCGCGGAGGAGCGCGCGCGAGAATGCGAAGAACGCCAGTAGCCATGCTGCCAGACGGTGCATCTCGGCGGCATGGATGTCGCCAGCCTCGACCAGGCGCGCGCCGGGCTGGCGATGGCGCAGCAGGACGTCGACCGGCAGCATCGTGAGGCGCCAGTGAACGAAGCCGGCGAGAAGCGAGACGGTCAACGCCGCGCGGGCAGAGTCGTCGACGAACCACAATGTCTTGGCCGCGCTGAAGATGGCGATCTGTACGGCGACGCCGCACAGATCTCCGATCAAGGTGCTGACCATCTGCGGGCCTTGCCGGCCCGATCGCGAGAAGAAGCCGCGGCAAACCCGTTCGACCCATGCCGGCACCAGCAGGAACGCCGCGAGTGCCGCCGCGAGTGCCATCAGCGATTGCCAGATCCATGGTCCGGCCGGGCCTTGGGCCGGGTCGGCGATCTGGTTCATGAACCGGCGGAGATCGGAACCGAGTGCCGGGGCTTCGGCCAGGATCGGCCTCAGACGGTCCATGATATCGATGGCCGTCGCTGCCACGGCCTCGGCGGGACCAGATGAGAAAACCTGGCGGGCCGCCCCGGAGCGGCCCGAATCGGTCGCCGCCAGGGCGGAAGGTGCCTGGCAGATCAGGAGGGCTGCGAGCGGCAGGAGCCGCGCGAGCCGCAGCGGAGATCCGATGCGCCTGAGAGTCACTCTGAAGATCCTGCGTTCACGGTGACCTCATTCTACGCCTTCTACGCCGGACGCCGCGACAGCATCCACAGCCCGCCGCCGATCAGGGTGAGGCCGGACAGCCGCGCCAGCAGCTTGGTGCGCGAGGGCTTCAGGAACCACAGCCGGCCGGCGCCGGCGACCAGCGCCCAGGCGGAATCGCTGACCGCCGCGAGCGCCACAGATGCGGCGCACATGACCGCGAGTTGCCGCCCGACCGGCAGGGTCGGATCCACGAACTGCGGCAGGAACGCGGTGAAGAAGGCGAACGTCTTCGGGTTCGACAGGGCGACGAGCAGCCCGCGCAGGAAATGCACGTGGCCACCTTGTGGCGACAGGTCGGCGGGCGCACCGCCGCCGCGCCACGCCTGCACGCCGAGCCAGATCAAGTACGCAGCACCGCCCCAGCGCAGGACCTCGAACAGGTACACGGCGTTGCTCAGGATCCAGCTCAAGCCAAGCGCGATCGCCGTCAGGAGAACGGCCGTGCCCGACGATGTCCCCGCGACGGTGGCAAGGCCCGCCCGGGGCCCCCGGCTGGCACTCGTCGCGATGACCAGGGTGACGATCGGCCCGGGGGCCAGGATCAAGACCACCGTGAAGACCAAAAAGGTCGTGAAGAGCTGCCAGTTCATCGCTTGCTCCGCCGCGTCTGCCGCATTTCGCGGTCCAAAATACCGCGTTTTGCGGGAGCGAACAGGTCGGTGTTGCGTTTACCAGGAGGCGAGAGGCTGATCGCACCGTAGTACCACCCATGGCCGAACCGACACTCCGCGAATGCCCGGATTGCGGGCTTTGGGCGACGTTGGAGCCGCACGAGCGCGGCTTCGAACTGCGCTGTCCGCGCTGCGACGGCGTGGTGCGCGGTGTGTCTCGGCCGCAATTCGATACGCCGCTCGCCACGGCATTGGCCGGCCTGGTCTTTTATGCGGTCACGATCAGCACGCCCTTTCTCAGCGCCATGCTGTACGGCCCCTGGCAGGCGAGCGACCTGTTGACCGGCTCCTTGGTCCTGCGGGCGCAGGGCTGGTGGGAGCTGAGCGGCCTGGTCTTCCTGACCACCGTGATCCTGCCCGCCGCCAACCTCCTTGGCGTCGCGGTCGT
>Ga0335069_10002445_pt1 | contig 28583 bp, 22 predicted proteins | sample Lox_Sample_11_FD_206714 | JGI IMG/M metagenome (GOLD analysis project Ga0335069, IMG submission 206714) | Soil microbial communities from Loxahatchee National Wildlife Refuge, Florida, United States - Lox_Sample_1.1 | ecosystem: Environmental > Terrestrial > Soil > Wetlands | place: USA...
CGAGATATAAGGATACGAGGCCGCCGAGAGAAGCGCCGCCGATGCCGGTGTTTTCGACTCCTTGGGCGATGCGGTATTGGTTTTCGACGAACGGGCGAACTTCTTCCAGCAAGAATTTGGCGTAGCGGTTTGCACGGCCGCCGCCGAGCTTGGGCGCGCGCGTGGGCGTGTACTCGCCGAGGCGCTGCTTCCCGGCGTTGTAGATGCCGACGATGATGAGCGGCTCGGCGCGGTTCGCATAGATGGCCGCGTCGGCGGTCTGGCCGACATGCCAATCCTGCCCGGGGATGAACGAAGTGGCGCCGTCGAAGAGGTTCTGTCCATCGTGGAGATAGAGGACGGGATACGTGCGGCCGGGCTGCGCGTCGTAGCCGGGCGGAAGATAGACGATCAGGTCGCGGCGATTGCGCAGGAAGCGCGAGGGGAACCGCTCATGTTTGATGAGATGCGGGCCGCTCACGGAGCGATGACGACCAGAAGATCCTTGGCTTCCAAGTGCTGGCCGGGAGTGACAAGGAGTTTCGTAGCGCGGCCGGCGATGGGCGCGTAGATCTTGGATTGTATCTTCATGGCTTCCAGTGTGAGCAGTTTAGCACCTCGTTCGACGAGATGGCTAATCCGCGCGGCGATAAGGCAGAATGCACGTTCCACGGTCAGTGCTTCAGCAGCGGGAGGGCGTAGCGGATGGGGACGCCGAAGTTGGAGCCGCCGAAGCCTTTGACGATGGCGAAGGTGACACCAATGACGCCGCCGCGCTGATTCAGCAAGGGGCCGCCGGAGCCGCCCGACGTGGTCTGCGCATCGTAGACAATTTTGTCGGCGAGGACGTCGCCGACGTGGCCCTGGGTGACGAGCGGGCGGATCAGTTTGCGCTTCGACAACTCGATGAGGATGAGCTTAGGATCGCCGGAGCTGATCTTGACGATGTCTTCAACGGTCTTGTCGCCGGCGCGGGCGAGGATCGCGTCAAGGCCCGTGGCGTAGCCGACACTGATGAGCGCTTCGCCGCTGACGGCGGCTTCTTTTGAGGCGTCGAGCTTGAGGATCGGGCGGTGGAGTTCGGCGAAATCACCATGCAAAAGAGCGAGGTCAGCCTCCTGGGAGATCTGCGAGATGCTGAGCGGGATGCCGTTGACTTCGTTAGGGAAAAAGACGGTCATTTCCGCGATGACGGGTTCCAGACCCTGTTGCCCGGCGCCGGCGAGCTCTTCGTTCTGCCACCAGGGCTGTGCCACGTGATGATTGGTGAGGATTTTGCCGTCGCCGACGATAAAGCCGGTGCCGAAGAAATCGGCGCGCACTTCGGGGGCGCGGCCTTCGGTGGTGTAGACGGGATTGCCATCGCTGTCCTTGAGGGGCGAGCCGTCGGCGTCAATGCCGCCATAGCGGAGACGGCGGCCGGACTTTTTCTCGTTGAAGGCGACGGAGACGTGAATGAGGCCGACGCTGGGAGCGTATTCACGGATGATGCTCTCGGCAGCCTGCGAGTCCCCTTCAATTTTGGCGAGACGGTTGGTGGTTTCCGTCAGCTGGCGGCGGAGGTCGTCGGAAGCTTTGCCATCCTGCGCAGCGAGCTTTTGCTTGAGGTCTTCAGTCTGCTGCTGGAGCTGCTCTTTCTGCTGAAGGAGATCGGCGTTGGCGGGATCGTCGCGCAGTTTGCGGGCGGAGGCGAGGAGTTGCGCTTCAGTCTGGGCGTTGTTTTCGAGCTGGGCGATGACGCCATAGGCGCGCCTGGTTTCCTTTTCGGCGCGATGCGAATAGAGAAAGAAAACTCCCGAGATGATCAGCGCGATGCCAATGAGCGAGAGGACGCCAATTTTGAGAATGCGTTCCAGGGAAAACGCATCACGCGTCATTTTTTCGGTAACCGCCAGAGCGTTGAAGGCGGTCTGCGCCACGCCAAAGCCTTCTTCTGCGAGACGTGTTTTTTCTTCGAGATCTTTGAGTATGTCGCGCTGGCGGAACTGCCCGCGGATACGCGCCAGGAGTTCGCCTTCCGTCCAGGGTTCGGAGAGAACATCATCCGCGCCGAGGTCGAGGGCTCGAGCGCGGTCGTCGGGGCCACCCGGTGAGATGACGAGCAGGCGAGTGCCGGGCAGCCGGGATTTAGCGAGGGCAATGGTCTCATTGCAGGAGGTGGTGGCGGAGAGGAGCAGAATATCTGGGTGAAGGCCCTGGAGCTTCTGCAGAGCATCTTCGTTCGAGTCGGCGAGTGATACAGTGTAGCCGGCACTGGCGAGCGCATGGTGAAGAGCTTCCCGGTCCGCAGAGGGGGTTCCAACAAGCAAAAGAGTCAACGGTGTCGTAGTCAAGGAACCAGTTTCCTATTCGTTTGATGAACCCCGAAAGAGGAAAGATGCAGTCTATCCTAGTCGGCGGAAGGATTCACCTTTCGGGAGATTAGCGCGGAAGTCTTGAGAGCCTGCAATTCGGATTGCACCCGGGCCCACGCTTTCTGATCCTTTTTGGTGTCGTAAGGGGCTTCGGCGTTGGCAAAGAAAGCCAGGAGCTCGGCGCGGAGATCGGGGGAGAGGCAAGCGAAGTTTTTGGCAGCAAGTTTGTGAAGAAGCTGGGCATGGGCGTCGTCGTTCAGGCGATAGCTGCCGCCGGGGGTTTCCTGGCCCACGTCGAAGTTGAGATTCGGGAGCTGCAGATTGCCGTTGCGCTCTTCCTGCAGCAGACGGCGGTATTCGGTGGCCGAGGCGTTGAAACTTTCTTCGAACATTTTTTCGGTTTCCGGCGTGGGCGTCTTGAGTTCGAGGACGCGAAGCGCGCCAAATTTGGGAAGCAATTTATAAAGAAAAGCCAGGAAACACTCTTCGCGGCTGGGATGTTCGTAATTGGGGCCCCATTCCTTTTCGTAATCGGCGCGAGAGAGGTTGTAAAGAAACCGGCGACGGGTTTCTCCCGGTTCGTCCTCCAGGATTTCCTTGGATTTCAGGCTCCAGGCGATGCGAGTGGCTTTGGGAAGAAGCTGGCTGACGTCGTGACGGTAGGTATTCAGGGCCAGGTCTTCTTCGGGGAGGACGGATTTGAGTTCAATGCCGTAGGTTTCCTGGAAGGCCTGGTCGAGCAACGGGCGAGAGACTTCGAAGCCGATGAAGTCGTGGTAGCTGGAAGGGGCATAGCGCTGCTGGGCGACCTGCAAGACGTCAAAACCGAATTCGGTTTTGACGTGGGCGAGTTCGTCGTCTTCATAGGTGACGAAATTGCCAAATTTTTTCTGGAGCGGCGGATAAAGGATGGGCACGGCGCGGTTGGTGCCGATGCGGTGGCCTTCGTTGTCGGTGGCGTAGTGCGAGAGGGCGCCAAGCGCGAAGGCATATTGGTAGACATCCTGCGAATCGCGGAGCAACGCCATGACGAAATCGCCGCTGCGGACGTAGTGCGTGAGATCGCTGAACAGATGGCTGCCGTGGGGATAGTAGCCGAGGTCCTGAATGATGGAGCCGCCGTAGGCGTAGGCCTGCGCGGCGCTGAGTTGCTCCTCGGTGGCATCGGGGTATCTGGCCTTGAGGAGAGACTTGAGGTGGGTTTCCCAGACGGTGTCGATGAGCGCCTGGTGGGAGAGGACGGCGTAGGCGTGGCTGGGCAGCGGGAAAAAGAGCTGGATTGCCAGCGAAAGAGCCAGAGCAGTGACGGTGAAGCGCAGACAGATTGGAGAAAAGAGGGTGGAGCGCACGCGATTCAAGAAGACCGTCCGGGGCGGAAAATAGGGCGAAGGCACTTTCAGTCTAGCGCAGGATGCGGGATTTCCTTAGACGGGGATTTTCAGTATTTGCGGAGGACGCCGATGACGCGCCCCTGGATTTTCACGTCGCCGGCATGAACCAGGATGGGCGCCATTTCGGAATTGGCGGGCTGGAGACGCACTTTGCCGGGCCCTTCGCGATAGAAGCGTTTCAAGGTGGCTTCTTCGCCGGCAACCAGGGCGACGACGATATCGCCAGCGTTGGCAACTTGCGTCTGTTCACAGACCACGAAATCGCCGTCCATGATGTGGTCTTCAATCATGGAATTGCCCTTCACCTGAAGGACAAAGGAATTGCCGCCACGCGCGAAATCGCCAAGCGAAATGGTCTCGCGTTCCTCGACGGCTTCAAGGGGACGCCCGGCAGCGATGCGGCCCACCAGGGGAAGCTCCTGCACGCGGCGCTCGATGACCTGCTCTTTCGGCGTTTTGGGGAGTTGCACGATTTCGATCGAACGGCTCTGGTTGTAGCCGCGGCGGATGAAACCCTTTTTCTCGAGCGTGCTGATGTGCTTGTGAACGGTGGCCAGCGAAGTGAGCTTCAGGCCCTTGCCGATTTCCTCAAAGCTGGGAGCATAGCCGTGCTTGGTCTCAAAGGAGACGAGGTAATCGAGAACTTCTTTTTGACGCTTCGTGAGTGCCATGAATCTTCTCCGCTGTGTGCCGCCGCCAACGTGCATGGGGCGGAAAGGGTCCATATTCTGCCGTAGCCGGGAGCGAGAAAACCACACCCACTTTAGGCGAAAAGAAAGCGAACGTCAAGTGGCGTTTTGCGCAAAAATCACTCCTTCGTACTCTTTTCCACATTCCCGCGTTGTGCTTTTCTGGGCTGAGACTATGAGCGAATCAGCCTGGACATCCACACGCAGATCCGCGGGAGTCACTTGCGCGGCGGCGCTGGCCATTCTCGGCAGCGGGACCGCATTCCTGGTTTGGGGGAGTTTTTTCCTCGGAATGCTGAACAGCGGCGCGGACGTGCGGGGGCGGAAGATTTACGAGGCGCATCCGTTGCAGACGTTTTTGATCGCAACGTTGCCGTTTCTTCTGATTGCTTCGGGGATTCACACGGGCATCGGGCTTTTTCAATTGAAGGCCTGGGCGCGGAAAGCGGCACTGGCATGGGCGGGAGCCGCCTTGTGCTTTTCTTTGTGGTTCATTGCCTTCCGGCCCTATCAAACGTTTTTTATTCCCGAGCATTTCGTTAGCGAACTGGAATCACTGAAGCAACTGCTGGCGGTTTCGCTGGTGTTCGCGACGCTCCCGGTGAGCATCTGGTGGATCTTCCTGTTCCGAATGAAGAGCGTGAAGCGGCAGTTTGCGCCCGCGGTCTCGCAAGTCACGCCCCCCGCTCATCCATCCTGAGCACAAGTCCGATTCTCTTCCCAGGCGCGGGCGAAAGTCGCGCTGTAACATTCAACGTGATATATAGCGCGCTATGAGAACATCTGCACCTTCCGCATCGGTCATCGCGGCCGCCGTCGTGGGGATTTTGTCCTCAGTGTTCGGCGTATTGGTTGGGGGAATCGGTATATTGGCCGTATCGCTCCTGCCCAAGGTTGGCGCCGAAGCCACGCCTCCACAGGCGCGGACCGCAGCTGTCGTCGGCCTGCTGATGTTCCTCGCATTGGGAATTTTCGGATTTATCATCAGCATGCAGGTCTTGCGGCTGAAGAACTGGGCGCGCATCTCGATGATCGCGTGGGGTGCGCTGATGGCATTTTTTTGCGGAATCGCGCTGCTGTTCGTGATGCTGATTCCGCTGCCTGGAGCTAGTCCCGGAGCGCCGGTCAGCCCCCAAATAGTCAAGCTCATCCTGGCGATTGTGTACGGACCACCGATCTTGATCGGTGTGTGGTGGCTGGTGCTTTTTAGTCAGAGGAACGTGCGCGTGCAGTTTGAGCGCGGCGTTCTGGAAGAAAGCGGGGAGCCGGCGAAATCCCTTGCCCGATGCCCAGTGCCGCTGGCGATCCTTGCGGGTTTCAGCATTTTTTCCGTGTTAATCAGTGCGGTGATGTTTGGAGTGATGCACCTTCCCACAAGACTGGTTTTTTTCGGGCATATGGTGAAAGGGCAACCCGCGGCAGTCATCCACACCTTCATGCTTGCATTGGTCCTGGCCGGAGGGGTGGGAATGCTGAGGCTCAAGAGATGGAGCTATTCGCTTCAGCTCGCACTCTGTATTTTCTGGCTGGCCAGCGGGACGGGAAGCGTGTTGAGCCCGAACTACGAGAAAAACGCGAAAGAGATCGTTTCTCAATCGGGCGTGCCGGGGCAAGAGACGAACCCGGGTTCGGCCTTTATCCAATCGAGGACGTTCGGCACCGTAATCCTCATGCCCTATTTCGTGATTCTGTGGCTGCTGCTCTATTACCACACGCGATTTAACGAGGCTTGCGCGGCCAAAGAGGCGGAACGGGCGGTGCTGCCTCCTACGTGACCCGGGTCACACACTGATTGTGACGGTGTGATATTCTTGGGCCATCGGCGTCCAGCGGTGGAGCGGCCTGCTCCCGCGGGCCGCGTTGCGCACCGCTCACCGATGAAGACTGCCAGCCCCTATCCAGGGCGTGCAGTCCGCGGCACGGGGGAAATGCGCCAACATGTCTACCTTAATGGATGTTCCTGCCGGAAAAACCAAGCGTGAAGTGATTGACCAGGCGGTGATCCGGTTTGCCGGCGATTCCGGCGACGGAATGCAGATCACCGGCAGCCAGTTCACCAACACGGTGGCTCTCTATGGCAACGATATCGCGACGTTTCCGGACTATCCGGCTGAAATCCGCGCCCCTGCGGGGACAGTGCCGGGGGTCAGCGGGTTCCAACTGAATTTTTCTTCCGGCGAAGTCTATACGCCGGGCGATGCGGTGGACGTGCTGGTGGCGATGAACCCCGCGGCGCTGAAGGTGAATATCGGCGACCTGAAGGCCAACGGAATCCTGATCGTCAACTCGGACAGTTTTGAAGAAGCGGACCTGCGCAAGGCGCACATCACTTCGAATCCGCTGGAAGACAATTCGCTGGACAAATTCCGCGTGTTTCCGGTGGAACTGCAGAAGCTGACGCGCGCGGCGCTGGCGAACCTGGGCCTGGACGCGAAGAGCATGGACCGCTGCAAGAACTTCTTCGCGTTGGGGATGTGCTACTGGCTGTACAACCGCTCGATGGACCCGACGGTCCGGTGGATTGACGACAAGTTCAGCAAGAAGCCGCTGCTGGCCGAGGCCAACAAGCTTGCGCTGAAGGCAGGATATTCCTACTGCGAAGCGACCGAAGCGTTTCAGATCAGCTACGAAATTCCGCCGGCGCAACTTACGCCCGGCACGTATCGGAATTTGAGCGGAAACCAGGCGCTGGCGATTGGCTTCGTGGCCGCTTCGCAAAAATCAGGGCTGAAGCTGTTCCTGGGGAGCTATCCCATCACGCCGGCTTCGGACATTCTCCACGAGCTTTCCAAGTACAAGAACTTTGGCGTGCTGACGTTTCAAGCGGAAGACGAAATTGCTGCGATTACCAGTTCGATCGGAGCATCGTACGCCGGGCAACTGGCGATCACGACAACGTCTGGGCCGGGCATGGCGCTGAAGACCGAAGCGCTGGGCCTGGCGGTGATGACAGAGTTGCCGATCGTGGTGTGCGATATCCAGCGCGGCGGGCCTTCGACGGGTTTGCCGACGAAGACGGAGCAGGCGGACCTGTTGCAAGCATTATTCGGCCGAAATTCCGAGGCGCCGATTCCGGTGTTGGCCGCGGCGACGCCGGGCGACTGTTTCTGGGTAGCGATGGAGGCAAGCCGCATCGCACTGAAATACATGGTGCCGGTGATCGTGCTTTCGGACGGCTACCTGGCGAACGGCGCCGAGCCGTGGCGCATTCCGACGCTCGACGAGCTGCCGGCGATTCCCGTGAAGTTCGAGAAGAATCCCGAGGGATTTTTCCCTTATAAGCGGAATCCGGAAACGCTGGCGCGGCCGTGGGCCATCCCCGGAACGCCGGGCCTCGAACACCGCATCGGCGGCATCGAGAAGCAGGAAACCACCGGCAACGTCAACTATGAGCCGCTGAACCACGAAAAGATGGTGCGGATGCGCGCGGCAAAGGTCGAAGCGATCCGGCAGGATATTCCAAACGTGATGCCTGCGGGTGATCCGGAAGGTGATCTATTACTGGTGTCTTGGGGCTCGACCTACGGGTCTGTGATCCAGGCAGCAAAGGCCCAGCGGGCGAAGGGCCGCAAGATCGGCCATTTGCACTTGCGCTATCTGAACCCGCTGCCGGGGAATCTCGGCGACGTTTTGAAACGCTACAAGAAGGTGCTGGTTCCGGAACTCAACATGGGCCAATTGCTTTGGGTGTTGCGCGCGAAATACCTCGTAGACGCCGTGGGCCTGAACAAGATTCAGGGGCGCCCGTTCAAACAAAACGAACTCGAACAAAAGATCGAAGAGATGCTGGGTGTTTAGGAGACCGCGATGACGACAACCGCTCTGCCGCCGTTGACCAGGAAGGATTTTCAGACCGACCAGGAAGTGCGCTGGTGCCCGGGCTGCGGGGACTACGCGATTCTGGCCGCAGTGCAGTCCGTGTTTCCAGAGCTGGGCGTGCCGCGCGAGAAATTCGTGGTGGTTTCCGGCATTGGCTGCTCCAGCCGGTTTCCGTATTACATGAATACCTACGGGTTTCACTCGATTCACGGGCGGGCGCCGGCGGTGGCCACCGGGATCAAGATCGCGAACCCGGAGCTGGAAGTGTGGATGGCGACGGGGGACGGGGACGCGCTGGCGATCGGCGGGAACCATACGATTCACCTGCTGCGGCGCAACGTCGGCATCAAGGTGCTGCTCTTCAACAACCGGATTTACGGGCTGACGAAGGGGCAATACTCGCCGACGTCGGAATTCCACAAGATAACGAAGTCCACGCCATTTGGCTCTCCGGACCGGCCGTTCAATCCCGTATCGCTGGCAATTGGCGCCGAATCCACGTTTGTTGCGCGTTCGGTGGATATTTTCCAGGCGCATTTGAAGGAGACATTGCGGGCAGCGGCGGCGCACAAGGGTTCCGCATTCGTGGAGATTCTGCAGAACTGCAACATCTTCAACGACGGAGCATGGGTGGGCCTGACGGAAAAGGACGCGCGCAGCGAGCACGTGATCCAGCTCGAGCACGGGAAGCCGCTGGTGTTCGGCAAGAACCGCGACAAAGGCATCCGCCGCAGAGGGGACGGGGACATTGAAGTGGTGACGCTCGGCAACGGCATCTCCGAATCAGACCTGATTGTGCACGACGCACATAACCACAGGGCCTCGTATGCGTTCCTGCTGTCCCACATGGAAGGGCGGCCGGGATTCCCGACTCCGATTGGGCTTTTCCGGGCGTGGGACGACCTGCCGCGCTATGAAGACGTGGTGAACGAGCAGGTGGGCGAAATCATCAAGCAAAAGGGTCCCGGCGATTTGAAGAAGTTGCTGCGGGGTGGGGACGTTTGGGAAGTGAAGTAAGCCCTCAGGAAGGCGGCTATTTCTGCGAGCGACCGCCGGCAATAACCCCGTTTTGTATCTGTGCTGACACCTCAAAGGCGGAAGCTGCGCTTCCGCACTCCAAAAAGAGCGGCCAAAGTGGCTCTACCCGCGGGTGAGGCTCCAGCCATTTATTTTTATTTTGGTGAAACCAGACGGGGATTGTTTCATCTAAACTCTTATTTGGAACTCTCCCATGGATCAGAACGCTCCAAAACTGACTCCGTTTTCGCTCCTGGGCGACGCCGACCCGGCGCCACCGATGATGTATACTGCGCAGCCAGAGCAGGCGCAGAGCATTGCGCTGCTCTATGAAATCAGCCACGAACTGACCTCGATTCTGGACCGCGAAGAACTGCTGCGGCGCATCGCGGAGCGCGTGAAAAAACTGGTGAACTACCATGTGTTCTCCGTGATGCTGTGGAACGAAGCGGACCAGCAGCTGGAGAGCGTGTTCGCGCAGCGCTATGACGAGGCCCTTCCCGAAAAATTCGAGATGCCGCTGAACCAGGGGATTACCGGAGCGGCGGCCAGCGAGCGGCGGACGATCCGCGTGGTGGATGTGCGGCTGGACCCGCGGTATGTGGCCTGCGAGCGCGAAGTGGAGGTGCGGTCGGAACTGGTGGTGCCGCTGCTGCTGCAGGACCGCCTGGTGGGCGTGCTGGATCTGGAAAGCACGGTGCCACATGCGTTCAGCGCCGAGCACGAACGGCTGCTGAATATTTTGGGTTCGTACATCGCCGTGGCGCTCGAAAATTCGCGATTGTTCGCAGAAGCGCGGGAGAACCAGGAAAGACTGCTGAATGATCTGGAAACCGCGCGGGAAATTCAGCGGCAGCTTTTGCCGAGCGGCGCGAAGGAGATTCCGGGACTGGATGTTGCCACGGCGTATGTGCCCGCGCGTGAGCTGGGCGGCGATTTTTATGACCTGCTCCCGTATGGAGTGGGGAGGCTGGCCGTTGCGAACGGCGACGTCTCCGGCAAGGGAACGGCGGCGGCGCTTTATGGTTCACTGGCGATCGGGATTCTGCGCGAATTGGTGCACGACAACGAGGCTTCGCCCTCGGCGATGCTGCAGGAGTTGAACGGGCGGCTGCTGGCGGCGCGCCTGGATGCGCGGTTCATCGCCATGCAGTTTGCGATTTATGACGCGGCATTGCGGGAATTGACCATCGCCAATGCCGGCGGCCCGCTCCCGCTGCTGATTCGCAACCGCGAAGTGAGCGAAGTAAATGTGTCCGGGATGCCGCTGGGATTGCTGCCGGAAGCGGAGTACGACGAAGTGCGGTTGAGCTTGTCTCCGGGCGATGTGGTGGTTCTCGCGTCCGACGGGATTCAGGAAGCGATGAATAAAGACCAGGAAGAGTTTGGCGTGGAGCGGCTTAAGGCGCTGTTGACCACCATTCATGCCTCCGATCCCGGTTATAAGGTGGCGCAGCGTATCGTGAAAGCGACCGATGAGCACACAGGCCCCGGACGCATGCCGCATGACGACCGCACGCTGCTGGTGCTGCGCGTGACCGACGATACCGAAGCGGACTTCTCGAAACTCCCCATCATTTACTGACGGCCCTCCTATCAGCTGATCCGTTTCTTGCAGGCCGGAATTCTACTTGAAGCAATTGGCACAAGTCCGCCGGACAGGGCTGCTATTTTTTCTTATGCTCTTTCATCGAACTATTAGTAAACTTAAGGACCTGAACATGGCAAACCGATTCCCCTCCGCCCGCTCCTTCCGTACCGGGCGCGTTTCACGCTTTCTGATGTTTGATCGCGCGATTCTGATCATCGTGCGGCGGCTGGTGGTTCCCTTTTTGGTCTTTGTGGTTTTTGTACTGGTCAGCGTATCGATTTACATGCGTTCCGAACACCTTTCGTTTACCAATGCGCTCTTCTGGTTCGTCCACCCGCATGCCATTCACTACGACGCCGTGCGTGGCTCGACCAAATATTTCTCCATTTTGGTTTCCTTCGGAATGTTCGCCTTCGAGATCTGGTTTGCCGAGCGCATTCTACTGACATTTTTGGGCCATCAGGGCCGGGAGGTCTGGAAATCCATGCTGAATGAGATGAATCTGGAGCGCATTCGCGACCATTTCATTATTTGCGGTTATGGGCAGGTCGGGCGGACGGTGGTGGAGCAATTGAACAAATCGCTCATTCCCTTCGTCCTGATCGAAACCAACGAAGGTTTATACCGGCAGTTGCTGCACGAAGGCGCGCTGGTGATCCACGGAGATGCCAAGCGGCACAGCGTCTTGCAGGAGGCCGGCATCGAGCGCGCGCGCGGGCTTTGCGTGGTGATTGACAACGACGCGGACAATCTTTACATCACCATTACGGCAAAGGCGCTCAATCCGAAGTTGCGCATCATCACCCGGGCCGGGCAGGAACGCTATGCCGAGGCTATGCGCACATCCGGGGCGAATGAGGTGGTGATTCCGGAATTCGAGGGCGGGAAGCTTGCCAGCCAACTGGTGACAAAATACGCCGCTGAACGGAGTTAAACTCTGTAAGGAAATGCGTGCCTACGTCACAGTCAACGGCTTTGCCTGTGACTTAGAATGGGGTTGGGCAAAGGCTCTCCGTCTCTCCCCGCAGCCCTATATACCGTTCCCAAGGTGATTTATGCCGGAAGACAACGATCGCAAGATTAAAGAACTCCGTCCGCCGACCAAGATATTGACGCGCGGATTCGATCCGAGCTTGTCTGTAGGTTCGGCTCGGCCGGCAGTGTTCCGAAGCTCGACCTATGTGTTTTCGAGCCCGGAGGCGGCGGAGCGCGCGTTTGACATCGCCAACGGTCGGGCGTTTCCCGAGGTCGACGAGAAAGTAGATCTGATCTATGCGCGGCTGAATCATCCGAATGCGGAGATCCTGGAAGCGCAGACGGTGCCGCTGGAGCCGGGAGCCGAGGCGGCGGTGGTTCTTAATTCGGGCATGGCGGCGATTGTGACGACGCTGCTGACGTTTTTGCGGCCAGGGCAATCGGTGATTTATACGGTTCCGATTTATGGCGGAACGCAGCATTTTCTGAGGGATTTTCTGCCGGGTTGGGGGGTGAAGACGATTCCCGTACCGGCAGGCCAGGGAGCGCAACTGGACGAAGCGGTCCGCGGGGCGGAGAATCTCGGCGTCGTGCTGGTGGAGACTCCGGCGAATCCAACGCTGGTAATGACCGATTTAAAGCGCGTCGCGCAAGCGGTGGCCGGCCACAAGACGGCGCAAGGCGGGCGCAGGCCGCTGGTGATGGTGGACAACACGCTGCTAGGGCCGGCCTTTCAGCATCCGTTGATGCTGGGCGCGGACCTGGTGCTGTATTCCGCCACGAAATATCTATCGGGATTCAGCGATCTGCTGGCGGGCATGGTGCTGGCGAAGGACCTGGAACTTGTTTGGCAAATCCGGCTACAGCGTCATCTTTTCGGGAATATTTTGCAGCCGGATGAGTGCTGGCTTCTGGATGGAAGACTGCCAACCGTGGTTTTGCGCATGAACCGCCAGAGCAAGAACGCGCAGAGAATCGCGGAACATTTGACCGGGCATCCGAAAATCGGCCGGGTAATTTATCCGACGTTGTTCAGCGACGCTGACCAGAGCCTGATTTACCGGGCGCAGTGCGACTTTCCCGGCGCGATGTTTTCGCTGGAATTGAAGGGCGGGAAGTACGCGGCGTTCGAATTTTTGCGGAATTTGCGGCTGGCGCGCAACGCTGTGTCGCTGGGCGGAGTGGAAACGCTGGCGTGCCATCCGAAGACGACGACGCACTCCGGATACACGGAGGAAGAATCAAAACAGGCTGGCGTAACCGACGGCCTGGTTCGCATATCCGTGGGCATCGAGCACTGGCGCGACATCCTGGCGGATTTCGAGCAATCTCTCGAAACGATTTAACTTTTCCTTGCTGCGTGCGTAAGGCTAACCGCGCTTACTTCAGAACCTCCGGGACGCGCGCGACCAGATCTTTTTTCAGATCTTCCTGAACCGGCTTTGCCCCAAACCAGATAGAAAAAACGGCGGTGGCGAAGGCCTTGTCGTTGATCGGGGCTTTGTCGGATCCCGCCACTTTCGTCGTGAGGCCCGTCTCGGGCGCCCAGGAGATGACGATCTCCTGGCCGGATTTGATGTCGTTAAAATTGGTCAGCCAGGGATCCGTGTTGGGACCCGCATTGCCCAGGGATTCGCGGAAGGCATCGCGAATCTGGCTGGTGCTGACGTCGCGGACGAACTTCATGACCATCGTTTTGTGGAAGTCGCCGTTGACAAGCTGCTGGTAGAGTTCCGGCGAGCCGGCTTTGCCTTTCAGCGGGCCGGCAATAGCGGAATCGGCGGCGTAGAAGCCAGCAGCGTAGACTTTGACCTTCAGCATGGTCTTGGTGCGGAGGCCGGTGCCGAGGAGCGTAGTGTCACCAAGCTTCACGGCGAATTTTGTGCCGGTGTGGGATTCGGCGATTTCCTGAGCGGGCGCGAGGATAGCGAGCGACAAGAGCATCAAGCCAGCGATGAATCGGATCATTGGTTTCTCCTTCCCAGAGGGCGGACCCTCGGGTGAATAACCGCGCGTAAATTTGAGGAGCGACGGAGCGAGAACCTCCACTATGACGGATATTTTCGGGCCAGCGTTTGGGCGGTGAAAAGGGCGAGGCGGCGAAAGAGCTCGTCGGCCTCGGCTTCTTTTTCGGGCGGCGCGAGCTTTAAATGCCGGGCCAACGCCGATTCCATCTCCTGCAATTCTCCTGGCGGGGCCAGCTTGGCCAAGTGCTCAAAAAGCAGCTTGTGCGCTTGTTTGCGCTCGATCACTTCCATGCCGTCGAGAATCTGGCGGTGCGAAGTACCTTCCCAGATGGCGAGGATCATCGCTTCGCGGAGCCAGCGCTCAACGCCGAATTCGGCGAGCGTGCCAAGCCCCCCGTGGACCTCCATGGCCCACTTGGCGGTGTCCACGGCGAATTCCGCGGTCCAGTATTTCGCCAGGTGCGCCACGAGGCGGAACAAATGGTAGCGATCGGAGTATGGCGGGCGTTGCATCCAGACTTCGTTGAGCAACTCGACGGATTCCCAGGCCAACGCAAAAGCGGCGCGCAGGGCCCGGAAGCGCGTTTCAAACTGCTGCTGAAGCAAGGGGTGAATGAGAATGCGCTTCCCAAACGCGGTGCGCTGCTCGGCATAAGCGAGAGCATCGGCCATGGCACGTTGCGCAAGGGCGACGCTGACGACGCTGTTGGCGATGCGCGAAAGATTCAGGACTTCGAGAATCAGATAGATTCCAGCATCCGCGGAGCCGAGGAGGTAGCCTTCGGAGTCACCTAGTTCGATTTCGCCGGTGGGGACGGAGCGCGTGGCGATTTTGTCTTTCAGGCGGCGGAGGAAACAATTAAGCGAACCATCGGCTCGCCGGCGCGGTACAAGGTAGAGCGCGAGCCCGCGAACTCCCGAAGGTGTGCCTTCGGGGCGGGCGGCGACGACCGCGAGATCCGCGTTGGCGTTGCTGCAGAAGTACTTGTCGCCGGTCAACGACCAGGTGTTCCCTGCCGGGCGCGCGATCGTCTTCACGGCTTCGCCGAGATCGGAGCCGCCGCCGATTTCCGTCATCCAGGTAGCCCCCTGCCGGACGTTGTCGTCTTTCCGTAAGAGCTGCGGGAGAAACTTTGCTTGGAGTTCGGGGCTGCCATATTTGGCAAGCGGGACAGCGGTGCCGAGAGATACCGTGTAAGGGCAGCAAACGCCTGGGTCGTAGAACGAAATCGTGTACATCAATTCATAGGTGGGCAGCAACGATTTTTCTTCCAGCGCGCGCCAAACCGTGCCGGCGCGGTAGCCGCGGCGTAGCATGGTGAAATATTCGGGGATGTAGAGGATTTCATCGACGCGCGCTCCGAAGCGGTCGAACATGCGTACCCAGGGCGTGCCGGCGCGATCCACGGCGTTGGAGATGGCAACGCCGTCGGAACTCCACCACATTCCTTCCGCCTCCAGCAGAGAGGGATGCTGGACTTTGGGAAGGCGCTCACACAAAAAACCAAGCGGAGACCGCAAAAGCTCGAAATCATTCATTTGAACGCATGCTAGGAGAAGCGGTGCGGCGCGTCAAGGTTATGGAGCACTTGCGGGAGTAACAACACCGGCCAAAGCCTGGGCCACAACTCATCAGGATTTGCGGAGGGCGGCGGCTTTCCGGGCATAAAGAGTGTAGCCCTTTTCCGTGGCGTCTTTTTCGAGTGCGTCGAGCATCGGGCGTGCGGCGGAAAGGCCGGAGGCAGCTATCGTCATTTCGGCCAGAGCGAGGCGCGCCTCCAGGCGCGTTTCCAGAGTAGCTTTTGCGCCAAGATCGTCGAGCGTGGCCTGCAATCCATGCGCCGCGGACGCGTCTCCAGCGGCCGAGCGTACGCGCGCATCGAAGACGGCAAGAGTCAGCCGGCGATCGGGCGAAGAGGAAGTGGTGGACAAAGCGGCGGCGCGCGCTATCGCCTGCTGCGCGGCCGGAACGCGTTTGCGAGCGAGCGCGGCCCGCGCGAGAACGATCTGGGCCTGCGCTTCGAGCGGCGCGTTTTTCACCTTCTGCATTTCCAGCGCGGAGGCGCGGGCCAACTCCTCCGCTCGCGCCGGGTTGTTCAGCTCCAGGAACACCACGGCCAGCGCGGTTTGCGTTTCGGCAACTCCTTCGGCCGATTTGCGCTGTTGATTGAGAGCAAGAGCCTGCTCAAAGGATTGCCGGGCTGCGTTGAGGTCACCCTCGTCCAACAAATAGGAAGCAGTGTTGTAAAGACCGATGGCAATAATTTCCGTGTCGCCCGACGCGTGGGCCAGAACCAGCCCGTCCTGGAGGGCCTTTTTGGAAGAGGCGAGATCGCCGGGCCCATCGAGCGACGCGGCAAAATCATAGTGCGTGACGGCTGCGGTGCGCTTGTCGTTCCCGTTCTTTGCGGCGGCCATGGCACTTTCGGCGTGGGAGCGCGCCGCCGGCCAATCTCCCTGGAGGCGCGCGACTTTGCTGGAGCCGGACTCCGCGTCGGCCAAGAGCAGCGGATCGCTGACCTCGTTGGCGGCGGCGAGGGCCTGTTCGAACTCGGCCCGCGCGGCGGCATAGTTCCCATCGGAGAGATAAGAATCAGCGATCAGCGTGCGCACTTGCGCGGTGCCTACTTTCCGGCCAATCTCATCGAAGGTCCGCGCCGATTCGTCGTAGAGCTTCCTCGCGCCGGCGGCATCGCCGGCATCGGCGGTAAGATTTCCAAGGTTGGCAAGGCAACTGGCGATGCCGTTCTTGTTGCCAATTTTACGGAAGATGTCCAGGGCTTGCTCGAGGAATCTTCGTGCTTCGTCGGGCTTCCCTTGCGCAGAGGCAATATTGGCCAGGTTTCCATAGGCGGTTGCGGCGCCGGCGTAGTCAGATATTTGTTCTGTAATCGCGAGACTTGCGTCGTAGTTCCTGCGTGCCTTTGACAAATCGCCGCGGCGCTCGTAGACGAACGCGAGGTCGCCCAAGGCGCGGGCGAGCCCCTCGTTGTCCTGAATTTGCTTGCGGATGGAGATGGCCTGATTGAAATTGCTTTCGGCTTCGTCGAGAAGTCCCTGGGATTCCTGGATCAAAGCCAGATTGTGCAAGGCGCGGGAAAGGCCGACACGGTCTCCAACGGCTTCATAAGCGGCCTTCGCTTCGAGCGACACCTGGGTGGCCTTCTGGGCTTCACCCAGGTTGTGCAGGGCCCAGCCGGATAGGAGCAGGGCCCGCGCGGCGGTGAGGCGCTCGCCGCGGCTGTTGGCACGTTCGGCGGCGCGAGTTGCAGCCGCATTCTCGCGCTTGAAATCACCGGCCAGATCCGCGGCGCTTGCTTCCGTAAGATCGATGCGTGGATCGTCTTTCACCGAGGGAATTGTGGCGCGCACCTTGTCGAGAGTCGCGAAGGCTTCTTGCGGTTTTCCGGCATAGGAAAGAGCCGTGGCCAATTGCATGCCGTAGTCCGGATTGTCCGGAAAGACGGTAAAAAGCGATTGAAAGATTTCGACGACTCGAGGCCAGTTGCGAGCGGCCATCTGGTATCGGCCCTCTGCGGCCAGGCGGGCTTCCCGCGAGAGGCCCGCGGAAAGATCCAGCGCCTTTTTGCTTTCTTCCAGGGCGCGGGCATCGTAGCCCAACTGTCCCCAGGCGGTTGCCAGCGCGGAACGCACAGCGGGGTTTTTGGGATCCGCTACCACCGCCTTTTCCAGGAAATCGCGGGCGGCAAGAGAATCGAAAACGCGGAGCTTGTTCAAGCCCTGGGCGTAGAGGCGCGCTGCCTCGGGAGAAGCAGGAAGCGCATCGCGGGCCTGGCCGAGCTGCTCCGAGGGAAGATCGGGAACACCCAACGAAGAGCGCAATTTCGCGCCGGCACGCGTGACCACGTCGAGGAGTTCGGACTGCTCTCCACTTTCACTGACGGCGGCGAGGATTTCGCCGGTGTGGGCGTCCTGAACCCGCAAGTCCACCCGGATTTTCCCATTGGACCCGCCGGGCACCACAACGTAGGAACCGCTCACGACCGCATCGGTGCCGAGGCTCTGGTTGATGCGGCGAAGCGTGTCCTGGGCGAACGTGTCGGTATCGGAGAGCGAAAGATCCACTTTGGCGCGGGACACGGTTTCGCCCGGTACGGTGCGGAGTGTCTCGCCCGCGGCCAGTTCGGTGGTGAGCATTTCCGATAGCGCCGTGGAGAGCCATGCGGCGTCCGCGCGGCCAGAGACGTTTTTTATGGAAAGAACGGCGACGGAGCGCCGCGGAGTGACACTGGAATAGCTAACCGCAACATCGCTCGCGGAATTTGAAGTAGCGACCACAGGGTGAATGTCGTGCTTGCGTGTGAAATGCCAGCCCAAAGAAACGCCGGCGGCCGCCAGACACAGCAGCCCCGCTGCGGCCGCAAACTGCAGCAGGCGCCGGGGAGCGCCGAGCAAGGGAGATTTGGACAAGGAAAGACGTTCCAAATCGTGTTCCAGAACGCGAGCTGATTGGTAGCGCTCTTCGGGGCGGCGCGCCATCGCCTTGCCAATCACGCTGTCGAGGCCCGAGGAGATGCCGGGATTCAGCCGCGAAGCCCGCGGAGTGTCCGCATTCATAATGTCGTTGATCAGCTTGGCAAACTGCCGTTCGGGAAACGGACGGCGTCCCGTGGCCAATTCGAAAAGCACGGCCCCGGCGGAATAGACGTCCGAGCGCGCATCGAGTGCCTCGCCTCGCAACTGTTCAGGGGCCATGTAGGGAACGGTGCCGGAGATGCTGGAAGTGTCGGCAACGCTAATCGTGGCCTCCGGACCAGCTTCGGGATGAAAGAGTTTGGCAAGCCCGAAATCGAGAATCTTCAGGCGGCCTTCGGGAGTGACCCGCAGATTGCCGGGCTTCAGGTCGCGATGGAGGACGCCTTGCTCGTGCGCGGCGGCGAGCCCTGCAGCGAGTTGCAGGCCGAGGGGGATCACTTCCGCGAGCATCGGCGAGCCGCCGTGAAGGCGATCGTGCAGCGAGACACCGGGAACAAACTCCATGACCAGGAAATCGGTGTCGTCGACGGTGTCGAAATCAAATACAGAGCAGATGTTGGGGTGATTGAGACGGGCCAGAGCGAGGGCTTCGTTGCGGAAACGCTTGCGCGCGGCGGAATCGGCGAGAGCGCCGTGCGGGAGGAGCTTGAGAGCAACGTCACGCTCCAGGCGCAGGTCGTGAGCGCGATAAACCACACCCATGCTGCCCTGTCCGATCTTCTCGACGACACGGTAATGAGAGATGGTTGTCCCGACGAGTGTGAGCGAATCCGTCATCTGCGTGAGGCTGGGACCAGTTCGACCTAACTGCAGAGCACCACGGTAGTTTGCGAGAGGCGCGAGGACATGTCAACTTTAGACGGCTCGCTTGGGGATCCGCCAACAGGGTTCTGGAAAAAGAATATCGATGTTAACGATTAGGTTCTTGGATTGAGGAAGGTGCCGCGGTCGAGTTCGTCGAAGGCCTCGCGGAGTTCGGCCTGCGTGTTCATGACGATGGGGCCGTACCAAGCGATGGGCTCCTCGAGAGGCTTGCCGGAAACGAGCAGGAAGCGCAGGCCGTCGTCGCCGGCCTGGACCATGACTTCGTCCCCGAGATCAAAGAGCACGAGCGAGCGGTTGTCGGCCTCGGCGGGCGGCTTGGTGTCGAGCCAGCCGACCGGTTCCGTGGGGACTTCGAGAGGATTGGAAGCGTTGCAGAACTTCCCTGCGCCGGAGAAGACGTAGGCGAAAGCATGGCGCGTGGTTTCGACGGGAAGCACTTTGCGCTTGCCGGGCGGAACAGTGATGTCGAGATAGATGGGGTCGGCGGCGATGCCGTCGACCGGACCTTTCTTTCCCCAGAACGAGCCGCACACGATGCGAACGCTGGTGCCGTCGTCGTCGGTGATTTCGGGAATTTCGCCGGTCTTTACTTCCTGATAACGAGGGGCGCTCATTTTCAGCGAGGACGGCAAGTTGGCCCACAACTGGAAGCCGTGCATGCGGCCGACGTCGTCTCCCTTGGGCATTTCCTGGTGAATGATGCCACGCCCCGCGGTCATCCATTGCACGTCGCCGGGAGCGATGGCTCCGTGGTTGCCGAGGCTGTCTTTGTGTTCGACGGTGCCGGCAAGAACGTAAGTGATGGTTTCGATGCCGCGGTGCGGATGCCAGGGAAAACCGGCGAGATAGTCTTCGGGGACGTCGTTGCGAAAATCGTCGAGTAGAAGGAAGGGATCAAAGTCGGTGGTGTTGCCAAAGCCGAACGCGCGACGTAGATGCACGCCGGCGCCTTCGCGCGTGGGCTTCGATTTGACGAGGCGCTTGATGGGTCGGATGGACATGGCAAGCCTCCCGGCAGCTTCAAAGGGTCCGGATGATGGCAACGCAAGTGGCCAAGCACATAGATGTAGCGGCTTGGAGAAGAGATACAAGCGGGTTGCAAACGTCAGCGTGAGTTGGGGGTGCCTGAAGCGGCCGCCCGACCCTGAGCCTGCAGTTGGTCGGGTTGCTGCATCAGGGGCAGCCACTTTTCGCGGACGGAAGCGAATTCCGCCCAGTCTTTCTTGCTGACGGGATCGGAGGGCGGCAGGCCGAGCGTTTCGAAATTCTTGAACTGGCCCTTCTGGGCGATGCGGAAGTCGAGATGCGGGCCGGTGGCCAGGCCGGTCATGCCCACGAGGCCGATGGTTTTGCCGATGTCTACGCGCTCGCCGACGTGTACGAAAATTTTCGAGAGATGCAGGTAGTAGGTTTCGTAGCCGTTGCTGTGCGCGATGTGAACCATGTTGCCGTCGCCGCCTTTGCGCCCGGCGAAAACGACGCGGCCGCTACCGATGGTCTGCACGGGCGTGCCCGTGGGCGCGCCGTAATCCGTGCCAAGATGCGGGCGATAGGTCTTCAGGATGGGGTGAAAACGCGCCGTGCTGAAATGCGAAGTGACGGCCGCGCCGAATTTGAGCGGGGAACGGAGAAAGGCTTTCTGGAGGGATTTGCCGTCGGCCGTGTAATACGCCGGGCGGCCATCCGGACCGTGAAAGAGCACGGCATCATATTTCCTGGAGCCGTTGACGTACTGCGCCGCTAGAATCTTTCCGTAACCTGCGGTTTCTCCGTGTTCGTATTTTTTCTTTTCGAGGACGATGCGGAAGGTATCGCCGCGGCGCGGGTCGGTGTAAAAGTCCAGATCGTAGCCGAAGATCTGCGCGAGGCGCAGGGCGATTTCCGGGGATTCGCCGGCGTCTTCCACCGCATTGAAGAGCGAATCATCGAGGCGGCCGCTGACCACGTCCACTTCCGTGCGCGTGGGAATTTCCTGCACCTCGGCGGAAAAACCCTGAGCCTGCGGAACGATGTGCAGCATGCGCTCGGCATCGATTTTGTAGTCGATCTGGCGGAGCGTGCCTTCGACGGAGCGGCCGACGGTGATGGAATTTCCGGCGCGCAACTGGCGCAGATTGTAGGCGCGCTGGGCCGCGGCGGTGGCGTCGTTGACTTCGCTGGGGCTCAAGCCAAAATGCTGCAGGGCGCCGGCAAAATTCTCGCCGGACGACATTTTTCCGGGACTAGGCAGCACGACCTCGGCGCGGATACGATCGCTTTCGGCTTTGGCGAGTGCGACTTGCTGTTGGAATTCGTTTTCGATTTGGCGGCGCTTGTAGATTGCGTATCCATCCAACGTTGCGCCGATGACGGACAGAACTGCCAGGATGACCCAAAAGCTGCGCTTCACACTTCCCCCAGAACATTTGCGAATGTCACTGAATGCAGCGGAGTTGCGTTTTGCCGCGAGCAGTCAGAATACCCTACGTACACGTTTTGTCCCAAATGGCAGCGCGGGTCAAACGAATGTGAAGAACGTGCGACCAATTCGCAACGGGGAGGCGGAAGGATGCAAAACGTGAAGAGAGGGACGGGCAGAGAAATTCTGGAGAGAATCTTGCGTTGAGGGTCTGGCTTAGCCCGCAAAGAGGGAGCCGGACGCCGCACTCCAAAGGTGGCATGTGGCTTCTAGCGAATAGGGTTGCGGGAAATCGCGCAGAAGACCGGGCGAAGGAACCATTAAGTCGTTTGGATTCAGCGGGAAAGTTTGTTCCAGACTGGCATGGTGCGTGCCCCCCTTAGGCTTTGGGGGGAACGCCATGATTACCGTCGAAGTCCATCCAGAAATTCACGTCAGCGAACCGCCGCAAACGCGGACCTACTCCACCTGCCGCGAGTGCCACCACACCTTTTATCCCAAGAACGAAGACCAGAAGTGCCTGGAGCTTTGCGACCACTGCCTGGACGAAATGCGCTCCGTGCGCGAGCCGGTGATCAGCGTACACGTGAAGCCGCGGCCGCGGCGAGCGGCAAAGTAAAGACCGTTCTGGAGTGATCCGCGGTTAGACACAAATTTTTCATCCAAAAATGAATTGTGGCCGATCGAAAGATCGGCCACTTTGTTTTCTAAATAAGAATTCAGCGCGGAAAGACTGCGAGATTTACTTGCCCGTGGAGATCGCTTTTGGATTCGGAGTAGAAACGTCGGCCGTTTGCCCGAAGTAATTTTCTTCGCGGAGTTTGCGGTAGATGCGGCCGGCAACTTGCGCGGCCGTGGGACCCTTCACCGCCCGCGTGTTGCCGCGGAGGAGAACGGCGAGAACGATGCGGGGATGCGTTTCGTCCGCGTAGCTGAGGAACCAGCCGACGTGCGAGGGGTTGTTGTGGTCATCGCAGGTGCCGGTCTTGCCCAGCGGAGTTTCGTCGCCACCCGGATCGGCGCTGAGGCGGGCCGTGCCGTAGAGAACCGCGGCCAGCATGCCTTCGCGCACTTCCGGCAAAACGTTGCCGATGTTCAGGTCGCGCTTCACTTTGGGCTGGAACGAATCGATCTCTTCCTGGGAGTGGGGATACTGCAAATAGTAAAGAGTGCCGCCGTTGGCGAGAGCCGCCGTGAGGGCTGCGAGTTGCAACGGCGTGACTTGAATGCCCTGGCCAAAACTGGACATGCGAGCTACCCCGCCAAACGCGGGGGGTTCCGTCGGGAAAGCGCCCGGATGCTCGTCGGGCAAATTGTAGCCGGCGAGCTCGCCGAATCCGAGCAAGCGGCCGTAGCGCGAAACCGTGTCAAAGCCCATGCGGCGGCCGAGTTCTTCGAAGAAAACGTTGTTGGAATGCGCGAGGGCCTCGGTCAAATTCATGTACTTGCGGCGCGCGACCTTGATCATCGTGTCGCTGGTGATGACGTTTTCTTCGAGGGCGGCGATGGCGATGGTGGGCTTGATGGTGGAGCACGGAATGTAGCCGTCACCAAAAGCAACGCGCTGGTTGACAATGGTAAGAACGCGCCCTGTATTCGGGTCAACGGCGACGACCGAGCCGTTGTAGCGTCCCAGAGCATCGACCGCAGCCTGCCGGACGACAGGGTCATCGTAGCTAGGATCATCGGCGCTGACTGAGTCCGCGTAGGTGGAAGCGTAGCCACTGTAGCGGGAAGGCGCTAGGTGCCGGCGCGAGGATTTCACCGAAGATTTGCCAGACGTGACAGCGGCGGGATTTGCCGCAGGCAGGGGCGCCGCGAGTGAAGAAATCAACAAACCTGTGAGTAGAGCTTTTCCGAGATCCTTGACCATGAAACCTTAATCCAGAGCGATTCTCAGTATTCTTAATAGGAAAGAAGAAGTTGGAATTTACTCTAATTTCCTAATTGGGTCAAACTGGCGCTCACTCCTTGCATGCATTGCACCAGAATGGCGCGTGCTTTGTTTCGAAGCACTTAGCGACATCTCCGTGCAGCGTTCTCATTCGCAAGCTTTGCGAGGCTTGCAAACTGAGACGTAGTCTAAAGCGGGAGGGGATGCCCGGGCAATAGATAATAAGGACCAGTACGGGGGTATGTGCTTTGTTTTGTAACCTGTACGGGGGACCGGCTCAATGCGAAATATCCTGGACTTAAGTCTGGGCGGAGGGGAAATTCGCTTCCAGAAGCTTTCGGAATTGCTCAATTTGAGATGGTGTGAACCCAAATTTAGGAATGAAATGAAATTGACTGGGCGCAACATACAGCATGAACACGCCGGGAATCTCCCGCCAGTCATGCAGCAACCGATATTCGTAAGCGATACGAGCTTGTGCTGTTTGATAAGTAACCCGGTCTTCTATGATCTCTGCTTCGCGCGCGGAGTCTGCCCATTTGACGGAGAAATGCTTGCGCAGAAAGTACAACACCTGGCAAAAAGGCAGAACAAAAGGTAACAGGATGAAATAAAAAGGTGAGGGTTGCCGCTCATAGCCCCAGTCCGCACAAAGCACCCAGTAAAGCGCTACCGTCACCGCAAGGTAAATCAAGAGCTTGGTTCGCACGCTGCTACACCAGTAGTCGAAGATGCTCGCTGCGACGTAACCCAGGGCCGTAGGCTTGATCGGAACTCTGAAGAGGACCTGCTTACTGTTGAGCGCAGTGGAGGCTAGTGTCCTGAGCTGCGCAAGATGATCATCTGGTTCGAGCGCAGCCTTCGGAAACCAGTAGTGTGTAGTGACCGTAGAGATCACCAATACTGTTTTCATATCATGGAGCCCCCGGACTGTAGACCATGGGCGAAGGTCTTCCCCGTCATACCACTTCACGCGAAAACCTGCTTGGTCGTACTCGATCGAGCGTTGATCGGCAAAGTGTTGGCGATATTCGCGTTGCAAGATGGAAGTGGGAACTTTGTTTCTCCGTTTCGGCTTAATGAGAAAAGCCAGCAAAGTGGCTGCAAATTCCAGGAGCAACCCCGAGCCCAACAGGATCCCGCCCACAATGCTCCATCGGTCGGGAAGAGGAAGCCTCAAATAGAGATAGCCGCCCAGAATAAGCCCCAGCCCGGCCAAGGCGACCCATAGCGTGGCGGTGTAGGACGGCATGGTTTGCCGATTGGCGGTCATCTCCTGATAGTTTTCGAAGCTGAGTTGGTAATTGATCTGGGGCATCAGGGAGCCGTGGACGAAGCCACCGCAAAGTAAATCTTACGAACTGTAGGCCCGGTGTTCATCCGGATAATTCATCAGCGGCGCAAATAAATAACGGGCGAAAGAGGAATGTCTCTTCCGCCCGTTTCGATTGGTTCAATTTCAATTCGCGCCGAATCTACCGGGTGGGCCGGGCTTTGTTGTCTGCGGAGGCCGCGGCGGCAGCAGCCTTCATCGGCGGCTTTTCCGCGGGAATGTGCGCATGGCCATTGGGGCCCGGCGCGGCGGCGTTTTGCGAAGTGGAGCCCGGAATTTCCAGCTTCTTGCGCAATGCGTTTTCAATTTTGTCGCGGATGTCCGTGTTTTCCTTCAGAAAGACGCGGGCGTTTTCGCGGCCCTGGCCCATGCGCTCTCCCCCAAAGCTGAGCCACGTGCCGGACTTTTCGATGACGCCCTTGTCCACGCCGAGATCGAGCAGATCGCCTTCGCTGGAAATACCTTCGCCGTAGAGAATGTCGAACTCCGCTTCGCGGAAGGGCGCGGCAACTTTGTTTTTCACGATCTTGGCGCGCGTTCGGGAGCCGACCACGCGATCGCCGTCCTTGATCGCCTGGATGCGGCGGATATCCACGCGCATCGAAGCATAAAACTTCAGCGCGCGGCCGCCGGTGGTGGTTTCCGGATTGCCGAACATCACGCCAATTTTTTCGCGAATCTGGTTGATGAAGATGAGGCAGGTCTTGGACTTTGAAACGATGGCGGTGAGCTTGCGCAGCGCCTGTGACATCAGCCGTGCCTGCAGGCCCATCGAGGGATCGCCCATTTCGCCTTCCAGTTCGGCCTTGGGAACAAGCGCGGCGACGGAGTCGACCACCACGATGTCCACGCCGCCGGAGCGGATCAGCGTTTCGGCGATTTCAAGCGCCTGTTCGCCGTGGTCGGGCTGCGAAACGAGCAGATTGTCCACGTCCACGCCGAGCTTCCGCGCGTAGACAGGGTCGAGCGCGTGTTCCGCGTCGATGAACGCGGCCTGGCCGCCGAGTTTCTGCGCTTGGGCGATGATGTGCAAGGTCAGCGTGGTTTTACCGCCGGATTCCGGCCCATAGATTTCAATCACGCGGCCGCGCGGAAAGCCGCCAACACCCAGCGCCGCGTCAATCGAAAGGCATCCCGAAGGGATCACATTCACCGGGACCAGCACATCCTTGCTGCCCAGGCGCATGATCGAGCCTTTGCCATACGACTTTTCGATCTGCGAGATCGCCGCTTCCAGCAACTTGCTACGTTCATCTGCCATTTCACACCTCGGTGGAGGAAATTAGGAAATTCGCGAATGGGCCTGCGGAGGACATCGTCCATTGGGTCGAACGGGCGGAGGGAACATCCGCCAGGGCGGCTCCAGATGCGTTACGATGGCTTCATATTACCATTTCGTATATGGCAATGCCACTCCGGACTTGCCTGCCGCAACTGCCCAGGGCTTCAACGGCTGCATCCATGCTCGAGTTCGTGATCCACCAGCCGCGCCAGCGCGGCGCGCTCCCGGCGGTCCCACTCCTCGCGCTCCTGGCTGGAAAGGGGCCGGAGGCGGGTGAGGTACTGGCCGCGGGTGCGCACCTCGAGAAGCTCAAAGGCAAGTCTCTCATGTTCGAGGCAGCTAGCGACAGCGAGACGCGAGTCGTTCATGGGGCACCTGTTGAAATCCTGCAGGAGGGAGCCTACCGAAAAGGCGAAAGAAAAGCAAACATTATTTTTCGCCTTGTGTTCGCCTTAGGGGAAGGCGCTTGGGTAGCGCCGCCATCTTGTTTACCCTGAGCTTCAAACGGGCGGCAAAGCATGCTTGCCTGCTAGATGCAGGCGCTACCACGCAATCGAACACAAGCAAGCATCTTACACAACTCGGCACGTAAAGATCACCCAAGGCGCCCATGCACGTCGCGCTTTGTTAGGCTGAAAGCGGATCGTGTTCCACATCGAAGGAGAAAGCTCATGCGCATTGCCCCAGCCATTCTCATCGCCGCAATTGTGTCTGCATCGTTTTGCGCGTCAGTTCACGCGGCCAAGGATTGCGAAGAATTAAAATCCGAAATTGCGCAGAAACTGGACGCCAAAGGCGTGAAGTCCTACACGCTGGACATTGTTGGCAAGGACGAAGAAGTGAAAGGCGACAGCAAGGTCGTCGGCACCTGCGGCGGCGGAATGAAGAAGATCGTCTACACGCGAGGCGCCGCACCTGCGGAGAAAGCACCCGCTGATTCACCCAAGCCCTAGACAATTCAGGCACAACTGGAGAAGCAACATCTGGATCAGAAGTTCTTGTACGCTTCTTTGCCTCCGACCACGGTCCAGATGACCTGCGCATCTTTGATCTTGTCTGGCGAGATGGTGAAGAGGTCGTCGGACAAGAGGACCATGTCCGCGTACTTGCCGGGCACGAGCGAGCCGCGATTCCCTTCCACGAAGTTGGCCCAGGCGCCGTTGATCGTATAGCCCTTCACGGCGGTTTCGATGTCAATCGTTTGCTCGGGAATCCACCCGCCTTCCGGCTTGCCGTCCAGGCCTTTGCGCGAGAGCGCGGTGTAGATGCCGATTTCGGGTTCCATCTCAGCGACGTTCCAATCGCTCGAAAATGCCAGTGTAGCGCCGGAATCACGCAAACTGCGGAAGGCCCAGGCATATTTCCAGCGCTGCGGCCCGGTGGCCTTGGCCCATTGCCCGGTGATGTCCGGTGCGCAATGGCGCGGTTGCATGCAGGCGGTAACGCCGAGCGCCTTGAAGCGCGGAATGTCCGGTTCCGATAAGCATTCGACGTGGACGATTTCGTGGCGGGAGTCGCGCGCGCCGTTTACCCGGCGAGCGTTTTCGTATGCGTCGAGCGCGGTGCGAATGCCGCGGTCGCCCGTGGCGTGGATAAAGATCTGGAAGCCGCGCTTGTCGAGCTTCTCGACAACCTGCTTGAACTCCTCGGGGGGATAATCGAGGACGCCGCTGGTGTCCGGGCGGTCGGCATAGGGCGCGAGCATGGCGGCGGTGTGAGGTTCGATGACGTCGTCAATGTAGAGCTTCACGGCGGCCACGCGGAACCAGTCGTCGTTGTATTGCTTGCGGGCCTCGGCGAATTTATCGATTTCGGCGTCCGTGGTTCCCCGACGGTGAAAGAGCGCGATCTGCAGCCGCTGAGGAAGTTTCCCTTCTTTTCTTAATTGCGCATAGAGCGGTACGGTTTCGAGATACGTCTGCGGCTCAATGATCGTGGTGATGCCCGCGCGCGCGGCGCGATTCAGGAGTTGAACCGTGCGATCCGTCGCGCCTTCCGGGGAATGCGACGGCAAAATGCGGCTCAACTCTTCTTCCGCCTCTCCCGAAAGGCCGGTGCTGCCGAAGCCGATAAGAATCCCCGTGGGCTCGCCGGATTTCTTGTCGTGCTGAACATCCTCAGCGAACCTGACGGACTTGGTGGCCTTCGTAATGTGGAAAGCTTTCAAAGCCTCCTTGTTCAGCCAGACGGTGTGATAGTCATAGGCCACGAGGAAGGCGGGGCGGCCGTTCGTGAGGCCTTCGAGATCTTTGGTTGTCGGCAGAGTTCCATCCGGGAATGCGGAATAGTTCCAGCCATCCATTTCGATCCACTTGAGATCGGGGCGCTTGTCGGAAAAGGCTTTGATCTGCTGCTGAATCTCTTTCAGCGAATTGCCCGTGATGCGCTCGATGTTGGGGTCGTTTCCCAGGCCAACGTGAAAGTGACTGTCGATGAAACCAGGGAGCAGCAGGCGGCCTCCCGCATCCACGACGCGCGTTTTATCGGTGACGTATTGATCGGCATCTTTGTCGTCGCCAACCCAGACGATTTTGTCTCCTTGCACGGCCAGCGCGGTAGCACGCGGATGGCC
>Ga0335069_10002446_pt1 | contig 28582 bp, 34 predicted proteins | sample Lox_Sample_11_FD_206714 | JGI IMG/M metagenome (GOLD analysis project Ga0335069, IMG submission 206714) | Soil microbial communities from Loxahatchee National Wildlife Refuge, Florida, United States - Lox_Sample_1.1 | ecosystem: Environmental > Terrestrial > Soil > Wetlands | place: USA...
GGCAGGCAGCGCCCATTTCCAAGTGAGCGACAGCACGGCGCCGGCATGAGCTGTCCTGGCGCCTACATCACAAAGGCCTGGACGATGGTCGCAAATAAGATCTCAGTTGTGGGGCCAGTCGCCACCTCCCCTGTTCCAATCGGGCGGCGCTGGTCGGTCAATACGTGAAGCGTGAGCCATGAACCAGGGGCTAGTCGGCTTGGGCAGGTAAGCGAGCCAGGCTTGGAACCGGATACGGGCGAGTTGGCGCTCTCGGGGGCGGCATATGATGCGGCGAAGACGAGCGCGGTGCTTGGGGGGCACAAGCTTAGATGGATGATCAGACATTAGGACTACAACCCCGGGCGAATGCCTGGGCGCGGCGCTTCCAGGCCGGGACGTTCGGCGCTGCCGGCGCGGGCGGCATCGGTGGAGTAACCGCCGGGCGGGCAGGTGCGACCGGTTCCGCGTCCAGGGTGAGGGCCGCGAGCGGATCGTGCCGATCGGGGCCGCGGCACTGGAGGTTCGCGGGCAGCGTGGCAAGCGGGCGGACTGTGATAAACTCGGGGACGGCCCGGGCGACGGCGATGGTCTTGGGCGTCTGGGTCGCCGGTTGCACGGTGAGCGCAGCGGGCGGCAGATCAATCCAATGCCGCATGGCACAGTCAAGGCGGTGGCGCAGCTTGGGCCACTCGGCCTGCAGGAGTCCTTCATCCAGCGTCGCATCCGCCGCGTTGAACTCCCGCCTGGCGACCTTGAGGAGTTCCGCCAGGTTCACTTCTTCGGTGCGCTCGCCAATGAGCCGCCCATCGAGGACCAGCTCGGAGGCGTCGGATTTCTCCTGCACCAGCGATTCCAGACGCAGGTCAATGGAACCGGTGCAGATGACGACATAGACGTTAACCGGCTTGACCGAGTTCATACGGTGGACGCGGTCCAGGGCCTGCTTGAACTTGTCGTAAGCCCAGGAATACGCCATGAGAATGACGTTGTTGGCCAGGTGGAAGCTGTGCCCCTCGGCCATGCATTCCACACCGGCCAGCATCACCGGAATCGAAGAGGCATCGGCACGGCCCCGCTTGAAAACGGCAGCCTTGTCACCCCGTCGCGTCTGGCTGACGCGCCCATCCAGGACAACGTGGCGAACATTGGCTTGGGTAAGCCAGCCTGAGAAATGATCCAGGGGGTCGTTGAAGGCGCTGAACACAACGACCTGCTCGCGGCGCTCCAGGATCTCGGCGATGAGGGTCAGGACAGTGGCCGCTTTGGGAATGTAGGCGGTGCCAGCCCGGTGGGGGAGCGGGATGACGCCGTGCCCTTTGCATGCGGGGCAGAGGCCGATGTGAACGGCTCCGGCATTACTACACTCGCAGGTTTCGACCGGTTGACCGGGCTGGGAAACCAGGTGTTCACTGGAAGGATCGGCAGCCGCGATGCGAAGGGCCTGGAGTTGGGCGCCAATGGCCGGACGACCATTTACATCTCGGTAATCGGCCTCCAAGTGATACTGGTAGACCTTCTTTTGGAGCGTGCCCATCGCGCAGCGGATCACCTTGCGGATCTTGGGCACAATCTCCACCCCGGCATCCTGCTTGCGGCGGCGCAGGATGATGGGGCCGAAGAGCTTCCAGAGCCGGTGCACATTACACACTTCCGGGGTGAGCTTCTTGAACCGACCACCCGGTTTCTTGCCCTGATCCCGGGCCTCGGCTTCTCTGGTCAGGTTCCGCTCAGTCACCATGAAGGTGGTGGCGAAGCGGGCGCGCTCGGCGGGATCGTCGCGGTACGGAAAGACGGGAGTGGCTTCGGCATGGCCACCCACTGCCCACCAGGCCAGACGGAAGACGTCGGGCAACCGGTTTTTGACGGGTGTGGCGGTGAGGACCAGTCGGTAGCGCGGGATCATGGAACGGACACCGCGACCGACCAGGGTGGTTTCGCCCTTCATCTTGACCCCCTCATCGATCACCACGCAGTCGAAGGCGCTGTAGCACAGGTCCGCCAGGGAGGGGGAGTACACGCACTTCACATAGCGTTTGGGCCGGGTATCGGTTTCGGGTTTATCGGGGGCATAGCCGGCAGGCGGGGCACCGACCGGGTAGCCCTTCGCCGTACCGATGCCCGCGCTGAATTCCGCGATCTTGCTGGCGCAAAACTCCCTCACGACGAAGTCCTGTTGCGATCGGTCCAGGTCAGTGAAGCGGGGGTTGGGAGTATAGGTGAACAGGTTCTTGAGAATGTCATAGGCGGCCAAGAGCGTCCTCCTCTGATTGTCGGCAGCATTCTGGTCGTGCCAATAGGTCAGCGCCTTCTCCTCGCGCTGGAGGGCCTGGTCGAGGTCGGCGAACGTGTGGCGGCAGGTGAGGCCCAATAGAGCGAACTCGTCCTGCCAGCGCACAGCTCGCCACGCGAAGAAGGCGCAAACATCCGCAAAGGATTCGGGCGGTTCATCCGGTGGTTCGTGAGCTTCCTGGTGCACGCCTTGGCCGAGGGCAAGCCAACCGAGCAGAGTGAACGGATCCCAGTCATAGGGATCAGGGATGGGGGCAACTCCGTTGGTGGTAAGCTGGGTGTAGCTGGTGAGATAGAAACCCGGTGGGACGATAGGCCGGCCTTCGGCATCGGCGTTGGTGAGCCGAGACCCCGGCATACGGGTCAGCCGCTCGAAAGTTTCCTGGGAGTCCAGTGCGTGAGTAACAATGCCGAAATGGGTAATGGCCTCATCGCTGATCTGCTGGTGGAGATCGCCCGGGGCGATGATCAGGACCGGCGCCTTGGGCCGAATCCGTTCCGACAGACCGGTTAAGCGACTTGGGTCTGGAGCGACCTTTTCGTAGCCGAGCTTCAGGAGCGGCCAGAGGAACATGGCCCAGGTTTTACCGAGCCCGGTGTCCCAGGCGAGAATGAGGCCGTCTTTGAGGGCCGCACGAGCGAGGTCTTGTTTTTGGAACGTTTTCAGGTGCATAAAGGATTTTGGGGCAGTGCTTGCATCTGGCGTTGGCCGCCAGGCTGGGTCTGCTGAGGAGTCGGGCTCCGGCAGCCCGGTAACCCGAAGCCCTTTTTTCCCGAAGAGACAGCCGTGGCGATCAGGCCAAGGCGGTTTCCAGTTCGGCGAGCCTGGTCACCATCGCGCCATAGGCTTCCGGTTGAACGGCAGCCACGTCGGGCACCTCAGGAATCACGAAGTGGGCAACCAAGTCCTGCAAGGTGAAATCCACCGGCGGCCGGTCGTTGCGGTTGGCTTTGAGGCGCTTGGGATTACCCACGGTGGTGGTGGGGTCATCTCGCAGCCAGGCGTCCATGAAGCACCATTCAGTCCCGTCCGGTGTCGAGATGAGGAAGGCCAGTTCCTGACCCGAGTATTGCAGTTCTTCATCCTCGCCCGTGAAGGAGTTGGGCCGGGTGACCAGGCGCGAAAAGCCGACCGTCTCGGAACGGAGCGCGTAGCGCTGGCCTTGGTGGAAGATGACCTGGCCGTCGGCATCAGCGAGGTCGGCTTTGCACTCGATAATGTCCTCCTCATCGAGGTAGCCCAAGCGCTGGATTTCGGGCAAGGGGTAGAGCGGAGCGCGGGCGGCATGGTACTGCTGGATGGCGGACCGGACGGCGGCCAGTAACTCAGGCTGCACCCGCCAGCCGGACTGCTCCGCCACCACGAGCAGTTCATCGCGGGTATGGCGCTGGATCACGAGGTCCATCGGGGTTTTGCCGTTGAGGGCGAAGAGGCGGCGGACCTGGCTCTTGTCGATCTTTCGGCTGTGCTTCTGGAACAGGGAGAGGCCGGTATGGATGGTGCCCTCGGCCAGCCACAGGTTCCAGGGGACCTTCGGTTTGCTCCCAGCCGCTTCGCCTGCGCGCTCCCTGGCGGCGTGCCACCGCTCGGCATTGGTGTTATTGGCCAGCCAGGCGTTGCGCAGTTCGACGCCCTGCCGCCAGGATCGGTCGGGAAGATTGGGCCAGTCGAAGCGGCGGGACCCGGCGGTATGGTCCCGGGCAAAGTACAGGACCCCGGTTTGGAACGGCTTGTCGGTTTGCCACTGGCAGTGGTTGCGGGCCGTCATGGGATTGCCGGGGATGACCAGGTGGGCCCAGACGTGGGCCGCTGCGGCTCCGTGCGGCGCGCCGGGATCAAAGAGCAGGCGCTGGAGGGTGGCGTCGTTGCCGATGAGCAGGCCCTCGCCGTAGGGCGTGCAGAGGTCGAGGGCCGCCAGGAGCATGGCGATGGTGGAATCAATTGTGCCTTTGGGCAGGCGCTCCTCGATGCCTTTGAAAGCCAGGCGGACGGCGGGCAATTCGCTCTCGGCCAGGGCGGCAAGCCGCTCGCGCCGGAAGAACAGGCCCCAAGGCGGATTGAGGACGAAACAGTCGGCCAGGAAGCCTACTTCCTTAAGCCAAGCATGGAGCTGGGAGGCATCAGCGGTGATGCGATTGATGGGCAGGCTGGCGCCTTCGACGCGCTGACCGCGGCAGGGATCAATGTCGGCGCCCAGGAGCAGGGTCGTGTCACGGCCTACAGTGGCGTGCAGAAGATGGCCTGCGCCGCAGTTGAGGTCCACGACGGTGGGGCGTGCGCGAGCGAGCGGGAGCGCCAACCGGCGGCCCAATTCGACAGGTGTGTCGAACTGGGATTGGCCCTCATCAGCGGCATTGGGGACGGCTTCAAGGAAGGGCTGGAGGATTTCAGGGGCAATGTTGGTTCTCTGCATTGGGAAAAGCGGACTGATTCTGCGGCGGATGCGGATACCCAAACCAGCTGTCTGTTACCAGGCCCAGCGATGTTTGATCCACCAGGGGCACTGCGCCTTGGGGTCGCGGAGTTGGATGGGGTAGGTTGAGTCCGCGCGTTTGGCGACCAGGCCCTCGTAGAACGGCGCTCCCCATCGCTGATTTAGGCCCTGCATGGCGTTCCATTGCGCTGCGAGCCGCAGGTTGTCGGCGGGAGAGGTTTCCGTCAGGGCGGTTTGCTCCAGGAGATACACTCGGCACGGCTCAGGCTGGTCGCCGATACGCAGCAGGGGCCAGCCCAGGCGGGCCGCTTCGGCCAGCAGTGAGTCATAGCGGTCCAGGGCCGGCTCGTTCGGCATGATTACGTCGAGGAGGATCAGGCTCCCTTGGCCGACGCGGTGCCGCCGCTCCAGCGCCTCGCAATCCAGCCACGCAAACCGGGAGCGGCCGAGATCTTTCAGGGCGGCATTGAACTCGTCACTGATGGCAAGGCGCTGACCCAGCCGGTTCCAGATATCGCCAGTGGGGGCATGGACGGGAGCGCGCCACCCATTGAGCTTGGCGCTCCACAGATGGAGCCCAGGCTTGGCAACCAGCCCCAACCGACCGCCATTCGCTGGCCGAGCCGGGTAGCTGAGGAGTTGGATGGCTGCAGCGGCCTCAGGAGTGGCATCGTTCATGCGACCAGAGGGCCGGGACGATTGAGTCCTTCGAGCACCGGCCCGTAACTCTCGATCAGGGCCTGGTAATTCTGGCGCACGACGCGCTGGTAGGCTTCGACGATGTCGTCATAGCGACCTGTCTCGGGTCTGCCAGGCTCGCCCATGATCAGCCGCAAATCGGCCTCCAGGTCGTACGAGAGCTGGATGAAGCCGGTGACGATGGCCCATTCGACGGCGTCCTGCCCGAACTGCTCCTCCGAGCAATGTTCGAGCAGGGTGAGCAGGTAGTTCTTCATTTGTCCCATAGGCGTTGAGGGTGGCGGGCGTTGCGGGTTGATTGTGACGAGTCCTCGGGGGTGTAATCCCATTCGAGCCGTTCGGTTTTGGTGAGGGGATACGGGCCGCCCGGCCCGAAAGTGTGGCGGCGGGCTTCGGCAGCGGCTTTGGCCTGCCAATCGGGCGGTGAATCAGGACGGCTGGTCAGCCAGTGCATGGCCTGCTTATTTGCGGGTGTTCCTGGTGCTGACCGAGCATTCGGTCAGGCCCTTGTCGCCCACGTTTTCTAAGGCAAGCGAGTGGGCCAGGTCCATTTCGGCAAAGCGCAGCGCTTTGAAGTTCTCGACCGGCACGACGCACTCCTTGGCTTCCAGCGCATCGCTGCAGCCGTACTCAGCGAAGAGGGCCTGGACTTTCTCGACCAACTCCCCGGCCTTATCGCTGGGAAGCTTGTCGCCCTTGATCTTCAACTCGAAAGCCTGGCGGAAGTACTTGGCAACCAGTTCCTCGCCCAGGATGGGGATGAAAGGATCCTCGGTGGGGAAGCTGTAGTATTGCTCCTTCACAGTGACCCGGACCGTTCCGCTGGCGGCGGGCTGGCCCTCTGCACCGGCCGGCGCCTTCCAGGGCACCAGGACCGAACTGGGCACGTCGGTCTTGCGGTGGAAGTGGCGGAGATACCAGGGCCGGATATGAACCCGGGCCAGTTCGGCTTTGTCGGTTTCTTATGTTGAGCGTTCATTTATGTTGAGTTGAACCCGGATCAGCGTGGTTTTCCGGCTTTTTCACGGACTCAACTCCACATTTTTGCACCCTGCCTTCTAGAGTTACAGCGACTCCAACCACTTGAGAAGGTCCTCGTTGGGTATCCAGCGGAGTGGTTTGGCGCGGCCGGCAAGAATCGGTTTGGCTTTGGCGATGGCGGCTCGCTTGGAGTCGAGATCAATGGCTAGATATTTGTGGGTAGTGGTATTCATTCGGGAATGGCCCAACAGATGGGCGATGGTGCTGAGATCCACACCGGATTTAAGCAGGTAAATCGCAGTGCTGTGGCGCAGGCTATGGGGATGGATACGCTTGCGTTTGAGGCTAGGCTGACGTTCCGTTGCGCGCTGGACGTATCGTTTCAAGATTAGACGTACGCCGAAACGTGTGAGGGGCGTCCCCTGCCGATTCCGAAACACCGGCTCTGACTGGTGGGGTTCGAGTCCACAGTCCTGGTAATGCTGTTTCAGCAACCGGGCCGTTTCCGGCCAGAGCGGGCAAATTCGTTCCTTTCGGCCTTTGCCAAAGAACTTCACGCTGGGCGGTGCCGCGAGTCGAAAGTCGGTCGCCTTGAGTGATGCGACTTCTTGCACACGCGCCCCCGTGTTGAACATCACGCTCAAGAGGGCGAAATCCCTCCGCCCGGCAGGGCTAGACTGGTCTATGCCTTCGAGCAGGGCGCGGACTTCTTCGGCTTCGAGATATTCGACCGTGCGATTGGCGCTTCGCTTGGAGGGGATGCTCAAGATACGCTGCGCTTGTTCGATGTGCTCGGGATAGCAGCGGCTGAGATACTCAAAAAAGCTGTGGATGGCGCTGAGCCGCACGTTGCGAGTGGTCGGCCCATTGCCGCGCTCGGCTTCGAGGTAGTTGAGGAAGGCCGTGACCGTTGGTACATCGAGGTCGGCTAGTGACAACGCGGAAACGCGGCCTCGTTTTCCAGCAGCAAATTGGAGCAAGAGTTTGAAGCTGTCGCGGTAGCTAAAAATAGTATTGGTGCTGTAGGCTCTTTGGTGTGGCAAATACTCGCTGAAGAATGCCCTCAATGCTGCTGCCAGCGTGGAAGTCGTGCCACGACTCATAAGGCCCCTCCTTTCTGCGGGCTCACCGCCGCGGCCAGAAAGCGGCGGAAGCGGTCATTGGCGCTTACGCCGACCGACTGAGTAAGGTGGAGGTAATGGTATGTGAACTGGAAGCCAAGGTGTCCCATGTACCGAGCCAACCGTGGCAGAGCGGCTTGGGGGTCCCCGGTTTGGTAGGCCCGTTGCAATACGGCCACTGCGAAACTATGGCGCAGATCATGGATGCGCGGTGGTCGTCCTCGCTGGTTGAGAACGCCGGCATAGCGACAAATTTGATCCCAGTTGAACCGCAGGCCAGTCGCGCTAAAGGCACCGCCGATCCGGTTTGGCCGTCCACTCCACAAGAGCGGTGCGGAGGGTTCCATTGGGGTCCTGTGATCGAGGCGCAGTTGCAAATACTTTCGCAGTTCCGTGCCCACCGAGGGCGATAGGGGAATCAACCGCGACTTATTAAACTTCGTTTGATTGATCCGCAGCACCTGCTCTTCGTTATCCATGTCGGCCAAGCGCAGCTTGAGCAACTCTCCACGACGCAATCCGCAACAATATATTAGCAGGATGGCCAGGCGCATCGTGTGGGGTCGCAACGGGTGTTCCGGCGTCCGAGTGGGCCTCGGCTTCTGGACGGCCGCCAGCGCGAGCCGGGCCACGTCATCCTCCGAAAGCAGGCAAGGCGCTTGATAAGGTTGCTCCTTTGGAAAGCTGAGGGAATCAGGAATGAACGTGTTTGGGGCAACTCGCCCCAAATAGACACAGAACTTCCGTACCAGCCGCATTCGGTGGCACCGCGTGGTGGGTGAAACCGTAGCGGCTTCTGCCGTCACCCATCCATCGAACATTGTAGCGGTGAAGGCGCGCCCCTTCGGGTGCCGCTCCCAGAGAAAACGATCCAAATTGCGCAGAATCCACCCTTGCGCCTCATACTTCCGACCCAAGGCACGTTGGAGAGCAAGGAAATCCTCCATCGGCTTGGAAAGAAAGCTGCGAAACCCGTTCCATGCTGGCGCAGTCACGGAGCCCGTCGAACGCATCCTTCGCCCTGACGAGAGGGAATCACTCGGCTGTGGATGCGAGCCAAACTCAACGCTGCTGTTGCGGCTGAGTCTCGGCACCGGCAAAGCCACCTGCCTCAAATCCTCAACGTCCAGCCGGAGGTACTCCGAAGTGGAATTGAAGTCACGGTGCCCCATGACTTGGCTGATGTGTGGAAGGGGGGTCCCCTGTCGCAGCAAGCGCAAAGCAAAGGCATGGCGCAAGGCATGAAAGCGCGTGGTCTTGATAGCCACTCCCGTGGCTCGAATGGCGCGCTCCAAGGAGTGATACACTGCGGTCGCTTTCAAAGGGCGGACTGGTGCGGGCTGACGCAAGAACAACTGACGGCAAGTTGTGGCTCGGCGTCCGTGTCGCAGGTAATCCACCAATGCATGGGCGATTTCGTCGGTCAATGGCAGCAGCAGGTCCTGGCGTGTCTTGATCTGGTCGATCCGCAGGGTCCGAGCGCGCCAGTCAATATCGTCCAGGGTCAATGCTGCCACTTCCGAACGGCGCAGGCCGTATGATGCGGCCAGCAGCAAGATCGTGAAATCGCGGGCGCCGATGGGTGTCGAACGATCCATTGAACGCAAGAGCTTTTGCAGTTCCGACCATGGCAAGGAGTGTGGCAGGCGCTCTCCGCGATAGCCCTGGACTGAATCGAGCCACAGATGCAACGGCTCACGTAACACCCCCTCCATGAACTTGAACCGAAGAAAAACACGAGCTGATCCCACTACAAGCGGCATTGATCGCCGGCAATAATGGCGAGCTATCAAGCCAATAAACCGATGAACATCGGCCAGTTGAAGTCGGTTCAAGGCAGTCTTGCCTTCGTCGAATCTCAGAAAGCCCAAAAACCGCCGAAGGCATAAGCAGTGCCGGTAAACCGTCTTTGTCGCCAATGCAAGGTTCGTGCGCAGGTGCTCCGCAAAGCGGGCAATCTCCGCCTGAGACTTCGTGGGCGGGGTTGGTCGCCCTGGTCGTAAACGTCCTTGCGCCTTCAGCATCTCGCCCAAAGCTCGAACCGCTCCGGCAGAGAACGGCCTTCTCTTTTGGCAAAACTGCCAGGCTTCTGAAATGTCGTCAGCCGTCAGCTCACCAATGGAGTGTTTGCGCCTCCGGCGAAACCAGGGCATGAGCCACCGGAACGTGTCCAAATGGAGAGCCGTTGTGCGAACCGGATAGCCACAGGCCAGCGACCAATCAACAAAATCCTCAACGAAATCACCAAAAATGGGCAAGTCCCGATAGTGCCAATAAGCTCGCGGTTTTATCCGACGGAGCGCAGGCACTGGCTTCAAACCATCGGTGGCTTGCAGGAAGTCGCCAAACGCCAGGATCGCGCGGGCAGGGTATGGGTCCCGCTCGCGATGAAGTCGATACGTATGGCTGATATCATGAACCGACAAGTCCTCCGGGCGCTGCTTCCCTTTGCCCAAGAACCAAGGGTCCAACCGCTTCAGCCCAGCCAGATGCGCCCGAACTGTCAACGGACTGAAACCGCTGCCAAGCCACCACGAAGTAAAACGTTCGATGATGGGACCGAAGAAAGGCAACATCCGATACCGACGGTGAGCCTTGGGATAAACTTGAGTGAGTGAAGATTTTGTTTTCATCGCCGGAGGCTAGACAAGGCCCCCGGCAATCGGCTTTCAAAAATGTGAAGTTGAATTTGAGAAGAGGCCGGAAAATCAGGCTGATCCGGGTTCAACTCAACATAAATGAACGCTCAACATAAGAGACCTTATGTGGAGCTCCACATAAGGTCTCGAGGGCAGACTTGAGAGCATCGAACTGGTCCTGGCGCTCGGCGATGCGAGCGGCCAATTCGCCGACGGCGCCCGTCTCATCGGGGAAGACGGGGTACTTGCTGGCGTTAGTCTCCTTTTTGGCGATGCCCCCGAGGGAGACTTTGCTGAGGCCCTTGCGCGGCGCTGCGGGTGCAGGCGACGCCGGGGTGGCTGGTGTTGGTGGGGCCGTGGCGGCCGGAACGGTCGCGACGGCGCTCAGTGGATCGTGACGTGTTTGCATGTTCGATTGATGTTGTGAGTTGATGGTTAATGGGACTGAAAATCCGATGGTTTGTAAGGAGGCGCACGGCTGGCCAGCCGAGCCGGATTATGAGTCACGCCTGCGGCGCAATTCGCCGAGGGTGCAGGGGGTGAAGTGGAAATCGAGTTCGGCGCCATTGGCGAGCCACTCCACCAGGGAGATGTAGCCCAGTTCGCCACCGTCCCCGAACAGGTCGGCCAGGCCGAACGCCTGGTGCTGCTCCGGTTCCCGGTCGCGCTCGGTGATGTAGGCGTTGGCCTGGCCTCCGGCGAAGTAATGCAGATAAGCCACGGCCTGGTCGCCTTTACCGTCCTGCTCGTAAGTCCTGGGCATGCTGGTGATGCGCTGGTGCAGTTCCAGGACCTTATCAAAAAACCATTCCTGTTCTTCGCCTCGGAACAGAGCGAGCAGGCAACGGCGTTGGACGGGGCCGATGAACTGGCCGAGGGCCTTCAAGGCAGCCCGCGCCGCGACTTCTTTGGGTGAGCGGAGGCGGATGCCATAGGAACGGCAGACGGCGGTGTGTGTGGTCATAAGAGGTTTGGCTGTTTTTGGTCTTGCTGAAGTTGGGCTTGGGCTTTGGCTTCCGCCTCGCGGCGGAGTCGTTCACCATCAGTGGCGGTCTCCGGGGCCAGGTTGAAAACGGTCTCAGCCTGAGGGAGTTCAAACTGCGGGATCTTCGGTTTGGCTTTCATAATGAAATCAGGCGGCGAGCTGTTTGAACCGGATGACGTCCAAGTGGGCAGAGGCGTCGGTGATGGCGGCCCGGACATTACCGGCCGTCTGGGTGGCGATGTCCGCCAGAACGGCCGGCGGGACCTCGGGGAAGCGGCGGGTCAGGTACTCAGCGACCTGGCTGGTCGGCACGCCCTGGAACTTGTAGACCTTGAACCGGGTCTGGAGAGTCGGGGCAAGGTCGTTGGGAAGCTTGTTGGTAGTGGCGAAGATGACGACCCAGCGCGGCAGAAAGTCCAGATACTGCCGGATCTCGGTGATGGCCGTGGGCGGTATAGTGTCCACCTCGTCAATGATCTTGACGAACAGGCCGCCGAAAATGGGCCGGTAGGGTGCTGAGCGCAGCCAGTCCCGGACCAGTTCGACGTTGACCTGCGTGCCCATGCGGAACTCGACGTTGAGTGGATGACCGGCGATCGCGTGGGCGAGTTGGTCGGCGAGTTCCGTTTTGGCAAGCCCGGGTGGCCCGCTGAAAAGGAGGCGCCGTTCGAGCGGTTCGAGTTGACCGCTCTGGAGCATGGGGATTTTGGAGCGGATCACGGCGTCCACAAGGCCGGTCCGACCGATATAGGGAGAGATGTAGGGCATAAAAGGGAGAAAGTCCGGCGGAGGCGCCGGCCGGCGCTACGCCGCCTGAGAAATGGGCTGGGCGGTCCCCAGGACTCTGGCGGTGTGCCGGGAAGCCAGGACCGAGGCGACGTTTCCGGCCTGCCAAAGGCAACCGAACTTGGAAGTGATGCCCCGGCCGTTCAGCTCCTCGGCAATCTGCTCCAGCTTCCAACCCTGGTCGCGCCACGCCCGCATCTGGTGAATGACCGCCTGTTCTGAGGGATTGTCCGCCAGCAGTTTGCTGACAATGCGTCCGCGCTGGGCCAGTTCGGGGCAGAAATTCCGGCTCTCCGGGTCCAGGCTCAACGCCTTGGCGCTGACCAGGGTCGAGCCGTCGGTGAAGGTATAAACGCAATCAAAGCCGAAGGGGACGTTGCCGGTAAGCTGTCCCTGGTTGAACTTATGGCGCATGACGGCCCGGGTGCGGTCCCGGATGAGATTGCGCTCGTACTGGGCCACACTGGCCTTGATCTCAAACAGGAGCTCGTTCTGCGCCGTGCGCGGGAAGGCCCCGCCTTCGGCGGTGAAATGCGGGATGATGCCCAACTCCCAGACGATGCGGATGGTGGCGATGGTATCGAGGGTGTCCCGGCCCAGGCGGTCCTGCTTGGCCGTGACCAGGTGCTTTACGTCGCCGGACTGCAGCCGGGCGAGCAGGGCCTGGCCCCCGGCGCGTTCCCGGAACCAGACGCTGCCGGACACGTCGGGGTCCTCGTAGGTCCGGTCAAGGGCGACCAGGCCCAGGCGCTGGCAGTATTGGGCATTCAAATGTTCCTGCAGCTCCATCGAATTGTCCTGGTGATCGGTGGAGACGCGGCGGTAAACGACGGCCAGGTCTCCGGAGGTAGAATTGGGGTTCATGAGAGGTAACAGGTGATTTCGTAGCGCCCGGAGCCCATCCGATACCATGAGAGACAGCACCAGGTGCGCTCACCAACCTGGGCCGGCGGATCGATCTGGCCCTGCGCGCCGCAGTAGATGCCGTCCAGTGGTTCGGGCTGGAAGCCGTGTTTGGCCAGGATGGCTTGGACCTGGGCAACCGGAATGGACTCGAAGTAGCAGTTCCGGGTTAGGGCGTGCAGGCGGCGGTTGGCCTGATGTCGGCGGGTGGTTTCTTTGACGCTGAGCGTGAGGTTCATAGGGCAAGTGAACAGAGGCAGTGGATCAGCCAGAGGCCAAGCAGGAGCAGGATGATCCCGGCGGCGTCATACCGGGCGCGAGTGCGATGTGGGAACCGGCGGCGGCGCAGCTTGTTAGACCTGGTTGGCATAGTGGGCAACCAGGTGCTGGTAGATTTCGGACTGCTCGGCCTCACGTTCGAAGCTGGAACTCCAGCGGGCGCGCAGTTTACACAGGAGCCGGTAGCCCCGGGACCATTGGCCGGAATGGTAGTGAGCCAGGAATACGGCCAGTTCGAGGTAGCAGGATTTCGGGACCTTCTTCATCGGGACCAATACAGGTGGGTGGCTGTGCGCTTGGCCGCCAGGCAGGTGTGGCCATCGAGCAGGGCTTCCCATTGCCGCGGTGAGAACGGGCTCTGGTATTTGGGGTTCGGATCGTTGAGCCAGGCTTCCAGTTGGCTGCGCAAGCTCATCCGGAAGGCGCTGCGGAACTTCTTCACGTTCAGGAGCTTGATGGCTGCGTAGCGGGCGAACTCGCCGAGGCTGATGAGCCGGAAGAACCATTGGCGAGGCCAGTTGAGCTGGCCGCCAAAGCCGACGTAGTATTTGAATTCGACCTGGTGGCGGAGGTATTCGGCGCAGGTCATCCAGTCCGGCAATTCGACTTCGCCGACGGCGTACTTGTCCACCGTGGTCAGCATGTCCCAGCCCGCGTTCATGCAGCAGGTGTGTTGGTCGGTGAGGTTGACCGTGAACTCCTTTCCGCCGGACCGGGCGGTTACCACCGGGCCGTTCTGGGAAACGACTTCGGCGACGGGATCGGGACTGGTCGTGGCGTTTTCGCCCTGGTGCTGCAGGAGGATCTTATGTTTCACGGCGGAACAGACGGGCGGCGCGGTGGCGGCAGCGCTGCTGCCAAAGAGGCGCAGACGCATGCACGGGTTGCGGTGTGGGTGCGGTCGGCCCCGGCAGGGGCTCAAAGTCGACCGGGATGACTTTTCTTTCAGCGCTCGCGCGGAAGGCGGCCCAGGCTTGACGCCAGTTGGCGTAATGCGGGTGCTGCTCGCAATAGGCCGTGAACTCGGCGCGGATTTCCGCGGCGCGGCCCACGTTGCGCTCGTAATCGCCCGGGTGCTGGTCCGCGCCGCCATAAAGAAAGGCCAGCGTGTCGTCGGAAACGGCAGCTACTTCCCGCAGCAGAGCGGGGAGCTTGGGCCGGTCCGGCTTCTTTCGGGCCTTTGGCGCCGGCAGGGGCGGCGGGTCGGGTTCGGTCGCCGCCGGCCCCAGGCTGGAGAGTGGATCGTGGCGGTTCATGGGACAAGGGAGCATGGGCGGCAGGGAAGCACTCCCCGCGTCGCCCATGCCCCATCGTTGTCGGTGCCCGGGGCTTATTGGGCCTCGATGGCCAGCTTGACGTTGTGAGCGGCGCCTACGAACCACTTTTGCAGGTACAGGGTGCCGCAGACCATCGCCTGGCCCTCGACCGGCACTTCCGCGAACTTCACCGCGTTCTTGGTCTCCTTCTCTTTGGAAAACAGAACGGTGCGGGTTTTGAGGTTGGGGCGGGTGGGTGTTGCGTTTTCAGGCATAGCGGATGTGTGTTTGGTTTGTTGTGGTGGATTGCCCGGCGCACTCGCGCCGGGCTGGGAAAGAGGAGCATTCAGGCCGCCAGGTAACCCAGTTCCCGCAGGCTGACATAGTCTTTGGAGCGGTCCGGCAAAGCGGGGTACCCCATCACGCAATGATCCAGGACTTCGATTTTCAGGAGCTGGCCGGCCCGCATCAGGTCGCGCGTGACTTTGATGTCCGCTTCCGAAGGCGCCGGGTCGCCTGAGGGATGGTTGTGGACCAGGATGATAGCGGCGGCCGCAGCCACGATCGGGGCTCGGAACACTTCCCTGGGATGCACGAGGATCGTATCCAGGGTGCCGAGGGAAACCAAATGGTGCCCAATAATGCGCCGGCGGGTGTTCACCATGAGGACGGCGAAGCATTCCACGTCCGGGTTAAAATAGGGGTGGCTGGGGATATGGGTCCGCCAATAATCCGCCGCCCGGTCCGGCGTATCAATGATCTGCAACTCGGCGGGTGTGGGGCACTCGCGCAGGGCGACCACCTTGAACTCCTTCGGATTGAAGCAGCGGGAGCGGCGTTTGGGTGGGGAAGCGGGTAATGGAATAAGCGCAGGTTGATTCATAACAGAAAGGGGAAGCGCACTCCGATTCGGAGTGCGGGAGGGCTGCCCGTACGCGCCGGCGCCCCCGTCGGGCGACGGGGCGCTAGGCGGAGGCCGAGACGCTCGGGCGGGTTAGGTCACTTCTTCCGCTTCTGTTCAAAGCGGTGCGCGTCCAGGCGCGTCTCGGTCCGGGCAATTGTGGTGTTCACGTCCTCGAGCATTTTCAGCAAACGCTCGCGTGCTTTGTCGGTACAGTCATCCAGGAGATCCAGGATTTCGGCTTTCTCACGGCGCAAATCCGCCAGGCGTCGTTTCATCGCGGCGATGGCTTCGGCCGTCGTGCGGTATTGGAGCGGCTTCTGGCAGCGTTCTTCCTCGCTCAGCTCGGCATCCGTGGTGGTGAGCTGGCCGAATTTCGGCAAATCCTTCGTGCTGGCGGCAAACCTGGCACACTCCTCGGGGGTGAGCTGCCGGAAGGGATCATCTTCCTCTTCCGGTACCTCTGGCGGCTCCGGTCGCTTCATGGGGCGACCATACCGCCGGCGGAAGAACCTGCCAAACCGATTCACGCCAGCTCGAAATTCCCTGGCAACACAGTGGCCCCAAAGATGCCGCGGTGGGGTGGCGGGGTTGCTTCCGGCTCGAAGCGCAGCGGGCGGCGGGGCATGAGGCCCAAGAGCCGGCGTTCGGCTTCGTCGCGGATCACGCGGCGGCGGGTTTCAGCGCGTTCGGCGGCGGCTTCGCGGCAATGGAGGCAGCCGGCGCCCAGGCAATGAGCACAGGTCATAGGCAGAGAGGTGTTGAGTGGGAGAGCCGCACCAGCCCGGCGGTCCAGCCTCTCCGGTCATGCCGGGGCTCAGGCCATCGAGGGCCGGTGCGGAAGGTGAATGGGCCGTTTCTGGAAGGCCCGGGTTTCCGGGTGAAAACCGTTTCTGCCCCTTTCCAGGCACGGCGGCGCACACAGCGTGTCCGCCGTGCCCGGTTTCCAGGAACACGGCTTTCACCCGGAGGCACAAAAAAAGAGGCCGGACCTGTTTCCAGGTCCGGCCTCATGGGGCGCGGTGGGTTCCTAGCTCGCCAGCGCGGCGGCGCGCTCAACCGCGCCAGCCGGCGGGGTGGCGGGAATGCCGGCGTTGAGCACGGTAATGCCGGGCGCGATGCCTTTCTGGGCCGCGTCCATCAGCTTGACCGTCCAGGCGTCGAGGGTTTCCTCCGCAATGCCTGACTTTTCCCAGTGCTCGTGCAGGTGGAACGTGTCGCCAAACAATGCAAACACTTCATCCTGCTTCCCGGCGGCGAGCATGGCCCCGCCGTTCCGCATGGCAGATTTCAGAAACTCGATGGCTCTGCCGACCGTCAGGGGCTGCGCGGCGCCGGCGTTTTCCTCGCCGTCACCAACCTGGCCCTTCTGCCGTGCGCGGACACTTTTGATCGTTTTCAGCGCGTCGCCCGGCTTGGACAGCGCATTGATCACGTCCAGAACGTCGTCACACGTCTTCCAGGCTTCACCGTGTTGCTTCTGGGCGGTCTTGACGATGGCGTTGGATTTCTCCAGCCAGTCCACCGCCGCGTTGTCGAAGCACTCCTCGGACAGGAGCGGTTTGCCGTTGGCGTCGAAGGTCTGGCAGAGGCTGTTGAACAGCGCCGCCAGCGCTTCCACCCGTCCCGGGAGTTTGCCGCCGGCGTTCTGCTCGAAGTACTCAGGGAACTTCGTATCCGGCGGGATGTCCCGCGCGTTCAGCCGTTCGGTGTAGGTCCGCCGCAAGGCGGCTACAACCTTGGCGTTGAACTGCAGGGAGGTGACGAACGTTTCTTTGGCCGTGCTCAGGGCGGTGTCCAGCTTCACGATCTGCTTGAGATGCGTGGCCAGGTCACCGACCTTGAGCGCTACCAGGTCCGCGAACGTGAGTTTCTTGGCCCGGGGCGTTTGGGCCTCGGGCGTTTCCGCCGCGGCAGGTGCCACAACGGGGGTCGCCGCTTGCGCGGCGTTCTTGGCTTTCGCCATTTTGTGTTCCTTTCGTTTTGGTTTGGCCTGGCGCCGTGGGCGCCAGGTATCCCGCGCGGAAAGGCGACGTGCCGTTTCCTGGCGGAAAGCCAACGTGGGGAACAACCACTAAACTCACTTTCCCTCTGGCGCTTTACTCCGATTCGGAGTGCGGCCAGCACCAGGCCGCGGCAGTTTCCAGCCGTGGCCCAGCGCCAACCCCATTTCGCAGGGGAGCAGGGCGCGAGAGAAAATCCCATTGTCCTCCGAACCGACTCCGATTCGGAGTGCAAAGCGTTTCAAGGGGAAAAACGCCCAGGGCGTTTCTGCCTTGAAAGGCTTTGCACTCCAGGCCAGCGCCAACGGCCAGCGCCAGCGCGCGCGCCAGACGGCCAGCGCACGCCTACACCTATACACGCAGCGCCGACACAATAATTCCAGGGCGCTCCGAGCCGAAACAAAGCTGGCTGGTAGCTGGCCCACCGACGGCCAGCGCGCCAAGGCACCAGCGCCAGGCGACAGGCTAGACCGCCAGCGCCGGGCGCTCAAACGGCCAGCCGATGCCTACACCTAGACACACGTCCCCGACACAATTATGCGCTGGCGCTGCATCCGTACGCAAAAAGGGCGCTGGCCAGACGGCCAGCGCCACGCATCCGTAAACCCCGCCTAGACGTAAACGTCCGATACGTGCCGGGAAGGCCAGCGCACCAGCCATTCGCGCGTGTTGACCCAGTCGCGCAACGGACGCCTGGACTCGCCATAGCGCGGCAGGTTGCCCGATAACGGACCGCCCGACCACAGGCCGGACTTGGCCAACCGCCGAGCTTGCCAGCGCTCCAACTCGCGCGCCTTGCGCGCCTGCCGCTGCTCGCGCACTACCCGCGCCCGCACCGCCGCCGCCCGCGCCCGGTTGGCGCTGGCTTGTCTGGCCCTGCGCGCTGTCCGCAGAGCCCGCCTGACTTGCTCCCGCCACATCCGCCGCCGCAGTTGCTCGCGATTGCTCGCCCGCGCCGCCTTGCTGTAAGTCGGCATCGCAACCGACGGCGGCAGATAATCCGAGGGACGAAAGCTAAAGGCCAGCGCCGCCGCTGTCGCCGGGCGCATGGCGATCTTGCGAGCAAACACCGCATACTGGTCCGGCGGGAATGCCAATGGCCAACGGGCAGGCGGGAACGCCAGCCGAAAGCCCGACTCCTGCCCGTCCGACTCCCGCGCCTGGAATCGCCACTTGAACCCCAGCCGCCGCAGTGCTTGTGTCAACCGATCCGCCGGGCGGACCGCCCCGCGCCCGATGCCGCCGGCCTTGAACCCCGCCGCTAGCGCCGCCTGGTCCGCCGACTCGCCCCGCAATAGGCCCGCTATGGCCGCTTGCACCTTGTCTAACAGCGCCACACGCCGCCCCCGCCCCCCCATCGCCCGCAAGCTGTCCATGCGCCTTGTCAGCTTGGCCGGACGTGCCGCCCTGGTGCGCTCAAAGCGCAGGCGCGCTGCTTTGTCCTCGCGCGAGGCATCCCCGACCAACTGCGGCAACGGCAGCGTGGACCCCGCCAGGCAATCCCAATCCTCGACACCGTTGGACTCCTCGCGCCGCCAGTTGTCTATGGACTCGCCTAACGCATCGAAGGCAATGGACCGGACCGCCGCCCGTTGCGCTACGCCCCGCGCCCCATACTCCCCGCCCTCTAATTCCTGCCCGTTGCGCCATTGGACGATGGCCGCCGCCGCATCCCCGACCGCCTCACGCAACGTGGTATCCGATGGCCCATTGTCCCCCCGCCGCTTGCTTAGGGCCGACCGCAGCCGGGCAACGGTGGACTGCGCCAGCGCCCAGCTTTGCACGCCTTGACACTCGCGCAACAGTGGCCCTGCCGGCATCGCCCGGGAGGCCAGCGCCACGGATAGCGGCAGGAAGTCTAAGCACGCCTCGCCGACCAGGCACGCCCCCGCTGGCTCCGCGCCCCCGCCCTTGCTTAGGGTTAGATTGAAGTCTGGAAGAGTATCGGTGAGGGACGCCCATACGTGAACGGACGGCGGCAGCATTGCGCCCGCCACCCTGGGTTGATCTTGCTTTTGCATATGATTTAGGGAAACGCGACAACGGAGCTGGCACGTTGCCAGCAGAAACAGACGTTGCCGCTTGTGCCTATAATTCACTTGCCTATGCGACTCCGAGTAGCGGAATGTATGCGCGATTTCTGCTTTCTATGATCCCCACCAAACCCGCATGGATATTAGGTGAAATCGTGGTTACCGAGTAACGGCATAGTATCCCAAGGGGGGATGAATTTTGTGAAGGAAATCGCCGAATTGGTGGACGGGGGGTGAGGTGCTGAACACATGCACGCATGGGATCGTTCTGGGTTAGTGCCAAGTGCCAAACCCCTTAAGGGGGTTGGCACTTGGCACTAACTCTGATGCCAGGTCTGGCACCAGTGGCACTAACTGGCACTAAGTGGCACCAAGGACGGAAGCAAGCTCTCGGAGAAGTCTCAAAGCAGGATTGGAGGAGAGAGCTTTTCGGCCTTGCGACCGAGGGTGTACTGTCCCCGCGCTGCTTGCATGATGCCAGCAGCCCTGACCGTCTTAGCGATCAAACGATGGACCGAGCGCTTGGAGGTGCCATAAGCCTCGCCCAGGTGCTCGACCAAAGCTTTGGTGGTATCGTAACCTTCACGGACGGCAGACACCACATCGGACACGGTACAGATGGACTGGCCGCTGTGGGCGCGCCCCTCGATTTCCGTCTTCCATTCTTCCAGATCGAAATCCGGGTCCAGCGTGTAGGCGTAGGTCTGACGGTCAAAGATCAGTCCGCGGGCGGGAAACTTCTCGCAGTTGTTCGCTTTGGCACAACTGAGCAGCAGTTTGGTCTCGTCCTCTTCGCTGGCCGGCATCAGGTTGATCTGGCAGCGGGCAGCGGCGAAAAGCGTCTTCCCGCCGCTGGCGAAGTTGGCGGCATCCCAGCCCACGCCTTGAAGGATGTTCTGGCGACCCGTGCGGGCGTGGTGCAACAAGACCAACGCGGCAGCGGGAGCGGCCCGGCGAATGGTGCCTGCCAGGAGACGGATGGCCTCCTTCATCTCGCCCGGCTTGGAAATGTCCCCCGGCGCGAAGTTAACCAGCGGGTCGGCGACAATGGCGCCCGGGGCAGTCTTTTCGACAGTGAGTGCCACGCGGGCCTGTGTGGTGACGTCACCCAGATTGAGGTCGGCATCCTCAAAGCCCAGAACAGCTTGAACCAGGAGCAACTCGTCCACCTTGGCCCGTTCTTCCGCAGTCAGGTTCGGCAAGATGTGCTCCAGATCGCTCTTGATGCGGGCGACGCTGTTTTCGTCGCCCAGCACCAGCCACTTTTGCGGTTCGCCGCCGGTCTTGAGCCCGCACCACTGGCGCCCAGTGATCTGGCAGATCGGCAGCCACAGCCCGAAGAGGCGGGACTTGCCGACTCCGCCCTGGCCAATGCATGTCGTCAACTCGCTCTTGGTGACGTAGGCCGGCAGGAGCAGGTGATTGCCGGGCGGGTCCGTCCAGGCGAGGAACTGGGAGGGCCGCCAGAGATTGAGCGGCTTGAGCGAGGGTTGATTCGGCGCGGCCACTTCCGGCACGTCGCCAAACACTTCTGCCAGGGGTTGACTCATATTCGGGGAACTTCCAAGGGCTTACTGTTAAAGAAATAAACGGTTTGCCGCCGGCCGTTGTCGCGTGTGCCCTCGGGCATGCGGACAAATTGGGAGCGGGTCCAGGTGGCGGGATCAGCCCCTAGACTCACCGCGTAGCGCATGAAACGAAGCAACTTGTCTTCCGGCTGCCCATCGCAGTAGAACCAGCCATGGAGGCTCTTACCTCCGGAATGGACGGCCAATACCAGCGGGGCGCAATGCGCCAGATGGAGGAGGACGGCGACGCAAATATCGGCAATGGTGATTCCGCTCTGAGCTTGCCGGTGTAGCCAGGGAGCGAGCTTGGTTTCAGTGCGGCCATCGCGGGCATACAGACTAAAATCGCATTCGACGACCAAAAATCGGCGTAGTCCGGTGTTGTCGAGCGTGTGTGCGCTCCAGACGCTCTGCCCGGGCTGGGGGTTCTTCTTGCGCCCGCGGCGCGCGGACATGGGGTTGGGAACGATAAATTGCAACTGTGAGAGCTGTCCCCGCCAGTCGGTTAGCGGTTTGGTGTCGAACTCGGATTGCGAGTGCCCACAACAGAGGAGCGGGTTGCCGGGAAAGAGCTGGTCGAGGATGGCTTCGACTTGCTCCCGATCACCCTCGATTCGCGTGGGAGACATTTCCCACAGGTCGGCCAGCCCCGCTCCTTGCTGGACGACTTCGATCTGTTCAGGATTCGGCTCAGGCCATTTGGCCGCTGAACCAGCCGGCCCGGCGCGGCCAAGCGGCTGCCAGGCGCAGTCCAGAGAACTCCGGACGGCAGCGGTGATTTCGGTGTGCGGCACGTGCCGGCCACAGGAAGCGACCCGCTCGCTCAGCAGTCGCACGATTTGGCCGGCAGGCCAGTGGGCATGAAGGTGTCGCGCGACCCGAAACATCCAACCGTGAACGCCATCACCGGCAGCGGGCGGAGCGTCTAACAACTCGCGCAGAAAGCGCGGCAGCGAGTCGACGCTGGTCCCCGATGAAGCGGGAAAGGGGCTTCGACAGTGCTCTGGTGCAGCCCGCATCTGTTTGGCCACTTCTTCGGGGAGAATCTTGCGGGTACAGGCTGGGGCGCTCACACCGTAAGACGGTCACAGCCCTCGGCGCCAGTCGCCTCCCAGTAGAACTTGAGATAATTACAGTAACGCCAAGTGCCGGTGGTGTGGGCCGCCTCGCAGGATGGACAAGCCAAATACACATACGTGCATTTCTCATTGGCGACGTCTAGCGTCTTAACGCCTTTGACGTTCATTGCCCGGCCACAATTGCAAAAGTAGGCGTAGTGGTCCGTGCCATCGCGCCCGATGCGGATGCTCGGGCTCTCTTGCGCCGCGACCAGAGGTAGCGGCGCCATTGATTTGCGTGTGTTCTTTTTCATTAAATTCAAACTGTGCAGACCAGCGGGATGATTGTCGTCATTTCAGTCTTAAACGCTTTTCGAGATACGTCCGCGGGTGGATGCGGACGTGTTTCCGGCCTTCGCGGATGACCCCCGGCAAGGAACCCAGACGGCGTCGCACCCAACTTTCACTTTCGCCCACCCACCGGGCGAACTGTGCCGGCGTTAAGAGGTCATCAAGGGCGAGGGTCTCGGAGCCGGTCAGCCCTCGTTGAGATGGAGCGCTCTGCTGGCGCGGTGACATTTCCGGTTCGGTCATTCAGCGTTCTCCCAGTCAGGGTTGCTCGGGCGATTGGGACCGCAGGAGGCTCAAGACCTCCAGATAGGCCTTGGGTGAAGAGCGCAGGCCCAAGACGTCTGGCCCCGGGGCTGCCAAGCCCAGGCCAACGAGCTCTGCACCGCCGCAAGGACTTCAGAACGCGGCACGTGTCGGCCGCAGGCGGCCACCCGCTGGGTAAGCAGGTCCACGATGGCACCGGCAGGCAGATGTGCGTGGAGTTGGCGCGCAACCCGAAAGAGCCACGCGTGAACTCCCGTGCCTGCGGCGGGAGGGTGCTCCAGCATCTCGCTGAGAAACGGCGGAAGAGACCGCAAGCCAGGGCGGACTATCATGAGGCTTGAATCAGGGCCGTAATGTGGTTTGGATTGTCGGCATCGGTTGAGGGATCATTCCGCCGTTGCCGTTTCTGACATGATTTTCGACCTCCCCTTCACCATGGAACCATTACGGCGTTCGTTTTTTCTCCGCCAGTACTGGCCGATGGCTTTGGTTACCTCATCAAGCCACTCACGGTCTGCGAGCAAGGTAATTACCTCTATCGTGCTGAAGAACTTTACGGCATTCGGTCTGGGTTTCCCCAAAGGCCGAAGCTTGCCGGCGCTGGACAGGATCGCAACGTCCTCCGGTGTGCAGTTCAACAGCTTGGCCACCTGCTTGGCGTCAAGCCGCCCCGGGAAGTTCATCGCCGCCATCGCCTGTATCGCGCTGGAGCTCAAATCGTGGATCATGCACACACTCCGTTTCACATCCAGGGCTCAGCACCCTCGAAAGCGCCGTTGGGCCCTATAGGCAATCCCAAATGCTACGTGCATCAAGTTCACTAATTGCATAAACATTAGTTGCTCATTTTAGCGCCAAATACTTTTGGTCGCTGTTCATCGGGAGCTCAGCGGCACTCCGACTTAATCACAACTATGCATATATATATCTGCGTCTGCAAGTACGAAAAAAGAAAGAAAAAGTTGCTATCTCATGCGTACTTAGTACGCTCTTGGCTATGCGATCACTGCAACGCCACACGCTCGCTAAATTAAGAACCATGCTGGGCCTCTCGCAGAAAAAGATGGCCCATATCGCTGAATGCTCATGGCCCACCATCCAGGCCATAGAACGCCAGAAGCTTAAGCTGAGCGACGAGTTGGGCATGCGAATAGCCTTCAAGACCGGGGTTGACCTCAAATGGCTTACCGAGAACCAATTGCGCAGAGCGCCCACAACCTTGGATGGCAGGCCTTACACACTCAGCGAGTTCGATCGCGTGCAAACTCAAGTGGTGCTCCCGCCGGCCACCGAGGCCCAAGCCGAAGCTCTGCTTCAAGACGTGAGGAGGTTCTTCGCCTTTAACGTCCGAATGCTGGCGCTGCTTTATGCCTACGCCCACAAGCACGACAAGTTCCCGATGTGCGCCTTTAAGGTCTCTCGAGAGCTCCAAAAATTGATTCGGGAGCAAGTAAGTCCGCGCGAAGAAGCCAATGCGATGATTGATTCCGCGATCGTGCGGTACGGGGAGGACTGCGAAGGATTGATTGCAAAGGCGACAAAGGAGTTCTTTGCCAAGACCCAGGAGCAGGCTCGGAGGACCAGGGGTTCAACAAAATCCAGCCACGGCGCTCAAAACCAGTCCAGACTCTCTCCTTGAACCCACCGCGCGATTGAGGACGACACCGGCCTCAGCGCTGGGGCGGAACCCGGAGTTCGACTCGATTCAGATATTATCCGATTTACAGGTGAGCGTCTGCCGCAGCACTACAAAGTGAATGCCGCCTAAGGGTTCGATTTTGCCCACTCTCGCGTTCGTTTCATCGTATGCGTCTGACCGACCACGTCAGCTGTCGGTTGACAGATAAATTGTTTCCGGAGTTCAAGGATTGGACATGTGTCCAGCACCGAGCTCTACGACGTCGGTTTGGGCTTCAACCCCGCCTGGCAGCCGCAGATTGCCTCCTTCACCTCGTCACTGCCCCACCAACCGTTGCCTGACGCTCACTGGCTCCGGCTTCCGGGGCATCTCCGAAGGCTCCGGCGGCAACGGCGGCCAGGATTCGCCCGCGGACTATCCCGTGGTCCAACTGCGCCGGCTGGACAACGAACAGACAGCGTTTCTGACCTGCACGAATTGGCAGACCAACACCTTCACCTCCGCGCCCGTCAGCGGGCTGGCGCCGGGCTGGGTGATGGCAACGGTGTTCGTCAATGCCATCCCTAGCGCCTCCTGTCTGCTGCGCCTGGACGCTGCGGCGATACCGCCGATCCGGCTGGCCAGGCCTTCCAAGCCCCCAGGCGCTGCCTGCCAGCTCACGTTTACCAACACGCCCGGCGTGGGCTTCACCGTTCTGGCGGCGACCACCCCGGCGCTGCCCGGGTCCAATTGGACCATGCTGGGCAGCGCCACGGAGGTCTCCCCCGGCCAATACCAGTTCACCGACTCCAAGGCCGCCGGCCTGGCGGGTCGCTTCTACCGCGTGTCCTCGCCCTGAGAGTTGAACAGAAGGCAACGAAGCCTAGGATGAGGTAGGGACGCCTCGCCGAGGCGTCCCTACCGCCTCATTCACCTAACACGCTGTTTGTGCCCGCCGTCGGCTACGTTTCCTTCGTTGCCTTCTGTGGCCGCTTCCGTAAAAATGTTTCTTGCCATACATAGCGTCACAATGTATAGTGCTGCCATGCTTATAAAAGAACTGGTGGCCGCCTCGACCGAGCCCCTGATCCTATCGCTCCTGGCCCAGGGCGAAAGCTACGGCTACGCCCTCATCCAGGAAGTCAAACGCCGGTCCAGCGACCAGATCGAATGGACCGACGGCATGCTCTACCCGGTGCTCCACCGCATGGAGCGCGAGGGCTGGATCCAGTCGCGCTGGGCCCAGGCCGAAACCGGACGCAAACGCAAATACTACTCCCTCAAAAGGGATGGCCGGAAGGCCTTGAAAGAACAGCGCAGGCAGTGGGGCACCGTTTCCAACGTCTTCCGGCAATTATGGAAGGAACAATATGTTTAATCTCAATCAAGCCCTCGCCGCCTGGCGCCGGCAAATGGCGGATGCTGGCATCACGTCCGCCCAGGTCCTGGACGAGCTGGAAAGCCACCTGCGCGATGCCGTGGAGGAACAGGTGCGCGCCGGGGCCGATACCGAAACGGCCTTCGACTCCGCCATCCAGCGCCTGGGCCCGCCCGCGGCGCTCCGGGCCGCCTTCGCTATCCCGGCCGTCGCCGCCAGGGGCCGTCGCTTCTGGCCCATCTTTTATTACGCCTGCGCCGCCGTCGCCATCCTGGCCGACCTCGCGACGTTGATCGTCCTCGAGCTGAGCGCTGCCGAACGCGCGATCGGCGGCTGCGCCGTCGCGGCCCTGGCCTGGTACCTGTTGCGCCGGCCTTTCCTGCCCTGGTGGCACGGCGGCCTGGCCCGCGCCCGCCTGCTCGCCGCCATGAAAGCCTTGGGCATCCTCCTGCCCCTCTGGATCTTGTGGTCCCTCCTGACCGCACTCCGGTGGGCCCACCTCGACATCGGCTTCGTCCCCACGCTCATCCTGTGGTCCGTGTTCGCGGCTTACGGCCTGACCGTTTTGGCCTGCGGCATCAGCGACCGCCAGGGCAGCGGCGGCTCGGGCTCCTGGCTCCCGCCCCTTTACCCCGTGCCAGTCTCCATCCCGCCGCGGCGGCCCTGTCCGCCGGGTTGGGCCATTGCCGTCCCGCCCGCCGACTCCTTTACCCCGGTCGCCCGCCAGGCGCTGGACCTGGCCCGCGAGGAAGCCTTGCGCCTCGGCCACGACTTCATCGGCACCGAACACGTGCTCCTGGGTGTGCTCCGGAGCGCCGGCGACGCCCTGGGCCAGGCGCTGGAACGCCACCAGGTCCGTGGCGACACCCTGCGCCGCGAAATCGAGCGCCTGGTGGCCCCGTGGCCCGCGCGCCCCACCAGCTTCACTCCCCCCTTGACCCCGCGCGCGCGCAAGGCCCTCCAATTCGCCCGCGCCGAGGCCGCCGCGCTCAAGGACCCCTTGATCCGCCCTGAGCATGTCCTGCTGGGCCTCTTGCGCGAAGGCAGCGGGGTGGCCGCCCTGGCCCTCAGGAACCTGGGCGTTCAGCTCAAAGCCCTGCGCGCCGAGTTCCCCGCCATCTGAGCCCGCTGGCCGGACGGCATAGTGTTCTGATGGTGGTCCAGGTGCGCCAAGCGCGCGAGCACCCGAAGGGCTGATCCGGGCTTGCCACAATTCACCATTGCCCAGACAGGTTTGGGCGCACTCGCCGCGTCGGTGATTCGGCGGCGGCAGTAGTGACGCTGGATTTGAGCGTATCAGGTCAGGGGTGCTACAAAACCTTCAACGAAACCTTCAACGAAATCTCCAACGACCGAGTTAGCACCGCGTAGTAACCGAGTTATGGCAGGGTGGGCGCCGTGTAGTGTCAGAAAGTGCTTGAACCGCTGTAAACGCAACGTATTATCGGTTCGAGAATCAGGGTATTGGGGCTGGTGGTCGGTGAAGACCTCGTTCGATTCCGACCCTCGCCTCCAACCGTAAGTGCCTGACGGCATGATGCATATGGAGCGGTGAGGGCGCTCTCTAGAATGACGGCAGAATCAAAGCCACTATGAAGACTAAGACCGTCCTGGCCCGCTTCCGTGCGGCTGTCGGGTGGGTCTTGTTTCTGGTGCTGGTTCCAACGCTCTTCGGCGCCTCCGCCCCCCGGGATCTTGTTCCGCCCGCTGGAGACACTGTGTCGGGCTATATCGCGCTGCTCCTGATCAACGAGACGCCTTTCCCGGGCGAGCGGGCCTGGGTCAGTGAGGAGGACACCAAGGCCGCGATGCTCGCGATCCTCTGGGTTGTCCACTGCAGGCTCAGGATCATCCCGCCCGGCTACCGGCAGGAGCACATCGCCGCCGAACGCTGCGACGACGTCATTGACGTCATTACTGCTGGCGGCGAGAAGGGGCAGTGCGACGGATTCTACCGGGATGGTTCCGGCAGAATGGTCGCGGTGCGCCGCGTGCACGAGCGGGTGGACGCCCTTTTCAAGCTGGCCGCCAGCGGCAAGCCCGGGCGGTTCGCCCGGCTGCTGCAGTACGCCGAAGATTTGGCCGACGCTTATGTGAAGGACGGGGTTGCGGGGGCCGATTGCTTCGCGCAACTGTCACGTATCAACGGCGTTCCGGTCACCGGCCGCGCCTACGCCTGGATGAGCGATCGCGCCGGGTATCACCCGGGCGGCAACTTCGTTAAGATCACCGATGATGTAGACGGCGCGCTCGGGGGCAATCGGTTCTTCACACTGAGGAAGCTCAAATGAAACGTTCGCATTCATTAGTGCTCGCGCTGATCGGATTTATGGCCCTGGGCCTCGGTTCCGGGTCCAAGACGCCGCCCGAGAACGCCACCGTGCAGGAACTCCGCAACGAAACCTGGCTCCTCGAAGTCCTTCACTATGTATTCGACTGGTACGTGGACGAGCGGGACATTCCCGCGGTCGCGAAGTCCGGGCAGGTCCTCTTCTGGGTGCGGGAGCTCAACCCCAAGCTCGACGAGGGCGACCACAGCCGGTTCGGTGAGGTCGTGCTGCCGCAGTTCTCGCTCCGTATCAAGGTGAAGAATGCCGACTACACGGTCCCCGAGCTGGGCGTCAAAATCAAAACCGGCGAGTTCAAGGTCGTCAGCGTCGAGAGCTTCGAGCGAGGCGAGCACGGGCGGAAGGGTTTCACGGAGGTTCGAGCCGATTACGCCAAAATACGGGAGCGCCTCTTTAGGACGCGAAATCAAACGTCGTTTCCCGATGCCTCGCTGCTGGAGCGAATGCGGTTGGCGCTGTGGGAGGAGATTGGCAAGGATTACGAGGACCGGCACGAGAAGCCGCCCCAGGGCGTCCAGACGGCCTACCTGGCGTCGTTCTCACCCGTCGCCAACGAGGCGTGGGTATTCTGGGAGACGGGGCGCATGATTATTCGATTCGCGTCCGACATTGACCTCGATAACCCCGCGGTCTGGGAACACGAGAAGCTGGCGGTCACCGACTATCACATCGATCGGCACGTCGTGGTTACTCTGGACGAAGTCG
>Ga0335069_10002448_pt1 | contig 28580 bp, 24 predicted proteins | sample Lox_Sample_11_FD_206714 | JGI IMG/M metagenome (GOLD analysis project Ga0335069, IMG submission 206714) | Soil microbial communities from Loxahatchee National Wildlife Refuge, Florida, United States - Lox_Sample_1.1 | ecosystem: Environmental > Terrestrial > Soil > Wetlands | place: USA...
GCCGCACGGAACGGAAATCCAAGTACGCTCGTCCCATAGGGCGAAAGAGCCTCCAGACACCACTCGTACAGGCTGGTTACGACGTAGCCATATCTATCCTCAACATAGCCATTGGCATCAAGCGGAGGATTGTTGGCGATTTGGTTGCAAGCCTTGATGGCGGAATCGTCACTGGTGGGATCGTGAGGTTGTCCCCACTGTGCGCTGAAAACGCTGGAGTCGTAGCTGGTGATGTCCGACAGAGCATAGTGGAACAGATTGTCGACCGCAAAGTCTTGGATGGTCGGATTGGTCCATTGCTGATTCTGAATGTTTATCTCGGAGGCAGCCCAAACGCTCAATGGGAACGTTATTTCAGCTGGTATGCCGAACGCTGCGCCGAGAGCTGGTAGGCCGACAGCTACGACGAACGGTATTGCGACGCTCAGGAACGCACCAACGTCACCACCGTCGCCGCCCAAGTTGAGATTGATGCGCAGCAACATCGCGGGGTTCTGGTGGAAGGGAAGGGCCCCGTCTAGGATCTGGAAATCATACTCGGCGCCATGGCTTTGCCATGGGATTAGGAACTTGTTTCGCTGGTAGCCGTTGCCTAATCCGAGGACGGCGGAGATGCTCAGATCCAGATTGGTACCAAAGAGACCGCCTTCAGACTCCACATCATCGATCCGAATGTTGGCGCTGCTGATGTTCATGCAGGGCTGGTGCGCGTAGCTTGCGCTTCCGCCACGAAAGCAATCGTAGGTAGGGTCGTAACCAGGCATATAGGGGGAAGGCGAAGTGTCGCAGACCCCCTTCGGGTTTTCATTCGCCCAATTCTGCGCCGGCGTGGTACCACAGGGTTGGACATAGAAGTTCGTGCAGTTTGCCGCCGCCATTTGGCCCTTGCCGTCGAAGTTGTTCGAGAGCCATTCAGGCTTTAGGTGGTCTGCAAGACCGTCGCAACGGTAAAAAGGATTGCAAAGCGAAGCCAGGGCCGTTGCGTCGCAGTTGTTGTTGTACGGACAGGAGGGGTTGCTGGCCGGGGCCCCGTCTCGCAGGTCATTTGCTGCGTTCAGCGTCTTCACGACGGGACTCCAGACTGGACCGTCAGGATTGTCAGGACGTCCCATCCAGATCCAGTCGGCATAGGTCGATCCGTAGTAGAGATAGTCCTTGTTTCGATCCGGTTTCAGCAAGGGAGGGAGAAGACCCCGCGCCTCGAGATAGTCCATCGCCTTCTTCGTGATCCAAGGGTGCCCCTTCCAGGGGTTGGGTGCCCCGGTGTTCCTGTTGAGGGCGTCCGGCACGGTATTGAAGCCGCCGTTGAACAACACGTGCTTCGCGGGAGCACGGGCCGCGGGGCGGACCGGAGCCGCCTGGGAAGCGGGCGCCGCCGGAGCCTTGTCGGAACCCTCCTGGTTGCAGGTCCCAAGACACAGCACTGCCCCGGTCAGGACGGTGAGCCTCGCAGGGCTGGACAGGTGTCTCAGCAGTCGATGGTGTGGCTTCGAGCGAAGGTCCTTCCTTGTTGTCATAGCTGCAGATCCTTTCCGGTTACGGCAACTGGCGGCGTACTGGCATCACTAGGGCCGACAGATCTGGCCAACGCAGAGCGCAAAATGGCACAGAAGCCCGTTGCGAGTCAAGGAGAATGGACTGGCGTCGCCATATTGGCTCGAGCTGGCTGTGGGCCATGGCATCGCCGTGCAACTATGGCACCGTCCGCCATAAGGCGTTGGCTGCCGAGGGTGCTGTCATCAGCGCCCGCTTTCATCAGCGCCGCAATGATGAAGCCGAGCCCGACTTCAGCTACCGCATCTTGCGCACGTCCACTGCCCGCATTCCGGCGCGCCGGGCCGCTTCCAGTCCCAAATCCGTGTCTTCGTAGACGGTGCAGGCCGCGGGGGCCACGCCCAGGCGGCGCGCGGCCTCGAGGAACGCGTCCGGCTCGGGCTTGTGGTGGCGGGTGTCCTCGGCCGTCACCACGACCGGGAACCAGTCGAGCACGCCAATCTGAGCCAGGGTCATCTCGACCATGCGGCGTTGGCCGCCCGAGGCCACCGCCATGGGCAGCTTGCCCCGGTTGGCGCGCGCCACGTCCACGACCTTCTCGATGGGCCGTACCTCGCCCATCTTGCGTAGGAAGGCGGCCGCCTTCTGGCGCACCAACTCGTCGACGTCGAGTACCTTGCCCGCCTCGCCGGCCAATTCGACGACGATCTTGTCCGTCGGCATTCCCCCCATGGCGTAGAAACGGTCCTCGGGAAAGTCGATGCCGTGCGGCCGCAAGACCTCCAGCCAGGCTTGGTAGTGGGCCGGCATGGTGTCAGCCAGGGTTCCGTCGCAGTCGAAGATGAGCGCGCCAGTCACGGGGCTGTCTCATAGCACTTGCCGCCGTCCGAGCCCAGCCCAACGCGCGGGTTGGCCATGCCTGGCGCAGGCCCCCTCGGGAGGCTTGGCGAATTAGGTTCTGACTCGCGGCTTTGCCATTGCCGGCCCGGGGCGGGCGCGCTAGGACGCCGATATGAAAATCGGCTTGGTCGGGTTTCCCGGCACAGGAAAGACAACCGTATTCAACGCGCTGACCGGGCTGTCAGCGGAAACCGGCTACGGCGCGACTCGCGGCAGGACCAACCTGGGCGTGGTCAAGGTTCCTGACAGCCGCGTCGACGCGCTGGCAAACCTGTACAAACCCAAGAAGACCACCTACGCCGAAATCGCATTCACTGACCTTGCCGCGGCGCCGGCCGGTGCGGAAGGCCAGGGGCTCGATGAGAAGATCGTCACCGCCATGCGCGAGGCGGATGCGCTTTGCCAGGTGGTGCGCGGTTTCCCCGGCCCCAGCGGCGAGGCAGCGCGGCCCCTGGAAGAAGTGAGGAACTTCGACGTCGAGACGAACCTCGCCGATCTCATCCTGATCGAGAAGCGGCTCGAGCGCTTGAAGAAGGAAAAGGGCAAGGCCGGCGAGCAAGAATTGCTGGAGAGATTGAAAGCCCAGCTCGACGCCGGACAGCCCTTGCGCCGGCTGCAAGGATTGAGCGCGGCTGATCTGGTCGCCATTTCGGGCTTCCGGTTTCTCACCTTGAAACCGCTCTTGCTGGTCCTCAACGTGGCCGAGCCGGACGCGGCCAAACCGGCCCCGCCGGACCTGGAGGCTTACGCGCGCGAATCGGGCCTGGGCCTGGTGGTGCTGGCCGGCGCAGTGGAGATGGACATCGCGCAGATGTCGCCCGACGAGCAGAAGGAATTCGTGGCTTCCCTGGGCCTGGCGGAGCCGGCGGCCGGGCGCTTCATCCGCGCCGCGTATGCCCTGATCGATCTGATCTCGTTCCTGACCGCCGGGGAAGACGAATGCCGGGCTTGGCCCATTCACGCCGGCTCCACCGCGCACAAAGCCGCCGGCAAGATCCACTCCGACATCGAGCGCGGTTTCATCCGCGCCGAAGTCATGCGCTGGGACGACCTGTGCAAGCTGGGCAGCGAAGCCAAGTGCCGCGAGGCCGGCAAGCTGCGCCTGGAAGGCAAGGACTACCTGGTCGCCGACGGCGACGTGATTAATTTCTGTTTCATCGTGTACCGCGGTGGTCGGGCCCGTAACGTTACGCGGACGGCGGGGGTGGGATCTACGGCCCACGCCCAGGTTCGTGGGGCAGCCACTCGATCTCGCCCCAGTAGAGATGTGGCCCTGGCGCGTCGAGCACCGTCACGGCATGCAACCGCACCAAGCGCGCTTGCTGCCCCTTGGCAAGCCTGCCGACCTCTGTTGCAAAACGACCGCGGCTCGGGAGGGCAGCGCGCACCTTGATTCCTCGGCTTGCGCTAATGATTACGCCTCCGGGTGGCACGATCGTATCGCATGGGGGGACACCATCGAAGAAGGTATGGCTCCACAACCTGTCACAGAGTCCGATGAAGACGAACCCTCTCGGGCTTGGGCTGGGTGATTGGAGCGGGGGATTCTCCGCCTTTTCTGACTCCTCCAGCGCCTGGGCGATGGTCTCGACCGCCTTCGCCCGGACTGCGCCCACCTGCTTTTCGGCTTCCAGCTTGGCTGCTCGCAGGCGCTGACCCTCGCGCCCCGGCAGGTTCATCAAGATCGCGGTCAGGGCAAACGTCAATACGACCGCGCCCGCCAACCAACGCCGAAGGGCGATGGGCTTGGCGCGTGCCAACTGCTTCTGTTGATCGGCTGTTGTTGGCCCGGATCCCTCAAGACTTTGAGCCGACGTCCCGGCGTTCGCAGCTTCATCCGCCACCTCGGGCGATTCTGTCGTTGGAATCACGCGGGACTCTGGCAGCGGGAAGGCTTTCAGAGCTACTTCATCGAGTTTCGCCTTGTGTCGCTTCTTGTCGCCCCCTGTGGGACGGTCGAGTCCTTCAATGCCACAGTGGCCTTCGGAGCCAGCCCCTTTGGGTGGGTCGAGTGGGTCCGACACGACCCGCAGACGAGGCTCCATGATCTTGCGGATTTCCACAAGGTCAGAAACACGTAGACCGAAAGGGAGCGTCGGACCACGGTCAGGCCGAAGGGACTTGGCTTGCCCAACCGTCGTAAGGTCGGTGTCCCAGCACGACACTCGCACGGGCGTGTTGGTGGCCTGGGCCTCCTGCTTGTCATCGTCGGACGGCTCAAACGCTGCGCCGTTCGGTACGCGTGCGCCCGGAGGAATAAAACGGCCGTCTTCGCGAATGAGTCGAAAGACGGTCTTCTCTTCCGCCAGGTCCGTCCCACGGGCAGGCAGCATGTGCTCTACGACAGAACAACTTCCAGCCGCCGCACCAGCTCGGGCGGTATGCCCGTAGCACGCGCGTCGTCGGGCGAACCATCGAGTTCTTTGGTTTGGCGGTCACGATAAAACCACTGCATGGTTCCGTCGGAGAAGACGTCGATGTCGAGATAGTGTCGACCGGCATCCCAGGCGAGTTGAATGGCTCCATCCACGGTCGGTTGCGTCAGCGGCACCCTCAGTTTGGGACCCAGATGCTCCCGAAGCTGGTCCATCAACGTTAGGACGCTGTTGACCTGCGTTTCGGGAAAAGGCCCGAAAGGCATCCTCAGTTCCTGGTCCAGAAATCGCCGCCACGCGAGGTCCATCTGAGATATCGCCATGCCCGGCTGACGGTACAGTTCAGGAGCTGGCGTCGGGTCCATGATGACGGTGTGGGTGATAGGTAGCGGGAACATGTCACTCCTCCCTGCCGAGCAGTTCTCTGCATCGTTCTGTGATCGCTGCCTCAAATGCACATTTCACGGCCGCGTGGGCTTCGTCCTGCCATGTCTTGACCGAGGGCCAAGAGAATTCGCCCTTCGAATTGTCGGTCCAGTGGGCGTAGAGATCGAGAAAATACACAGGTCGCAGGCCGTCACTTCCAGCGTAGTGCAGACTCATCGTCACTTGTCCGCGGGACAGCTGCTGCGTGCCCACCTGCAGCGAAACCGGTGGATGCCTAGCGATCGGAATCGCACCACGAGGAAACGTGGGGTACAAAGTGAAGTAGTCCTCGGCTGCCGCCTCCTCCGATGGCAGGAAAATGCGGTTCACGTAGCGTTGACCTAGGTGCCCGAGATCTGCCGCCTTGCATTCCAGAACGTATGCGTCAAAGAACCGCTTGATGTCGGGAAGATAGTCCTCGTAGTGCGAATAGGGCGCGAGCGCGTTGAATGCACACATGTCCTCGGCGAACTGGAGCAGGCGTGATTTCGCCGCGTTCCAGAGCCTGTATCTGTCCCTTTGCTTTCCGGTGGGCAGCGCCGAGGGGCCAGTCGGGCCCAGCCTCAGTTGAACTTCAACCCCTGCCAGGTGGTCGAGTTTTGGATACTCGCTAGCGAAGCGGGCGCGGAGCCTCTCCACACCGTCCTTCGTCAACGTGGCAGAGGTCGGTACGAACTCAAACACCGCCTCCACAAGTGGCGTGTTTCGGTATCGAAGTCCCATTTTCTTCTACACCGCCCTCATAGCCCAAGTCCCTGTCAGCAGCAAGCGCGCTGGTCGGCTGCATCGACCAGTGTACCATACTATACCCCGACAGCCGGGGTATGCGAGCCCTCCTGCCAGCCGTCGCTGGTCGACAGCGGAACCGCCAGAAGCCCCTGCCTATTCCCGACCGACGACCGCCGAAGCTCTGGGGCAACCGTGTCTCTATCGGGTGTAAAGTCGCCCCGTCATGCCCCTGCCCCCCGACTTCGAGAAGCAGCTCTGGGACGCCGCGGATCAGCTTTGGACCAACACCAGCCTCAAGCCCAGCGAGTACGCCACGCCGGTCCTGGCGCTGATCTTCCTACGCTACGCCGACCTGCGCTTCGCCGAGGCCAAGAAGGTCCTGGAGGCGAAGCCCCGGCGCCGCGGCTCCATCGACCGCGACGAGTACCACGCCATGCACGTGGTCTTCGTGCCCGCCGACGCCCGCTACGATGCGCTCCTGCGCCTGCCCGAGGGCGCGGACATCGGCAAGGCGGTGAACGCGGCCATGAAGGCCATCGAGGACGAGAACGACGACCTCAAGGGCGCCCTGCCGCGCACCTACGGCCGCTTCGAGGCGCGCACCCTGAAAGAGCTGCTCAAGACCTTCGGCACCATCCCCGCCGACGTGCAAGGCGACGTGTTCGGCCGCATCTACGAATACTTCCTGGGCAACTTCGCCCCGCAGACCCTGCAAAAGGGCGGCGAGTTCTTCACCCCCTATTCGGTCGTGCGCCTGATCGTCGAGATTATCGAGCCCTTCCACGGCCGCATCTACGACCCGGCCTGCGGCTCGGGCGGCATGTTCGTGCAAAGCGCGAACTTCGTGGCCGAGCACCGCAAGCGCCCGGTCGACGAAATCTCGGTCTGCGGCGTCGAGAAGATCGCCGACACCCTGCGCCTGGCCAAGATCAACCTGGCCGTACACGGCCTGTCCGGCGACATCAAAGAGGCCAACAGCTACTACGAAGATCCCCACCAGGCGGTGGGCAAGTTCGACTTCGTGATGGCCAATCCGCCCTTCAACCAGAACGCGGTGGACAAGGATCGCCTCAAGGACGACAAGCGGCGATTCCCCTTTGGCATGCCCGCGGTGGACAACGCCAACTACCTGTGGATCTCGCTCTTCTACAGCGCGCTTTCGTCCAAGGGCCGGGCCGGCTTCGTCATGGCCAACAGTGCGGGCGACGCGCGCGGCACCGAGCTGGAGATGCGCAAGAAGCTGCTTGGAACCGGCGCCGTGGACGTGATCGTCAGCCTGACCTCGAACCTGTTCTACACCGTGACCCTGCCCGCCACCCTGTGGTTCCTCGACCGCGGCAAGGCCACTGGCGAGCGCAGGGACAAGGTCCTGTTCATCGACGCCCGCCACCACTTCCGCCAGGTGGACCGCGCCCACCGCGAGATGACGCCCGAGCAGGTGGAGTTTCTGGGCAACATCGTGCGCCTCTTTCGCGGCGAAGATCCCGAAACCCGCCACGGCAGCGGCAAGCTGAACAAACAGCACTTTCCAAAGGGCAAGTACGCCGACGTGGCCGGCCTGTGCAAGGTGGCGACGCTCAAGCAGATCGAAGCCCAAGGCTGGAGCCTCAACCCCGGCCGCTACGTGGGCGTGGCCGAGCGCGAGGACGACGGCTTCGATTTCAAGGAGAAGCTGGGGGAGCTGAACGAGCAGCTTGAGACGTTGAATAGCGAGGCAAGGGGGCTGGAGAAGAGGATCTCGAAGAACGTCACCGAACTGCTGGAGCACGCATGACGAACGGATACCGCGATACGCCTCTTGGCCGCTTCTTCAAGATCAAGCACGGGTTTGCATTCAAAGGTGAGCACTTCAGCGACCAGGGGGACTACATCCTACTCACACCAGGCAATTTCGGCGCGGCTGGTGGACTCAAGCTGAAGGGGGACAAGGAGAAATACTATATTGGTCCGATTCCGCCGGATTTCGTTCTGAGGCATGGGGACCTCATCGTGGCGATGACTGATCTCACCCAGAATGCCCCGATCCTCGGCGCACCTGCTGTTGTCCCGGACGACAACCGCTTTTTGCATAACCAGCGGCTCGGGAAGATCATTGATCTCGACGAGAGGAATCTCCATCCACGTTTCCTCTTCCACGTGTTCAACTTCCCCGGTGTCCGCGCGCAGATCAAAGCAAGCGCGACGGGGTCCACCGTGAAGCACACGGCACCCGAGCGCATCTATTCAGTCAAAGCACCGATCCCCGCTGATGTCCGCGTTCAGCGCAAGATTGCTTCAGTGCTCTCCACATACGACGACCTCATCGAGAACAACACGAAGCGGATCAAGATCCTGGAGGAGATGGCCCGCTCGCTCTACCGCGAGTGGTTCGTGAACTTTCGCTTCCCCGGCCACGAGAAGACCAAGTTCACCACCTCCAAACTCGGCAAGATCCCAGCGGGATGGACGCCCGGCGTGTTCACAGACATGGCTGAGATTCTCAGCGGGGGTACGCCAAGCACGGCGGTCCCCTCCTACTGGGATGGTCGAATTCCTTGGTTCACTCCGCGTGATGCGGGCGACAGCTTCTACGTGCTGGATACGGACAAGCACCTGACGGACGAAGGAGTCGAGAACTGTGCGAGCGAAGAATATCCTGCCGACACCATCTTCATCACCGCGCGTGGAACTGTCGGCAAGTTGGCCCTTGCAGGCCTCCCCATGGCGGTCAACCAGTCGTGCTACGCCGTTCGCGGAAAGGCCGGCTACGCTCAGAGATTCTTGTACCTGGCATTGTTAGCCCAGGTCGAGTACCTCAAGACGAACGTGGGTGGTGCGACCTTCGCCACCATTGTTACGGACACCTTCAAACGTATGTCGGTGACGATCCCGCCCGCCTCACTTGTGAGCAAGTTCGATGATCTTGCCGCACCCATTTTCGGCCGAGTCCGGTTGCTCGGCTTGCAGAACGCCAACCTTCGCGCCACCCGCGATCTCCTTCTGCCTCGCCTGATCTCCGGCGAGATCGACGTTTCTTCCCTGCGCCTGGAATCGGCGGCACTATAGGGGCTCGACCATGCGGATGGTGACGGCTTGACCCCGCTTCTTGAAGACGACGTCGAGAACGAAGGGGTGAAGCTGTTCCGCGCCCTGGGCTGGGACGCGGCCAACGTCATGGAAGAGACGTTCGGGCCTTCCGGCACGCTCGGCCGCGAGCACAAGGGCGAGGTCGTCTTGCAGCGGCGGCTGCGGCTGGCCCTGGCCAAGCTGAATCCGGGCCTGCCAGCGAGCGCCCTTGACCAGGTGATCGAAGAGCTGACCCGCGACCGCTCGGCCATGACCTTGGTCGCGGCCAACCGCGAGATCTACAAGCTGCTGGTGGACGGCGTGAAGGTGCGCGTGTCCTCGCTGTCCGAGGAAGAGGGCGAGGATGTCGGCGCGGGCGACGAGGACCGCACGGCTCACGTGATCGACTGGGACCACCCCGAGGCCAACGACTTCTTCGTGGCCCAGCAGTTCTGGGTGCAAGGCGAGATCTACCAGAAGCGCGCCGACCTGGTCGGGTTCGTCAACGGCCTGCCCCTGGTGTTCATCGAGCTGAAGGGCATCGACCACAACGTCGAGGAAGGCTACCAGAAGAACTTCCGCGACTACCTCGACACGATCCCGCAGCTCTTCTGGTGGAACGCGGCCGTCATTTTCTCGAATGGCCTCGACAGCCGCCTGGGCACCATCACGGGCAAGTGGGCGCACTTCAAGGAGTGGAAGCGCATCGAGCGCGAGGACGAACAGCCGACGGTCAGCTTGGAGACGATGCTGCGCGGGGTGTGCGACAAGCGGCGGCTGCTCGATATCGTCGAGAACTTCACCCTATTTTCCGACGGCAAGTCCGAGACCCGCAAGATCGTCAGCCAGAACCACCAGTTCCTAGGCGTGAACAACGCCATCGGCGCGGTGGACAAGTACCGATTGGTGTCGAGCAACCGGACCGCCACCGCGAGAGAGCTGGCGGCTCGGCGCGCGCTGGGCGTGTTCTGGCACACGCAGGGTTCGGGCAAGTCGTTCTCGATGGTGTTCCTGTCGCAGAAGATCCTGCGCAAGATCCCGGGCAACTGGACCTTCGTGGTCATCACCGACCGCGCCGACCTGGACGACCAGATCTACAAGACCTTCGCCGCGTGCCAGGCCGTCACCGAGGAGCCGGAGCGCGTGCGCGCCCAGGACTGCGAGCACCTGAAGCAGCTTCTGCGCGAGGACCACCGCTATGTCTTCACCCTGATTCAGAAGTTCCGCACCGCGACGAAGGGCGCCAAGTACGAGGTCCTGTCCGAACGTTGCGACATCATCGTGATCGCGGACGAGGCCCACAGAAGCCAGTACGACACCTTCGCGCTCAACATGCGCAACGCCTTGCCCAACGCGGCCTTCATCGGGTTCACGGGCACGCCTCTCTTGGCCGGGGAAGAGAAGACGCGCGAGGTGTTCGGCGACTACATCAGCATCTACAACTTCCGCCAGGCCATCGAGGACCACGCCACGGTTCCGCTGTACTACGAGGCGCGCATTCCCGAGCTGCAATTGGCCAACGAGGACTTCGCCGAGGACCTGGCCGAGCTGCTGGAAAACGCGGAGCTGGACGAGGACCAGCAGCGCGCGGTCGAGCGCCAGTTCGCGCGCCAGTACCACCTGATCACGCGCGAGGAGCGGCTGGACACCATCGCGCAGGATCTGGTCGCGCATTTCCTGGGCCTGCCCTGCGGCACCAAGGCCATGGTGGTGGCCATCGACAAGCTGACCGCGGTGCGTATGTACGACAAGGTCCGGGCCGCGTGGGCGAGGGAACGGGCGGCGCTGCAGAAGCGCATCAAGGCGGGTCCGCCGGCCGGCAGCGAGCACCTGGCGCTGGTCGAACGCCTGAGATTCATGGACGCGACCGACATGGCCGTCGTGGTGTCGCCCGGCCAGAACGAGGGCGAGGACTTTCGCAAGAAGGGCCTCGACATCATGCCGCACCGGCTGCGCATGAAGAACGAGGACCTGGCCACCAAGTTCAAGGACGACAAGGACCCTCTGCGCATCGTCTTCGTGTGCGCCATGTGGATGACCGGCTTCGACGTCGAGTGCTGCGGCGCCATCTACCTCGACAAGCCCGTGCGCAACCACACCCTGATGCAGACCATCGCGCGCGCCAATCGCGTCTTCGAGGGCAAGGAGAACGGCCTGATCGTCGACTACGTGGGCGTGTTCCGCAATCTGCAAAAGGCCCTGGCGATTTACGGCGCCACTTCGGGCGCGGGCGTGTGCAAGGGCGACAACCCGGTGCAGCCCAAAGCCGCGCAGATCGAGGAGATCCGCCAAGCCATCGAGGCGGCCAGGCAGCACGCGAAACAGCGGGGCGTGGACATCGACGACGTGGCGGGCTTGTCGGGCCTGGCCCGGTTGGCGGCGCTGAAGGATGCCGTCGACAAGCTGGTCCACCCCGAGGACAGCAAGCGGCAGTTCGTGCTGCTGGCCGGGCAAGCGGATCGGCTGTACGCCGCGGCCGGCGCCGACGTGCACAAGGCGCCGCTCGGGCCGGCCTGGGGCGCGCTGAACGACATCCTGCGCGCCCTGCGCGGCCTGGAAACCCCGGTCGACATCTCCCAGGTCATGGACGACGTGGATCGCCTGCTCGACAGATCGGTGGCTGCCGAGCCGTTCCATATGCGCGATCAGCCCGGGGAGGCTGTAGACGACCGGATATGCCTGGGCGACATCGACTTCGACGCCTTAAAGCGCTTCTTCGAGAAGTCCAAGCACAAGACCGCCGCCGCTGAGTCCCTGATCGTCGCCACGCGCGTGCGCGTGAGCAAGCTGGTCCACCTGAACCCAACCCGTGCTTGTTTGCGCGAACGCTTCGAGGAACTGATCGCCGAGTACAACCAAGGCCGCATCAACGTCCGGGAGTTCTTCGACGACCTGCTGGCGTTCATCAAGGACATCGAGGCCGAGGAGGGCCGCGCGGGCGCCGAGGGCCTCACCGTCGAGCAATTGCCCGTCTACGATCTGCTGCTGGCCCACGGCAAGAAGCCCAGCCCGAAGGACGAGAAGCTGCTCAAGACCATCGCCAAGAAGGTCCCCAAGGCCATCGCCCCCAAGCTGGGCATCGACTGGCGCAAGGGCCAGCGCACACGCGCCGCCGTCCGCGTCGCCATCCGCGACGCCCTCGACGAACTGCCCAAGAAGCTTCTCCCCGACGCCGCCTTCGAAAAAGCCGTCGAAGCTATCTTTCAGCACGTCTACGAGTCGTATCAGGGCGAGGGGAAGAGTAGGTATTCGGAGGAGCCTCGATAGATGCACGGTGGCCCACGCACGACACGCGCTGCTCTCACTGCACTTGTCGAAGAGGCGTTATGGAAGACCTTCAAGTGCAAAACACTAAGGCTCCCACGGGGGCAAATGGAAGCCAACAGGTTCGGCATCCGTCTGGCTCAAGCCTGGGCCGAGCATGGTCTGAATGGACCAAAGGGAAATGTTCACCTCTTCGCCGCCAAGCACTGGATGAGAAAGACCAAGCAATCCCATCTTGCTGGCATCCAGCTTGAACTGGGGGGAAAACTGCACAAGTGGGAGTTCCTTGTCGATGTCTTCATCGAACGTCGCCGTGCCAAACCTCAACGGACCGAGTCGCGGCTGGCATACGAGATCGAGGCATCGCCTGACCAGGATGTCGATTTCATCGAGGAGGGAGGACACGACTACCTTCACGATTTCACAAAGCTCCTATACGTTCGCGCGCCCCGCAGGCTTTTCGTGGCGGTCTCCAGGTCCACGGATAGACGCCTTGCGAGGTTGGAAAGGACGCTGAAGAGAGCCTGGCGCGACGCCATGCCCATAGCTGGGGAACTGGCCGTGGTACTCCTGCCACCTGGCAAGACTCAGATGGCCGAGACCCGCCTGGGATTGCGCGAGGCTGGGAAGCTCAACTTCTACCAACCCTGGCAGGGTGGCAAAACCCCAACGTCAGGGCGGTGCTAGCAAGGTGGTGGTCGTGCCTCACCCATAACCCCGACGGAGTTCGCGCGTAGCGAGTGGCTCAAACTGGAGGCACGATCACGCAGCTGGACGCTCCTCTTTGCGCGCGGTACTTTTGGGGGAGTGATGCCTCCGGATCTCTCTTCAACAATCAAGATCCAGCCCCTGGGCGGGAACAACTTCCGGATCGACGGCGATCTTTCCAGAATTCCTGAAATAGCAGCACACGCCTTCGAGCAGACTTGCCCAACTGCGTTCAAATGGTTTCGGGAGCGGGAGGCTGACTTTTTCAAGACACACGACGTCGTGACGGCTCTCGCGCAACTGCACGAATCAGCATGGTCGCTCGCGAACCTGTTTTACGATCAAACATTGAAGGAATCAGCCAGCCGCCGGAAACGGCTCAATCTGGCGCACCCTGCATTTGGAATTGCCCAGTTGGCCCAGCGCTTGGGACACGTGGCTGGGCAGCGCCACTATTCAATGATCGCACAACTTGGAGATGTGCTAGGCGAGGAGCCGGCATACAGAGCGGGAGCATTCTACCTCCTTTCGAACAGATGGGGCGGCAAGAAGACGGAGGAGTTCATTTCACAAGCCGGCGTCAACGCAAGCAGGTGGAACACCCTCCCGACAAACACGACCGCGTCCTGGCCGGAACCCCATCGCCCCGGCGACCCGATCTACCCCGAGGCGCTACTGGCCGTCGATTGGTTGAAGTCCCGCGGTGGAACCATTCTCGATTGTGCTCAAATACTCGACGGCAGGCCATTTGTATCCGTGTTGCTCGGCGAAGCAGAGAAGGCCGCGGCTGAAAAGAATACCGCCAAACAGGGCGCGCTGTTCGAGGCGGCTGTTGGTCTCCTATTGTCGGTAACGCCGGGGTTCGAGGTGCGCGGCGCATTTGCGGACGCGTCTTGCCAGACCGACATCCTCGCCCTTTACCGGAATGACGAGTTCTGTGAGGCCTCCCTTCCGGAAGGCTATCTTCTAGCAGAGTGTAAGCATTGGGATAGGCCAGTCGACGTGCAGGTCATCCGTGAGTTCGCAACTCGGCTACGGATCGGACGACACTCGATGGGGCTTATCGTGACCAAGGACGGCATCACTGGAGAGACGAATCTGAGCGCGAAGGCCGATGCCGAACTTGTCAGGCACGACCTCCTCGTGCGGGACGGCATTCATATGCTCTCGCTTAGCCTCGCTGAGATTCGGGACGACGTCTATGGGCTTCGCGGCCTCGAAAGTGTCCTGAAAAGGGATCTTGAGTTCCTTAGATTTGGCAAGCCCACCTAGCTGAGCCAGATGGGAAACTACGCGGCGCTAGATGTATTCCTGTGCACTTCGGCCCCGGGTCGTGTCGCGGATGCTGGCGGGATTGACTGGTGGCCGGAACGGGGCAACGCTAACCTAGTCTACACATCCCGCACGGGCCAGGACGGACCCATCGCCAAACTCCATCGCAATGGCCCGCAGCCTAGGGCATACTAGGAGGGCGAGAGGACAATGACGGTCACGGTTGATCTGCCTGAATCCGCCATCAAGGCGTTGGATGCGAAGACCAGCGACGACGCGGTGGCGAATCTGCGCTTGGCTGCCGCCATGAAGCTCTACGAGCTGGGGCGCTTGTCTTCGGGTGCCGCGGCTGACTTGGCGGGACTCGGGCGGGTCGAGTTCCTGGATCGGCTGGCGGAATTCGGCGTCAACGCCTTCCAGGAAAGCCCGGAAGAGTTGGCGCGCGAACTGGCGACTTTGCGATCCACCCGTGCTTGAACTCGTATCGAACACGTCGCCGTTGATCTACTTGCACCGGCTGCGCCGTCTTGAGCTGCTGCCGCTCTTGTTTCGCAAGCTCATCGTTCCTTTCCAGGTGGAGCAGGAGGTTGAGCGGGGCAGGGCGCTCGGGCGTGACGTCCCGGATATACGCCAGCCGTGGATCGAAATCCGAAGGGCTGCCGCGGAGCACGAATACGCCGAGCTTGGCCCCGGGGAAAGCGGCGCGCTTGACCTGGCCCGCGGCCTGCCAGATGCGCTCGTGATTCTTGACGACGGTGCGGCTCGCGTTTGGGCCGCTCGCCTTGGCCTGCGATGCGTGGGCACGGTCGGGATTCTCATCGAAGCGAAGCGCCGCGAGCATCTTCACCGTGTGAGACCCGAGCTGGATCGCCTTGCCCAACTCGGGTTTCGGATGACGCCGTCCCTTCGACAACGCGCGCTTGCGGAAAGCGGGGAGGAGTGACCCGGTCTGGGTGGCCACGGTCGACACGTTGGGGTACGGCTGGGGGTACACGACCTTTCCGCAAGCCATGCCCCGACGGAAAGCTTTTGCCGTTCGCCCACTTCCCCGCCGACTTCCGCTTCAACGTGTAAACCGCAAGTCGGGGACGTGGCGAGGCTCTCGGGGAGCGTGCCCCGGGGCATGGCGCTGGAGAGGATCACGCCTCGGTATGGAGTCGCCCTGAGTTTGCAGCCCGAACCGGACCTCGGTAAACTCCAATCGCAAGTCGAAAGGGCATCTGGAAATGCCGAAGCGGTTGCCGAAAGCAGTGTCGAGTCGATGGGACGACATTGCGAGGGAACCATGATGCGCAGACTCGCGAAATTCTTGTTAGGTGTGCTGGCCGCCGGCGGGTGCACGACGACCACGACGGCTCGCCTGCACCTGGCCACGCTGCAGACCGTGCCATACGTGGATCTCAAGCGCTACCTGGGCACTTGGTACGAGATCGCCTCCTTCCCGCAGAGCTTTCAGAAGGGATGCACGGGAACGACGGCCACGTATTCCCTGCGCCAGGATGGCGACATCGACGTCGTCAATCGTTGCCGCAAGGAGCGCCTTGACGGGGAAGAAAGGTCGGCCAAGGGCCGCGCGCGCGTCGTCGATCGGGCGACGAACGCGAAGCTTAAGGTCAGTTTCTTTCGTCCGTTCTGGGGCGACTACTGGATCGTGGACCTTGCCGCCGACTACCAGTACGCCGTGGTCGGTCACCCGAGCCGCGACTACCTCTGGATCCTCAGCCGAACGCCGACAATGGACGGCGCCGTCTACGACGCGATCGTCGGCCGCATGCGGGCGCAAGGCTACGAGGTCGAGCGACTGCAGCGCACGTTGCAGCCAAGCGGGGGTTGATAGCGACGGCTACGGAAACTGTCCGGCGCCGGCTAGCAGATCGAGCCGCGCCTGACGGACGTTGTCCTCGGACACCACCTGGGTGGTGTCGGCGTCGCGCGCCCGGCGCTCGGCATCGATCACCTCGATGTTGGTGGTGGCGCCGGCCTGGTAGGAGAGCGTGGCCAGCGACAGCGCCTCGCGCGCCAATTCCGCGGCGCGGGTCGCGGACTTGAAGGCTTGGTCGGCGCGCCGGATCTCCTCGACCGCCACCCGAATATCAGAGCGCGTCTGGCGCAAGAGGGCCTCGTACTGACTGCGCGCCTCGGAGACCAGTGCCGCGCGCTCGTGGGCTTGTCCGCGACGAAGGCCGCCCTCCACCAGCGGGAAGCTCAACACGAGCAGGGCTTGCCATCCGGTTTCCGGCGTGGTGAGCGACGACGGGTTTTGGAAAAAGGGGATGAACTGGCCGTTCAGAGACGGGGTGTAGTCGGCCCAACTCTCGCGCTTGACCTTTTCCGCCAGTTTCATGCGCGCCTTGGCCGCGGCCACGTCTTTTCGCTGGGCGATGGCGGCTTCGGGATCGCTGCTGGCGCCGGGCAGAACGATGTCGTCGGTGGTATCCACGGGCTGCTCACCGCCGATCAGAATGCTCAGTGCCTCGCGCGCGCGGGCCAGCGCGGAATAGCTAGCTTCCAATTGCGCCTCGTCCGCGGACACTTGTTGCGAGGCTCGGACGTCGTCCACGCGGTTGCCCACGCCCCCGAGCAAGCGGGTGTGCGTGTAGTCGAAGTGTGCCCGATCGGTGGCCAGGGCGCGCAGATTGGTATCGACCACGCGCTTCTGGGAGATCACGGCAAGATACGCTCGCGCGGTGGAAAGCGCCACGCTCCGGATCACGTCCATTTGGCCGACTTCGGTAACCTGCATGTTGCCGTTGGCCTGGGACCACTGCACCCAGCGTTGCGGAACCAGCAAGGGAACCGTCAGGGTCAGATTGGCCGAAATCTGGCTCTTGGCCGCGAGCGTCTTGCTTACCCCACCAGACGTCAGTGTTCGATCATGGTCCAACCGAGTATAGGTGCCGTTACCCACAAGGCTGGGCAAGGAGTTGGAACGCGCTTGCTCGACCAGGGCACGGGCACGATCGATCTCGGAAGCCGCCACTTGCGCGCTCGGATTGCGCAAGAGGGCCCGGTGCACCGCTTCGGTCAGGGTGATCTTCTCATACCCGCCGACATCGGGCGTGCCTTCCTCCAGCTTGGGCACGGGCGGTGGCTCGCCGGCATCCTGAGCGCGCGCCGGTCCTGACACGAGCAAAAGCACGGCGCCCGTGAGTTTTCCCAATCGTTGCATACGCATGTCAATCCTCCGCCGGCTTGCCCGCGTCGCCAAAGTCCTGGTCGTGGGGCGAGACCCGTTTGGCGAAGCGGTCGAAGACGGTGTACAGCGAAGGCACCAGGAAAAGCGTGAAGAAGGTGGACACCGTGAGACCACCGATCACGGCGCGGGCCAGGGGCAGGTTGGTCTCGCTGCCCTCGCCAATTCCCAGCGCCATGGGAATGAGGGCGGTGATGGTCGCCACGGTGGTCATCATGATGGGTCGCAAGCGCGTGCGCCCCGCCAGCACTGTGGCCTCGAGCAGGGGTTTGCCCCGGCGGCGCAAGACGTTGGCGAAGTCGACCAGCAGAACCCCGTTCGACACCACGATGCCCACCATCATGATGATGCCCATGAAGCTGTTCACGCTCAGCTTGGTGCCGGTCAGATACAGCATGATGAACACGCCCGACACGCCGAGCGGCACGCTGAACATGATGACCAAAGGATCGATGAGCGACTTGAACTGGCTGGCCAACACCATATACACGAGAGCGAGGGCCATGACGGCGGCGAAGATGAGCCCCTGGAAGGCCTTGCGCTGCTCCAGGGTCTGACCGCTCAACGTGGCGGTGAAGTTCTCGGGCGGTGGGTTCTCGTCAACCACGCGCTGGACCGCTGTGCTGGCCGTTCCCAGGTCCGAGTCGGGCGCGATGTTGGCGGTCAGGTGCACGATCCGCTGCAGGTACTTCCGGTCGATCATGACCGGGCCGCTGCGTCGTTCGACCTTCGCCAAGGTATCGACCGTGACGATCCCATTGTTGGGCGTGCGCACGAACAGGTCACCCAGGTCGGAGACATGACTCCGATTGGCGTCGCCCATGCGCACATTAACGTAGTACTCATTGCCGGTCTCGGGATCGGTGAATGGAATCGGCGTGATCTGCGTGTTGCCCAGCAGGCTGATCAGAATGGTCTGGGCCACATCTTGCTCGGTGACCCCCAGCACGCCGGCTTTCTGCCGATCGACATCCACGTCCAACTCCGGGCTGTTCTCCTCGCGCGACGACTGAACATCGGTCAGCAGGGGCCGGCCCTGGGCGTCGCTCAGGCCGCGCAGCTTGGGGATGAGGCTGGTTGCATACTGTGAGCCGACGTCGAGGTCGTAGCCCAGAATCTCGACATCGATGGGCGCTGCCGCTCCCATGTTCTGGATGCGCTTGACGATGCCGCCGATGAAGAAGAAGGACTGCGTGCCGGGAATGGCGTCGCGGAGAGCGGCGCGCACCTTCTCGGCTGCCCACACGTCAGAGACCGGGCGGTCGACTCGGGGCACCAGGTTGACCTGCAGGCTGGCCGAGTGGGTACCAGTGTTCGCGCTGAAGATGGCCGTACGGCCGACGGGCAACCCGGTATCAGACAAGACGGTGGTGAAGATCGGCGCGGCTTTGCCGTCCTTGACCAGAGGCGCCAGTTCCTTCTGTACGATCTTCTCCAATCTGTCCGTGATTTGTTCGGTACGCTCCACCCGGGTGCCGATGGGTGTCTTGTAGCTGATGTTGAATTGTGACTCATCGCTGTCCGGGAAGAACTCGCTGCCGATGCCCCGCTTGACAAACAAACTGCCGACGAAGAACAGCGCGATCCCAATCACGACCTGCAAACGATGCGAAAGCACCCACTGGAGTGCGCGGCCATAGGCAGCATCAACCCGATCAAACCACCCGGTGATTCGAACGGCAATCCCCTCGGGTCGGTGACCGCCCTCTTTGAGCCAATAGAAGCACAGGAGCGGGGTGACCGTCCGCGAGACCCAGAAGCTCATGAGCAGCGCGAAGGCGATGGTCAGAGCCAACGGCAGGAACAGGTAACGGCCGATCCCGACCATGAACAGCACCGGGAAGAAAACCACGATGGTGGTGATGGTCGACACCAGGATGGGCATGGCCACTTCCTGAGCCGCCAGGAGCACGGCGTTGCGTCGGTTTTGGCCCAGGGCCAGGTGGCGATGGATGTTCTCCAATTCCACGATGGAATCGTCCACCAATCGCCCGACGCCCAAGGCCAATCCGCCCAGGGTGAAGACGTTGAGCGTCTGGTTGGTGAAATACAGCAACACGAAGGTTGAAACAATGGAGAGCGGAATGGCCACGCCAATGATCCCAGTGGCGCGTACATTCATAAGAAAGAACAGGATGACCAAGATGGCCAGCAAGCCGCCCTGCGCGGCCTCGTGTTGCAAGGCCGCGACGGCCGAACGGATGTAGAGCGACTGGTCGAACCCGATGTCGACCCGCACATTGGCGGGCACGCCACGCAAATTGGCGATGGCGCCGCGTACGGCGTCGACCACGGCGATGGTGTTGGCCCCTGGCTGCTTGAGCACGCGCAAGTAGACGCCGCGCTTGCCGTTCACGCGAACGATCTCGGTCTGGTCAGCGGCCAGATCCTCCACCTGGGCCACGTCCGATACCCTGACCACACCGGGCCCTTGTCCGGCCTGCGAAGGGGTGACGCGCACCACTACGTCGCGCAGGGGACGCACGTTGGGAACCTGGGTGTTGGTGAAGACGTTGTAGTCGCGATCGCCCGTGCGCAGGCTGCCGCTGGGCAGAAGGAAGTTCGAACCACGCACGGCATTGGTCAGGTCGAGGATGCCCAACCCGCGCGCGCGCAGGGCATCGCGATTGGCCATGACCTCGATCTCGCGGATTTTGCCCCCACCCACCGTCGCGCTGGCCACGCCGGGAATCCGTTCCAACTGCGGCTCGATGATGTTGTAGGCCAGGTCATAGAGCTGCTTTTCGTCGAGCGAGTCGCTGGCGACCAGAGCCGAAACCACCGGGATGTTGGTGATGTCGAACTTGATGACGAAGGGCTGCTGGATGCCAGGGGGCAGCGTGTTCAGGATCTGGGCGATGCGCTGGGAGACCTCGAACTGGGCGTTGTCCAGGTTGGTCCCGTAGTTGAACCAGACGCTGATCAACGACACGCCCTGTTTGGACGAGCTTTCCACCTTGTCCACCCCGGGCGAGGCGCTCACCGCGCGTTCGATGGGCTGGGTGATGGACTTCTCGATGTCTTGCGGACCCGCGCCGGTATAAAAGGTCGCGATGCGGATGACCGGGATGGTGATGTCAGGGAACAGATCGACCGACAGCCGGTTCAGCGACACCACGCCCAGCACGATGAGCATGAGCGAGAGCATCAGGATGAGAACCGGGTTGCGACGAGCGAGACGAGTGAGCCACATGGTGTTGCCGGAGGGTTAAACCCCGAGACGAAAGCGCCCGCTAGTCGGGCTTACGCGACCGGCCCTGGTCGGCTGTTGCAGGTTGGGCCGAAGCCGCCATGGGCTTCTTCTCGCCCGTGTAGGGGTTGGTATCGCGTGCCACGCGCACCTTGGCGCCGTTTGACAGGCCGTCCGCTCCTGCAATCACGACCTCTTCGCCTCCCTGAAGCCCCGAACGGACTTCCAACATGTCGCCGCCCTCGACCTCGGTGCCGGTCTCGATCAGCCGTCGTTCGACCTTGGCCTCGTGCAGGACGAAGACGTACTTCTTGCCCGACGAGATCTGAATCGCGTTGACCGACACCACGGGCGTGTTGGGGTGGGTTTCCAGCAAGATCGATCCGACGCCATACATGCCTGGCCGCAGCTCGCCGGAAGGATTGGGCAGTTGCACCTCCGCCTCCAGGGTACGCGTCAGAGGGTCGAAAGAGGGAGCCAAGCGCACGACCTTGCCCAGGAAGGGCTTGTGATTGGGCAGCGCATCCAATTCCACATGGGCTTCTTTGCCGATGGTCACGCCCGCCGCGTCGTGCTCGTTGAGCGTGATGAAGACCCGCAGGCGATCGGTGCGCACAACGGTGACGATGGCCCCGCCGCCGGGCGGGCCAACCAAGGCACCCGGATCGAGCCGGCGCACGGCGACCGTCCCTTCGATGGGCGAGGTGATGCGGGTCTCGCCCAAGCGGATCGCCAGGGCGGAAATCTGCGACTGAGCCCCGGCCTCCGCGTGCTCCGCCGAGGCGAGGGCCGCGCTGGCCGATTGCAGCTCTTGCTGGCTGACCACGCCGGTGGGCGCCAGTTTTTGCGCCCGCTCGAAGTTGGTGCGCGCCAGGACGGCGGAAGCCTTGATCTGGCCAAAGGCGCTGCGAGCCGTGGCCAACTGGTCAGGCAGATCGCTGGGCCGAACCAGAGCGATGAGCTGACCGCGCCGCACGTGATCGCCGCGATCCACCAAAACGGCGTCCACGTAGCCAAGCACTTTGGAGCCCACGTCGACCTGTTCCAAAGCGCGCAGATCGACCGGGGCATGTACCTCGACGGGAACGTCGCGCGGCACCACCCTGGCCACCACGACCTGCGGGGCCAAGCGAGCGTGCGCGCCAGCGCCGGCTGGGTCGCGGGAGCAACCCGCCAGGCAAGTGGCCAGGACAAGTGACGAGGCGGAGGCGAGCCAGCCGAGGGGGCGACCGAACTGCATGGACCGCTACCTCTAGCGCCCAAAACTTGCCTATGCAAGCATCCCGCATCGCCCCAAAAACTTGCATATGCAACGATTCCTTCGCGACGCGCGACGCTAGGGAAAGCCGAGATGGACCCGTCGCGTGCGCATGATGAAATCTATGTGCGCCTGTTCCGTCTTGTAGTCCAGGCAGAGAGCGTACATCACGACGTTCACCGCGAAACGGAAGGACTGTTCGCGCTGCTCTTCCCCGCCGGGTACCACGTCGTGCTCCCAGCGGCCGTACCCGTCGCGCGCCAGAGCCCCGCACAGATCGTTTTGCGAATAGATGACCGCCAGGCGGCGGTCGCGCTCGACCGCCTCGAGATAGGGCGCGGCCAGCAAGCGACCAGCCATACCGTGCAGAATGTAGAACGACTTCCACAGCACGTGGTCGTCAGCCACTCGGGCTGGCACGTCACCGGGCAAGACGTGTGCCAGTAGTTTGCGTACCGACGCATCAAAGGCCCCGCCGGCACGACCCTCGGCCGAATCAATCAGCAGGCAACCGCCCAAGGTCAAGAAGCGACGCAGGCGCATGGTCTCAGCCTCGGAGGGCAGGGGAAATGCTCGATCGCCCGAAAGCAAGACCAGGGGGTAGCGGAACAGCTCCGAGCTGGCAGGCGCGACCGCGACGGGGTCGGGTACCGTAATCAGGCTTGTGCGGCGTTCCAATTCCCAAGCCAAGCGCCGCAGGGCCGTGGGGCGTGGATCAGGAAGCTCAGGCAGGGAGAGCCGAGCCAGACGGACGCGAGACAGGTCGCCTATGGCGCGGGCCACACCCGAGCGGAGCCAAAACCCGGCGCCCAGAAGGGCGCCCAGAAATGGACGCCGGCCGATTTGACTCGCCTCTAGCCAACGGCTCGCGCTCATCCGATACTCTGCCCTGCTATGCAAAATCCAGGTCGCGTCTTCATTTTGCTAAGTATGATCATCGGGGCGGGATCTGCCGCCAAAAACGTCTGGGCCGGTGAACCAATGCCGGCGCAAACGGCCTCCGAAGCAGAAAGTGAAACCGGTGCGCCTGAGGGTGCTGACTCGAAGGCCGGCGCGCAGGCTGCGAGGCAGAAGCCAGCGGCCGCCGCGCAGCAGGTTTCGGACGACCAGCCTTCGTTCTGGGGACGGCCGGCCGAGATCAATCACGCCCGGCAATTCGGGCTGTCGCTCATGCCTGGCAGTGGCTACCGCGTGGTGATCCCCTACCAGGACAACACGTTCTGCGGTGACTCCTCCGGCAACCAAGGCAACCGGCGGGTGTGCACTCACGCTTTGCCGTTCTTTCTCGACCTGCAGCTCTCCTTTGGCATCTACGCGCGCCTGGATTTCATCGTCGACCTGCGCTTCGCCCTGCAAAAGGATCCGGTCACGCGCGACAGTCATGAATTCGCGCTGGCCCCCGGTTTCCGTTATTGGCTGGACCAGGGCGTGGCCTTGAAATTCTATGCCACGGGCCAGGCGGTCTATGACTACGTTGACTACATCGGGGTAAAGAAGGGCGACTTCGCGCTTCGCAACGCCGACGGCCTGATGTACGACCCCATCAAGAACGTGGGCTTCTTCTTCCAGATCGGATGGACCATGGGCCTTATCCGCTGGTTCCGCATGGAGCTCGATGCCGGGCTGGGCGTCCAGGTCCGGTTCCCGTAGACTCACACAACTGCTCACGCGGGTTCGTGGCGGCGTTTGCGGAGCATCTTGGCGGCGAACCAGATGGCCACCAGTGCGACGAGAAGCAGGATGCCGTACTCGGATCGGCGCGCCCAGCTCACCACGTGGTCGATATGGGCGCCAAAAGCCCAGGCCAGGTAGACCAGCATGGGCACGGAAACCAGAGCCGCCAGGGCATCATAAATCAGGAATACCGACGGCCGCAGGCGCAAGGTCCCAGCCGACAGGAATATCGAGAAGCGCAGTCCGGGCAGGAAGCGGGCGGCGAAGATCACCTTGCTACCGAACTTCCGGAAGTAGGCGCGCACACGGATCTGCTTGCGCGGCCGGAAAAACCGACGGGCCGGGCGGCTGCTGAGCAAGCGCGTGCCAAACAGGCGGCCCAGGGTGAAGGCGATGCAATCCCCGCCCAGAACAGCGGCGAAGCACACCACGAAGACTGTGTGCACATTCACGATGCGCAGATGCGCCAGGTAGCCGGCCGAGATGAGCGAGACGTCTTCCGGGATGGGCAGCCCAAGGCCGCATAGCAGCAAGATGCCTGCCAGGGTGTCGTATACTGCGGATGGCGCGAGCGAAGTCAGGTGGAAGTGGGCGAGCAGCCAGTCCATGCGATGGGGGCTTTCGGCTCATCCCATAGCACGATTTCGCGCCCACGGCTGTTCCCTCCGCCCGAGCGCAGCGGCGGACACGTGCGGAATGCGCATTGCGATCGGCGTTGACAGAGAGGGCAAGCGGTTCTAGAAACGCCCGAGAAAGGCTATGCAACCTATGAAGAACACTCTGCTTGGATGTTTTGGGGCTCTCATTTTCGTGGCGATGGCTGGATGTAAGCCTGAATACCCGGCCTGCGACACCGACAAGGATTGCAAGGACAAGGAAGTCTGCGTAGCGCGCAAGTGTCAGCAGTGCAGCGACACCCATGCCTGCGCCGAGGGTCAGCAGTGTGTGAACGGCCGTTGCAACGCCATTCCTGGCTACTGCAAAGATGTCTCGCAATGCTCGGAAGGGGAGATCTGCAAGGGCAACCGTTGCCAAGCTTGCACCCTCGACAGCCAGTGCCCGTCGGGCAAGCTGTGCATGACCGGGCGTTGCGCCGTTCCCCAGTGCACCAAGGACGAGAATTGCGCCCAGGACCAGGAGTGCGTGCACGGCCTGTGCGTGGGCGCGCAGAAGGGGCCGGCCAAGCCGCCCTGCAATCTGGAGTCGGTCTATTTCGATTTTGACAAGTCGAACCTGACTTCGTCGGCAACCAGCATTCTGGCCCAGAACGCGACATGCTTGAAGAAGACGGAGATGAGTGTCAGCCTAGTTGGCCGTGCCGATCCCCGTGGTACCACCGAATACAACATGGCCCTTTCTGACCGGCGTGCCCAGTCCGTCAAGGACTACCTCACGCGCACCGGCATTGCTGGCAACCGATTGTCCGTGGTCCCGCGTGGCGCTCTCGACGCCACCGGCACGAGCGAAAGCGGTTGGGCCAAAGATCGTCGCGTCGATTCCGAATGGCGTTAGCATCTAGAGCCCATCTGCCAAATTGCTCCGCCTGGCCTGGCCGGCAGCGGACCCCGTCCACTTCGTTGTTCGTCGGCGCAATACGTCGAGCATTGGTTTTCCTTGCGCCTCGTCGGGGTTCGTTGTTCGGCCATGGCTCGCTCCGGAGCAGTCGGTGGCGCATGCCCTCGACCGTCGGCATGCTGGCGGTCGCGTTATCGTCCGGCTGTCTGATGACCACCAGTGACGGCGACAAGATGCGCGCCGACATCTCACAGCTTTCCAAGCGCGTCGAGGCGCTCGAGCTGCGGACCAATGAGCAGGTCACCCGGCTGAAGAAGATACTGGACGAAGCCACCACTCTCCTCGAGCGCAACTCGGCCGATCTCGGCACCAAGCTGGCACGCAATGAAAGCGATATTGCGGCCATTACGGGCAGGATTGAGGAAGCGAAATACGTGCTCGACGAGCTGCAAAAACGGCTGGCCGGGATGGAGCAGCTCCAGCAGAAGACGTCGCAGGAACAGCAGAAGCTCATCGACCGCGTGGCCCCGTCCATGCCCGAGGACAAGGAAGCGCTTTGGAAGGAAGCGCAGACCCGGCTGGCGGGCGGCATGCGCGAGGATGCCCGTCGTTTCTTTCGCGGCTTCATCCAGCGCTTCCCCAACGACCCACGCGCGTCTCAGGCACAGCTACAGGTCGGGCAGTCCTTCGCCCAGGAGCTGAAGTATGGCCTCGCGGTGGCGGAGTACTTGGCGGTCCTGTCACGCTTCTCGCGTTCACCCGAGGTGCCCGAAGCCATGTGGCAACTGGGCACCGCTTACGTGTCTATGAAGTACTGCACCGACGCCAAGGCCATCTACCTGGACTTGGCGAAACGCTATCCAAGCTCCCCGCGGGCCGCCCAGGTGAAGGAGCGCCTGCGCGAAATCCAGAGGATATCGAAGAACAAAGATCTCTGTACCAGCTAGCCAGCGAAGGCGTTGCCTCAAACCTTCGAGGGGACGACGGCCGATGATCGACTGCGGAACCCTGGGAGGGTTCCGCGCCTCCCACGATGGGCATCGGCGGGCAAAGCCCGCCGATGCCCACGCGATCCGGGCCGCGTGAGCGTGGGGGTGAGCGGGAGCGTGTGGGGTACGCATCTCGCTGGATGCGGGCCGCTCTCTACGGAGCGCCTTGCAGGCTCTGTACCTTGCGTCGCGCGGCCGCGGCGTCGCTGCCGTTGGGCGAGGCCTTTAGGTAGTGCTGGTAGTTTTGCAGCGCGAGAGCCTTTTCGCCGCGGGCACGATGGACTTCCGCCATCCCGAAGAAAGCCGGAGGAAACGAACCCTTCGCTGCCAGCGCGCGCTTGAAGTATTGGTACGCGGGCGCGAGCTGGCCGCGGTCAAGGGCGACGAAGCCAAGGCCGGTGAGGGCCTTGGCCCCACCCGGCCGCAATCCCAACGCCTTTTGGTACAGATCCTTGGCCTTGCCGTTTAGGCCGTTCTCGAGCGAGCGATCGCCCTCGGCGACCAGCTTTTCGTAAGAGTCGGCAGGGGCGGGTCCCGGAGCTGGCCGAGCCCGCTTGTCCGGTTCGCTTGCCGCCTTCGCAGGCTCCGGCGAGGGCAAGGCTTCTACGACCGGCCCCCTGGTCGACGGGGCCGACGGCGCGGCTGCCAGGGCAGGTGCGGCTTCGCTCGCGGGGCTCGGCTGTCGCTCGACCGGGTTGACCGCGGGCTGGCGGGCGGCGCCCGAGGACGCAAGAGCACCGGCAAGCTTGGGCACGAGCGTCGCAATCGCGACCGAGCGATTCTGGGTTCGGCTTTCCTGCCAGCGGATGCCGGAGAATGCGACTCCGGCCGCCACGGTCAGGCCGATGAAGATCTTGAGTGCGCCATGAGAGCTTTGCTGCGCGGGGAACCTGCCCGTCGGGACGCTGGCCGCCGGAACGAAAGGCTCGTTGCCACGAGCGTCGTGGGAGGCCGACCTGGCGCCTGCCGAAGGCGAGCGGGAGCGGGTGGGCGTGCGCCGACCGGACCCGGATGCGACCCGAGCTGGTGGAGTCCTGGGGACACGCTCGCCCTGCTCAGCGGCGTCCAAGTACGGTGCCAACTCGGCGATTTCGCCGACTGTCTGCCAAGTATGGCCATCGCGAGACACCCTGTCCCGGCGGGTGACTCTTCGTTCGATGATCCATTTGTGCAGGGACATCAGCCCGCGGAAACGACGTACCTGGCGGTCCGCCGTCTGCAGGAACCAGCCGGCATCCTCCGGGCTTCCGCCTGGCGCGGCATGCGAGGCTTCAGCCGGGGGCGCCACGGTGAAGACGTTTCCACAGACACTGCACTGTACATCGGTGCGACCGCCATGCAGCTGGCTGTCGTCTAGTGGGTACTCGGCTTGGCAGCGTTCACACCGGATGCGCATGGTCGCCAACGTCTACCGCTCTACTACCATAGCAGAACCTGGAGCGTTATGCTCGTATTCTCCCTTACAGACGAAACCGCGGGCCGCGCTAGGCCAAACGCAGGCCCACCAAGAACAGGCCCAGGCCCGCGGCGAATGTCACGCCAGCGACGAGGGCAGGGCGGTGGCGCAAGCGCAGATTTGCGTCCAGGCCTTTACGCACGAAGCCGACCGCGCCTCCGATCCACAGCACAAGGCCGGCGAGCGCCAGCAGCACATACGGCAGGGCGGGTCCAGGCCGGCGCGCCAAACGTTCCAGGTGCCATGCGGCCCTGCCTTCGAAGCTGACCCCGGGCGCAACCGAGCGGTCCTCGGTGGCCGCCAGCACTTGGGCCAGCCGGCGTTCGACATGGGGCAGTCTGGATGCGTTCGGAATGACCAGCCAACGCGTGGCCAGAATGGCAGCCCGCTCGGCCTCCAGCGCAGCGCGCACGCCAGGCCCATCGCCGGATTGGCTTGCCGCTACCGCCAGCGCCTCCAGACGATCCAGCGCGCTGCGCACGTACGGACTGCCGGGCAGATACAGGCGGGCCGCGTCCTGATAGTGCCGGATGGCCTCCAGGCGGTCGCCGTGGGTTTCGGCCAGCTCCCCGGCCAGCAGGGCCCCACGCGCGTCGAGCAGCAGTCGGATGCACACGACGAGGAGAGCCAGCATCACCCCCACCGCGACGAGCACCGAGCGGGAGTAGAGTCGCCCGCCCATCAGACGAAGTCCCTCTTTCTGAAAATCAGCATGGCGAGAATGAGAATGATGAGCGAGTAGGCCACGCCGTACGCGCTCGTGTTGAGCAGGTAGGACGCTCCGACGAATTCGCGATGGATGGAAACCTCGTCGGCGCCCACAATCGCCCCCGACGGGTAGAAGAGGTGCAGGTTGGGCACGAGGGTGCAGCCGGTCTCGAGCATGGTCCGCGCCGAGGGGCCCAGCCGGGCGGCCAGGGCGCGGATGTCGGGCACCGAGCGGCCCACGATGAAGCAGCCGAAGGCGAAGAAGCCGGAGAGAAATGGGCTGGAGAAGGCCGAGAAGAACACGGCGATTGAGGTGACCAGCATGACGTTGATGAAGAGCAACCACACCGCCTTGACCGTGGGCGTATCGAAATGCGCCCCTTG
>Ga0335069_10002449_pt1 | contig 28579 bp, 25 predicted proteins | sample Lox_Sample_11_FD_206714 | JGI IMG/M metagenome (GOLD analysis project Ga0335069, IMG submission 206714) | Soil microbial communities from Loxahatchee National Wildlife Refuge, Florida, United States - Lox_Sample_1.1 | ecosystem: Environmental > Terrestrial > Soil > Wetlands | place: USA...
TGGCGGCCAGGCCAACGTGCCCGGCGCGGCCGGGACGTGGAAGGACCTGACCGGCAACGTGAACCTGCTGGCGGCGAACCTGACCACCCAGGTGCGCGCGATCGCCGAGGTGGCGACCGCCGTGACCAAGGGCGACCTCACCCGGTCGATTCAGGTCGACGCGCGCGGCGAAGTGGCGCAGCTCAAAGACAACATCAACACGATGATCGACAATCTGCGCCTCACCACCGACCGCAACACCGAGCAGGACTGGCTGAAGACGAACCTGGCGCGGTTCACCAACATGCTCCAGGGCAAGCGCGACCTGGGTGCCGTGGGCCGCATGCTGCTCTCCGAGCTGGCGCCGCTGGTCAGCGCCCAGAACGGCATCATCTACCTCGTCGAGACCGACAAGACGCCCAGCCTGTCGCTGCTGTCGTCGTATTCGGATTCCGGCATCAGCGGCCATCCGGAACGGCTCAACCTCGGCGAAGGCCTGGTCGGCCAGTGCGCGGCCGACGCGCGCCGAATCCTGGTCTCGGATCTGCCGCCGGAGACGGCACCGATCAATTCCGGTCTGTTCAAGGTCATCCCTAAGAACGTGATCGTGCTGCCGGTCATGTTCGAAGGGCAGGTGAAAGCCGTCATCGAGCTGGCATCCGTCGGCGCCTTCACCGACCTGCAGGTGTCGTTCCTCGAGCAGCTCACCTCGAACATCGGTATCGTGCTCAACTCGATCGAGGCCACGATGCAGACCGAAGGCCTCCTCAAGCAGTCGCAGCAGCTCGCCGCCGAGTTGCAGTCGCAGCAGCGCGAGCTGCAGCAGACGAACGAGCAGCTCGAACAGAAGGCGCAGCAGCTTGCCGAACGTAACGTCGAAGTCGAACGCAAGAACCAGGAAATCGAGCAGGCCCGCCGCGCCGTCGAAGAGAAGGCGACCGAGCTGGCGCTGACCTCGAAGTACAAGTCCGAGTTCCTGGCCAACATGTCGCACGAGCTGCGCACGCCCCTGAACTCGATCCTGATCCTGGGACAGCAGCTGGCCGACAACCCCGATGCCAACCTCACGCCGAAGCAGGTGGAGTTCGCGCGCACCATTCACGGCGCGGGCACCGACCTGCTGAACCTCATCAGCGACATCCTGGACCTGTCCAAGATCGAGTCCGGTACCGTCTCGGTCGAGGCGGAAGAGGTGTTCTTCACCAATCTGCACGACACGGTGGTCCGGCCGTTCCGGCACGAGGCGGAGACCAAGAACCTGTCGTTCGAGGTCCAGATCGATCCGAAACTCGACCGCAGCATGGTCACGGATTCGAAGCGCCTGCGACAGATCCTGAAGAACCTGCTGTCGAACGCCTTCAAGTTCACCGAGCATGGCGGCGTTCGCATGAACATCACCGCCGCGGCGACCGGATGGGCGAGCGAGCATCCCATCCTGCGGCATGCGCCCTCGGTGGTGGCGTTTGAAGTGTCGGACACCGGTGTCGGCATCCCGGCGGAGAAGCAGAAGATCATCTTCGAGGCGTTCCAGCAGGCCGACGCCAGCACCAGCCGCAAATACGGCGGCACCGGCCTCGGCCTCGCGATCAGCCGCGAGCTGGCCAGCCTGCTCGGCGGCGAAATCCAGCTGCGCAGCACGCCGGGCGTCGGCAGCACGTTCACCCTCTACCTGCCCCTGAAATACGCCGGCACGGCCGGGGCGCAGGCGGTCAAGGCGTCGGCGACCCCGGCCGGCACGCTGCCGCCGGCGCTGGCTGCGGCCACCGCACCCGTGTCGCTCGCTGAGCTGCCGGAGCCGATCGCGGACGACCGCGGCTCGATCCAGCCGGGAGACGCGGTGCTGCTGATCGTCGAGGACGATCAACACTACGCGCGGATCATGGTCGACCTCGCGCACGACCAGGGCTTCAAGGTTCTGGTGGCCACGCGCGGTGCGGACGCGCTGACGCTCGCGCGCGAGTATCAGCCGACGGCCGTGTCGCTCGACGTGTTCCTGCCCGACATGCTGGGCTGGACCGTGCTCAGCCAGCTCAAGCAGAGTCCGGCAACGCGCCACATCCCGGTCCAGATCGTGACCCTGGACGAGGACCGGCAGCATGGGCTGGCCCGTGGCGCCTTCTCGTTCGTCACCAAGCCGTCGACGACCGAGGGGCTACAGTCGGCCTTGTCGCGGATCAAGGAGTTCAGCCAGCCGCGGCGCAAGCGGCTCCTCGTCATCGAGGACAATGCCGCCGAGCGGATGGGCATCACCGAACTGCTGGGTCACGACGACATCGACATCGTCCCGGTCGACACGGGCGGGGCGGCGCTCGACGTGCTGCGCGAGCAGCCCATCGACTGCATCGTGCTCGACCTGCGGCTGCCCGACATGTCGGGCTTCCAGTTCCTGGAGAAGATCCGCGACGACGAGGATCTGTCCAACCTGCCGGTGGTCGTCTTTACGGGGAGAGAACTCTCGCCCGAGGAGGACGCGCAGCTCCACACCATGGCCCGCAGCGTTGTGGTCAAGGGGGTCGAATCGCCTGAGCGCCTGCTCGACGAGACGGCCCTCTTCCTGCACCGCGTCGTGGCCGAGCTGCCCAAGGACAAGCAGGGCATGCTCGAGCGGCTGCACAGCTCGGACGAGGATCTCGTCGGCAAGCGCGTGCTGCTGGTTGACGACGACACCCGCAACATCTTCGCGCTGTCGAGCGTGCTCGAGCGGCGCGGGATGCACGTGGTCACGGCCAAGACCGGCCGCGAGGCGATCGAGCTGATCGAGACGACGCCCGATATCAAGATCGTGCTGATGGACATCATGATGCCCGAGATGGACGGGTATCAGACGATGCAGGTGATCCGTGCCAACCCCGCCTTCCGGCGGCTGCCGATCGTGGCCCTCACGGCGAAGGCCATGAAGGGCGATCGCGAGAAGTGCCTGGAAGCGGGTGCGTCGGACTACCTGGCGAAGCCGGTGAACACGGAGCAGCTCCTGTCGGCGCTGCGCATGTGGCTGCACCGCTGATCCTGGACCGCGCATGATCGCCCACGATCCCGTCAACATCCTTCTCGTCGACGACCAGCCGGCGAAGCTCCTCAGCTATGAGGCGATCCTCGGCGAACTCGGCGAGAACCTGATCAAGGTGGGATCGGGGCGGGAGGCGCTCGATCAGCTTCTGAAGAAGGACATCGCGGTCATCCTGATCGACGTCGTCATGCCGGACCTGGACGGGTTCGAGCTGGCGACGATGATCCGCGATCATCCGCGCTTCCAGAAGACCTCGATGATCTTCGTGTCCGCGATCGCCATGACCGACCTGGACCGCCTGCGCGGCTATGAATCGGGGGGTGTCGACTACGTCCCGGTCCCGGTGGTTCCCGACGTGCTGCGGGCGAAGGTGCGCGTGTTTGCTGAGCTTTACCGCAAGACCCGTCAGCTCGAGCGGCTCAATGTCGAGCTCGAGCACCGGGTCGAAGAACGGACGGCGCAGCTTGCCGAAGCCAACGCCGAGCTCGAGCGCCGGGTCGAGGAGCGGACGCGCGAGCTCGACGCCGCCAACCAGCGCCTGCACCAGTCGCAGAAGCTGGAAGCGGTCGGCCAGCTCACCGGCGGCGTGGCGCACGACTTCAACAACCTGTTGATGGCCATCGCCGGCAACCTCGACCTCCTGCAGCGACACGTGGCCTCCGAGGCCGGACGGCGGCTCATCGAAGCCGGGCACCGCGCGGTGCGGCGCGGCGCGCAGCTGACGCAGTCGCTGCTCGCCTTTGCCAGGCGGCAGATCCTGCGCCCGGAGCGGGTGGATGTGAACCATTCGATCGAGGAGTTCACGGAGCTGCTCCGGCGCGCGGCCGGCGACACGGTGGAGGTACAGCTCATCCTCTCGCCGCAGCTCGCGGCCTGCCGCATCGACTCATCGCAGCTTCTGTCGGCCTTGATGAACCTCGTCATCAACTCGCGCGACGCGATGCCGCCCTCGGGCGGCAAGATCACGGTCGAGACCGAGAACGTCGCCATCGGCACGGCGTCGCCGAGCTCCGATCCCGATGTGACCCCGGGCGATTATGTGTGCATCAAGGTATCCGATACCGGCTCCGGCATGCCGGCCGACGTGTTGGCGCGCGCCTTCGAGCCGTTCTTCACGACCAAGGAGTTCGGGACGGGGAGCGGCCTCGGCCTGTCGCAGGTCTACGGCTTCGCCAAGCAGTCGGGGGGGTATGTCGAGCTGTCCTCGGACGTCGGCGTCGGGACGACGGTGCGGCTATTTCTGCCACGGTGCGAGGACGGGCCGACGCAGGCCCTGGAGAAGGGCAACGGCAGCGGCGAAGTCCCGACCGCGCGCGCCAGCAGCCCGGAAACCATCCTTGTCGTGGAAGACGACGCCGAAGTCCAGATGACCGTGGCGGAGAATCTGCGCTCGCTGGGCTACAAGGTCGTGACGGCGGCCGACGGCGTCGAGGCGTTGTCGCAGCTCCGGCGCGGCGAGAAGTTCGACCTGTTGTTCAGCGACATCGCCATGCCCAACGGCATGCCGGGCGACGAGCTCGCCAAGAATGCGGCACAGCTCTGCCGCGGCATCAGGGTGCTGCTGACCTCGGGTTATGCCCGGAGCCAGCCCGGCGTCGCGGCCGTGCGCGGCATACCCGTGCTCCGCAAGCCGTATCGCCAGGACGAGCTTGCGCATGCGATCCGGGCGGCCCTTGACCGTGACGGGGCCATTGCGCACGGCGCGCCGGTGCATCCCGGGGCCGCGATGACAGCCTCATCGGGCCTGGGATCACCTCTGGCGCAATCGTAGGCGCTTTGCCGGTGCGGCGAATGCCGCAGTGAAGCGCGGCGTGTCCGTCATCGCGTGGCGCAGGGTTTCGCTGTTCACGCCATCCGCGCGCATCAGGAGCCTTACCATCGGCTCGGACATGAGCTCGTCGAGACCGGCCTCGCGGACGCCGTCCGGGCCCGGCGTCCCGTGAGGCGCGGAAGCGCGCGGATCCATGATCTGCGCAGCCTCGATGGTGCGGGCGTTCGGGCAAAAGGCCGGGGCTCCCGTGCTGCGCTCGGGGTCATCGAGCCAGGCTCGGCAACGCGCGGTCTCCGTGCAGGCGGCGCACTTCGCCGCCACGCGTGAGATCATGCTCTCGGCGCCGTGCCACCAACCTCCGGCGGGATCGATCCCCTGGGTCGTCATCATCCGCCACAGAAGCCGGCGGGCACGCATCCGGAAGAGGAGGCGGAGCCGATCCTCGCCGGGAGTCACCGGAGACGTGGTCATGGCACCTCGCTTCGACGGTGCCATGCTGCCGAACGTCAGCGCCCCTGGTCTTTGATCTGCGTCAAACTTCTTCGATCTTGTCGACCCGGTTCGGGTAGAACGCGAGATAGCCTTTGATCTCCGCCATCGCCGGATAGGGCTCTTCGTACGACCACACGGCGTTCTCGGCGGTCCGCCCGTCGACCTTGAGGCTGTAATAGGAGGCGTCGCCCTTGTACGGGCAATGCGTGCCGTGATCGGTGCGTGCGAACAGGCTCATCTCGGCGTCCTCGCGCGGGACGTAGTGCACGGCCGGATAGCTCGCTTCCTTGAGGGTCAGAGCGCGGGTCGTCTCCGCGACGACGCGGCCGCCGAAGCTGACGCGAATCCGTCGCGGATTCGCCGTGATGGTGATCGGATGGTCGGGTCCGGGAATCTTCATGGCCAAACCTCGCTCCTGGGTTAGTTGAAGGTCAGATGGGCATCGGCAATCACCTTGCGAAAGGTGACGACGTCGTTCTTGACGATCGTCTCGAGCTCCTGCGGCGGGCCTCCCGCCGTCTGGATGCCGGCCTCGCTGAAGACTGATTGGACGCGCTGTGCGTGAAGCGCGGCGTTTGCGGCGGCATTCAGCTTGTCGCGAATGTCGGCCGGCAGGCGGGCAGGGCCCACGATCCCCTGCCACCCGACGAAGCTGAACCCCGGCAGGTCCGCCGCCTCGGCCATCGGCGGAACATCGGGCAGGTTGAACCAAGGTTTCGGCGACATGGTCGCCAGCGCGCGCAGCCGCCCGTCGTCGACGAACGGCTTGGCGCCGGTCATCACCATCATCTGCAGGGCCCCGGCCAACAGATCGTTGACGGCCGGGCCTTCGCCCTTATAGACGACCTGCACGACATTGATGTGGGCCGAGGTCAGAAACATCGCAAGCGCGAAATGGGAGACACTGCCGACGCCTGCGTTCGCGATATTCATCTGTCCCGGCTTGGCGCGTGCCGCAGCGATCAGCTCCTTGGCCGTCTTGTAGGGCGAGTTGGCGTTGACCACGAGGAAATAGCTCGCCCGCGCGGTCACAACCACCGGCGCGAAATCGGCCACCGGATCGAATCCGATCTTGGGATCCACCACGGCCGGCGCGGTCTGGTTCGAGGGGTTCGTGTACAGAAGCGTGTAGCCGTCGGGAGCGCTCCGGGCGACGAATTCGGTCCCGATCTTTCCTGAAGCACCTGGCCGGTTGTCGACGATGACCGGCTGGCCGAGCGGCTCCCGCATTCCATCAGCCACCGCGCGCGCTGCAACGTCGGCGACACCGCCGGCCGGCCACGGCACGATCATGTGCACCGGCCTCGAGGGATACGATTGGGCGGACGCGGCGGCCGGTGCGATCAGCAGAGCCACCGTTGCGGTCATCAATAGTTTCATCACGATATCCTCCCCGCTGTACTCCGAGTGGCTCGATGGATGGCCCTCCACACGCGAAGCGGCGTCGCCGGCATTTGAATGTCTTCAATGCCGTACGCGGCGAGCGCATCGACGAGAGCATTGATGACGACCGCCGTCGCCGGCGTGATGCCGCCTTCGCCGCCGCCTTTGACGCGCAGAGGGTTGCCTGACGTCGGATCTTCCGCCAGCACCACTTCGAAACTCGGCAGGCGGTCGGCGCGCGGCATCCCGTAATCCATGAACGACCCGCTCAGCACCTGCCCGGTCGCCGGCTCCAGCGCGATCGTCTCGCTCAGCGCCTGGCCGACACCCTGCACGATCCCGCCATGCGTCTGGCCGTCCACGATCAGCGGGTTGATCGCCTGGCCGACATCGTCGACAGTCGTATAGCGGAGGATATCGACGACCCCGGTCTCGGGATCGACCTCGAGCTCGCAGACGGCACACCCGGTCGGATGCGCCGGGATGCGGCCGCTGAACTCGGCGGGTGCTGCGAGCTCCTGGTCGCGCGCGAGGTCGAGCAGGCTCAGGCTGCGGTCGGAGTGCGGGGCGTGAAACCGCCCCTCGGCGAAGGTGAGGTCGGCGGGCGAGGCGTTGAGCAGCGGAGCCGCCAGCGCCCGGCCGCGCTCGATCAAATCGGTCGCCGCTTTGACCAGCAAAGTACCGGCGATCCGCATCGAGCGGTCGGAGTGCGTGCCGCCGCCAACCGTGACCACCGACGTATCGCCGGTGACGAGCCGGATGCGCTCGAACGGCACGCCGAGATAGTCGGCGATCACCTGCGCGAAGCTGGTCTCATGGCCCTGGCCGGTCGATTGCGTGCCCGACACGATCTCCACGGATCCGTCGCGACGCACCGTCACCACGACCCGTTCGCGCGGGGCGCCCACCGGCGCTTCGATATAATTGGCGACCGCGATGCCGCGCCGCCGGCCGCGCTGCAGGCTCGCCTCGCGCCGCGCTGCGAATCCGGACCAGTCGGCGCGGTCCAGCGCCGTCTGCATGTTGCCGCGAAAATCGCCGCTGTCGTAATTGAGGCCCATCGGGTTGCGATAGGGCAGGGCGGACTTGGCGATCATGTTGCGCCGCCGGATCTCGACCCGGTCCAGCTTCAGCCGCCGGGCCGCCATGTCGAGCAGCCGCTCGATCACGTGGGTCGCCTCGGGGCGTCCCGCGCCGCGATAGGGCGCCGTCGGTACCGTGTTGGTGAGCACGCCGCACAGCTCGGCATAGGCGGCCGGGATGTCGTAGACGTTGGTCAGGACGCGATAGCTGTTGAACAGCGGCACGAAGGTCACGGTGTGGGCGCCGATGTTGCCCAGAAGCTCGGCCCGCAACGCCAGGATGCGGCCATCGGCGTTGAGCGCCAGGGCCGCGCGCACGATCATGTCGCGCCCCTGGTAGTCGGTCAGGAACGCCTCGCTGCGGTCGCTTGTCCAGCGCACGGCCCGGCCGATGCGCCGTGCGGCCCAGCACACCAGCACCTGCTCCGGGTAAAGATTGCTGCGCGGGCCGAACCCGCCGCCGACATCCGGGCAGACGACCTGGACCTTGTCCGGGGCAATGCCAAGTGCCTGGGCCAGAACCATTTTCTGGCGCGATACGCCCTGGCTGCCGGAAATCAGCCGGGTAATGCCGCCCTCGTACACGCCGATCGCCGAGCGCGGCTCCATCTGCGCGTTGGCGACGCGGCTGTTGTGGAATTCGTGCTCGATCACAAGAGCAGCACCGGCGAATGCGCGCTTCACCGCGTCCTCGTCGCCGAAGCCGGTGCGGAACGCGGTGTTGCGCTTCGCCTCCGGCCAGATCTGCGGCGCCCCCTCGGCGAGCGCTGCAGGTATCGAGGTTGCCGCCGGCAGTTCCTCGACATCGACCTCGACCAGTTCGGCCGCGTCGCGCGCCTGCGCCTGCGTTTCGGCGACGACGATGGCAACACCTTCGCCGGGGTAGCGCACCCGGTCCTCGGCCAGCGGCCAATGCGGCTGGTCGAACACGGGCTTGTCCGGCGTCGGCACGACGGACGGCTTGAAGGCGTCATGCGCCGTGGTCGGCACCGCGACGTGACCCATGCCGGTATGGCCGTCGGCGCGATAATCGGCAGCGGTGAGCACGGTGAGCACGCCGGGAGCCGCGGCGGCTGCCCCGGTGCGGATCGCCGCGATGCGCGCATGCGCGTGCGGCACGCGCACGACACACATCCACGCGGCCCCCGCCGGCTGGATGTCGTCCGTGTAGCGGCCTTTCCCGGTGAGGAGGCGCAGGTCTTCGACGCGCGGAAGCGGCTTGCCGATCAGAGCCATGGTGGCACCGGAAAAAGGATTTGGTCTATGGCTTCTTGGCCAGCGTGTAGCGGCCGCGCTCGTCGCGGTCGAGACCGAACTCGCCGCGCAGCTTGTCGAGATCGCGCACGACTTCGCGGCCGTCCCGGCTGCCGACGGCCGCCATCAGCTCCTCGAAATATTTCGGCCCGTGCTCGAGCGCCGCGCGCACCGAGGCGAAGCGCTGGCCCTCGAAGCTGGGCGGCTCGGGCACGCTGATTTCGAGTTTGCCCTGCATGCCGAACGGCCAGGTGAGATCGAAGCCCGCCTTGGCCCCGGTCCGCGCCCCGTTGAGCGAGGGGTCGAGCGGCAACGTCCGGAACCCGCCCATCACGACCATGTCGCGGTCCGCCTGGAAGCGGGTGCCCAGCGCCCAGTCCATCTGGTCGTCGGAGAAGATGTCGATGTCGGGATCGACGACGAACACGTGCTTTACGTTGGCGAGGCAGCCGAACACGGCGGTCATGGCGTTGCGCGCCTCGCCAGGAACCCGCTGGCGCAGGGCGATGCGGACGTTGAACTGTCCGCCGCTGGCCGGGGTCGCATAGACGGCGACCGGCTCGCGCACCGCGGTCTCGAGCGCCCGCCACACCAGGGTCTCGCAGCGCAGCGCGTTGAGCTGGGCGGTATCGGTCCGGCTCATGCCATGGCCGCCGATCGTCGAGGTCTGGAACAGCGCATCGCGCCGGCGCGTGATCGCGGTCAGATGGAAGACCGGGTTGCGCTTCACGCCGCCGTAATAGCCGAGGAACTCCCCGTACGGTCCCTCGGCCTCCACGTGGCCGCGTGCATCGAAATAGCCCTCGAGCACGAATTCGGCGTCGGCCGGGACGCGGATGTCGTTGGTCATGCATTTGACGACCGGCAAGGGGGCCGCGCGCAACGTCGCGACAAGGCCCAGCTCGTCGACCGGCAGGCGCATGGTGGCCGCTACGTGGTCGATCGGGTGCGAGCCGACGACGAAGCTCACCGGCAGGTTCTCGCCACGCGCCACACTCGCCTCGTAGATGGCGCGCAGGTCGCTGGGGGCCACGAGATCGACGCCGGCCTCCTGGCGGCCGCGCAGCATCAGCCGGCGCATGCCGACATTGGTCAGGCCGGTGCGCTTGTCGATCACGAAATCGGTCGAGGAGGAGATATAGGGCGCGCCGTCCCGCCCGTGCTGCAGGTGGACCGGCAGCTGCGTGAGATCGGCATCGGCGCCGGTAAGCACCACCTGCTGCGCCGGGGCCTCGGCGCGGCCCAGCTCGACGATCTCGGGCTTGCCGCGCAGGCGCTTCTGCATTTCGGTCAGCAGTTCGCCGGGTGCGACGCCGAAGGCGCGCGCGAGGCGCGAGCGGCTGCCGGCGACATTGCCGACGAGCTCGACCTTTTCCGGGCCCACATGGCGGAACAGCACCGCCTTGCGGTTGCCATCGAGCGGCCGGGCGACGTCGGCGAGGTCCGCTGGCTGGTCGTGCACCTCGAGCTCGTCCGTGCCGGCAAGGCCGTCGATGAACCGGCGCAGACGGAACCGCTCGCAATCGACCGAGGCTCGGCGGCTCGTGGCGTCACTCGAATCCATTGTTCCTCCGGGTCCCCGCGGTGTATCGGACAAACTCTAATATCAAATCGCGCCCGCCGCACCGCACGATTTTTCCGCGGTGGGATCGCGCGGACTTGCGTCCGGCGCGGGACGCCCCAGATGGGATACAGGAGGCCAAGGTTGGGACGGTGGCCGAGGTCGACTGCTTGCATCCGGGCGAGCATATCCTGGGGGAAAGCCCGGTCTGGAGTGTTGCGGAGGAGGCGCTCTACTGGGTCGACATCCAGGCGCCCGCCATCCACCGGCTGCGGCCGGCCTCGGGCGAGATCAAGACATGGACTCTGCCGGAGCAGGTCGGCAGCATCGCGCTGCGCTCGCGCGGTGGTCTTGTTGCGGCGACGAAGTCCGGGTTCCATTTCTTCGATCCGGCCACCGGGCGTCTGCGGCAGATCGTCGACCCCGAGCGGCACATGCCGGAGAACCGGTTCAATGATGGACGATGCGACCGCGCCGGCCGCTTCTGGGCCGGGACGATGCACGAAAGCTCGCATGAGCCGGTGGGCGCCCTGTACTGCCTCGAGCCGAACCTGACGGTGCGGACGGTCCAGACCGGAATCAGCATTCCCAACAGCCTCGCCTGGAGCCCCGACGACCGGGTGATGTACTTTGCCGACAGCCCGCGCCGGCGCATCTGGGCCTACGACTTCGACGTGGCACAAGGGGTGATCTGGAACCGGCGCGTGTTCGTCGATGCTGCGGATCATCCCGGCGTGCCGGATGGCTCGACCGTCGACGCCGAGGGCTGCCTGTGGAACGCTGAGCACGGCGGCAGCCGCGTGTGCCGTTATACGCCGGCGGGACGCCTGGACCGCGTGCTCGACCTGCCGGTGACCCAGCCGACCTGTTGCGTGTTCGGAGGTCCGCGGCTCGAGACGCTCTACATCACCACCGCCCGCGAGGGGCTCGGTCCCGAGCAGTTGGCGGAGCAGCCTCTCGCGGGCGCTGTGTTCGCGGTCCAGCCCGGCGTTTCCGGGCTGCCCGAGCCCGGCTTTGCCGGGTAAGCGCTATTCTTCCAGGAACGTCGAGGCGTTGCGGCCGCCGAGGCAGAGGTCGAACCTTATAGCTTTGGCACCCGATGGCGCGGACGCGTGCGAAGCCGCCGCTGCGATCAGCCGCTTCCGCGCGACCGAGCTGCGGATCGCGGCAAGCTGCGGATCCGTCTCGTTCAAAGTTTCTCCGGGAAAATAAATACAGGTCAGCAGGGGACGCATCAGGCCGGACCCGATCAGCCGCACGCTGATCCGCGGCGCAAACCACCGATTGCTGCCCGGCCGTACGGGATAAGGCCCGGGCTTGACGGTGGTGAAGCTGTAGAACCCGTCCCGGTCGGTCCATGTGCGGCCCCAGCCGACGAAATCCGGGTCGTCGAACCGGCCGGCGGGACTGGCTTGCCAGATCTCGATGATGACGTTCACCGCCGGCTTCGCGTCGGCATCGCAGACATGGCCGTAGACGTAATGCGCCTCGCCCGGCGTGCGGCGTCCCGTGCCGCCGGCCAGGTCGCGATCGGCCGGCCGGATGAATTGCGCGGGGAAAAAGGGCCCGGTGGTCTGATGGGCGGTGGGTACCAGCCGCCGCTTCCCGGGCTTTCGCCGGTGCGCCATCAGCGGCCCTCGAACGGGGTCTCGGAACGGCCGCGCAGCACGAAGTCTTGCGTGTAGTCGAGCGGCGCGTCGCCTTGCCCCAAGTTGCTGGATCTCCGCGGCACGAAGCGCAACACCAGCCGGTCGCGCGCGGCGTGGTCCGGGATGCTGTTGAGAATCAAGTCGAGGCCGTTCAAGGGTTCGCCCGGGAAGAACATCTGGGTGATCAGCCGCGCGCCGAAATCGCCGCCGAACAGCGAAAAATGGAGATGCGGCGGGCGCCACCAGCCGGCCTTGGCTCCCGGTTCGTGCTCCGGAACGGCATAGCCGCCGGGCTTGATCGTGCGGAATCGGAAGCGGCCGGATGCGTCCGTGAGGACCCGTCCGTGTCCGCGAAAATTGCGGTCGGCCGGAACCGGCGAGGGGTCGTTGTGGTGAATGTACTTGCCGGCGGCGTTGGCGTGCCACATTTCCATCAAGCACCCGGAGACCGGCCGCCCGAATTCGTCGAGCACGCGGCCCGATACGGTGATGAGCTGGCCGAGCGCCCGTGGTGCCTCCGGTGAAATGCGCGAGAGATCGCATTCGTCCGGCGCCACGGAGCCCGGTGCGAAGGCGGGACCGGTCGCATCGGCAAGCGACAGCACGCGCGGCCAGAAGCGGGCCCCGCCCGAGCGCTTCAGGGTGTTCGGATAACCCGCGATACGCCGGAGCGGCTGGGTGCGGTCCTGGCGCTTGGTCGCCATGCGTTACACCAGCTGGCGGCGATAGTGGACGCTGGGCCGCAGGAGCCGGAAGCGCCCCTCGGGCCAGTCGCGGAAATGCTCCACCATCGCCGAGACATTGGAATCGCCGTTGCCCAAGAACCAGTCGGCACGCGCCGCCAAGTACGTGTCGGTCATGACCTCCAGCCCGAGCGCGTGGCCGTTCCGTGCCTGGAAATGGAGCGATTGCCCGCTGTCGCTGCGCTGCACGTCGAGCGTGATCAGGTGGCGCCCGAACACGTTGCGAAAGGCCGTGACCAGGGCGCTGCTGTCGGACAGCAGGAAGACCCGCGACGCGGCTGCTTTGTCGGCCCATGTCTGCGCTTCGTGGAGCAACTGCCTGTTGAGCGCACCAAGGTCGGGGTTCTCGTCGATCTTGTCGGTTCCGCGAGCGTGGACGGCCAGGACCCGTTCGCCCTTGAACATCGCGGCAAAGAGGTCATCGACGCGGGCCTGGATGTCGCGGACCGGATGCAGGTATTTGCTGCAGAGGTAGCGATAGAGCGCTGGCAGAGTCATCTTCGACAGCGGATGGTCCGATGGCATCCACGCCGCGAGTGTCGAAATGCCGGTGTAGAAGTCGGAGACCACGATCTCTTCAGGGCGCGCCAGGCTGCGGAGCGCCGAGAGCCGCGACCACGGCCCGTCGGTCTGCTGGTGCGCGCCCGCATCGAGATTTCGGGCCGACCATTTCGGCGGCCAGAACGCCTCGTCCGGGCGGTCGTGCAGGTCCGTAAGTTGGCACGGCGACACCGGCTCGAAATAAAGGCGGAAGGCCTCTTCGGTGTCCACGCCCCGGAAGCGGCTGTTGTTGCCCCAGTGTACGATCGGTGTGCGGCCGGTGACCTCGGCGACCAGAAGCTGGCCGAGCACGTGATCCACATCCGACCAGAAGCCTTGTCCCCACGCCTTGATGACGAGAAAGCCCGGCTGACCGGCCGGGCGGCGCGGCGGCGGCGTCGCCGCTTCGATCTGCTTCAGATTGCCGCGGGCCTTGTCGAAGGCGGGATCGATCTCCAACGCACGGCGGAAGGCCCGGGCCGCATGGTCGAAGAGGCCGATCTCGGCCGCGATCACGCCGATCATGTTCCAGCAACCGGGGCTCTCCTCGCCATCGTCGAGCACCTGCCGGCAGAGCGCTTCGGCCGTGGCGATGTTGCGGTTCGACAATTCCCGGCGCGCCCCCTCGATCAGTGCCGCCGCGCGCTCGTGCCGCGCAGGCGCACCGGCATCCGCATGGGACACACCCGTATCGTGGGATGCGCCGCCGCCATGGTCGTATCTCATCGAATTTGCCCGAGACTCCTTTTGCTCAAATCTAGCAGAATCCGTCCGGGATCTCGTAGTAAGCTCGCGATCATGCACGGTGAGATCGGTGACCATGGCGGGCAGGGCACTCCCCGCAAACCGCGGCCGCCCGAGGACGAGGGCGGCGATCAGCAGGGGCGCAGCCTGATGAATCTCGCGGCCCTGGTCTTCGTGATCCTACTGGTGATCGGCGGCGTGTGGCTCGCGAAGGTGATGCAGCGGCAGGCCAGGCTCGAGGACTGCCTGATGTCGGGGCGCACCAATTGCGCGCCGATCGATACCTCGCACTAGGCGCTTAAGCGATCTCGAACAGCCCGGCGGCACCCATGCCGCCGCCGACGCACATCGTCACCACCACCCGCTTGGCCTTGCGCCGCTTGCCTTCGATGAGCGCATGGCCGACCAGCCGCGCGCCGCTCATGCCGTAGGGGTGGCCGATCGAAATAGCACCGCCGTCGACGTTGAGCCGGTCTGGCGGGATGCCGAGGCGGTCGCGGCAGTAGAGCACTTGCACCGCAAATGCCTCGTTGAGCTCCCAGAGATCGATGTCAGAGACCTTCAGGCCGTGTCGCTGCAGGAGCTTGGGCACGGCAAACACGGGGCCGATGCCCATTTCATCAGGCTCGCAACCCGCCACGACCATGCCGCGATAGATGCCGAGCGGCTGCAGGCCCCGCCGCTCGGCCAGCTTCGCGTCCATGACCACGCAGGCGGACGCGCCATCGGAGAGCTGGCTGGCGTTGCCGGCGGTGATGAAATGCCCGTCGCCGCGCACGGGCTTGAGCTTGGCCAGGCCGTCAAGAGTGGTATCCGGCCGGTTGCCTTCATCCTGGGCCAGGGTCACGGGCTCGGTCCACGTGCGGCCGCTCTCCTTGTCCGCCATCTGCTTGACGGTCGGCAGCGGCACGATCTCGGCCTTGAAGCGCTCGGCCTGCTGGGCCGCGGCGGTGCGGCGCTGGCTTTCGAGCGCGTATTCGTCCTGCGCCTCCCGGCTGATCTTGTAGCGCTTGGCCACGACTTCCGCCGTGTCGATCATCGGCAGGTAGACCTCGGGCTTGTGCTCCGTCAGCCAGTCATCCAGCAGCGACGTCGTGTTGAGGTTGTTCTGCACGAGGCTGATCGATTCGAGCCCGCCCGCGACGGCCGCGGGCACGCCATCGACCACGACGCGCTGGGCCGCGATGCTGATGGCCTGCATGCCCGAGCTGCAGAACCGGTTGAGCGTCATGGCACTCGCGGTCACCGGCAGGCCGGCGCGCAGTGCTGCCTGGCGCGCGATGTTGTGCCCGGTGGCTCCCTCGGGAAGGCCGCAGCCGAGAATCACGTCTTCGATCTCGCCCGGATCCAGGCGGGCACGCTCGACTGCGTGCTTGATTACGTGGCCGCCGAGGGCGGCGCCATGGGTGAGGTTGAACGCGCCGCGGAAGGCTTTACCGATCGGCGTGCGGGCGGTGGAAACGATGGCGGCTTCAGTCATGGCAGCAATCCTAAGCTGTCTTGAGCTTGTGGTTCTTGTAATCCTCGCGCAGCCGGCTTTTCAACAGCTTGCCCGTCGCCGTGTGCGGGAGCTCGGCCACGAACTCGACGTCGTCAGGGACCGCCCACTTCACGACCTTGGCCTTCAGATAATCGAGGAGGGCCTCGCGCGTGAGGGCGCTTCCCGGCTTGCGCACCACGACCAGGAGTGGCCGCTCCTGCCATTTCGGGTGCGGGATCGCGATCGCGGCCGCCTCCTGCACCTCGGGATGCCCCACCGCCGCGTTCTCGAGCTCGATCGAGCTGATCCACTCGCCGCCGGATTTGATGACGTCCTTGGTGCGGTCGACGATACGCACCCAGCCGTCGGGGTCGATGGTCACCACGTCGCCGGTGCGGAACCATCCTTCGCGGTCGAATGCCACGCGATTGGCCTCGTCGTCCCGATAGTAGGCGCCGGTCACCCACGGGCCGCGGACGCACAGCTCGCCGAACGCCTGGCCGTCATGCGGCAGTTCCTTGCCGGCCGCATCGACCGCCTTGAAGTCCATCCCGAACACCGGCCGTCCCTGCGACAGCTTGAAGCGGCGCCGCTGATCGGGCGGCAGCTTCATCTGCTTGGCCTTGAGCCGCCCCGACGTTCCCACAGGGCTGGTCTCGGTCATGCCCCATGCATGGCAGACCTCGATCCCGTATTTCTCGTCGAACGCCTGGATCAGGTATTCCGGAACAGCCGATCCGCCGCTCAGGATGCGCTTGAGGCTCGGCAGACGCCGATTGGACGCCTCCAGATGCTCGCACAGCTTCATCCATACGGTCGGGACACCGGCGCTCATCGTCACCTGTTCAATCTCGATGAGATCCACGAGGCTTGCCGGGTCCATATGCGGACCCGGGAAGACGAGCTTCGCGCCGGCCATGGGTGCTCCGTAGGGGATGCCCCAGGCGTTGACGTGGAACATCGGCACGATCGGCATCACCGCGTCGCGCGTGGTGAAGCCCATCGAATCCGCCGAGTTGATAGCGAATGCGTGCAGCACGGTCGAGCGGTGCGTGTACAGCACGCCCTTGGGGTTGCCAGTCGTACCGGAGGTGTAGCAGAGCGAGGACGCCGTCCATTCGTCGAGCGCCGGCCAGTCGAACTGCGCCGGCTCCTTCGCGATCAGGTCCTCGTAGACCAGCACGTTGGGAAGCTTGGTCGCCGGGCGATGCGCGGCATCGGTCATCAGGACGTAGCCTTTGACCGATTTGAGGCGCGCGGACATCGCCTCCAGAAGCGGCACGAACGGCAGATCCAGGAACACGTAGGCGTCTTCGGCGTGGTTGAGGATGTACTCGATCTGCGGCGGGAACAGGCGCGGGTTCACGGTGTGGCACACGGCCCCCATGCCGGCGATCGCATAATAGAGCTCGAAATGACGATGGCCGTTCCAGGCGAGGGTGGCCACCCGGTCGCCCGGCGCCACGCCCAGGCCCTTCAAGGCGTTGGCAAGCTGCTGGATGCGCGCGTAGGCGTCACGGTAGGTGTGACGGTGGACCGGCCCCTCGACCGTGCGGGTGACGATCTCGGTGTCGCCGTGGTACTGCGCCGCATATCGGATCAGGGCCGCGATCGAAAGCGGCTGATCCATGATCAACCCGCGCATGTGTCCTCCCTGCTGGAGCTCGGCCGGTAACGGCTCTTGCTGTGATTAGGCGGGGAACCGGGCCGCTTGGCAAGTCGAAATCCGGGCCGCACTTGACCGGAGCCGTACGCGCTGCCCAGATTGCCCGAAGAGGAGGCAACGGATGGGAAGCTCTCTATTCGATCTGAGCGGCAAGGTGGCGCTGATCACCGGGTCCAGCCGCGGCATCGGCCGTGCGGTTGCCGAGGCGATGGCCGAGGCGGGCGCCAAGGTGGTCATCTCCGGGCGCAAGGCGGAGAGCTGCAAGGCGACGCTCGACGAGATGACCCGCCAGGGGCACACCGCCATCGCGGTTCCCTGCAACGTGTCCTCCAAGGAGGATCTGCGGCGGCTGACGGATGCGACCCTTTCGGCCTGGGGCCGCATCGACATCCTCGTGTGCAATGCCGGCATCAACCCGGTCTATGGTCCGCTGGCCTCGGTCGAGGATTCGGCGTTCGACAAGGTGATGGGCACCAACGTGCGCAGCACCTTCTGGCTGTGCAATATGGTAATCCCGCAGATGGCGGAACGGCGCGACGGCGCTGTCATCCTGATGGCGAGCATCGCGGGGTTGCGCGGGAACGCGGTCATCGGCACCTACGGCATCTCGAAGGCGGCGGAAATGCAGCTTGCGCGCAACCTGGCGCTGGAGTGGGGGCCGCAGAACATCCGGGTGAACGCGATCGCCCCCGGCATCGTGCGCACGGATTTCGCGCGCGCCCTCTGGGAGGACAAGGAGCGCCTGGCCCGCGTCGAGGCCATGGCGCCGTTGCGCCGTATCGGGGAAACGCGGGAGATCGGCGGGATCGCGGTGTTCCTCGCGTCGGCTGCCGGCTCGTTCGTCACCGGGCAGACGATCGTGGCCGACGGGGGCATCACCATCGGCGAAGCCGTCTGACGGGGTGCTAATGACGGAGACCGCCGACCTCATCGCGGTCCGCGAGGCGCATCGCTTCGACGAAGCACGTCTCGCGACCTATCTGCGGGAGCATCTCCCGGGCTGTCAGGGCGCGCTCACCGTCCGGCAGTTCCAAGGGGGGCAGTCGAACCCGACGTTCCTGATCGAAGCGGGTGGCCGGCGCTGGGTGCTGCGCAAAAAGCCGCCGGGCAAGCTCCTGCCCTCGGCGCATATGGTCGAGCGCGAGTACCGGGTGATCCGCGCGCTGGCCGACAGCAGCGTGCCGGTGCCCGGCGCACGGCTTCTTTGCGAGGACGCGGGCGTCATCGGCACCCCGTTTTACGTGATGGACCATGTCGAGGGCCGCGTGTTCACCGACCCGACCCTCCCGGGCCTGACTCCCGCGGCGCGCTCGGGTATCTATGCCGCGATGGCCGAGACCTTGGCGCGCCTCCATGCCGTGGATTGGCGGGCGGCGGGTCTCGCCGATTACGGCCGGCCGGAGAACTATGTCGCGCGCCAGATCGCGCGCTGGTCGAAGCAGTACGAGGCATCCAAGACCGGCGAGATCCCGGCCATGGACCGCCTGACCGAGTGGCTTCCCCGCCACATCCCGGCGCGCGAGGAAACCACGCTGGCGCATGGCGACTACCGGCTCGGCAATCTCATTTTTCATCCAAGCGAGCCGCGCGTGGTGGCGGTGCTCGACTGGGAGCTGTCGACCCTCGGCCATCCGCTGGCCGACCTCGGCTACAACTGCATGCTCTATCACCTGCCGGCCGACCTGCCGACGGTGCGCGGCTTCGGCGACACGGACCTGGCAGCCCTCGGGATTCCGGACGAGCGGCAATACGTCGCGATCTACGCCCGGCACACCGGTCGCGACCCGGCTGGGGACTGGCCGTTCTTCCTCGCGTTCTCGCTGTTCCGCTACGCTGCCATTGTCCAAGGAGTTTACGCGCGCGCCTTGCAGGGAAACGCATCGTCGGCGTCCGGCGAGCAGCTCGGCCGCGCGGCCCCCATCCTGGCCGAGATCGGCTGGCGGATCGCGGAGCGGGGGGCGTAACAGCCTATTTGTTCTTGCCGAGCTCCTGCTTGGCGATCGATTCGAGATGGACCTCGTCGGGGCCGTCGACGATGCGCAGGATGCGCGCGTGGGCATAGGCTTCGGCCAGGTCGAAATCGCCGCTGACGCCCGCACCGCCGTGCGCCTGGATGGCGCGGTCGATGACGCGGCAGGCCATGTTGGGAGCCGCGACCTTGATCATCGCGATCTCCTTGCGCGCGGTCTTGTTGCCGTGCTTGTCCATCATCCGCGCCGCGTTCAAGGTCAGGAGCCGCGCCTCGTCGATCTCGATGCGCGAGCGGGCGATGTCCTGGCGGATCGAACCCTGCTCGGCGATCGGCTTGCCGAACGCGACGCGCTGCTTGACGCGGTGGATCATCGCCTCGAGCGCGCGCTCGGCCAGCCCGATGGCGCGCATGCAGTGATGGATGCGCCCGGGGCCGAGCCGGCCTTGTGCGATCTCGAACCCGCGGCCTTCGCCCAAGAGGATGTTCTCTGCCGGCACCCGCACGTTCTCGAACAGCACTTCGCCGTGGCCGTGCGGCGCATCGTCGTAGCCGAACACGGTAAGGGGACGAACGACCTTCACACCCGGCGTGTCCATGGGGACGAGGATCATCGACTGCTGGAGATGGCGCGCCGCATTGGGATCGGTCTTGCCCATGAAGATGATGATCTTGCAGCGCGGATCGGGCGCTCCCGTGGTCCACCATTTGCGCCCGTTGATCACGTACGAGTCGCCGTCGCGTACGATGCGGCTCCTGATGTTGGTCGCGTCCGATGACGCCACCTCGGGCTCGGTCATCGCGAAGCACGAGCGGATCTCGCCCGCGAGGAGCGGGATGAGCCACTTCTTCTTCTGCGCGTCGGTGCCGTACTTGAACAGCACCTCCATGTTGCCGGTGTCGGGAGCCGAGCAGTTGAAGGCTTCGGGGGCGATCGGCGAGCGGCCCATCACCTCGCATAGCGGCGCATAGTCATAGTTGCTGAGCCCGCCCTCATGCCCGGGCAGGAACAGGTTCCACAGCCCCGCGGCGCGAGCCTTGGCCTTGAGCTCTTCCATGATCGGCGGAATGGCCCAGCGCGAGGCCAGGCCCGCGTGCTGCTCGTGGTAGACGCGCTCGTTCGGATAGATGTGCGCGTCCATGAAGGCGAGCAACTGCTCGCGCAGGCGCAGCGACCGTTCGGAAAACTCGAAGTCCATGGGGTCCTCCCGCGGCGCATTGGACCCCGAACCCTGGAACGAATCAATAGAAGGCCAGGACGGGATTTTTGCCGGCGTTTGGTGGTAAAGTCGAAGACCCGCCGGACACCGGCGGCAACGAGATAAGACGGGGAGTGCCATGGGAGGCGGCGAGCCGCTGCTCCGCATCGAGCGTTTGTCGGTGCGCTTCGGCGGCATCACGGCGCTCGACGACGTGTCCTTCGACGTGACGGAAGGCCAGATCTGCGGTCTGATCGGGCCGAACGGCGCCGGCAAGACGACCCTGTTCAACTGCCTCAGCCGGCTCTACGACAGCCGCACCGGCGACATCCTCTTTGCCGGGGCGTCGCTCTCGACGACGCCCTGCCATGCGATTGCCGGGCTGGGTATCGGGCGCACGTTCCAGAACCTAGCCTTGTTCGGCAGCATGAGCGTGCTCGATAACGTGATGGCCGGCGGGCACTGCCGCGGGCGCAGCGGGTTCCTCGCCGACAGCCTGCGGCTGCCGTGGGTCGCACCGGAAGAGGCGGCCCTGCGCCGCAACGCGGTGGACCTCCTGGACCTCCTCCGGCTGACGGATGTCGCCGCGGCGAAGGTGAGCGCGCTGCCCTTCGGCACCCGGAAGCGGGTGGAACTGGCCCGGGCGCTGGCGAGCCGTCCGCGCCTGCTGCTGCTCGACGAGCCGGCCGGCGGCCTCAACCACGAGGAGGTGGCGAGCCTCGCGAGCCTCATCCGCACGATCCGTGAGGTGCGCCGCCTGACCATCGTGCTGGTCGAGCACCACATGAACCTGGTGATGAGCGTGTCGGACAAGGTCGTCGCCCTCAATTTCGGGCGCAAGATCGCCGAGGGCACGCCGGCCGAAGTGCAGCGCCACCCGGATGTCATCCGCAGCTATCTCGGAGCGGCTGCGTGAGCGGGCTTCTCGAGGTCCGTCATCTCGAAGCATCCTACGGGCCGACCAAGGTCCTGCACGGGATCGATTTCGGCCTCGATGCCGGCGGCATCGCGACGATCCTCGGCGCCAACGGTGCGGGCAAGACCAGCACCTTGCGGGCGCTGTCAGGCCTCATCCGCCGCAGCGGGGAAATCCGCTTTCAGGGCGATCGCATCGACGGCTGCGCCACCGAGGACATCGCCCGCCGCGGGATCGCCCATGTGCCCGACGGCCGGGGAACCTTCGTCGATCTCACGGTCGAGGAAAACCTACGCGTGGGCGCCTATACGCGGCGCGATTCGGCCGGTATCGCGGCCGACCTGGACCGGGTGTACGGCCACTTCCCGCGCCTGGCGGAGCGCCGGCGCCAGCAGGCCGGGACGCTCTCCGGGGGTGAACAGCAGATGCTCGCGATCTCGCGTGCGCTGATGCTGCGTCCCAAGCTGTTGCTCCTGGACGAACCCTCGTTCGGCCTGGCACCCCTGGTGGTGCGGGAGATATTCGACATCCTGCGCGCGATCAACCGCGAGCAGAAGGTCGGCATTCTGCTGGTCGAGCAGAACGCCAACCTGGCGCTGGCCCTGGCCGACCGCGCGTATCTCCTGGAAACGGGGATGGTCGTCATCGCCGGGCCGGCAGAGGAGCTGTCGCGCGACGAGACCATCCGCCGTTCTTATCTCGGGTACTGAGGCCATGGAGCTGTTCTGGCAGCAGGTTCTTTCGGGGCTGGCGACCGGCAGCATCTATGCGAGCCTGGCGCTGGCGCTGGTCATGATCTACCAGGCGACGCATCTCGTGAACTTCGCCCAGGGCGAGATGGCGATGTTCTCGACCTATATCGCCTGGGCGCTGATCCAGGCCGGCCTTCCGTATTGGGCGGCGTTCGTGCTCACCGTCGCGATCGCGTTCGTCGGCGGCGTCGCCATCGAGCGTATCGTCATCCGGCCGCTCGAAAGTGCGAACGTGCTGTCGCTGGTCATCGTGTTCATCGGGTTGTTGGTGATCTTCAATTCGGTCGCCGGCTGGATCTTCACGTATACGATCAAGACATTTCCGAGCCCGTTCCCGGCTGAAGCGCGGTTCACGCATGGCTACATCAGCGCCCACGAGATGGGCATGATCGCGGTCGTCCTGGTGGTCCTGGCGCTGCTGTTCGCGTTCTTCCGCTTCACCTCGCTCGGCCTTGCCATGCGCGCGGCAGCGCAGAACCCGATTTCGAGCCGGCTCGTCGGCATCCGGGTCGGGTGGATGCTGGCTCTGGGCTGGGGCCTCGCAGCCGCGGTGGGTGCCGTCGCCGGGATGATGGTGGCGCCGATCATCTTCCTCGACCCCAATATGATGTCGGGCGTGCTGCTTTACGGCTTCGCCGCGGCCCTCCTGGGCGGTATCGACAATCCGGTCGGCGCTGTGGTCGGAGGATTCATCGTCGGCGTGATGGAGAACCTGGTCGGTGCGTTCGTCATCGGCCCCGACCTCAAGCTGACCGTGGCGCTCGTCCTGATCATCGGGGTGCTCGTCGTCCGTCCGGCCGGATTGCTCGGCCGGCGCGTCGTGACGCGGGTCTGACCATGACTCCCGGCTCGGATCATCGCAACCGCTGGGGCGTGGCCGCCACGGCGGTCGTGCTTGCGTGCGCGCTGCCGCTCGTGCTCTCGAATTATCAGACCTTCCAGCTCACCTTGGCGCTGATCTACGCCATCGCGTTGTTCGGGCTGAACCTCCTGACCGGGTACAACGGCCAGATCTCGCTCGGCCATGGCGCGTTCTATGCGATTGGCGCGTACACCGCGGCGATCCTCATGGATCATTACGATCTGCCCTATTGGGCGACGATCGTTCCGGCAGGCGTGGTCTGCCTCGGCGCCGGGTTCCTGTTCGGCCTGCCGGCGCTGCGGCTCGAGGGCCTGTACCTGGCACTCGCGACGTTCGCGCTCGCGGTGTGCACGCCGCAGCTCCTGAAATACAAGCTCATCGAGAAATGGACCGGCGGGGTGCAGGGGATCGTGCTGCTCAAGCCCGATCCGCCCCTGGATCTGCCGATCAGCGCCGACCGCTGGCTGTACTATTTCACGCTCGCGATCACGGTGCTCGCGTTCCTGTTCGGCTGGAACCTGCTGCGCGGGCGCACGGGCCGTGCGCTGGTCGCGATCCGCGATCATCCGATCGCGGCCGAGACCATGGGCATCAACGCGGCGCTCTACAAGTCGCTCGCCTTCGGGGTGAGCGCCATGTACACGGGCATCGCCGGTGCTCTGGGCGCCATCGTCGTGCAGTTCGTCGCCCCGGACAGCTTCAGCCCGTTCCTGTCGATCAGCTTCCTGGTCGGCGTGGTGGTGGGCGGGCTCGCCTCCATCTCGGGAGCCATCTTCGGCGGCCTGGTCGTCGAGTTCATTCCCAATGTCGCCGACAGCATTTCCAAGGCGGCCCCTTGGGCGATTTACGGTATATTTTTACTCGGCTTCATGTACCTGATGCCGAGCGGTGTCGCCGGCGCCCTGCGGGTGCTGGCGATGCGAAAAACGACGCGACAGACGCAGGGTGCCCATGTCGCACCCCCGCTGACGCGGAGCACAGGAGAGGTGCCGCAAAAATCCCAATAGGTGCAAAGGAGGAACCATGTCGCGCGCAACATTGATCACGACCGCGATCGCAGCCGCGGTCGTCCTGGCGGCCAGCCCCGGCCACGCCCAGAAAAAATACGGGCCGGGCGCCAGCGATACCGAAATCAAGATCGGCCAGACCATGCCCTATAGCGGGCCAGCTTCGGCCTATGGCGCCATCGGGAAGGCCGAGGCCGCCTACTTCAAGATGGTCAACGAGGAGAAGGGCGGGATCAACGGCCGCAAGGTCAACTTCATCTCGCTCGATGACGGCTACAGCCCGCCCAAGACGGTCGAGCAGGTGCGGCGTCTCGTCGAAGAGGACCAGGTGCTTGCGACCTTCCAGACCTTGGGCACGCCGAGCAACACGGCAATCCACAAATACATGAACGCGAAGAAAGTGCCGCAATTGTTCGTGGCCACGGGGGCAACGAAATGGGGCGACCCCAAGAATTTCCCGTGGACGATGGGCTGGCAGCCCAACTACCAGGCCGAGGCGAAGATCTACATCAAGTACATCCGCGACAACATTCCGAACGCCAAGATCGGCATGCTGATCCAGAACGACGACTACGGGAAGGATTACCTGGTCGGCGTGAACGACGCGCTCGGCGAAAAGGACAAGGCCATGCTGGTGAAGGTCGTCACATATGAGGTGACCGATCCCACGATCGACTCGCAGATCATCGACCTCAAGGCCAGCGGCGCCAACGTGTTCATCAACATCACGACGCCGAAATTCGCCACCATGGCCATCCGCAAGGCCTACGACATCGACTGGCATCCGACGCAGTTCCTCAACAACGTCTCGACGTCGGTGGGCTCGGTGCTCACGCCGGCAGGACTCGAGAAGGCAAAGGGCGTTATCACGATCCAGTACTACAAGGATCCGACCGACCCGAAGTGGAAGGACGAGCCGGACTTCAAGCAGTGGCAGGCGTGGATGAAGAAATACAACCCCGACGCCAACGCCGAGGATGGCTTCAATGCGTACGGCTATGCGGCAGCGGCCACGCTCGAGCAGGCGCTGCGGCAGTGCGGCGACGATCTCACCCGCGAGAACGTGATGAAGCAGGCCGCGAATCTCAAGGACGTCAAGATCCCGATGCTGCAGCCGGGCGTGCTCGTGAACACGAGCCCGACCGATTTCTACCCGATCGAGCAGGGCGTGCTGTCGAAGTTCAACGGCACGACCTGGGAGACGTTCGGTCCGGTGGTCAGCGCCAGCAACAGCTGATCTCGGCGAGCGAATCGTCAGCGCGAGGGGCGAGCCGGGATGTCCGGCTCGCCTTTTGCTTTGGTCTTCAGTCGTGCCACGCGCCGCTTGACGGAGCGCCGCGAGGGGCGTAGTTTTGCATATGGGACGTTGTTCCATATACGGAACAAACGGGTACCAACACTAGAGAAGAGGGGATACTCAGAATGGCATGGCAGCGCGTCGCGTCCGTGGCGGACGTCACGCCGGACACACCGGCTCCGGTCACCCTGGGCGACAAGCAGCTCGCCGTCTACAAGCTCGGCGACTCTTACTTCTGCCTCGACGATGTGTGCCCGCACGCATACGCGCTGCTGTCGTCGGGCTTCATCGAGAACGAGCGGGTGGAATGCCCGCTGCATCAGGCGGCCTTCGAGATCCGTACCGGCAAGTGCGTGGCCCCGCCGGCGGAGGAAGACCTGAAGATGTATCCGGTGAAGGTCGAGGGCAACGACATCTTCATCGACGTCTGACCGAGACCGGAGGGTGCGATGTCCGAACACAACGTCGTTCTTGAGGAGTGGCTCGCGCGCACCGCCGGCACGAAGGGCGATGCAGGCTCCATCGAGCGTCCCGGCGAGGTGCAGAACATCCGCTGGCAGACGCGTCCGGCGCCGCTGAGCGAGTACGAGAACGCGCTCGCCGACGCGCTGCAAGCGACCTTCGGCGAGGAGATTTACGAGCTTCCGGCCATCGTCCGGCGGCTGAACGAGCGCGGGCCAAAGCCGCCGCAAGGTGGCGCGTGGACCGAGGAGCTGTTCACCGCCGAGATGGCGCGGCTCGGCATCTGAGGTTCTGCGGAGACCCTGCGTGGCCCCTCGGCTCGAATTCCGGAACGTCACCAAGCGGTTTCCGAACAAGCTGAACGGAGCGGCGAAGCTCGACGGCGCCGACCCGTTCATCACCGCGGTGCGCGGGGTCAATTTCCGGGTCAGCGACGGCGAGGTGGTGTCGCTCATCGGTCCCAGCGGCTGCGGCAAGAGCACGTTGCTCAATATGGGCTCGGGCCTCGACCGGCCGAGCGACGGCGAGGTGTTCGTCGACGGCGAGCGGGTCGAGAAGCCCAACCCGCATGTCGCGTTCATGCTGCAGAAGGATCTTCTGCTTCCCTGGCGGACCATCCGCGAGAACGTCGAGTTCGGCCTTGAGATCCAGGGCATCGCCGCGGATGAACGCCGGGTTCGCTCGGATGAACTCCTGCGCAAATGCCGCCTGACCGATTTTGCCGGCCATTATCCGCACCAGCTCTCGGGCGGCATGCGCCAGCGCGCAGCGCTTGCGCGCACGCTCGCGGTCAATCCGACCGTCCTCCTGATGGACGAGCCGTTCTCCGCCCTCGATGCGCAGACCAAGATGATCCTGCAGCAGGACCTCGGCCGCACGCTCAAGGAAACCGGCAAGACCGCTCTCTTCATCACCCACGACCTGGTCGAGGCGATTGCGCTCTCGGATCGCGTCCTGGTGATGAGCGAGCGGCCGGGCCAGATCGTCGAGGAGCTGACGGTCGATCTGCCGGGGCGCGGCGATCCCATGACGCGGCGCCAGCATTCCGGCATGGGCCAGTTCGTGCCCAAGCTGATGTCGCTGTTGCATCTGAGCGACATGACCCATTGAGACCAGACAAACCGAACGGGGAGATCAAGTCGATGAGCAAATCTTTGAAGGGCGGATTGTTGGGCGCGATGGCGCTCGCATTGGCGGCGCTCGGCACGGCGCCGGTCATGGCGGCCGAGAAGGTGACGTATCTGCTGCCGGCGCCGGCTTTCCTGCCGGCCTTCGGGCCGTGGATGGTGGCACAGCAGCGCGGCTATTACACGAAGGAAGGTCTTGATGTGACCTTCGAGGCGGCCAAGGGCGGCGTCGATGCGGCCAAGCAGGTCGGCGTCGGCAACGCGCAGATCGGCGGCGCCATCGGCGACACGCCGATCATCGTGCGCGCCAACGGCGTGCCGGTGAAGGCGGTGGCGCTGCTCGGCGGCGGCGGGCTGATGCAGCTCGTGGTGCACGAGGACTCGCCGATCAAGTCGCCGGCCGATCTCAAGGGTAAGACGGTAACGGTCATGGCCTATCAGGACACGACCTATATCGCCTTGCTCGGCATGCTCGCCAAGGTCGGCTTGACCAAGAACGACATCGACGCGCAGGCGGTAGGTGCCACCAACGTCTGGAAGCTGTTCCTCGCCGGCAAGTCCGATGCGCTGGCGAGCGTGCCCGACTGGGAGGGGGACCTGCTCGAGGCGGGTGCGAAGATCCGTATCATTCCGGCCGACAAATACTTCCAGAGCATGGCCCAGGTCGTCGTGGCTTCGGACGAGATGATCCAGAAGCGGCCGGACCTCATCAAGAAGCTGGTCCAGGCGACCCTTCACGGCTGGCAGGACATCGAAAAGGATCCGGACGGCGCCGCGGTCGATTACGTGAAGGCGGTGCCGCAGCGCGCGGGCCAGGAGAAGGCGATGGCCCGCGTGTTCAAGCTCTACAAGGAATACGTCTACCCGGGCCAGTCGAAGCCGGGCGTCATCGATGAGGCGCGGCTCGCGGCCGTGCAGGATTTCTATCTGAAGCAGCATATCATCGAGAAAGAGACGCCGGTGAAGGAGCTCTACACCAACCAGTTCGTCCAGTAGGCGAGGGACGAAGTCGGCACATGTTCGGGAAGCTGACGCAGATCGCGACCGGATGGCAGGCGTGGGCGAGCCTCGCCGTCCTGGCTGCGTTCCTGGCGGCGTGGCAATGGGGCCCGCCGCTCGTCGGAATTCCGTCGTACATCGTGCCGACCGCGTCCGAATGCTTCACAGAGGCCCTGCGCATGGTCGGGCGCGACCGCCTGTTCTTCCACGTGGGTGTCACCGCGGGCGAGGTGGTGGCCGGCTTCCTACTCGGCGCACTGCTCGGCATGGTCATCGGCTATGTCCTGGGTATGTCGGAAACTGCCGAGCTGGTGCTATCGCCCTACATCCTGGCGCTGCAGATCGCACCCAAGGTGGCCTTCGCGCCCCTGTTCGTGATGTGGTTCGGCTTCACGGTCTATCCCAAGATCCTGGTCTCGGTGCTGATCGTGTTCTTCCCGATCATGGTCAACGTGCTGACCGCAATCCGCACCGTCGACCGCGACATGATCAATCTCGCGCGCTCGTTCACGGCGACGCGCCTGCAGGTGTTCTGGAAGGTGGAGTTCCGCGCCGCGATGCCGCCGTTGTTCGCGGGGCTGCGCATCGGCTCGACACTCGCGGTGATCGGGGTCGTGGTCGGCGAGCTCGTCGGCGGC
>Ga0335069_10002450_pt1 | contig 28578 bp, 20 predicted proteins | sample Lox_Sample_11_FD_206714 | JGI IMG/M metagenome (GOLD analysis project Ga0335069, IMG submission 206714) | Soil microbial communities from Loxahatchee National Wildlife Refuge, Florida, United States - Lox_Sample_1.1 | ecosystem: Environmental > Terrestrial > Soil > Wetlands | place: USA...
CAGCCGGATGGTGCAGTGAGCGTAAATGCGTGATCCTTTCCGTAGAGAATCCCTGTATTGGAATCGCTCGAATCTGTCGGCATCGTCCGGGTTTCTTCCTGTGCAACAATTTCCCCGCTACAAACCAGCAATACACTAACGATTTGTAGAAACATTAGATGTTCTCCAAACTGATTCAAGAACCATGCATTTTGTGCGCCTAAGCATTTGGTTCCATATCCCACCGCTCGGCCGGTCGGGATCGATGCGGCTCACCCGCGCCGACGTCACCTCGCGGCCGTTGGGATCGCAAACTGATCTAAATCTTGCGCGCCTTGAGTATCTGCTCTGCTTTCTCGCTGTCTTTCTCATTGACTTCAAGGAACACACCTTGCGCGGCCTGCAAATAGGGCTGCATACCTCCATAGTCATCCTTTCTCACAAAAGCTCCAATGCCCGCGGATTCAAGGTGCTGCTTGGCTATATCAGCATCCATCTCCTTCGAGAATGAACGCAACGTCACAAGATGTGTTTTGTCCATGATTCCTCCTTGCTCCAAGTGCAACGAAACAGCGTGCGATTTACCACCGGCTCCTAAAGGCCCAGACATCACCGCTCGGCCGTTGGGATCGATGCGGCTTGCCAGCTACTCCGAGGTCACCGCGAGGCCTGGTTGGGATCAGTTATCACGCCCCGGCGCCGATTGCTTATGAGCTACCCTCAGTCATGATTACTGAACACGTTCCCCAGGCAATGTGGTAGAATTTAGAAATATCAATAGGCTGTTCGTTAAGCAATTGGTCGTCGGGGATGAGCAATATGAAGACGGGGACCTTTGTCTGAGCACCAATCTGTTGTCCTTGCCATCTCGACCTAATCAACAATGAAGTGCAGTGAATCAACCGGAATGAAAATGGTGTCATGACCCCACTTGGTAGTCGAATGGCTCGTCCAATTTCACCTCGAACCAATCATCAACGCCATTCAGCGACGTGAATCGTCTGATGATACTGCCCCTCCGGGGCAGCATAGTCGCGAAGGCCTCGTTTTCATCAGAGTATTCGATGACGACCCTTTTGCCGATCATATCAAAGGTCAGTTCCTTCCATCTTCCATCGATTGTGACTCGTGCCTAAACGCCTAATCCGAACCGCCACATTCCCGGCTGTCACCGCGAGGCCGTCGGGGTCGGACAGCGTACCTCGGAGCGTAAGGGAGTTCATCTTTTGACCATTCTGTTGTCCGAGGCCGACCACTCATTGTCAGGTAGTAGCTGAACTAATCGATGTCGAATCTCTTCACGGAACAGTATTTCGACCTGGGATATTTGACGATCGTGCAAGAATATGGTAATCATGCCCTTGACGGGCCGTAAGTCCACCGTTTCATATTCGCCTTGCCATTTCCCTATTAGCCTCGGTAGTGTATAGATCGTGCTGCAGGACTCATCTCCACACCGGCATCTGTCAATGATTTCTAGTGTGGCTACTTGTTCAGCCAATTCATCTTCTCCTTCTCTAATCAGAAGTGCACTGATCTCATGACTGAGTTCAGGAATCACATCTTTCAGAAGACGGCTATCCATTTGCAGTTCCTCAACATGCTAGAGAATCCTTGCGCATTGTATCCAGTGGGCAGTGGCTTCGCATGTCGGGTAATGGTCTGTCCAGTGGCCGAAACGGCAAGAAGTGCTGCGCTGCAAAGTATGACACCAGTTGTCCACATGAATCACCTCATCCGGTAGTCGATCGCCCTCATGCTGACGAATAGCCAAATCATGTCGCTGAGTACCTGCCACGATCCATCACCTCATCGTCGGTTCCCATCGCGCTGGTCCTCGTCGCGCGGCCTGGTCGGATCCGTCGCACGTGCGACCTAGGCGTTAGTGGTTTTCCGCCTTCAATAACTATTCCCCATCTAAAGACACAACTAACGAATCCGACCCGGCGGCAATGAACCAATGACCGGGATAGTAGTCTACGTGAGTGTGTGGAGTGATGTTACTACTTCGATCCGGATGCGTTGCAAGGAACTCGATATTGTGACCAGGTATTCCGAGTTTCTCCGGGTCGCAAGCGATTTCCAATGTGTCCTCAATTCTCCGAATCGTCACTATCTGGTTCGGCTTACATTCGATCACGAGCATTCTTAGGATGCCGTGGTACGGCCTGGGGTCGGCATCTCCCAGAGGGTTAGATCATGGCCGCTCTTATTCGAAAAGCGACACACCAATGAATGTGGCTGCATTGATTGCATGTCGCACCTTTGACGTAACTTCGATATCAGCTGGCTCTCACGTTTCCTTTCGATCCTCTCAATTTGAAAAGAGCGCCTGCATTTCACCCCCAAAAGGGAATTGTGGATTCTTCTTTTTCCTCATCCGAGATGTACCAGCAGAGTTGCAGATTCACTTCGGAGACCCGAAGTCGCATTCTATTGCACGGTTACAGGAGATATCCATCAACGATGCATAATCTCGGCCAAACTGTCGATCGCTCTGGTCTCCCTCTCAATCATCTCTCTTGGATTGAATCGAATGACCTCCCAGGATAGTGGATGAAACTTGCCGAGGTCATAGAGGTAAAGACATAGCAGTCCGAACCTCCTCTGAGGTCCAGCTTTGAAGGGCCAGTCGGAAAAATCAAATGAATATCTTCCATTGTATTGCTCCTCAACGACCCAGATTGCGGACCAATGAAATCGATCAATGGAGGGGCTTGGATGCGCACTGTCAAGCCCACAATTCTCAGCCAAGGTGCGAATAGTGTCCCAGATCGAATCGTTGATTCGGAATATCTTGATCGAATCTACGACAGGCATCATACCTAAGTGAAATGGTAAGGAAGTCTTTGAAACAACCTCGACATACCCATCGTTTTTTGTCACTCGGACGATTCTGGGCCTTCCTGATGCTTGATGTACCGTAAGCCTTATCGTGGTACCGGAAAGTGGACGAACTGACAAGACTGGTTCTCGAAGATAGTACAGTTGTCTAGAGAGATAGTCGTCTTCGTCTCGTGCAAATTGTCTCCAACGTGGACCCGTGGAATCCTCAGCGCTTATCAAATCAGGGTAGAATCGTACCGAATCATCTGAAGGACTCCCCCATCCATCCACTCGCTCGACGTATCTCTCTAAAGGAAATGGAGCCAACCCATTGTGTGATTCGTGGTGAGGGTTACTGCAACAAGCAAACAGTAGAGCTGATGAGAGCACGAAGTGTCTTGATGTCATAACTTTCCAGTTGTGGTTTTCCACAGATCCAGCATATCAACAATCGTACGGCGGTCTCAAGAGATGCAAATGAAGATAGTCTCATAAGATGCCAATCCGACTCTGATGACAGCTTCGCCGACGTCATAAGCTGTCCCAGATGCGGTCTCGGCCCGCTCGGGATCACGAATGCACAGGGCTCCCACTCCCGACCGTCACCGCGCGGCCTGGTCGGGATCTAGTATCCGATGCCGCTCAGCCCGCTGCTTCGACTTCACCGCACGGGCCTGGTCGGGATCGGCGATCGTTCCGTCCGGAAAGCCTACCTTGGGATACTAAGGGCCATTTGCGCGGGTGGCCATTCAGCTATGTTAATTGACAACAAAGACAACCGTATCGACCTTTGTCAGTTCTGCGACTTTGTACGCATCAAGAAGGATATCAAGTAATGGCCAGTCGTATGCTGGAAAGGGAGTCCCGGAGATAGTTTTGGTCTTCCCATTGAGAGTTATCCGGAGTTTGTACACCGGTGCATCTATCGTACGTCCAAGATCCTCCGGAATCTCACCGATTCTACCGCATCTCAGAATCTCGTTCAGTTGGCCAAGCCATGTTTGTGGGAGTGTCCCCGCGTAGCAGCCATGGAACGGTTCTGTATCTGTTCTCCCGCGAAATCGCACAGCCCCGGTTGAACTGATGGCGATCTGCAGGCTTGGGCAGTTTCCAAAGCACTCGGAAGCTGAGAAGTAAAGACTGTCAAACGTTAATTTCGGGTCGTACGTAAGAGCGCTGTCAATGAACCGGCGCTCATAGTCCATGCCCGGTATCTTGTCGTCACCAAATTCGAGAACAAGCATGAGGGAGTCCCTCGTCAGGGATTTGATCCGGAACGAAAGCGCGAGTCCCTCCCAAGGCATGCCCTGACTCTTCCAAAATCTTACCGGCACCTTCATTGTGTCGGCCTCTAGGGAGTACGGGATATGCAGATACTCGTACTTCTTAAAGTAGTCGATCGTATCCTTTCGAATCCTGATGTAATCATTATTTCTGCCGACCCAGGTCTTCTGGAGCGTTGGCTGGGCCATTGCCGATTGAACCATGATAAGGATCAGAATGATATACTTCATCGGCATTTCCTTCTTCTGCGCTGCGAATGTGAATTCCTGCGTTGCGTCGATCATTATACTACCTTGAGCACAGAGATGTTCCAAGCCGCGGCAGGAGTAGTCCGCCAAATACTAAGCCCCTCAATCCATTGGGACCAAGGGCCTGTGTGGAAGAACTCACCCGAAAGATACTTTCCCAATCAGGGACATGCAATCGCGCGCCGGGGTGCGGCGTTACGATTGCCTGAGTGCGCTCGAAGAATATCTGTCAATCCGGGGAAGTGCTTTCACTGCACCTGAGGCGACGTTGATTCTCGCAAGTGGGCGGGGTATCTTCGAATACCTTCTTTCAGGCCGCTTCTCGTGTGGGAAGGCGCTGTGTTGTCGTTGGACAGAACTAACCAAACACAGATCGACCGAAATTGCTCCACAGCACCTGAAGAGAATCACTGACGAAATAAGATAGGTATGGCACGACTTGCCTGTCCTTGAGCTTGCTCCGTTCGGCAACGTTATCGAAGATTTCACAATCACAGAATGCACCCTTTGCCCTCAAGACATGAAAGTTAGTTGCACCCCAGCCTGAGAACCCGGATATTGTTCCTGAGCTACGCACGTCGAGCATTGAGGTCCGTTGTGACTCCATATCATCGTTTCAAATCAGCTCTATCTCTCGTGACCTTCTGCACCCTGCAGCTCACGGCCTTTGCCGTCCATGGCATCGGGCACGCGCAAGTCGTTCCAGGGGGGACACTCGAACGGCTCTGGACGGGGTTCCAGTTCGTCGAAGGGCCTGTGTGGAAGGAGGGAGTCGGACTCCTCTTCAGCGACATCTATCCCTCAATCATCTACCGATGGTCCAAGGGCGATTCGACGATGTCGATCTACTTGAAGCCCTCGGACAGTTCCAATGGATTGACGTTCGATCATCAGGGAAACCTCATCCTCACCCAGATGCAGAAACGGCGTATCGCACGCCAGGAACCTGACGGGACCATCACTCCCCTTGTGTCGACCTACAACGGCAAGCGGTTCAACAGTCCAAACGATATCGTCGTGTCTTCGAGCGGCGCGATCTTCTTCACGGATCCAGATTTTAATGTTCCCGCGGGCCAGACACGAGAGCTGAGCTTCAAGGGGATCTTCAGGCTGAGTCCGCTAAACAACCTACAAGTCATCGATAGCACGTTCGACAAACCGAACGGTATCTGTTTTTCTCCCGACGAAAGTCGGCTCTACGTGAACGAGTCCGCACAGCACAAGATCTATGTCTGGGACGTGGTGAATGATTCAACGTTCACGAACAAACGATTGTTCTACACCATCCCGCAAACGGGATATGCCGACGGCATGAAGGTTGATTCGAGCGGCAACGTCTATTGCGCGGGGCCTGGCGGCATCTGGGTGGTATCTCCATCAGGAACGTACCTGACATTGATCATCACACCGCAAACCCCGTCAAATTGCGCGTGGGGGGACGCGGACAGGAGGACGCTCTACATCACGGCGCAGACCAGCGTGTACCGCATCCGACCGGGGATCGCCACCGGGGTGAACGAGGCAACGAGAAGCGGCCCAAATCATTTCGAACTGCAGGGAAACTACCCCAATCCGTTCAATCCGAGTACGACCATCAAGTACGAGTTGCCCCAATCCTCGACCGTGAGGTTGGGTGTGTACGACATCCTCGGCCGTGAAGTGTCGGTCTTGGTGGACCAGAGGAAGAACGCGGGGTCGTACGAAGTGAAATTCGACGGTTCGAATCTCGCGAGTGGCGCTTATTTCTATCGGTTTCAGGCGGGGAGCTTTGTTCAGACGAAGAGACTCTTGCTTTTAAAGTAACTCTTGTCCACCTTTGAAAGAGAGCCCCGGCATCACCTGTCGGGGCTTTTTCGTCCAGCATCACCTTCCAGCTCCGCCATCTCGTTCATCTCCTTCAATTCGGCCATCCCATTATCACCTCACACAGATGTTCGGCGCTGGGACGCGGCGCACACCCAAAGACCTCGTCCAGGCAATCAACCACCCGCCTAATGAAGCTGAGCTCAGACTCCAGGGTCTCAGATCGCGACTGTTCTGGTGGGGCATTCGACAAAGACGAAGCGGAAGAGCTTCTCAGGGGAGGAGAAACAAAGGATACTCGGGGTGCTGAAGGCGATGGTGGGTTGACTGAGCCCGAGTCATGGAACTAATCTGACGACGAAGGCCGCGCTGTCAGCCCAGGCGTGTCGGATCGGCAAAGACCGGGAGGCTGCCTCTCCTCTCCCGCCCTAACGATATCTTCCTCCCCACAGCTCGCCCAGAAATTCCGCAAACGGAAGAATCAACATGTTGCCCACTGTACGACGACGCGGCTCCAGAGCAACACAGAGATAGCGCTTCAATTTCCCCTCCTCCGCCAGCGCACGCAGGGAACGAAGGTCGGAATCACCAACGTTGCGTTTCGCCTTCACCTCTACAGCAGTGTGATCGCCGATAATAAAGTCCACTTCATACCCTGAGGCGGATCGCCAGAAGGAAAGAGGATCTCCCTGCTCGTAGTCCCGGTAACAGATAAGCTCATGCATGAGCAGCGTTTCGAATGCCTCGCCGAATTCCTTGGTGCCATTCCGAAACTCACGTCCCTGGAGCGACGCTACTACTCCAACATCAAAGAAGTAATATTTCGACGATACGAGCGGTCTTCTCTTCTTCGAAATGGTCCATGCCGGGAGCTCATGCAGAAGCAGAGTATCCTTAAGTATCTCAAAGTATTCGTAGACAGTTGTACGGGGGACCTGAGCGTCGTTGGCTATGTTGGTGAAGTTGACAACAGTCCCATTCGCCTGGGCCGCGACATGCAAGAATCTGCTGAACGCTGGCACATTGCGGGTGGCCCCCTCCGCCACGATCTCCTCTCGAAGGTACGACCCGGAGTATGCCTTCAGGTCTGCCAGCGGATCGTCAGAAAAGTAGATCGGCGGCAGAAGCCCATGCCGCGCGGCTCGCGACAAATCGTAGGTCTCCCCCAGTTCCTTCCAGCAAAAAGGGTGAAGGTAGATGGTTCTCGCCCGTCCTCCCAGGAGATTTACACCCCCGCGGCGGAGTTTCCGCGGACTCGATCCGGTGAGGAGGAACCGAATTCCCCTGCTCTCGATGAGACGGTGCACCTCATGCAGAAGAACGGGCAGCCGCTGAATTTCGTCTACGACGACAAACTGTGTCCGGCCCTGGAGTTCTTCTCCGATGCGGCCCGGGTTCTGGCTCAATGCCACGAACACCGAGGAATCCAGGAGATCATAGAGGCGGGTATCACCCATCTCCCGGTGAATCAGGTATGTTTTGCCAGTCTGGCGAGGTCCAAAGAGAAAGTGCGATTTCTTCTCCAAGAGAACGTGGAGCTTGACGGTGCGTCGAATCGATGGGTTCATGGTGCGTGCCGTGTATGTCGTCATACAACATGATAAATGACGACATCCTTGTCAAGTACGAGGAGCGGAAGAATATCTACAATTTCGTGGAGGTGATAACGGAAGTGTAGCGGTGGTGTTGATTCTCGAGGGTGTGCGGGGTATCTTCGAATACCTTCTTTCAGGCCGCTTCTCCTGTGGGAAGGCGCGGTTTTGCTATCGAAGTATGCTGTAGAGCAATCCAACCTTCCCAAACGAGGCGCTTTCGTAATCCTGAGAGTGAGGAGGGTCAGCTGAAAGCAACCAAGAAAGCCACAACCAGGCCACTCGGCGTCGAACAGCAGCTCAAGGGTCTCATTGCCAGGCTCGACCCGAAGCGCCAGGCGCTGATTCGCTCTGTTCGGAGAGCCTTGCGCAAACGCTTGCCGTCAGAAAACGAACTGGTCTACGACTACTCTAAATATCTCGTGATCGGCTATTCGCCGACAGAACGGGGATCAGACGCGGTTATTGCGATTTCCTCAGGCGCGGACGGACTGCGTCTATACTTCAATCAAGGTCCTACGCTGCCAGATCCGAAGAAGATCCTCCTCGGGTCAGGCAAGCAAACGAGGTTCATTTGGATTGAGTCTCCCAGGACGCTGAAGCTTCCGGAGGTCGAATCCCTCCTGGAATCTGCAATTGCTCGGGCGAAGGCATCTTCTGGCCCGAATGAGCGCGGTACGCTTATCATCAAATCCAATTCAGCGAAACGACGACCAGGGCGAAAATCAACACGGTAACCTGGATTCTTGGCGTACAACGTCAGGAGAACTGAATTGTCAATTGTCGGTCGAGCCCGGGGCTATCCCGGGCTCCTTTGTTCTCTGGAGTGCTCCAGAAAACCCCGCTACTCTCACGAGAACGAGTCTTTTCGACTCCACTTGCTCGCCCGCTATCAGCGCTCCGCTCGCCCTTTTTCGTAATGAATATTCCACCGCTGGTCCCAGCAGCGAGAGAGGTGCCGCTAACCGTGAGTGAATGAACATTGGTGTTTGTCAAGCCAGCGTTCCTGGCCACGCCATTCCCCACCCCCATTCCGGCGTGATTTTGACGATTTCCGGGTTGAAAAAGGGGCGCGTTGCATCGATTGCAGGCTCATCGTTGTTCGCTCGCCTGTCCGATTTGCGTCTTGTTCAAAGGAGTCCTACCAGGTTCCTCTGCGGGTTTCCCCTCAGTTTGACGCATGTATGGTTGAGGGTCTGCTTCGATCCTACCCGGTTCCGCAAGCGATCCTCCTCACTGATCCAGCCTTCCCGGCATTGAATAGCAGGTGTCTTCCATAACACGTTCCACGCAGATTTCACATTCACCAGGCTCTCATCATCCAACAACCACCATAGGTTTGCCATGAAATTTCATGCGGTCATCTTGTCCATCATTCTTGGTGCTTTGGTCGCGGGGCAATCCAGTGCCCAATGGGTGCAAACAACCTTGCCGGGCTTTAACGGAACAAGCCACGCCCTCCTCGTCTCAGGCACAAATCTCTTTGCCGGTACGGACAGTGGTGGGGTTTTTCTCTCCACGAACAACGGCACGTCATGGACTGCAGTTAACACAGGTATAGGTCTAGCGGATCGATATGTCTGGGCAATGATCGCCACCAGTTACAATGTGCTTGTGGGAACCAGCGGAGCAACATATGTGTCGACAAACAACGGAGCGAACTGGACTTCTACTTCCGGGAGTGGTGGTGTGTCGGCACTTGCGATGTCTGTCAGCAACTTAGTAAGTACTAATGTTTTTGCAGGAGCAGGTGGGGGTGTCTATCTCTCTACAAACAATGGAGTACTCTGGAAGCTAGCGAAAACGGGGTTGACCACCACCGACGTTCGAGCTCTTGCCATTTCCGATACGAACATCTTTGCGGGAACTCTTGGTGGCGGCGTATTTCTGTCAACGAACAACGGGTCAAAGTGGACTGCTGTTGGAACAAGTCAAATTGATGGTTCGGTTCGCGCGTTGTTATTCTCCGGGCAAAATCTCTTTGCTGGTACTGGCAATGGTGTCTATGTTTCGTCCGACAAAGGATCGACCTGGACTTCAGTCAGTACCGGACTTGAGACCGTTGGTTATGTGGATGCACTCGAGGCCTATACCACAAATCTCTATGCTGGAACATGGTCTGGACAAGTGTTCTTGTCTACAAACAACGGAAAGAACTGGACTTCGATCGGCACAAATCTCGCCGCAAACGGACCTGTCCATGCTCTTGCAATCTCAAACGGTTTTCTTTTTGCTGGAACGAACAACGGTGTATGGCGGCTTCCACTCAGCGTCAATAGCATTGATCCAGGATGGGTGCATTCTCCGGAGACGTTTCGTCTTACGCAGAACTTCCCCAATCCGTTCAACCCGTCGACGCAGATTGTTTTCTCCGTCACGAAGGAAGGCCCGGTCACTCTTCGAGTCTTTGATATTCTCGGTCGTGAAGTAGCAACGCTTGTCGACGGGAATCGGAAGGCTGGAGAGTACTCTGAGCGGTTTGTTGGGAGCCGACTCGCGTCTGGAGTCTATCTGTACGTGCTTCAGAGTGCAGAAGGGCGTTTAACGAGCAGGATGATACTTTCGAAGTGATGATGAGAAAGAGCCCCGGCATCACCTGTCGGGGCTTTCGTTACGTGCTCTGCATCCCCACTCGCACCCGCGTCCATTGTCCCGGGAGCCTCATTGTATCACTGCAATCCCCTAATGCAGCTTCTCGTGAGTGGTTGCTGGGCCTTCGGGCAGAATGGAACTGTCGGCTGCCACCAACATGGCACCATCAATCCCCACTCCTCGGTTTCTCCACGTCAACCACATGGCAAGGACCATGATCATTAGAAGAGGGATGATGAGCAGACTCCCCTCAGGACCTGTCGGGCCGCCGCTTAGGAGGGCTCCCCGCGACCAGACTGTTACCTGACCGGCGGCTTCCGTTCCCAACGGATGCACAGCGAGAAGATGGCCTTGAGCGGGAAGTCCACTGTCGGGCGTGCCCCAGAAGTAAGTTTGTCCCCAATCCCACGCCGCATGAAATCCAATCGCCCACCAGAGGTTTTTCAAGTACCAAAGGCTGATACAGAAGATGAAGCCAATTGCTGCCGCCGAGAAGATTCCCACCGGCGATTCCCCCGTGTTTGCAAGATGGTTGCCCCCGAACGCAAGCGACAGGATAATCGCGCCCCACCAGAACCCGAGGCCACGTGCTAACGTTGCCTGCATGTAACCGCGCATCATGTATTCTTCAAAGAGCCCTACAAAAAGAAACACGAGGCCCCAGCCAACCGCAAATTCGACCGCCTCCCAACCAACAGCACTCTCACCGTCAAATTGATAGGCACCGATTGCCAAGAGCGCGCCAACCAAAACCGAGAGCGCCGCAAAGCCAAAGAATGCGCCGACAAGGAACCGCTTGATTCGGCGCGGCCCTTCCAGCCCATACGAGATCAGTGGTCTCCGCTCTATTCGGGTCATGACCATCGACGTAAGGAGGATGGCAACAAAACCGCCGAACGCGCCCCTTCCCACCTGGATCATCCTGGCATATGACGCCGGCAAGGCAACACCCGGCCGGAAGAGATACTGGAGCGGGAATCTCAAGATCAAACTGAAGAGTGACAGAGCCAAGACAAAAATCCCAATGCTCCACCCAGCACGAATACCATCGGGACCGACAAATATCCGTTGGACAAGCGATGGCGGAAGTGGCTCGATCTCAGGGGTCTCTATCATTGTTGTTCCTCTCAGCAGGGAAGGTTGGGGTTGGAAGCCTGAAAGTGGATCATTACCTCAAGAATGTATGAATCCCGCCGCAAGCAAGCTTCAAGTTTCTGTACCCGATCTGTGGCGCTAGGTTTGCCCGATCTATGTCATATTTCAACTTGCGCAGTTGGGGAAGGAACAAAACGATAATGCGTCGGCCCAGGTTCGCCTAAATGGGAGACAATACTCACGGTTCCGTTCGCCAACAGAAATCTTGGAGGATAGGCGATTGGTTCTTACGGTTTTCACGCGTCCGGAAATGTCAGAGAAATCTACAGGAAAAGCAGGGTCGGATCAAGCGGGCGTCCAGCGTCACACCCGGCGATGGAGGAGTGTAATCGCTTCAAAAACCTGCAAGTCTCGCCACCCGGCGCTGCGTGGTATCGCTTCTACAGCTCGTTACGTGAGCAAGTCAATGGGCCGCTTGGACAGAGTGAGAATCCACGGGCTGTCTGCTGAATGTTCTGTCAAGCGTGTACCCTGTTCCGGGCACTTTAAAGCTCGGCTGCTGTCATCACTGACGATTCTCGCTTTTCCTTCCAGCAGTCTCTCACCTTCGCTCCCCCGTTCTGCACCCATTTTGTAACCGTTCCTTCCCAGCGGATCGAGACTCTGGATCGCATCGCGCAGGGGCTGGTATCGGCATTCGCTCTGAAATGCGGCCTTCATTCCTCCCGTGTAGTAGCTTATAGAAATGTCAGTGTGGAAGTAGCTTTCATTCGTCCCGTCCCGAAGCAGTTGAATCTCCTCGTGTCATCTATTACCTTACAACAACTTTCCGCCCGCCAGGTTGCCCCCCACACGCACATGATCTCATGCATCAGATCTTCGGTTCCATGTCAAACCACTGAGGCAGCATGATTCCTATCATCTCTCTCGCACCCATCCTCCTTCTGCTGGGGACATCGGCAACCTCACAGCCTTCACCACCTTCCAGTTTATCGCTCTGGTATGCGCACCCGGCGCGGGAATGGAATGAGGCGCTCCCCATCGGAAACGGGAGGCTCGCCGCCATGGTCTTTGGCGGGGTCGAGCGGGAGCGGGTTCAGCTCAACGAGGAATCGTTCTGGTCCGGAGGTCCCTATGACCCGAGCAGACCTGATGCGGCGAAAGCACTTCCCGAGATACGTCGGCTGATCTTCGCCGGTGAGTACATGAAGGCGCACACGCTGCACGCCCGGACACAGATGGGAATGCCGGTGGAACAGATGAAGTATGCCCCCCTGGCCAACCTCATACTGACATTCCCCGATGCGGGAAGCTTCAGTGCATACCGCAGAGAGCTTGATATCGACAAAGCGATCGCCAGCGTCACATACCGCACAGGCGATGTGGAGTACTCCCGTGAATATTTCTCCAGCCCGGTCGACCAGGTCATCGTCATACGATTGACCGCAAGCAAACCCGGGAGTATCACGTTTGTCGCCAATCTGCAGGGAGTCAGAAACACCGCGCACTCCAACTATGGAACGGACTATTTCATGATGGACGGCGAACAGCCGAACGCGCTCATCCTGCGCGGGAGGTCGGCGGACTATCTGGGAGTTCCCGGCCGCCTCAGACACTATTGCCGGTTGCAGGCCTATGCAGAGGGGGGAACCGTTTCAGTCGATGATATCAACCTCCGTGTCTCAGGGGCGGACGCGGCAACGCTGCTGTTTGCCGCTGCCACGAACTTCGTCAGCTACAAGGATGTCACCGGCGACCCCCGCAAAAGGGTGAACGCGTGCCTTGCGAAGCTCACGGGGAAACCATACGAGCAGATGAAGAGCGATCATGTCGCCGAACATCAGCGGTTGTTCCGCCGTCTTACCATTGACCTCGGCACCACCGATGCCGACACGCTTCCTACCGACGAACGGATCGCGGGATTTTCTTCCCGGTCTGATCCCCAGCTTGCGGCACTCTTCTACCAATTTGCGCGGTATATACTGATTTCCAGCTCACGCCCGGGCTCACTCCCGGCGAATCTCCAGGGGAAATGGAATCAGGATTCAAACCCGATGTGGGACAGCAAGTACACCACGAACATCAACACAGAGATGAATTACTGGATCGCGGAAGCGGGCAACCTCGCCGAGTGTGTCGATCCTCTGACAAAGATGATGGTGTCAATTTCCCGGGGACCGGGGGTCACTGTAGCGAGGAGACACTATGGTGCCCGAGGGTGGGTTCTGCATCAAAACACGGATCTCTTTCTTGCCTGCGCTCCCATGGATGGGCCCACGTGGGGAACGTTCACGACTGCCGGTGCCTGGCTCTGCACGCAGCTCTGGGATCATTATGCCTTCGCCCGCGACATAACATACCTGCGTGAGATCTATCCCGTGTTGAAAGGCTCGGCGACATTTTTCCTCAGCACGCTCGTGGAGCACCCTACGTTGAAATGGCTTGTGACCTGCCCCTCAACCTCACCGGAGAATTTTCCAAAGCGGGAAGGGAACGGAAAGTACTTTGACGAAATCACGGGATTGGAGCTGCCGGGGACTTCCATATGCGCCGGATCGACCATCGACATGGAAATCCTGCGCGCGCTCTTCACCGAATACGCGGAGGCTGCACGGATTCTTGGTCTCGATGCACCGTTGCGCGCGAAGGCTCTCTCAGCACGAGCACGTCTGGCCCCTCTTCAAATCGACACGTCGGGGGTTCTCCAGGAGTGGTTGGAGGGTTGGGAAAGTCTCGAGCCGCACCACCGCCATCTTTCACATCTGTGGGGGCTCTATCCGGGCAATCACATCACACCGGGAGGAACACCGTTGCTTGCCGAGGCCGCAAGAAAATCACTCGACGCGCGGGGAGATGGAGCCTCCGGCTGGTCTCAGGCCTGGAAGATGAATCTCCGGGCGCGACTCCTGGAGGGAGATCATGCGTTCAAGCTCTTCGGAAACCTCATCTCGGGAAACACGCTGCCAAATCTCTTCTCCGGCGGCGGAAAAGTAATGCAGGTGGACGGCCTCCTTGGAGGAGCCGCCGGTATCGGCGAAATGTTGCTGCAATCGCACAACGGGGAGATTGCACTGCTGCCCGCCCTCCCGGCCGCGTGGGCTCAGGGGCATGTATCGGGCATGCGCGCCCGCGGCGGATTTGAACTTGCTTTCGAATGGATGAAGGGGAAGCTCACCAGCGTCACCGTCTACTCCCTCCGGGGATCAGCTTGCAGGATCCGCTACGGCGACATCGTGACGGAGATAGCGACCAAAGCGGGTGAGCACTACATGTTCAACGGTGAACTCAGGATCCAGTAGGCGCGGCTCCCACCGATCACACCCGGCCCGCGAATCCCTCAAAGCTCTGCCCACAGCAGATGGGGTGCGCTTTCCTCCTCAAGAAGCGATTCATGGTGAGCGTCGCCGGGCAACGAGTACGTATTGGAATACGGTAAACTCCTTAAGGAGCCCAAGAGAAAGGGCATTCAGAAGTCTGACTTTCCACTTGCGGCTCCGAACGGAATTGACTTTATCAATCACGAAACCTGAGTCGCGGAACATTGTCCGGATTGTGTGAAGCGTGAAGAATCTGAGATGAGTCTTGTCCAGAAGGCCCTCTTCCTGGTATTCAAATCGATCAAAAACTATCTTCAGAATGGTGGCCAGGTGACGGAGATTGGGAAGGCTGGCGACTATTACCCCGTCCTGACGAAGAAGCTTTCCGAGATTCGTCAGCACATGCCAGGGATCACGGGTATGCTCCAGAATATCAGCACACACAATGCAGTCGAAAGATTCAGGAGGGAATCGCAAGTCCAGGTTTTCAATGTCTCCAATGACGACTTCATCGAGCTTCGTCCGGGCTATTTCTGCGGCAGGCTGGAACAGCTCGATCCCGATGACGAACGGAACCCCGATTGAACTCTTGGCCGCCGCCCCGAGTTCGCCCTGTCCACACCCAACATCCAGCAATCTCTGCGTGCCGTGTGGAATCAAATCCAGGATCTCCTTGCGGACGCGTCCGAAATAGCCGGATGCTTTTTCAGAGTAGAAGTTGGGAGCTGTCACAGAGCGAATCTCTTTCTTTGTTTCTAACCCAAAGATGGATGACGATAACCAGGGAATGTCTCTCTACGCGAGCCGGGAAATGGCGTGTCCCACGGGCCTGCAGGCTCAATCACCAATGCCGAAGAAGCAAGGATGGTGAGCAAAGTAACCCGCGGTCACTCGAAAGTCAAGACGTAGTTTCACATCGCGGGAGGACATCGCGGGAGGAGATCGGACATACAGGGCCGAACAGTCACTTCAAGAGTAGCATCTTCCGGCATTGCACGAAATCACCCGTCTGCAACCGGTAGAAATACACTCCCGATGCGCAACCGGCCGCGATAAACACGGCTTCGTGTGGGCCAGCGTTCATTTTCCCGTTCACGAGGACATATACCTCCCTTCCGAGGACGTCGTACACGCTCAACCGCACGACCGAGGACCTGGGCAACTGGTACCTGATGGTCGTGCTCGGGTTAAACGGATTGGGGTAATTCTGGCTCAACCCCGGTGAACGCGGAGATGCCGTACGAGCACCGCCGAGCGACGTCAGCATGTCGAACCTCGCCTTGGCGGGGAGCACGCCCACCTGTCCGTTCGACGGGTCGACCCATGGCCAGGCGTTTGCGCCGAAAAAGGCCGGCTTGCTCTTCAGGTAGAGGGAGCTTTGCAGGTTCGCAGGGTTGCTGTTGTGCCACGACTGCTTTGATTGCACCCAATCCCAGTTCCCGTCCCGGATCTCCGTGGCAACCGTCTGCGAGTCGTACGGTTGCGGACTGACGTCATCCCAGCCCAGCAGCCATATCGAGGGATGTCCCATTGCGTCCGGGCCCGTGGATTCGTATCGCCATCCTCCCATCTCCCCCTTTGCGCCCAGGACGTTGCCGACGAACGTCATCCACGACGAATATGCCGTGGCGCCGATGCAGCGCTTCGGGCCGGTATCCTGAGTATCGTCGATGGGCAGCCCGCTGAGCGGGTTGGTGAATCTGGCTCGTGTCCCGCGGAGCCAGTTCCGAAAGACGGTAAGGTAGGTGGAGTTCCCGTGTGTATGATCTGAATCCCAATTGAAGCCATAGTTCCCTTCGAACAAGACATGATGGGGTCCGACCATGTGCGATGCGTTCAGCCCGATCTCGATCCAATCCCCGATGGTATTGATGTACCCATCGTCGACATAGTTATAGCCGAACACCGACCCGGCCCCCGCGCAACGCGCCACCATCACTTTGTTCGCGCGGACGGAGACATTGTTTTCGAAGAGGATCTCCGCAGAGCCTCCGCCAATGCTGATGTTGTACCCGGCGCCGCCGGGCTGCGCCCAGACCGCGTCGTGAATGTAGGAATCACGTATTTCACACCGGAATGAGTTGTTGACCGCGATCCCATCGCCGAGCGTGAGTTCGACCTCCACGTTTTTCGCCCAACAGTAGGCCGCGCACTCAAATTGGATCGCTCCTGATGAAGCCCCCGTGGTCGTCAGGTCTTCGACGCCGGCATATGTCACGTGAACGCCGCCATTCCCCCTGGAAGTATACCGGGTGAGCTGGGCCTTCCGTGCCGTGCGGTAGTCCGTGTGGAGAGGCGTGGTAAAGGTAATCGTCTGCCCCGAGACCGACGCAACCTCCTTGATTTCCGTGACGGGCCGATCCTGACGGCAAAACCAGCTGGCCGCGTCCCCCTGAGTTGGAGTACCTGCAACCAGCGGATCGTCGAAACCAAGACCCGGGTTGTGTAACTGCCATACTACCCGGTAGTCGCTCGAAGCCCAGATCGAACCGCGGCCGAGCCGGTCGGGTTGCCAGCCGGCGCCGGAGAGCTCATCAAGGAGAACGAACTGTCCGGCCGCGAATCCCGCCCCGTTCGCGACCGTCACCGACATTGCCCCCTTCTTCCCGTCGGACGAAAGATCCTGCGCCGTCGATTCGTCAGGCCCGGGCCACCTCCCGGGGCCGATGATGACAATGGGGTCGTAACTGGCAGCCGTGTCGACATTGAGATGCGCCCCGTTTGTCTTTTGAAGAATGGTGAGGCCCTGTCCGGCCCCGCGGAGCGTGATATTCCTGGAAATCAGGAGATAGTTGTTGACCAGGAAGGTTCCGGCAGCAAGTTGAACAACCTTGCCTGGCGGGCAGGCGTCGAGGGCCGCCTGGATCGAATCAGTATCGTCTGCCCCTCGGGGGGAAAGGGTCCGGTACACCGACTGGCGGATGGGAATGCCGCCGACGGCATTCAGCCCGGGGTTCCACACGGTGAATCGCATCGAATCCGACGGAACGTATTGGGCAACTGAGGACTCCCCGGCAAGGAGAATCAAGAACGCCTGAAAGAGAACCAAAGCGCGTCGGCTCATCAAACTCTCTCCCCTGGAGTGTGCGTTTCCCCGGACGAAGCGGCGACAATCCCCCACCTATGGCCCTCCCCCAAAGTACGGACCGGATGCCTGTTGCGCAACTCCTGCGAGGTGGGCGGAGGAGAATTACAGATGAGAAGCGCGGGGATACCTGTCAACCAGATAGATGAAACGAAGAAGGTGTGGCGTACCGCCGGATTGATTACGAACGGCCGGACTCTCCCTCTTTCAGCGGATCAAGAGCAATGTGCGCGTCTGAACGCTGCTCCCCCCCTGTAATCGGCAGAAGTAAACACCGCTGGCGAGATTCGAGGCATCGAACCGCACCTCGTGATACCCTGCCTCTTCCTCTCCATTCACAATCGTCGATACGACCTGACCGAGGAGGTTGAAGACGGAGAGCGCCACACGTCCGCGGTGCGGCAGCGCATACCGGATCGTGGTCGCCGGGTTGAACGGGTTTGGGTAGCATTGATACAGAACCGGTTCCAGGGGGAGTGGGGGCTCCCGGCTCACTCCGGCAGGAGCCTCATGACACTTGCTCTGATACCATATCGCTGGAGTCTGAATCTCCGGCTGTCCGGCAATCGAGAATTTTGCTGACCCAACAAAGACCGTCGTATCGATATCATAGCCATACTGCTTCAGATACTGTCGATAGAACCGGACACTATAACTGCCCGCGGACGCGATGCCGGGGAGGCAGACGTCGACAAAATAGGTGCAATCGCAGTTGGCTTTCGCTTTGATCGTGTCCCGTTCTGTCACCGAGAAGACATTTGAATCGCTCCTCGCCACTGAGACTGCGAATCGTGCTGCGCAGTTCTCCTCAATGTTGATGTCCCATGCTCTCACCGTATCGCCAACGATCGTGACGTACACTGAATCCGGCTGGGCCAGCACATTTGACGAGAACCCAGCCGCCAGAATGATCGCAGCCGCAATCGCCCGTGCCATTGTTGCTCCTCCCGGATCTCCCCGGAAATCCATCCATAGATGCGCCCGACTCTCACTGCAAATTAACTCCCCCATCCGGCAACGTCAAGCTCCGGCATCACATGGCCGAGGACAGAGGAGAGATGTGCTCGAAAATCTATCAATATCGATTGACCGCCGCTCCGTATAATGCATTTGGAATTACGGCCGCCAGTTCTTATGAATGGAGGGCGATCGACAAGGCCTCCGGAGTACGCATTCCCGGAACAGACCAGCGGATCCACAGAGATTCTCGAGAACTCATATGGCTTCCATATCGAACAGGAAGTTATTCTCATGCGCATTGCTTTCGATAATTGTGACCGCCCGTGCGAGCCTGGCTGCACAACCAATCACTACACTTGAGGTAGCGAGCCTGTACTGCGACCACGCCGTCAATCCCATCGCCGTGGATCATCGCAATCCGACGTTGAGCTGGATGCTGAGTTCAAACCAACGCGGCACCCGCCAGAGCGCTTACCGCATCCTGGTCAGCCGGAATCAAGAGTCGCTCCGGCGCGGCATCGGCGATCTGTGGGACAGCGGCAAAGTGAAGTCCGACAATTCCACGGATGTAGTGTATGGCGGGCCCGCACCGGCATCAGGCGAGCAGTGCTACTGGCAGGTCCGCGTCTGGGATGAACTTGACCGGTCATCGCCATGGAGTGAGCCGGGGCAATGGCAGATCGGACTGTTGGAAGCATCGGATTGGCACGCCCGGTGGATTTCGCCAGCGCCGGACGAATTGGCCGCCGCGCCGCTGTTCCGCCGCGAATTCTCATTGACCGGAAAAATCAAACGCGCCACGGCCTACATATTCGGTCTGGGATGGTATGAATTATATCTGAACGGTACCAAAGTCGGCGATCAGGTTTTGGCCCCGGCCAACTCCCACTATGATCGCGTTGATCTCTACGATACCTTTGATGTAACCGGGCTGTTGCGGCCGGATGGCAACGCGGTGGGCGTTATGCTCGGGGGCGGGTACGATTCCACATATTCCCGGTGGGGATGGAGATGGGAGAAGTCCAAGCGATTCATACTGCAGATACGGATCGATCTGGCGGACGGTTCACACCAGGAGATTGTGTCGGACCACGACTGGCGCTCTCACGAAGGTCCGATCACGGCCTGCGGCATCTACAGCGGTGAGACATACGATGCCCGCAAAGAGCAGACAGGCTGGAGCACCACCGGCTTCGACGACAGGGACTGGATCCCGGTGGTCGAGACCGGCCCGTCCGGCGGCAGGCTCATTGCCGGCACCATGCCGCCACTGCGGGTGACGGAGACGATATCCCCCGCGCACATCACCGAACCCCAGCCCGGTGTCTTTGTCGTGGACATGGGGCAGGATTTCGCCGGCTGGGCGCGCATTCGGATGCGGGGCCAGCGGGGCGACAGCGTGAAACTGCACTACAGCGAGCTGATCGATTCGACAGGAATGATCGATCCGTGGACCAACCGGCGGGCCCGGGCCACCGACACATACATCTTCAGGGGGAGCGGCCTCGAAAGCTATGAGCCGCGGTTCACCTATCACGGCTTCCGGTATGTGGAAATCACCGGCCCACGGAAAAGGCCCACGGCTGCAATGGTCGAGGGCCGCGTCGTGCATGCGGATTTCGCGACCGAAGGTTCGTTCGCGTGCTCAAACGCAACGCTCAACCGCGTGGCGCAGAACTTCCGCTGGAGCATGACGAGTAACTTCATGTCTATCCCGACCGACTGCCCCATGCGGGATGAACGGACGCCCTGTTCCATGGATTCACGCGTCTATGAAGAAGGTGCGATGTACCTCTTTCCCATGTACCGCTACTACCGAAAATGGCTGCGGGACAGCCGCGGCGGCAACGGCAATCCGGACTGGGACGGCGATCAGGTGCTGCTCCCGTGGCGGTTGTTTATGTGCTACGGCGACACGGCCATATTGCGCGAGAACTATGACAGCATGAAGGCGTACGTGGATTCGGTGGCCCGCAGGACACCCGGCTGGATCTATCATGACGGATACGGCGATTGGTGCGCGCCCAACCAGGGGACATGGGAATCCTACTTCAGCAACGTGGCGGCGGTGAACACCGCCCTGTTCTTCCAGTGCGCGAAGACGGTGGCTGACGCGGCCTCAGTCCTGAACGACGAGACCGCGGCACATCAATACCGCGCACTGGCCGATTCAATCCGCGTCGCATACAACGCCGCCTTGTTTCATCCCGGGGTGAATACCTACGGCAACGGATCACAAACCGAGGACATACTGCCTCTCGCGCTGAATATGGCACCGCCCGATCGGACAGACCAAGTGGCCGAGCATCTGGTTCATACCATTGTGATCGGGAAAGGCGGACATCTCGATACCGGAATCACCGGAACGGAGTATATCGGCGATGTCCTCTGCGATCACGGATATGGCAATCTGGCTTTGCAGATTCTTACTCAACACACATATCCCGGCTTCGGCCACCAGATCGATCTCGGCGCCACCACCACCTGGGAGCAGTGGTATTCCAAAGGAGGAATGAATTCCCATAATCACGCAATGTTCAGCGGTGCGGCGGCGACGCTGTTCTCGCGATTCGGCGGTGTACAACCGGTGGAAGCGGGATTCCGCCGGTTTATCGTTAAACCTGCTGTGATCGACTCACTGGATTGGGTACAAGTCAGGATCGAGACAGTGCGAGGCCGGGTGCAGTCCAAATGGCAGCGCCATGGAAAGACTCTCACCCTGGAGGTGGAAGTTCCGGTCGGGGCCGAAGCAGAGGTGCACGTACCGGCGGCCAGTGCAGGTAACGTGCTCGAGACAGGCGTACCGGCGGCAAAGGCTCCGGGGGTGAAGTATCTGGGCAGACATGATCAGGACGAGGTTTATTGCGTCGGCAATGGCGCTTACCGTTTTGTCACCAGCCGATAACTACTATTATATCAACGCGGAACAAACTCTGACAACCTGGTGTTCTGGCCTACAAATGGGAGAAGGGGTCCGTCTATGAAACCAATGCCGGTGGTCTTGGTGATGTTCCTGATTGCGGGTGTCGTGGCACATGCCGGTGCCCAGTCGACCGACGTCAAACAGGGCAAGGGCAACTCAAAGCACGACGAGTACATGACCAATGAATTCTATAAGACGAAGCCGCTCACGGCAGACAGCAAGGGAGAGAAGGGGTCCGGCAAAACGTCCAAGCACCACATCGAACGGATCAAAGCGGGAAAACACAATAGCTCTGTGCCTGCTGTCTCGGGAGAGGTTCAAAACAATGAGGTCTCCGGGAAGGTAACAAGTGATGTAACAGGTAAACGCGTTCACAAGTCTCTGCCAACCACGCACAAGAGGAGATAGGCTTGTCATCTGCCTGTTCCTCTCCTGTCTCATATGTCCCCTGACTAACAGATTTGTCTCCGGGCTGCTCTGAACGCCCGACTACCTGATCCCGCCTCCTCCGAATGTGTTCACATTGTCCCATACCTCCAATGAGGACAATGTTGACTTTGACGGTATCCAACCACAACCCGATCGCCCCCGGGTCCGCATGCCATTGGTAAATTGCGTGTTGCCCCCTGTGAGAATTTTGCTTACTTGTCATCGGATCTCTTTGCTGGGAGCAGGTCAGTTGCAGATGCACCAGCATTTGCGCCCCATGGGACCAATCCACGAACCGGCCGAAACGCAGATTCCATGCTGCTCAACAGAACGCTTGTGCCAGCCTTCATTTTTGGCCTCCTCACTGCCTACGCGTACTCCTTTGAACGCACGGATACAGGCGACACAACGCACGCCCTGTCCCGGAGATCTCCGAGAATCTACAACGTCACCCGCCTCACAGGAGAGAAGCCCGTCATTGACGGAATCCTGGACGACCCCTGCTGGAAAACAGGGGAATGGGCTGGCGATTTCACGCAATGGATTCCCAGGGAAGGGGCAAAACCCTCCCAGCCCACCCAGTTCAAGATCCTGTATGACGACGACAATGTCTATATCGCCTTTCGCGCATTCGACAGCGAGCCAGACAAGATCATTCGGAAGGGAGGCCGACGCGATGAGTTTAACGGCGACGTGGTGGGCGTGAATTTCGACAGTTATCACGATCACCGCACCGGGTTCGAATTTGACGTGACAGCAGCCGGGCAGAAAATTGACCTGATCCTGACAAACCCTTCGACCACCGATTTCAACTGGAACGCGGTCTGGTTTGCGAAGGCGGGCACGGAAGACTCCGCCTGGACGGCAGAGATTGAAGTTCCGCTGAGCCAGCTCCGCTACAGCGGCGACAACGAACAGATATGGGGAATGCACTGCTGGCGCTGGATCGACCGCCTGCAGGAGGAGAGCGACTGGGAGCCGCAGTCCTCCGAGGGACCGGGAATCCTCTATCTCTTCGGCGAAATTCATGGCATCAGAGGATTGCCGCAATCCCAGCGCATTGAGATCATGCCGTACACCCTCGGAAAACTGAAGACATTCAAGACAGAGCCCGACAATCCCTTTGCCGACAGGGGGAGAACCTGGCAGGGGAATGGAGGTCTGGATGCCAAGATCGGTCTCTCCAGCAATTTCACGGCTGATCTCACGATCAACCCTGATTTCGGCCAGGTGGAAGCAGATCCTTCGGTCATGAACCTCACTGCATTTGAGACATTTTACGACGAGAAGCGTCCTTTCTTTCTCGAGGGGAAGAACATATTCTCGTTCGACTTCGACAACAACAACATGTTTTACAGCCGCCGCATAGGCCACGTCCCCACCTACACTCCCAGCCTGGGCGCCGATGAGCACATGGCATTCCCGGACAACACCACGATCCTCAGCGCCCTTAAAGTCAGCGGCAAAACATCAGGTGGGCTGGCCCTCGGCGTCCTACAGAGTGTCACCAGCAGGGAGAACGCAAGCATCCGGGGCGCGAACACAGCCCGCGAGGTCACTGTTGAACCACTGACCAGCTATACGATCGGACGCCTCCAGCAGGACTACAACGAGGGGAATTCCGTCCTGGGAGCGATCATCACCGCGACCAACCGGGTCATCAATGACCCGCAGCTCGGCTTCATGAACCGGAGCGCGTACACGGGAGGACTTGACCTCCTGCATCAATGGGACGACAAGGAGTTTTATGTTACCGCCAAGCTTGTGGGGAGTGCGATTTCCGGGAGCACGGAGGCGATCACGGGACTTCAGTCCGCTTCAGCCCGGTACTACCAACGGCCCGATGCGGACTATGTTCACTTCGACAGCACCCGCACACACCTCTCCGGCTACGGCGGACAGCTCAAAGTGGGAAAGGGGAGCAAGGGGTTCTGGCGCTATTCCACAGAGCTGAACTGGCGGTCCCCCGGCCTCGACCTCAATGATCTCGGCTTCATGCAAACGGCCGATGTCATCAAGCTCGGAAACTCCATTTCCTATTTTGTGAATCAGCCGGTTTCTGTCTTCAGAACGTACTCGGTCGGCTTCTCAGAGACCAGCAACTGGGATTTCGGCATGCGGTACCTGTCGACCATCCTCAGTACGAACCTCTACCTCGAGTTTCTGCCCAAGTGGGCGCTTTCCACATCTCTGAGCTATACACCGGAAGCCCTTGACACCCGAATCCTGCGCGGAGGATACGGGTTGAAGGTGCCCGCCGCATGGGCACTCGCCACCTACTTCCGGACAGATCCTTCCGAGACAGTCATTTTCGATTGCAGCTGGAATGTCAGTGCCTCGGCACATCAGAACAGCCGGTACGAATACATTCAGCCGGAGCTGTCGGTCATGCCTTTCACCTCGTTGAGAATGACTGCAAGCGTGAACTACTCATCAAATGACGACAACCTCCAGTACGTCAGCGCCCGATCCGTCAACAATGCCCAACGGTACATCCTCGCGCGAATCGCGCAGCACTCGCTCGGCGCCACATTCCGAATCGACTACACGCTGACTCCGGAATTGACTCTTCAATACTACGGAAGCCCGTTTGTTTCCGTCGGCAGATACTCCCTGTTCAAAGTGGTGAGCAACGCCCGGGCGAGCGACTACAACGGCAGATTCTCCATCATCAACCCGACATTGAACGGCGATTCCTATGAAGTCTACGAGACAGGCGGTGCCGTTCCGGATTATGCGTTCGGGAACCCGGATTTCGCATTCGGCCAGCTGCGGTCCATCCTGGTCCTGCGCTGGGAGTATCTGCCCGGTTCGCTGGTCTATCTGGTCTGGTCACACGAACGGACCGCCTTCAGTCAACCCGGGGAGAGTTCGGTGGGCGACGCGGTGCGCAACCTGACAGGCATCTCCCCCACCAATATCTTTCTGCTGAAATTCAGCTATTGGTTGTCGATCTAGAATTCAGTGTGACATGCGGCTCAGGCCATCCCCGACTATAATTGCGCATATGGCTAAAGACAACCCTCCCTCCGCAACACTATTGCGATTTCGCGTTGATTTCGCCGACGTGAGCATGGCACTACGAATGCATGATACCGGGCAGTTTCCGTTAACCGAATCGAGTTCCCCACAATCGATCGGATGGCAGGATGAGAGCCCGATCCAATCCAGTTGCGCTTCTCTTCGTGGTGGTCTGTACCTGCGGCACGGTACATGCGGCTCAGATTCGCGAGCTCCCGGGCGCTCAACGTAGGGGTCATCCCGTCTCAGCACAACTTCACCCCCGCGGCACGTCTCGCGCGCTGTTGGGCCCTCGCACCGGCTCTCGCATGCAGGATGGATTCTCACACCGGGTTGATTCTCTCCGGGCAAGGTGCGTGAACAACGTCCTCAACGGCAGGTCGATCCTCTCATCCAACAATCAGTCGAATCCGTATTCACTCCCGAAGTCGGCAACCTCCGGTACACCGGTCTATTTGATCGACACAGCCCTTATCCTGAGCACAGAGGACACCACCAGACACGTGTATTCATTCAATGCCGCTGGCAAACGATCTTCAGATATCACACAGTGGTTGAAGGCCGGTCACTGGGCGGACTCTCTTCGTGAGACCGACACGTTTGATGCACTTAACCGGCGCCTATCAATGTGGTTCGAACGACGGACGAACGGCGGCTGGGAGGGAATTGACCGATACACATTTCTGGATGATGCACCCTGGCACTTACGCTCGTACATATACTCGGTCTGGGCAAACGATCAATGGGCCGATCAAGCGCGCACGGTGGTCACATATGACGGAAGGGACAACCTGGTTCTGGATGCTTCGGACCTCCGCTCGAATGGCCAATGGGTGCCCCTGTATCGCGATTCCATGAGTTATGACGCCCACAGCAATCTGCTTTCCAGCGTGTTCTCTTCATTCACAGATGGACAGGTGGGCTTTTCCTGCCGGTCCGCCTACACATACGACACACATGACCATCTGACTGAGGTGCTCGACCAGGAATTGTACGATGGCCGATGGATCACTGTAGGGCACACCACATACCGGTACGATCAAAGCGGGAATGAGACCTCCGCTTATGGGTGTTGGTACCAACTGGATGGCCAGCCTGCGGGGGGCGAGCGGGATACGATGACGTATGATCAGACAGGGCAATTGCTCAGCCGGAGAACCGACCTATGGACGGCCGACTCACCGGTGTCATCGGAACGCCACACCTACGCGTACGATGCATTCGGAAATACGACAGATGATCTCACCGAGGTTTTCGCGAACGGCACATGGGTGAACTCTTCGCGGATTGCCACGACCTACATCGGATGGCTGATGGAGTTGTCCCGCTACGAGGAACAATGGTCAAATCATCACTGGGTGATAGTATCCGCTTTCGAGTTCACGTATGACGGTGCGGGCCTAATTCTTGAAGAGCTGACCGAATCGACAACGGAAGGCTTGTTTGGGAAACGCTCACGACTGGTGTATGATTATGATGCCCACGGACATCTGATCTCGTTCTTGTCCTACGGCTGGGTGAGTTCTTCCTGGACGCTGGTGGACTACGATTCGTCATGGGGGTTTTCCAATGTAGACGACGCCGGCAACTTCTGTTTCTTCTCTTCCCACTGCTGCGAGATCCGCCTAACGTGGAACCCCGTGGTTACCGGAGTTGATGCTCACAGCGACATCGCCAATGCGGGGGATGCCTTATGGAGTAACTATCCCAATCCCTTCAACCCATGCACGACGGTAAAATTTTCGCTGGCCCGGGAATCGCAGGTCAACCTCAGCGTCTTTGACATGTTGGGCCGCGAGGTAACCGTCCTGGTGAGTGGGAGACTAGATGCAGGTGTCCACGAGGTGAAGTTTGACGGGACCCGATTTGCCAGCGGGGTCTACTACTGCAGGATTCAGGCAGGCGGTTTCGTGGCCACGAAGAAGCTGATTCTATTGAAATAAAGACTTGTGTCCTTCCGTCAAAGGGAGGAGCGTCCTGACAAGAGAGCCCCGGCATCCTGCGGGGGATCCTCGCCACGCCCCTCCGAAGGCTCCCTGACAAGGCTGGACCTCCCGCCAGAGGTAATCCGGCTCTGCAGGCTGGGTGAGGCAAGGGAATCCTACAAACGCGCGCTACAACTTGTGCGCCGGGAGCCGGAACGTCGATTCCTTGAAAAGCGGCTCCGCGAGATTTCGACTTGAAAACGGCTTGTTTCCCCAATACATAGAACCTTCCGCCAACATCCCGCTGTTATAAGACAACCTGCCGCCCCCTGATCTGGCAGACCCTTTTTTCCGTCGGATCATTGTCGATTTCGACACACCTGTCGATTCCGGCGTGCCCCGTGCAACTATTAAGTGGAGCAGACAATCAACGGACAGACAGATAAGGAGATACAACAATGCGATTCATGATGCTCATGATACCCGAGGTCTACCAGGGAGCCCACATCAGGAACCTGAAGCCGGATTTCGCCCCGGACGTTGAGGATGTGGAGAAGATGACACGGTACAACGAAGAGCTGACGAAAGCCGGCGCACTCATATCGCTGGACGGCCTTCACCCGCCGACAACAGGCGCGCGAATTTCCTTTGCAGGGGGGAAGCCGAAAGTCAGCGACGGCCCATATACGGAATCCATGGAAGTGCTCGGCGGATACTGGATGATCAGGGTTAAATCCCGGGAAGAGGCGATCGAATGGGCGAAGCGTGTCCCGGCGCGGAGCGGAGACGTCGTCGAGATCCGGCAGGTGTTCGACATGGAGGATTTCCCGGCCGAAGTGCAGAAGGCAGCGGACAGCGCTGCGGTGCGGCAGCAAGTGGCCAAAAGGACGTCGTGACCGGGGGGAGGAGACCATGAAATACCACTAAACGGGTCGAACCACAGGGAATACGCCAGTGAAGAAAACACCTCCTGCGAAAAACATCAGCGAGTACCTGAAGAGCGTCCCACCGGGTATGAGGCCCGTTCTCCGGCAACTCCGCGCCACGATCAGGGCCGCGGCACCGGACGCGGAGGAGGGGATCAGCTACCGCATACCGGTCTTCAAGCTCCATGGACCACTGGTGTTCTTCGCGGCGTTCGAGGATCACTGCAGCCTCTTCGTTCCGAGCAAGGCGCTTGTCGCGTCGTTCAAGAAAGAGCTGAAGGGATACCATGCCGTAGGAGCAACCATTCACTTCACGCCGGACCACCCGCTCCCCTCCTCTCTCGTCAGGAAGATCGTCAGGGCCAGGATAGCCCTGAACATGGGACGTGCTTCTCGCGGCAAGCGGTAGCTACTGCGACTCGCAGAAGAAAGGGACCCGGTGAAATCGCAGCGGGTCATGGGAGCCATGCTCCAGATGAGGAAGATCGACGTCGAGAAGCACGAGCAGGCGTACGCGGGGCGCTGAACTGCCGACGCGCCAGACGTGTTTCCCCCAATGACAGGCTTTCCGTT
>Ga0335069_10002451_pt1 | contig 28578 bp, 25 predicted proteins | sample Lox_Sample_11_FD_206714 | JGI IMG/M metagenome (GOLD analysis project Ga0335069, IMG submission 206714) | Soil microbial communities from Loxahatchee National Wildlife Refuge, Florida, United States - Lox_Sample_1.1 | ecosystem: Environmental > Terrestrial > Soil > Wetlands | place: USA...
TCTCGTCGTCGAGGAAGGCGAGCCGCGCCTTTTCGACGGCAAAGTTGTTGAGCGAGGATGCGCCGTTGCCGCTCTTTGCGACTGCGTCGCGAATGCGCTCCAGGATGTCGCTTTGTTTGTCGCTGCCGCCGATGCCGAGGCGCAGCACGCCATCCTTGCCGTGCACGAGGGTCAGCTGCACGCCGACGAGCGCGATTCGCTGTACGACGACATTTCCTTTCAGGAAAGGAAGGACCGCAAGGCCGACCTCAGCTTCGGGCGCCTGCGCAATGATCCGCTGATTCTCGTCGAACACGCGGGCACCGAAGATGACGAGATTCAACCGTCCTTCATCGCGCGACCATTTCAGTGCGGCATCGTCGAATCGCACCGCCAGGCCCGGCAGCGCCTGCACGAGCGACCCCCTCAGCTCTCCCGTAAACGGTCCAAGCGAGATCGGCCCCAAAAAAAGTCGGAGCACTAGCGCCGCAAAAAAGACGACGACCGCCACGAGCGCCGCAATGCCGAACAGCCCGGCCCGATTGAGGTGATGGGCGGAGATCGTGAACGCCTTCAACGGGCGCATTCCTTGCTCTGAGCCGGCAGGAACTCCTGCCCGGTACGGTTACCGCCTCTTGCACCCACCCACGCTTCAGCTTATCGCCTAACTTAGGTGGCTCGTTACAGCCACCGCGTGGGCGTCTTCAAGTTTTTCCGGAGCATCTGATGGAAAAAGGATTAGCACCGGGTGACCGGGCGCCGACGTTCAAATTCCAGACAGACGACCGCGGCGAGATTTCCACAGCTTCTCTCAAGGGCGCGCCCTTCGTCCTTTACTTCTACCCGAAAGACGACACGCCCGGCTGCACGAAGGAAGCGATCGGCTTCTCCGAAGCGAAGAAGAAGTTCGATTCGGCCGGAGTGGTGGTCATCGGTGTTTCGAAGGACAGCCCGGAATCACACAAAAAGTTCCGTACAAAGCACAAGCTCAAAATCAGCCTCGCGTCCGATCCGGACATCAAGGCGGCCGAGGCCTATGGCGTTTGGGGCGAGAAAACCCTCTACGGCCGCAAATACATGGGCATGGAGCGGGCAACTTTCCTCGTCGATGGGAAAGGCGTCATCCGACAGATTTGGCGAAAAGTGAAGGTTCCGGGACATGTGGAGGCCGTGCTTGCCGCGGCGCGCGAACTTTGAGCACTTCGATCCCTCCGTTTAGGCCGCGATTAACGTCAAGTTCCTTTTTTTGGGCTAAGAGCTTGATCAAGCGGCCTGAACTAGGTGAAATGACTTTAACCGGGGTCAGCGCACAAAGCGCATCGAAGGGAAGAGACGACGGCATGGCCGAGACGCTCGTTGAGCGGGTGTGGGCGTGGCTGCATGCGACGTTCCCAGAGCGGCAGATTTACGTCCGCAGCGAAGGGCGTGTGCAATTCTTCACGTTCGGCGCGACGTTGCAGGCGACCCTCTCCGGCCTCGCCCTGATTTTTCTCGGCTGGGTGGCTTTCGCCACCGTCAATGTCGTCTTCAAAGACCGCATCATCGCCTCCAAGGACCATCGCTATCAGCAGATGCGCTGGGCCGACGAGAACCGCATCGCCGACCTGCAGCAGTCGCTGGACGACGTGAACGGCGCGCTGGTCTCGGCCGAGGACAAGTTCACGGCCAAGGCGAACGAGCTCGAAGTCAAACAGGAGACGGTCGCCCGCCTCCTTAGCCGCAAACAGGCTGTCGATTCGATCGTTGCGGGACTGAGGGGCAGCAGCACCGAAGCCAAGGGCACGGATGCCGAAGCGGCTCCCATCGCTCACGCGACCGGTCCCGGCCTGCCGAGCGACAGCGTCGGTACCGATACCGGCTCGCTTTCAGGCGGCGCCTCCCAGCTCGGGATCATGCCGCAGAGTCCCGAACCGCAACCCCGCACCAGCCGGCCGACCAAGGCGAGCTTCCTTGACGAGGCCGTGAGCCGATTCGAGGCGACCTTCTTCCACGAGCGCCGCGCGCCCACACCGGCGAAGGATCTCAATCTTCCGGCCCTGCGCGTTCTGGCTGCCCAGACGGACCGCATTGCGCGGATGAGCAACTCGGAAACGTCGCTGCTGGTGGACGTCGACCATGAAGTCAGTGGCCGCATCGCCGAACTCCAGACCATTCTGCACCGCGTCGGCGTCGATCCGAACAGTCTCGAGCAGCAGGCGACGGAAGGGATCGGTGGTCCATTCATTCCCGCGCAGTCGATGCGGCTCGACGGCATCTCCGACAACGCCTTCACGGCCGCCTATGTCGGCGCCAGCGCGCATGAGAAAGAACTCAACGCGCTTTTCTCGGCCCTCAATCATGTGCCGTTGACGACGCCCGTCCACGGCCAGCAATTCGAGATCACGAGCGATTTCGGCCCCCGCGTGGATCCTTTCACGCGCCGCATCGCCTTCCATCCCGGTATCGATTTCGGCGGCCCGTGGGGCGCTACGGTTGGTGCGACGGCGCCGGGCACCGTTGTCTTCGCGGGTACGCGCGGCGGTTACGGAAATATGGTCGAAATCGATCACGGCTACGGATTCCGCACACGGTACGGTCATCTTTCTCAGGTACTGGTTCGTGTCGGAACAAAAGTTCAAAAGGGCTCGCCCGTCGGAAAACTCGGATCGACAGGGCGCAGCACTGGGCCTCACGTTCATTACGAAGTGTGGCTCGCCGACGTGGTGAGGGATCCGAGCAGATTTATCGAGGCAGGCCGTCATGTTCTCCAGTAAAAGCCGCGACAAAGATACAGCGCCGCCGACTATCCAGGCGTCTGCGTCCTCCGCTCCGCTCGCCGGTGGCGGCAACAAGCGCGCACAGCGTTCCGCCGCGCCCTCCATCATCAGCGCGGACCTTGTAGTCAACGGCACGCTGACATCGACCGGCGATATCCAGGTCGACGGCCGCGTCGAAGGAGATGTTCACTCCTCGGGCCTCGTGATCGGCGACAAGGCGCATATCCACGGCGAGATTCTGGCGGACGACGTGACGATCCGCGGACGCGTCCAGGGCAGCATCCGGGCACGCAAGGTGCTTCTCTGCTCGACGAGCCATGTCGAGGGCAACATCCTGCACGAAGCGTTTTCGGTCGAAGCCGGCGCCTTCTTCGAAGGCAATTGCCGCCACTCGGACAATCCATTGAGCGAAGTGATCAAGGGCTCCGATTCCCCCGCCAGGCCCGCAGCGCCGATGGCTTCGACGCCGACGCCGCCGGCATCTCTGGCCGCAAAGCCGGCCGAGCCCGCGCGTCCCGCCGCAGCCGCCGCAGCCGCCGCAACGCTGGCGCCGCTGAAGACAGGCGCCTGAGTTTTTCGATCTTTCAAAGGGCCCGCGTCGCCCCCGGCGGCGCGGGTTTTGTTTTGCGCATTCCAGGAAGCGAGCGGCCTCCTACTGGCCCGATCCGATCATCAGCAAGGCGAGAAGATCGGACATCGTATGCGCGACCACGAGCGGCCAGAGCCTGCCCGTTCGCGCGTACCAGAAGCTGAAGATCAATCCGAACGGAATGATGCTGAGTACGCCCCTCGGCCCCTGATAGAGATGGTAGCTCACACGAAGGGCGACGCTCGCATTGATAGCAAGCGACTGATTATTGTCGCGCCCGAGCGCGGTCATTACGTAGCCGCAGACCAGCATCTCTTCGAAGAATGGATTGATCAGCCCGATTGCCAGAGCGATGGCAGGCGGCACGCGGCCGGTAATCACCGGTGATCCCATGATGCCGGCAGCCGTTTGTGGAGAGACGAGGACGGTCGCGGCCCAGACGAAATACCAGACCACATAGGTCGCCACGAACAACAGCACGCCTATGCCGGTGTCCTTGAAGGTCGGCTCCAATCCGATCTTTGCGAACGTCCACCCGCGCACGTACAGGAACGGGAGCAGTATGGCGAGAATGACGATTTCAAAGAGGACGGTATGGAGCAGCCCCGTCGCAGCGTGACCCTGATAGGGCGACGCCACAAAACGCGACGCGACAAGCAGGCTTCTGACCGTAAACGGTCCGAATGCCAGCACTGCAACGATGGCGAATTCGAGTGCGAACGGAAGTGATTTGAGAAACCGAACCATGCCGCCCCGAATTTTCGCGATTGAATCAGTCTTCGCTCGAACGCGCCAGAGGCGGTGCTTCTAAGCCAGATCCTCGATTTTCTCTTTCGGCTTGCCGCCGATCGCCTGCGCGAGCGCCGCGGCCATAAAGGGATCGAGATCGCCGTCGAGAACCTCCTGCGGCGTGCGGCTTTCGATTCCGGTGCGCAGGTCCTTCACGAGCTGATAGGGCTGCAGCACATAGGAACGGATCTGGTGGCCCCAGCCGATGTCGGATTTCTCGCCGACATGGGCCGCCGTCTCGGCCTGCTTTTTCTCGAGCTCGATCTCGTAGAGCCGCGAACGCAGCATGTCCCAGCACACCGCGCGGTTCTGATGCTGAGAACGCTCCGTTTGACAGGCGACTGCGATACCCGTGGGCAGGTGCGTGATGCGGACCGCGCTTTCGGTCTTGTTGACGTGCTGGCCGCCCGCACCCGAGGAGCGAAACGTGTCGATGCGCACATCTTTCTCCGGAATATCGATCTCGATCGTCTGATCAATAACGGGAAATACCGTCACGCTGGCAAAGCTCGTGTGCCGGCGCGCATTGGCGTCGAACGGCGAGATGCGCACGAGGCGGTGCACGCCTGCTTCCGTCTTGAGCCAGCCATAAGCGTTGTGGCCCTTGACCAGAAGCGTCGCGGATTTCAGACCGGCACCCTCGCCTTCGCTTTCCTCGATCAGCTGCAGCTTGTAGCCGTGACGCTCCGCCCAGCGCGTGTACATGCGGAACAGCATCTCGGCCCAATCCTGGCTTTCGGTACCGCCGGCGCCCGCGTGAATCTCGAGATAGGTGTCGTTGGCATCGGCCTCGCCGGAAAGCATCGACTCAAGACGTAGCTGTTCAGCGCGGCCCTTCAACGCGTCGAGAGCCGTCTCGCCTTCGGCGATCATCTCCGTCTCGCCTTCCGCTTCGGCCATGGCGATGAGACCCTCGGCATCGGCGAGCGAATTCTCAAGGCCGCGCACGGCCGCCAGGGAGCCCTCGAGCTTCTGACGCTCGCGCATCAGGCCCTGGGCTTCCTGCGGCTTGTTCCAGATGGAAGGGTCTTCGGCCTTGGCGTTCAGTTCGTCGAGGCGGCGGAGTGCATTGTCCCAGTCAAAGATGCCTCCTCAGCAGGGCAATGGCCTGCTTGATTTCGTCGATTGTGCGTTCGGTCTCGGCGCGCATGGGGATGTCCTTCCGGCACCCGATATGGTCGGAAGGCGCGGCGTTGTAAAGGCTTAGGGCCTACTGCCGCGACGCCGAGCTACCCTTTGGCGGGACGACGATCGCCGTCGGCAGCCGGTAGGCGATTTTCACGCCGTCGAGTTCGGACGAATTGTCGGAAGGCAAATAGCGCCAGCGCAAGACGCCGGCAACCGCGGCATTGTCGAGGTCCTCGAATCCGCTTGACTGCACGACCTGCACGCCACGGACACGACCGCTGGCGCTGATTTTCAGGTTCAGCACGACATCGCCCTGCTCGCCATTGACCTGAGCTGTATCAGGATAGGCTGGCTGGTAGTTCGGATAGGCGGGATCCAGACGAGGCTTGTCATACTGCGCAAGCGCGGCAGTCGATAACAATATTGTTGTGCCAAACACTGCTGCAATAACAGCGTCACGCGTACGGCAAAATTGGATACCCATATCCCCGCGTCCTCTTAGGCTACGCCCAAGAATATCGCGGCGCACGATCCTCGCCAATGGCCGTCACGCCGGCGGGACCTGTCCCAGCGAAAAAAGATTCTGCTCGCCCAGCTCGGCGCTCCGGCGGCGCTCGAGTTCCTGCATATAGCGGCGCATGGCATAGGCTTCCGTCATGTAGCCGGTGACGTGAAGGTCGGAACGGCTTGCGAGCACCGGCAGGCTTTCCGTCTGCGCCTCCTCGAACCGCGCCAGCGCCGTACGCACATTCTCCGACGGCAGCAGATAGACGTCGGGCTGGCGCACCAGGTCGGCCACCACGCCGTCATCGAGCGCATCGTCGATCTGGGGATCGTGCACCTCCGCCATGTCGATCCAGCCCGCGTAGTGTCCGTCCGGCGCAACCGCAAAGACACGCGTCGCGGCACCGGGCGGATATTTTTCGCGCAGCGCGCGCAAGCTCATATTGGTGGGCACCTGTTTCGGATCGGAGCGCATGAGACGGGCCACCGTCATGTCGGCGATCCAGCCGATATCGTGTGCGCCCTTCAGGCCCAGCCCGCGCACGTGGAAGCGCCACGTCGCGAAGGAGTAGCCGAAGGTCAATCGCACCAGCGTTGCCGAGACGATGACGCTGACAAGAACGCCGATCGTCACGGGGAAATCGCCGGTCATCTCGAGAACCAGGAACACCATGGTGAACGGCGCGCCGATGATTCCGGCCGCCACGGCGCCCATGCCGACCAGCAGGAAGGCGGGCCGCTGCGCCATGATGCTCGGATCAAAATGCGCCGCCGCCTCGACGCAGATGGCGCCGAATATGCAGCCGAGGAATAGCGAGGAACTGAAGAGGCCGCCGCGAAATCCGCTGCCGACGGAAATGGCCGACGCGAAAATCTTCGCAATCAGGAGCGCCACCAACGCTTCAAGCGCCCAACGTGTCTCGAAATGAAACTGTATGCCGCCATGTCCGCTGCCGAGAACTTGCGGATAGCTGAAGGCGACCGCGGCCATCACCGCACCTCCGACGCAGGGCCTCAGCCAATCGACGATACCCATGCGGCGCAAGCCCCTTTCGACCCAGGTCACCGCGGTCATGGAGAGGATCGAGATCAGTGCGGCTGCAACACCCATCGCACCGAATATGGCGTAGCTGCGCAGGTCGACAGGCGTCGTGCCCGGCACGTGAAACAGCGGCTGCGCATCACCGAGAAAGCGCTGCACGAGCGCGCCGCAGATTGCGGCGAGCGCCACGGGAGCAAGCGCCACCGGCGTGTAGCTGCCGAGAATGAGCTCGTAGCCGTAGAACGTGCCGGCGAGCGGCGCGTTGAACGCGGCGGCGATAGCCGCGGCGGCGCCCGAGGTCACGTAAATACGCATGTCGGCCCGGCGGAGGTGCAGATATTCCGCAACGGTCGAAAAAATTCCCGAGCCCAGCTGCGTATAGCCCGCTTCCATTCCGAGTGATGCACCGGCCGCATTCGAAAGCATTGTGGCGCCGGCGAGCCGAATGCTGTCGAACAGCGACATGCGGCCGCCGTACAGCGCATTGGCCTCGACGGGGTCGACGATCTCCGCGGTGCGGTAACGGCGCACGAAGATCGCGACGGCGCCAAGGATGAGGCCGCCGAGCGGCGGCACGATCAAGATGCGGATGCGATCGATGCCGATGCCGGTCGACAGCAGACTATCGCCGGAGATGGCGAAGTCGACGCGATGAAGGAAAAGCACGAGAGCGTGCATGACCGTCACGACGGTGCCGACAAAGCCTCCCCAGAGACCGCACAACAAGATCTGCGCGAATTCATTGGAACGGATGTCGCGCCGCACGAGCGCATATATCTGCCGGGCAAGGCGCTTCAGAGAGTCCGGCAATTGCGCCGTGCCCGTTTCGAGCTTGCTCTCTTCGTTTGCCACGCGCGCCTCTAAGCGCCCCGTTAGTAGAGCCCGCCCGTCCCTTGGCTCACATCATTGGCAGGGTTGTTATTGGGATTGGCCGCGTTGGTCAACGGTGCCGCCTCGGCTACGCCGGGCTCGTTGCCGGCCTTAAAGGCTTCGAGAATGGCGTGTGGATCGCCCGGCGGCGCAATTGCCCCCGAATTGAGATCGACCGATACGAGATCGATGCCCGGCGGCATGCGGAACGGCGTCGGCGGCTGATCGGACAGCGCGCCTTTCATGAAGTCGCGGAAGATCGGCGCTGCAACCGTCGCACCCTGTTCGCGGCGGCCGAGCGTGCGAGGATTGTCGAAACCCACGAATACACCGCATGCAAGATCCGGCGAGAAGCCGATGAACCACACGTCCTTCGCATCGTTCGATGTGCCCGTCTTGCCAGCGAGCGGTTTGCCGACGGCGCGAACGGCAACGCCCGTGCCGCGTTCGACAACACCTTCGAGCAACGACACGACCTGGAACGCGGTGCGCGGATCCATGATCTGCTGACGGGGGTCGGCCAGAAGCGGTTCGGGCTGATCGTGCCAGGTCGCCTGATCGCAGCCGTCGCAGGCACGCTTGTCGTGACGAAAGATGGTCCTGCCGTTGCGGTCCTGGATGCGGTCAATGAGCGTTGCGGAAATTTTTTTGCCCCCGTTGACGAATTCGGAATAGCCCGTCGTCATCCGCATCAGCGTGGTCTCATAGGCGCCGAGCACGTTCGAGTAGAACGGCGGCATCGAGTCGTAAACGCCGAAGCGAACGGGGTAAGGCGTGATCTTGTCGAGGCCGATTTCGCTCGCCAGCCGCACCGTCGCCGCGTCGAGCGACAATTCGAGTCCACGACGCAGTGTCACGGGACCGAGGAAGTGGCCCGAGAAATTCTTTGGCGTCCACATCGGAAGGCCGGGGCCCTGATAAAGCGACACGGGCGCGTCGTCGATCTTGCTGACGGGGGTGAAACCATTGTCAAGCGCCGCCGCGAAGACGAACGGCTTGAACGATGAACCCGGCTGGCGATTCGCCTGCATGGCGCGGTCGAACTGGCTCGACGCATAGCTGAACCCGCCCGACAGCGCGAGGACGCGGCCGGTATGCGGGTCCATCGCCACGATGGCGCCGTTCACTTCCGGGACCTGCCTGAGGCCGTAATCGCCCTTGTCGTCGACCGGTTCGACATAGACGACGTCGCCGACCTTTAGCACTTCCTGCGGCTTCGTCGGCGGCGCGCCGACATTCGCCTCTTTCAATTCGCGCCGCGCCCAGGCGAGCTCACTGAACGGAATGGTCGCGATGCGGCCATTGTCGAGCCCGATCGACGTCGACTTGTCGTCGCGGAATCCGAGCACCACGGCAATGCGCCAGGTGTCGATGCCCGACTGGTTGCCCGCGCTCTTCAGCGTGTTCTTCCAGTCGCCCATGATGTTGATGTTGCTGACTGCGCCGCGCCAACCGTGACGCCGGTCGTAGCGGACCAGACCGGCACGCAATGCGTTCACCGCATAGTTCTGCAGCCGCGTGTCGAGCGTTGCGCGAACCTGGAGCCCGCCGTCATAGAGCGGCGCCTGGCCGTATTTCTCGTAGAGCTGGCGGCGTACTTCCTCGACGAAGTAGTCGGAGTCGACTGCCTGGCTACCGAGCGGACGCTGCTGTGCGTTGAGCGGTTCGGCGATGGCTTCGCGGGCCTGCTCCTGGGTGATGTAGCCGTTGTCGGCCATCTGACCGATCACCCAGTTGCGGCGCTCGAGCGCGGCCTGCGGGTGAAGCCGCGGATTGTAGTTGCTGGGCCCCTTGGGAAGCGACGCCAGGAACGCGCATTCCGCGATGTCGAGCTGGTCGAGCGATTTTCCGAAATAGTTGAGCGCGGCCGCGGCGACGCCGTAGGAATTTTCGCCGAGGAAAATTTCGTTCAGATAAAGCTCGAGGATCTTGTCCTTCGAATAGGTCGAATCGATGCGGACCGCGAGGACGGCTTCCTTGATCTTGCGCGAGAGCTTGACGTCGCTGTTGAGCAGGAAGTTGCGCGCCACCTGTTGCGTGATGGTCGAAGCACCCTCGGGCCGCTTGTGCTGCAGGACGTTGAACACGTCCTTGACCGCCGCGCGCATGATACCGCTCGGATCGATGCCGGGGTGGCTGTAGAAGTTCTTGTCTTCGGCCGAGGTGAACGCGTTGATCACAAGCTTTGGCACGAAGCCGATCGGCACAAAGATCCGTCGCTCGCGCGCGTATTCGCCGAGAACGAGACCGTTACCGGCATAGACGCGGGTCGTGACGGGCGGCTGATAGTTCTGCAGCGCCTCGACGCTCGGAAGATCGCGCGTCAGCGAATAGATGTATCCGGACACGACCAGCAGGGCCAAAACTGCGAGCCCGCCGACAGCCAGTCCGCCAAAGAGAAAAATCCGCCGCCACATACCTTACGGCCCCTTTTGCCGATGACCTTGATGAACCGTGATTATGACGGGCGCAAGGCAATCCGTCACTCTGGCTCTCACCTAAACCCTATTCTGCCGTCTGCGACGCAACCGGAACGGGTTGCGAGCCCTGTCCGAAATTGCGGTCGACTGCGCCTGCGATCGCCTGGGCTGTCGCGTCGCGCCACTCCGCCGTTCCCATCTGTGCGCAATCATGGGCATTCGACAGGTAACCAAGTTCGATCAGCACGGCGGGAACGTCCGGCGCCTTCAGCACCACAAAGGCCGCCGCGCGATGCGGTTCGCGCGGCAGGACGTCCGTCGCCTGCGGCAGCTGGCTGACCACGGTCTCCGCGAAACGTGACGAACGATTCATGGTGTCGCGTTGCGCCAGATCGATCAGGATCGAGGCGACCGGACTGTTTTCGCCGGAGAGATCGACGCCAGCGATGACGTCCGACTGGTTTTCCTTGCGTGCCAGTGCCGCCGCTTCCTTGTCCGAGCCCGATTCCGACAATGTGTAGACCGAGGCACCGCTGACCAGCGGATCGGGATTGGAATCAGCGTGCAGCGAAATGAAGAGGTCGGCCTGATAGCCGCGTGCGATGTTCACGCGTTCGCGCAATGGAATGTAGATGTCCGTATCGCGCGTCAGATGAACCACATAGCCGCGCTTCTGGAGAATTTTCTTCAGGCGCTGCGCCTCGTCGAGCACGAGATTCTTCTCGAGCAGGCCGTCGACGCCGATGGTGCCGGAATCGATCCCGCCGTGACCGGCATCGATGACGACGACGCGTGCTTTGGGGGGCTGCGGTTCGGCCGTGGGCGATTGCGGCGAAGCCGGAGGTGAGATCGCCGCCGTGCGGTCGTGCTCGGCCTGGGCTTCCTTGACCCGCAGATCGGCCGGCCAGCCCGAAGCGGCCGCGAACCTGGCCTCCGAGGTCGGAAACAGGTCGAGTACCACCCGGTAACCGAAGCCCTTTTCCGGCGGGAGGATCATCGGCTCCGCCGGCGCGACCGGCTTGTTGAGGTCGATCACAAAGCGGGAGTCCCCGGGCCGGAACAACCCATAGCGGTACGCCTTGACCGCCCCTGTCCCTGACGGGCGGTCCGCCCCCTGAAGCCGCCAGAGCACCTCGGGCATGTCCACAACGACCCGGTCAGGATTGCTGAGGGTGAAGACGCGGAGATTGATCGGGTCCGACAGCTCGATGACGAAGCGGGTCCGGTCGGTCTGCTCGCCCACACGGGCGCCAAGGACCACCGGGACGCTGACAGGCGCTTTTTCCGGTGCCGGGGTGGCAATGAGGCTGTCGGGAATGTGGCCCGGATTGGGCAACGGCTCCGCGCCGGCCGCAGCGGCAGCCAGGACCAGCGCCACGCCCCACGCACCGCCCTTCCACAGCATGAACTGTCGCCCTGATGAAATTTCCGCCTCCAAGCTGCCCCGAAACGGTTTACGCCTTCTTAGCAGGTTCGCGAATTTAGTCCGAAAGGAGGCGGAGGCCCTTGCCCCGCCGGTTGGTAACACCCTAAAAGGATTCCACGCTGCGCCGAAGGAATTCGGCGACATCTTCGGCCCCGAGGCCGTCGATTTCTCCGGCCACCGGCTTTACCGCCACGGGCCGCCCGGAACCCGAACCGCAGCATCTCGGCAAGATTGCCCGCAAGGCCTGAGCTTTGCGCCCGTAGTGATTGAATTATGACAGATACCGCCCGAGCATTATCGACCGAGACTACGGCCTTGCAGCCGTCGGCGTTGCTCCGGCGCCAAACAAAGCGCCCCCGATCCCTCTTGAGCCCTTTCCGCGCCGAGCGCGGCGTGGGCTCGTGCACGATCGGGCCGCACGGAGATACCGATGCCCAAGCGTATGCTTATCGATGCAAGCCACCCGGAAGAGACACGGGTGGTCGTTCTCGACGGACAGAAAGTCGAAGAGTTTGATTTCGAAGCCGCCTCGAAGCGGCCCCTTAAAGGAAATATCTACCTCGCCAAGGTGACGCGCGTAGAGCCGTCGCTGCAGGCCGCCTTTGTCGAGTATGGCGGCAACCGCCAAGGCTTCCTCGCCTTCTCGGAAATCCATCCGGACTATTACCAAATTCCGGTCGCCGACCGCATGGCGCTGCTCGCCGAGCAGGAAGCCGAAGCGCGCCGCCACCAGGACGATGAATTCGAGTCGTTCGACACGATACCGTCGCCTGCCGACGCGACGGCGGAAGATGCGGCCGCCGAGGAAGCCGAGGACGCCGAGGAAGAAGAGCAAGGCGCGGACTCCGAGGACGAAGTCGCCGATGTCTCGAAAATCGAAGTCGAGATGGCCTCCGAGCAGGCTTCCGCGGAATTGGCCGAGCCACTCGTCGTCGAGACGGCTGAGGCCGAAGAGGAAGAGGCTCCCGCGCTGACCATCCCCGAGCCGTCCATCTCCGAAGAGACAATGGCCGCCGAGATTGCGGCCGACGAAGCGGCGGGCGAGTCGATCGAAGCTGAAGCAGACGAAGTCGTTGCGGAAGACGCTCCGGCCCACGAGGAACAGCAGCCTGCGCAGGCGCTTCAGCGCCCGACACAGCGCTGGATGCGCCGGCGTCACTACAAGATCCAGGAAGTGATCAAGCGCCGCCAAGTCATCCTCGTCCAGGTCGTCAAGGAAGAGCGCGGCAACAAGGGCGCCGCGCTGACGACGTATCTTTCGCTTGCCGGTCGTTATTGCGTGCTGATGCCCAATACGCCGCGAGGCGGCGGCATCTCGCGCAAGATCACGAACGCGAACGACCGGAAGCGCCTCAAATCTGCGGCGCAGGCGCTCGAATTGCCCGAGGGTATGGGGCTGATCATCCGCACCGCCGGCGAGAATCGCACCAAGATCGAGATCAAGCGCGACTACGAATATCTGCTGCGCATGTGGGACACGATCCGCGACATCACGCTAAAATCGAATGCGCCTGCCTGCGTCTATGAGGAAGGCGATCTCATCAAGCGCGCCATCCGCGATCTCTACAACAAGGACGTCTCCGAGATCATCGTCGAAGGCGAAGACGGCTATCGCAATGCCAAGGACTTCATGCGCATGCTTATGCCGAGCCATGCGAAGAACGTGAAGCAATACAAGGAGCCGATCCCTCTCTATCAGCGGTTACACATAGAATCCCAGCTCGACGCGATGTTCTCGCCGACCGTGACGCTGAGATCCGGCGGCTACATCGTCATCAACCAGACCGAGGCGCTCGTCGCCATCGACGTGAATTCCGGACGCGCCACACGCGAGCATTCGATCGAGGACACGGCCTACAAGACCAATCTCGAAGCCGCCGAGGAAATCACGCGCCAGCTGCGGCTGCGCGATCTCGCCGGCCTGATCGTGATCGACTTCATCGACATGGAGGACGCGCGCAACGACAGGCATGTCGAGAAGCGTCTGCGCGACTGCGTGAAGAACGATCGCGCCCGGGTCCAGATCGGCAAGATCAGCCAGTTCGGCCTCCTGGAAATGTCGCGCCAGCGCCTGCGCGCGGGCGTCGTGGCGGGATCGACTGTTCCCTGCCCCACCTGCGCCGGCCAGGGCATCGTACGCTCGGTGGAGTCCACTGCGCTTCGCGTGCTGCGCTCGCTGGACGAGGAAGGCCAGAAGCAGCGCGCCAATACGCTCGTCATCCACGCCCCCGTCGAAGTGGCGATGTACACGCTGAACCAGAAGCGCCGCGAGATTGCGCGCATGGAACAGGACTACGCGGTCACGATCGTCTTCCAGCCCAAGGACGACATGCAGGCCGGCACCTTCGATCTCGAACGCATCGGCCAACGCGCGCCGGAAGACCGCGCGAAGACGGCCCCCTCTGCCGAAACACCGTTTGTTGCCATCCAGGATGAAGCGGACAAGGACGTCGTCGAAGAGGAAGTCCTCGAAGACGAGGAAGACGGCGAGACGGTTCAGACCTCGCAGTCCGAAGCGCCCGCGCCGGCCGGCGAAGGCGGTGGCCGCAGGCGTCGCCGGCGCCGTCGCAGGGGCCGCGACCGCGGCCAGCAGCAGGGCCAGCCTCAACCCGCCCATTTCCAACAACCCTCCGAAGCTCAGGAATTCACGGAAGGTGATGAAGGCGACGAAGACGAAAATGCCGAGGGGCACGCGTCGGAACATGTCGAAGCACAGGGACAGAACAACGGCGAGGGCGGCGGCCGTAGGCGCCGTCGCCGCCGTCGTAGAGGCCGTCGTGGCGGTCAGCGCGAAGGCGGTCCCGCCTATGCCGGTGGTGACGGTCTCGAAGGCGTACCGGTTGATGCCAGCGTGCAGGAACACGATAGCGGCATGACGGTCGTCGACAGTGTCGAAGCGCCAGTTGCGGCGTCGATTGTCAATGCCCCGTCCGCGCCGGTTTGGTCGCTCGCCTCGGAAGATACGTCGCGCGATGCGCCGGGCGTCGTAGCGCCGCTCGACATTCCGCCTGCGGTGTCGGACGAACCGATCGATGCGGCGCCCGCCATCACCGCGGAAGCGGTGCGCACGGAAATCGCAGCGGCAGAGCAGGAGCATACCGATGAAGCTGCCGCACCGGCCCGCAAAGGCTGGTGGCAGCGACCGTTCCGCCTGCGCGAGTAGGCAGGGGCTAAGGCATCGGCACCGCTTCGGCACCGAGGCCTTGCGCGCCGGGGTCAGGCAGTGCGGCGCAGGTTCCCTGCTGGCACGCCACGACATTCACTGTGTTGAAGGGTGCAAGCCCCGTCGAATGCAGGTGCCCAGGCTGCAGGATGTCCTCGTCCAGCCCGACGCGCAGAAGCGCATAGACAAGGGCTGCCGTGCCGTTCGGTCCGCCGGCGCCTGCGCCAACGAGCGACACAGTGTTTCCGTCGCCGGCAACGGCGATCGCCGGCGAAAGGAAAGCGCCCGAAAGTCCCGCCTCAGGCGAAGAGGGCGCGCGCGCGAGGATAACACCAGTGCCGGCCGCGGTATGTCCCGAACCGAATGCACCGTTCATTGTGACGGCGCACGCCGCAGCCTGTCCGGTATTGTCGCTGGCGGCGAAGCCCGTGGCACCCAGATCGCGCGGCAAGGACTGGATCTTGAATTGATCGAGCGACGTCTTGGTCGCGGTCGCGACGGCGGCGGCAGGATTATTGCCTACTGCAACCTGCCCCTGCGCATCGAGCACATGCGACAGTAGTGACGCCAGATATGCGCCGGCACCGGTCTTCCGCGGCGGCAGATAGACCGTGTTGGAGCCGATCGCGACACTTTGCGGCTCGCTGCGCTCGACGGGATAACCCGCGAGCTCGTCAAGCCTGAAGGCGCCGCCTTGCGTTGCGGAGTACGCGACGAGCTTGCTGGCGATCGCGCCGCGATAGAGCGCGTTTGCGCCATAGATGCGGATGGCGCTGAGGGTTGCAGCGAGCTCGGGATTGGAGACCGTTGTCCCTGCCGGCTTCAGGATGCCCGCTTCGGTCAAGAACTCCGCAGAAAGATTTGCGTCGAGACGGATCGCGTTTTGCGCTGCGCGCAGCCGCGTCTCCAGGGCCTGGGAAATCGGAAAACCGGTCGCTGCGTAGCCCTCGCCCGGCGAAACGTCGCGCTGCCACGGCAAGCGACCGAAAGATTGGTGGACGACGGCAAAGCCCCGGACGTTGCCGGGCACGCCGAATGCGCCGCCCGCGACCGAGTCCCGTGACAGAAATATAATCGCCTGGGTCCGCGACGATGCCGGATCGTGTACGACACACAGCCCGCCGCCGCCGAGGCCCGCCGCGACCGGATATGTCGCCGTAAGCGCGAAATACATGGCGGTGACGGCGTCGGCCGCACTTCCGCCCTGTGCCAAAATGGAGGAACCGGCCTGCACGGCCAGCGGTTCGTCGCCCACGACATAGCCGTTGACGCCCGAGGGCGCGGCCTCGTCCCCGCCGCCCAATCCAAACAAGGAACAGCCAGTCAAAGCCAGAAGCGACAGACCGGCCGCCGCAGCCGTCAAGCGTATAAAGAGCATGGAAAATCCCAGTGTCCTAAGAAAGTAACAGCAATCAGGTATCGTCCCCGGCTTCGGTTGACGCTGAAGCGGCGCGCACATACCGTCCCCGCAGTGACGAGGGGTCGGGGGCAGAGGAGAGTCCAAGCCTTGGCGATTTGCAACCCTTTAGACCGCGCTCCCAAAACTTACTTTGGTCGCCGCGCGGTTGTGGCCGCCATCTCTGCAGCGCTCGGCCTTTGCCTCACGGCAGAGCCGGTCATGGCGCAGGGAATCGATCTCATCCGCGATACCGAGATCGAACGCACGCTCAAGGGTTATGAGGATCCGATCGCAACTGCGGCGGGCCTCGATCCCGCTGCCATCCATATCTACATCGTCAACGATTCGTCGATTAACGCGTTCGTGGCCGAAGGCCAGAACATCTTCATCAACACAGGTCTCTTCCTGCAGCTGAAGACTCCCAATCAGATCATCGGCGTCATGGCGCACGAGACAGGTCACATCGCCGGCGGACATCTGGTGCGCGACACGAGCGCGATGTCCAAAGCGAGCGTGCCGATGCTGATCGGCATGGCGGTCGGCGTTGCCGCGATGGTCGCAGGCGCCGGCCAGGCCGGCATGGGCGCGATCGCGCTCGGCGAACAGGCCGCGATGTCGCAATTCTTCGCCTTCAGCCGCGTCCAGGAAGCGACCGCTGACCAGATGGGGCAGCGCTTCCTGCGCGCCACGCATCAGTCCGGCGAAGGCATGGTCGAAGTTTTCCAAAAGATGGCCAACATGCAGGCGCTGGAGGGCCACGTTGAGTTCGCCACGACGCACCCCGTCGACCGCGAGCGCATCGATCTCATGCAGCGGGAAGTGGACGCGTCTCCCTATCGCGACGTGAAGGACAGCCCCGAAGCCGTGCACGAATTCCACATGATCCAGGCGAAGCTCTTCGGGTTCCTGAGCAAGCCGGAAAATGTGCTCATACGCTATCCGATCACCGACAAGAGTGAAGAGGCGCGGTACGCGCGTGCCATCGCCTATTTCCAGAAGCCGGAATTGAAACTCGCGCTCGACGAGATCGGAAGCCTGATCAAGGACGAGCCGAAGAACCCTTATTTTTATGAAGTCCAGGGCCAGATTTATGTGAGCATGGCGCAGCCGGAAAAAGGCGTGCTGGCCTATCAGAAAGCCGTCAACGCGATGCCCGATGCGCCGCTGCTGCGAACGCTGCTCGCGACCGCCCAGCTTGCAACGGAAAAGCCGGCGCTGGCGAAGCCTGCGCTCGACAATTTGAAGGTCTCGCTGCAGCAGGATCCCGATGACAGCTTCGGCTGGTATGAGACCGCGGCGGCCTACAGCGCGCTCAACAACCAGCCGATGGCGGACCTGTCGACGGCAGAAATGTATTACTACGCCGGCGCCATGCCGAAGGCGGTCGTGTTCGCGAAGCGCGCCCAGCGCGGACTTACCGAAGGCTCCATGGATTGGGAACGCGCGAACGACATCGTATCGGTGGCGAGCACGCAGGCCCGGCGCTGATTTCAGAGGCACCATGAATTCGCAGACCAGACTCGCCGCTCTGAGCGGCCTTTGCGGCGCTGTCGCCGCCATCATCGTTATCTATGGCGGTTCCGCGCTCGGCATCCTGCCCGCAAACGGCCCTGCCGTTCAGCGCTATATGCTCGCCCATCCCGAGCTTCTCGTCGCCATGACGAACGAACTGCAGCAGCAGCAGGATGCCGAAGAAAACCACGCCAGCCAGCAGGCTGTCGACAAGCTTGGGCTGAAGGCATTCTTCAATCCGCACATCGCCTACATCACCGGTCCTGAGAACGCGAAGACGACCTTCGTCGAGATGTTCGACTACAATTGTCCTTATTGCCGCGCCTCGCTTCCCTACATCAAAAAGTTCTACGCGCAGCACAAGAACGACGCGCGCTTCGCCTTTATCGAGTTTCCGATCAAGGGGCCGGATTCGGTGTTCGCCGCACGCGCAGCGCTGGCGGCGCGCAAACAGGGCGACAAATATCTTGCGCTCCATTTCGCGCTCATGAGTGAAGCCGATCATGTCGATGCGAAAACGATTCTCGCGGATGCGCAGAAGGTCGGCATCGACATGAACAAGCTTCAGACCGACATGAATGCGCCCGACGTGAATACCGGCATCAACGAGTCGCTGGCGCTCGCGAAAGCCGCCCGTGTCGACGGAACGCCTTTCTTCGTCGTCAACGGCAAGATCCGCCCCGGCGCCCTGGATGCCGATACGCTGCAGGACATGGCGAAGGGTTGAGTGCAAGTCCGATACCTCCCTTCAATATTTTGACTGACGATGTTCGAGACCGCCGCGTCCGCGCGCGCGAGCGGGACGGCGCCCCTCGCCCGGTGGCCAATAGAGCCCGAAGGAGCCGCGTCGCGCCGTTGCGGCGCCCGTCACTCCAGTCAGGGCAACTCCATCCGCCTACGCACTGTGCTAGCCTCGCCGTGACCGAAACTTCACGAACAGGCCTGAGCCATGACCTATCCGCTTCCCAACACGTGCACGGATCTGCGCGGCCAGACCGCGCTCGTCACCGGCGCGTCTTCCGGTCTCGGATTGCGCTTCGCGCAGGTTCTCGCGAAATGCGGCGCCCGGGTGGTCCTGGCGGCGCGGCGCGCCGACCGTCTCGAAAAGCTTGCCGCCGATATTCGTGCCGACGGCGGAGAGGCAGCACCGCTCGCGCTCGATGTCACCGACACCGCTCAGCTCAAGGATGCCGTGGCCCGCGCCGAAGCCGCGCTCGGCCTGGTGACCATTCTCGTCAACAATGCGGGTATCCCCGATGCGCAGCGTGCGACCAAGATGTCCGTCGATCTGATCGACCGTGTGCTCGATATCAATGTGCGCGCGCCGTTCATCCTGTCCTGCGAAGTGGCGAAACGGCTCATCGACGAGAAGAGGCCCGGCCGGATCGTGAGCATCTCCTCTGCAGCCGCGTTCCACTACAGCGGCGGCGGGGCCGCGCTCTACTCGGTCAGCAAGGCCGCCGTCATCCGCATGACCGAGGCGCTGGCGGTCGAATGGGCGAAGTTCAACATCAATGTGAATGCCATCGCGCCCGGCGCCTTCAAGTCGGAGATGATGGACGGGATGCTGAAGCGCGTCGGAGACATCTCGAAGGGTTTCCCGCGCGGCCGCATCTGTGACCCGGCGCAGCTCGATTCGACACTGCTGTTCCTCGTCTCGCCGGCATCCGACGCCGTGACGGGGACCTATATCCGCGTCGACGACGGCCAAGGCGGACGGTAGCTAGCTCTTGAGCCTGTAGCCGGTCCGGAACATCCAGCTCACGATCATGAGGCAGACGACAAGGAAGCCCGCCGTCGCTCCGAGGCTCAGACCCACGGCGACGTCGCCTTTGTCGATGAAGCTCCAGCGGAAACCACTGATCAGATAGACGACCGGGTTGAACAGCGCGACCGTGCGCCAGGGCTGCGGCAGGATGTTGATGGAATAGAACGTGCCACCGAGAAAGGTCAGCGGCGTGATGACCAGCATCGGAATGATCTGCAACTGCTCGAAGCTCATCGCCCAGATGCCGAGGATGAATCCGAACAGGCTGAAGGCCGTCGAGATCAGGACGAGAAAGCTGATCATCCAGAAGGGATGCAGGATGTGGATGGGCACGAAGAGCGACGCCGTCGCCAGAATGACGAGACCGAGCACGATCGATTTCGTGGCTGCCGCGCCGACATAGGCCAGGACCAACTCGGCATAGGAGATGGGCGCCGATAAGAGCTCGTAGATCGTGCCGATGAATTTCGGCATGTAGATTCCGAAAGAGCCGTTGAAGATGCTCTGCGTGAACAACGACAGCATCATAAGGCCCGGCACGAGAAACGCGCCATAGGATACGCCGCTCATATGCGTCATCCTGGAACCGATCGCGCCGCCGAACACGACGAAGTAGAGCGACGTCGTAATCACCGGCGTGACGAGGCTCTGCCAGATGGTGCGGATCGCGCGCGCCATCTCGAACTTGTAGACGGCCCAGACGCCGTGGCGGTTGAAGGCAAGCGCGCTCATGGGTTCTTTTCCTCGTGCACGAGGCTCACGAATATCTCCTCGAGCGAGCTTTGCGACGTGTTCAGGTCCCGGAAAGCGATGCCGATATCACTCAGGCGCCGGAGCAGCGACGGCACGCCGGTGTGCTCCATGTTGATGTCGAATTCGTATTCGAGCTCGTGTCCGTCGTCGCCCAGCTTGAGATGCCAGTCGGCGAGTTCCGGCGGGATGCTTTTCATCGGTTCCTGCAGCACCAGTGCGAGGCGCTTCTTGCCGAGCTTTTTCATCAGCGTGACTTTGTCTTCAACGAGGATCAACTCGCCCTTGTTGATGACGCCGATGCGGTCGGCCATCTCCTCGGCTTCGTCGATGTAATGGGTTGTCAGGATCACCGTGACGCCGGTATCGCGAAGCCTGCGCACCAGGGCCCACATGTCGCGGCGCAATTCGACGTCGACGCCTGCCGTCGGCTCGTCGAGGAACAGGATCCTCGGCTCATGGGCAAGCGCTTTCGCGATCAGCACACGCCGCTTCATGCCGCCGGAAAGAGTCTGAATCTGAGCCTTGCGCTTCTCCCAGAGCGAAAGGTCGCGCAGCACCTGCTCCAGATGCGTGGCGTTCGGCGCAAGTCCGAACAGTCCCCGGCTGAAGGCGACCGTCTGCCAGACGGATTCAAAACGGTCGGTCACCAGCTCCTGCGGAACCAGGCCGATGCGCGAACGGGCGCCGCGATAATCCTTCTGGATATCGAGTCCATCGGCGATGATCTTTCCGGTCGTCGCCGTGACGATACCGCAGATGATGTTGATGAGCGTCGTCTTGCCGGCGCCGTTGGGCCCAAGAAGCGCAAATATTTCGCCGCGCCAGATATCGAGATCGATAGGCTTCAGCGCCTTAAGGCCGGATGCGTAGGTCTTGCTGACCCCGCGTACCGACAGGATCGGCGGCGCGGTCTCGACGTCTCTTGGAGGCGCCGTGCGGGCATCCTGTGATGTGGCCGCGTCGCGGACGCGTTCCGCAAGTTCGGTGTCGTTCATCGATAGCTCTCGGGCAGGGAGTGCGTGGCAATATAGCGGATCGATGCCATGCGCAATTCCGACCTCTGCATGGGTGTTATGAGTGGAAAATCGCCAAGGCGAACATCATATCAGGCCTGCAAGCGGACTCGACGGATCGGCATAGCGCTTCTTGGGCATGCGGCCGGCGAGATAGGCCAGACGGCCCGCCTCCACCGCATGACGCATCGCGGCCGCCATCATCACCGGGTCTTTCGCTTCGGCAATCGCCGTGTTCATCAGCACCGCGTCGCAACCGAGCTCCATCGCTACCGCGGCGTCCGACGCCGTGCCGACGCCCGCATCGACGATCACCGGCACTTTCGCCTCCTCGATGATCATGCGGATGCCGACGGGATTCTGGACGCCGAGGCCCGAGCCGATCGGCGCCGCCAACGGCATGATCGCGGCCGCGCCCATTTCCTCGAGACGTTTCGCCATCAGCGGATCGTCGCTGCAATAGACCATGACCTGGAAGCCTTCTTTGATAAGAAGCTCCGTGGCGCGAAGCGTTTCGATCATGTCGGGATAGAGCGTCTTGCGGTCGCCCAGCACTTCCAGCTTGACCAGTGACCAGCCGCCTGCTTCGCGCGCCAGCCGCAACGTGCGTACGGCTTCCTCGCCGGTGAAACAGCCGGCGGTGTTCGGCAGGTACATCACTTTCTTCGGATCGATGAAGTCGACGAGCCGCGGCGCTTTGGGGTCGGTGAGGTTCACGCGGCGCACGGCAACCGTGACGATCTCCGCGCCGGATGCTTCGAGTGCCGCCGCGTTCTCGGCGTAGGTCTTGTACTTGCCCGTGCCGATGATCAGGCGCGAGCGATAGGTCTTGCCGGCGATGATAAGCGGCTTGTCCTGCGGCGGGGCGACTGTCTCGGCGTTCCCGCCGCCGATGAAATGCACGATCTCCAGCCGATCGCCCTCGCCCACCATGACCGCGGCATATTGGGAGCGCGGGACAATCTCCAGGTTCCGTTCCACGGCGATCTTCGCCGGGTCGAGCCCCAGCCTCGCCAGGAGATCCCGGACGTTGACGGGGGCGTCAAGCTCGCGTCCTTCGCCATTAATGGTCACGCGCAGGGCCATAAACCTGATCCTCGATTGATGTTCCGTGTCGGCCCAAGGGTCATTATAAAGCCCCCTAACCAGCGCCAGCCGGAGGATTCGTGGCCAAAAAAGCCCTAAAAAACAAAGCCGGCACCCCGTCGATATATGTCCTCAACGGTCCGAATCTCAATCTCCTGGGCAACCGCGAGCCCGAGGTTTATGGCCGGGACACCTTGGCGGACATCGAGGCCGCGACCGTCCGCCACGCTGAGAGCCACGGGCTATCGGTGGATTTCCGCCACAGCAACCACGAGGGCGCCCTGATCGACTGGCTGCAGGAGGCCAGGTCCGAGGCGGCCGGGGTGGTTCTCAACGCTGCGGGCTTCAGCCACACCTCCGTCGCCATCCTCGACGCCTGCCGGATGCTTGACCGGCCGCTCATCGAAGTCCATTTGTCCAACCCTTTCCGGCGCGAATCTTTTCGGCGCCATTCGTTCGTCAGCGAGGCCGCCACGGGCGTTATCTGCGGATTGGGTGCAACCGGTTATCTGCTCGCCATCGACGCGCTGGCAGGCCTCCTGAAAGGTAAGAGTGCATGAGCATGAAGGGCGTGAAGCAGATCGGCGTGCGCATCGGCCGCGACGCGAAGAAGAACCAGGAAGGCGGCATCGACGCCGAAGCCATCCGCGAGCTTGCGCATCTTCTGACCGAGACGGGCCTCACGGAAATCGAGATCGAGCAGGCCGGTCAGCGCGTGCGCGTGGCGCGCATGGGCGCACCCGTTGCCATGACGCATGCGGTGACGGCGCCCCACGCCGCGACCGCCATTCCCGCCGCCGAAACACCAGCGGCCAAGAAAGACGCCCATGCCGGCGCTGTGACCTCGCCGATGGTCGGCACCGTCTATGTCGCGCCGGAACCCGGCAAGCCGCCTTTCGTCAAAGTCGGCGACAAGGTGAAGGAAGGCGACACGCTGATGATCGTCGAAGCCATGAAGACGATGAATCCCATTCTCGCGCCGCGGGGCGGCACGGTGAGCGAAATCTGCATCCACGATGCGCAGCCCGTCGAGTTCGGCCAGGCGCTGCTCGTCCTCAGCTGATCTGTGATGTTCGAGAAGATCCTGATTGCCAACCGCGGCGAGATCGCGCTCCGCATCAACCGCGCCTGCAAGGAAATGGGCATTCAGACGGTCGCGGTGCATTCGACCGCCGACGCCGACGCCATGCATGTGCGGCTGGCCGACGAAAGCGTCTGCATTGGGCCGCCGCCCGCGGCGCAAAGCTATCTCAACATCCCCCAGATCATCGCCGCCTGCGAGATCACCGGCGCCGAAGCGATCCATCCGGGCTACGGCTTCCTCTCCGAGAATGCGCGTTTCGCCGAGATCGTCACGGAGCACGGCATCACCTTCATCGGCCCCAAGCCCGAACATATCCGGCTGATGGGCGACAAGATCGCCGCGAAAGCGTCGGTGAAATCGCTCGGCATTCCGACCGTCCCGGGATCGGACGGCGCCGTCACCTCCGATGCAGACGCCCAAGCGATCGCGGACAAGATCGGCTATCCGGTGCTGGTGAAAGCCGCAGCCGGCGGCGGCGGACGCGGCATGAAAGTCGCGCGCACGGCGGCGGACATGAGTCGCGCCCTGTCGACGGCGCGCGCCGAAGCGAAATCGGCCTTCGGCGACGACGCCGTCTATCTCGAGAAATATCTCGAGAAGCCGCGCCACATCGAAGTGCAGGTGCTCGCGGACTCGTTCGGCAAGGTCTTGCATCTGGGAGAACGCGACTGCTCGCTGCAGCGCCGGCATCAGAAGGTCTGGGAAGAAGCCCCCTCGCCCGCGCTCAACGCGGCCCAGCGCGAGAAGATCGGCGGAGTGGTCACCTCAGCATTGACCAAGCTCGGCTATCTCGGCGCCGGCACGATCGAATTCCTGTTCGAGGAGGGCGAGTTCTATTTCATCGAGATGAACACGCGCCTTCAGGTGGAGCATCCGGTGACGGAAGCGATCACCGGCATCGACATCGTGCGCGAGCAGATCCGCATCGCGGCAGGCGGCGCCATCGGCTTCGAGCAGGACGATGTGGTCTTCGCGGGCAACGCCATCGAGTGCCGCATCAATGCGGAGAACCCGTTCACCTTTCAGCCGTCGCCCGGCACGATAACCCAATTCCACGCGCCCGGCGGCCTTGGCGTGCGTTTCGATTCCGCGATCTATTCCGGCTATCGCATCCCCCCCTATTACGACAGCCTCGCGGGCAAGCTGATCGTGCACGGCAAGAACCGCAACGAATGCCTGATGCGCTTGCGCCGCGCCCTCGACGAACTCGTCGTCGGCGGCATCGAGACGACGATCCCGCTATTCCAGCATCTCGTGCGCGAGACGGACATCCTGAACGGCGAGTACAACATCCACTGGCTGGAGAAGTTCCTCGCCAGCAAGAAGCCGTAAAAGTCTTAACAAAGAACAGGCAGTGCCGCGTTTGACGCGTTCATCCGCCCGCGCCAAGCTCTCTCGCAAGGAGCGCAAAAATGCACGGCGCGCAGCGTCTGACGCCAGAGTTGTTGTTGACGGCCTATTCGCAGGGCGTGTTCCCGATGGCGGAGCGGCGCGACGATCCAAATCTTTTCTGGGTATCGCCCGACACGCGCGGCATTCTCCCGCTCGACCGCTTCCACGTTCCGCACAGGCTCGCGCGCACCGTGCGCAGCGATCGTTTCGAGGTGCGCATCGACACGGCGTTCGAAGACGTCATGCGCGCCTGTGCGGCGCCCGCGCCGGGCCGCGAAGAGAGCTGGATCAATGCGGAGATTCTCGCGGTCTACACGGAGCTGCACCGCCGTGGGCATGCGCACAGCGTCGAATGCTGGCGAGACAGCCAACTCGTCGGTGGGCTCTATGGTGTCAATCTGGGGGCCGCGTTTTTCGGCGAAAGCATGTTCATGCGCGAGCGCGACGCGAGCAAAGTGGCCCTCGTCCATCTCGTGGCGCGGCTCATCAAGGGCGGTTACACGCTGCTCGACGCACAATTCCTGACGGATCACCTGGCGCGCTTCGGCGCCATTGCTGTCACGCGCAAGACCTACATGAAATTGCTGGCGCAGGCGCTGGCGAACGAGGCGGACTTCTACTGTCCGGAGCCTTCCGGCAGATCGGGAATCTTTTCCTTGGCGCCCGCTTCCGGCGACACGATCTTGACCGGTGCCGTCGACGCCACCGCGGGCGCGACCTGGCCCGGCTGGTTCGTCTTGCAGCTGATCACCCAGACGTCGTAGAGCGGATGATCCATCGGATGCAGTGAGGGACTGGACGCCAGCATCCATCCGGAGAACACGCGCTTGGCGGGCTCGCGCGCCGGTGCGTCGGGACGATGATCGTCGATCTGGATGAACGCCGTCGTTTCCGGCGTCTCGATCGGCGGCGTCGAATAGCAATAGCGCGCCGTGATCGTCAGCGTCGCGAATTTCACCGGCACGCCGACCGGCGCGAAGATGTTCACCGCCTGACCGGAAATCTTGTCGAGGCCGCGCAGGACGACGGCGCGCTTGACGCCGTCCTTTCCCGGCACCGCGTCGGCGACCGTCAGAGGGCGCTGCGGCGTTTCGAAATCGACGCTGCGCTGCGCCGCTGCAACCACAGTGGAGGCGGCGAGCGCGCTACACGCGAGAAGAAGGTGGCTGATCGTCATTTCGAACCCGAATTCCCATAGATCACGCGGCCGATCAAGCTAGCAAAATCGATAGAGCCTTGCGTATTGGTTAGCACGCCGCCCGATGCCAGCATCTTGTCGCTTCCGCCCGGCACAATCGCCAGATATTCGCCGCCGAGAAGGCCGGCCGATGTCACCTTGACCGAAGAATCGTCCGGAATTTTGACATCGCTGCGGATATTCATGTGCAGCACCGCCTGGTAGGTCTGAGGATTGAGCTCCATCGACGAGACCGTGCCGATCTTGATGCCATTGAGACGCACATCCGTGCCCGGCGCCACGCCGTCGACCGCCGAGAACGAGGCTTTCACGTCGTAACCGCCGACGCCGCCACGGCCGCTCGCCGAGTAGCCGAAGAAAAGAAGTCCGGCGATCACGACGACGACCAGCAGGCCGATGAGTGTTTCCGTGGTCGTGTTCTGCATGCCCCGCCCCCTAGCGCGGTTTCCAGAGCCCGCCAGCGGCAAGCGTTTTGCCGCTGTGGCCCGGTTGAATCGAGAAATACGGATTGCCGTTCAGGATGCCCGATGCGATGCGCATCGAGGAATCCTGCGCGATCGGAATGTCGTCGCGAAGTGCCAGATGCACGATCGGCTTATAGGTTTTCGGGTCGAGTTCGATGGCCGATACCGTGCCGATCTTGATCCCGTGCAGTCTTACGTCTGCGCCCGTCGTGATCCCGTCGACGCTGCCGAGCGCAGCTCGCACTTCGTAAGTGTTGTAGTTGCCGCCATGCGTTGAATTGTAGGCGAAGAGAAAGAAGCCCAACGCGACCGCGATGACGGCCGCTGAGATCAGCGTTTCGACGGTGTTGTTCTGCATTGCCGCCTATTCCGGCTTCCAGGGCTGGTAATCGCCCGTGGCCGGCGGCCGGACGGCCTTTTCGGCAAGGCTGCCCGGCGGCCTGATCGCGCCCGGTGTGCCCGTCATGTTGGGGAGATGATCCCTCTCCCATGGCCGCGACACCGGCGGATTGACGGTCGGCGGTTCCTTGAAGGTGTGATGCAGCCAACCGTGCCAGTCCGGCGGTACGCGCGAGGCTTCGACCGTGCCGTTATAGATGACCCAGCGGCGGTCGCTCTTGTTCTGGTAATAGCGGTTGCCGAACTTGTCTTCGCCGACGAACTCGCCGGACAGCCACGTCATGATGCGCGTGCCGACCGTCGCATTGCGCCACCAGACGAACAGAAACCGTATGAGGGCCATCGCATGCCACCGAAGATTCGCGCGGACTATAGGAGTGCGCATGGTAGGAGCCAAGCGACAGAAGCGCCCAGATTCGTCCCACTTTCGGCCGCCAAATTGTGGATCGAGTCGGCGTTCCGGTCAGACGGTCGCGTCAATCGCATGACGGTTCCGGGGCAGTTTCATCTCATCCGGCGCCGCAGGTCCGAGCCTCTCCATCGATCAAAAACAAGATCTTCGGAGAAGCGATTTAACTTCCGCTGCGGCGGGAAGGCTGCAAAGCCGGCAAGGTCCTGCGCCGATCATTCCACAGCTTCAGATTAATTTTTAAATCGCGGGATTCATTGGGCTTTCGAACGGCCCTACCTACCACAAGATGTAGCGTTAGGAGATCGTTTACCACTTAGCCCTTGCGTCGCCTCACGGCCCATGGGCATAGTTAGCGCCTGTCGCTCGTCGCGGCACAAAATCTGGCGGACGCACCAAGTACTGGCCGCCGGAAGCCCTTAGTACAACTGGGTTTCCGGTCACGGAATTGTCGTCTCTAAACGCCAGGCGGCCCCGCGACGAACGGCATCGGAGCCACATTTCGTTCGCTGGGGGAGTCTCATTATGCGTATCAGGCGTCAGTTCACGGTCGAGGGTCACTCGCCTTACGAAGGCATCGCGTTCCGGCTCGCCACCAGCGAGATACGCAATCCGGATGGCTCGGTCGTCTTCCGGCAGACGGATATCGAGGTGCCCCAGGATTGGAGCCAGGTGGCCTGTGATGTGCTGGCACAGAAATATTTCCGCAAGGCGGGCGTCCCCACCGCGCTCAAGGCGGTGCGCGAGGACGGCGTGCCGGAGTTCCTGTGGCGCCGGGAAGCCGAAGGCGATGCGCGCACCGGCGAGAATTCCGCCAAGCAGGTCTTCGATCGCATGGCGGGCACCTGGACCTATTGGGGCTGGAAGGGCGGCTATTTCGATCGCGAGGAAGACGCGCGCGCGTTCCACGACGAGCTTTGCTACATGCTCGCGACGCAGAAGGCCGCACCCAACTCGCCGCAATGGTTCAACACGGGCCTTCACTGGGCCTACGGCATCGACGGTCCGAGCCAGGGTCACTATTTCGTCGATCCGGTGACGCGGCGCCTGCAGAAATCGAACTCCGCCTACGAGCATCCGCAACCGCATGCCTGCTTCATCCAGAGCGTGAAGGACGACCTCGTAAACGAAGGCGGCATCATGGATTTGTGGACGCGCGAGGCGCGTCTCTTCAAATACGGCTCCGGCACCGGGACCAATTTCTCGAGCCTCCGCGGCGAGAACGAGAAGCTTTCGGGCGGCGGCAAATCGTCGGGCCTGATGAGCTTCCTCAAGATCGGCGATCGCGCGGCCGGCGCCATCAAATCCGGCGGCACGACGCGGCGCGCCGCCAAGATGGTCGTTGTCGACATCGATCATCCCGATATCGAGCAGTTCATCGACTGGAAGGTGATCGAAGAGCAGAAGGTGGCCGCGCTCGTGGCCGGCTCGAAGA
>Ga0335069_10002452_pt1 | contig 28576 bp, 27 predicted proteins | sample Lox_Sample_11_FD_206714 | JGI IMG/M metagenome (GOLD analysis project Ga0335069, IMG submission 206714) | Soil microbial communities from Loxahatchee National Wildlife Refuge, Florida, United States - Lox_Sample_1.1 | ecosystem: Environmental > Terrestrial > Soil > Wetlands | place: USA...
GACGACCTGCGCTTCGGGCTCGACGAAGAAACGCGAGTCGCCGCGTTCGTAGAAGCGGAACGAATATCCGCCTTCGAGCGACCCCGTCACCGTGCGCGACCGGTACGAATCGCCGGCGAGGCTGCCGCCGACGCTGTTCGCGTATGCGCCGTACATCACCCACGCATCGACATAGGGGCCGGACAGGATGTCGCGGTCGCCATACCAGGTGCCATACAGCCCGACGTTGTATCCGGCGACGCTGCCGCGCGCGGTGGCGTCCGCGTAGTGCTGCCCGGTCGCGTTCCAGAGCGGGCGCGTCGACCAGCTCGTCTGGCTGCCGTACATGCCCATCGCGCCGAAACGGAAGTGGCCGCCTCGGCCATCGTCGAAACGGAGCAGGTCCGCACCCATGTGGACCAGGCCGCCGTTGCCCGACACGCTGCGCGTGCCGCCCGACAGCGACGTGAACTGGCCTTCGGCGCGCAGCCAGACGGCGCCCTCGAGCGGGCGCGAAGGCGAACCGTCGCTGCGCAGCGAGCGGTCTTCGCGCTGGCGCAGCGTGTGGATCGCCATCATGGCCGCCGCGTCGGCGTTCGCCAGGTATGCATCGGGTTCGGGAGCGGCGGCGCGGGTCGGGGGCGTTTCCTGTTCGATCGAGGCATCGCCGCCGGGTGTCGTCGGCGATTCGGCGGACACGAGATACCAGTCGTCTTCCTCGCCGCCTTGCCCGCCGCGCGTGAGCATGTAGTCGTAGCCGCCTGCGGACAGCGTGCCGAAGCCCGTCCGGTAGCCGTCCGATGCCGGGTCGAGCATGAACGCCGCGGCGTCCGTCGTGCCGCCGTTACGGGTCTCGACGACCGGAATGCCGATCGTCGTCTGCGCGCCGTCTCCGCCGGTGCGCTTCACGACGATCCCGGTGTTGCCCGATGCATGTCCGCCGTCGATCACGAGCTGGTCGGTCGGCGACGCGTCGTCGCGAAACGCGGTGTGGATGACGAGCCGGCCGTTCCGCGCCGCGTAGTCGCCGTTCACGACGAGCGTGCGCGGTGCGCCCGCGTCGGGCGGCGCGAACGCGATGGTCGAGTCGTTCAGCGCGATCGAGCCGACCGACGAATCGGCGGTCACGGTCCAGCGGCTGTCGGTGTCGAGCGACAACGCGCGAACGGCATCCGTCGCGCCGGTCCACGCCGACGCGCCGGACAGCGCGACGTCGGTCACGGCGGGTGTCGCGCTGCGCTCTTCGGCCGGCTGGTTCACGATGTCGCCCGTTGCTTGCGCGCCGGTGTCGAGCGTCAGGCGCACGGGCTCGCCGGACTGCGCGTGGACGGACAGCAGCGTGCCGTTGCCGCCCGCGACGCGTGCGCCGTTTCGCAGCGAGACGACTGCATTGGATGCGTCGATCGCGCTGTAGCGCTCGCTGACGAGCGAGCCGTCGTCGATGTTCAGCGTGCCGCCGTAGACGGCCGCGGCCAGTGCGTCTTCGCCCGTCGCGCGCACGTTCGTGCGCAGCACGTCGATCGTGCCGCTGGTGCTCACGTAGAGCGCGGCGGCGTTCTTGCCGCTCGTCGTGACGGCGCCGTCCTCGATCGATGCGACCGAGCCCCCGCCGCTCGACAGCATGCCGTAGGACCGCTCGCCGCTGGTCTCGATGCCGCCGCCCGTCATCGCGACCTGGCCGCCGAGCCGCGCGACCACGCCGATCGAGCGGGCGCCGCTGGTGGCGACGTGCGTGTCGGTCGCGCGGATCACGGGCGTCGCGTCGTATTCCTTCGACGCGTAAAGCCCGTGCGCGCTGACGCCATGCGTGAGCACGGGCGTGCGGGCGAGTTCCACCGTGCCCGCGCGCGTGTCCACGCCGAGTGCGGCGTAGCCATCCGTCTCGAGGCGCGAATTGCTGAGCGTGGTCGTGGACGCGCCCGGCAGATGCAGCGCCGACGCGTAGTCGCCGGTCGTCCGGATGTCGGTCCGGTCCAGCGTTGCGCGGATGTCGTCATAGCTGAGAAACACGCCGTAGGAAAAATCGCCGCTGGTGCGGATCAGCGTGTCGGCGACGTCGATGGCGCTGCCGGGCGCGGCGTTCACCTCGATGCCGTGCGCCTCGGTGCCGCGCGTCACGATCGCGCTGTCGGCGATGCGGAACTGGCTGCGCTCCCCCTCGACGAGCGCGCCGTGCGCGTTGTTGCCGTCCGTATCGATGGAGACGCGCTCCGCGAGCGCGCTGCCGCCGTAACGAACATTGATGCCGGCGCCGAGGAAGCCGCGGGTCCGGATGTCGGTGTCGCGCAGCTCGAGGCGCGAGCCGGTGCCCTCGGCGGCGGCGCCGGGGGAGCTGCTGCCGGACGAGAACACGCGGGTCTTGCCGGTGGTGGTCAGCACGCCGCCGTTGACGGCGGAAAATACCGGGTCGCCGTGACCGGTCGTCGTATAGTTCCCGGGCGCGACCTCGAGCAGGACGCCGTTCGCATGCTGTGCGCCCTCATCGGAAATTTCTGCCGCCGACGGCCAGGGGACCACCGCGCCCGCGAGCAGCGCGGAACGTGCGAGCCGCCTGCCGGCCAGCACGGGCAAAAGTCGGAACCTGTCATTCATTCGCTTACCTCGATTTCGCTTGAACAAGCTAAAAACTAGCGGAGTCTCGAGGGCGGCGATATTGGACTGGTACGAATTTGATGTGGCGTACGAATTTTCAGTGCCGGGAGCGAACGGACCGGCCGGGCGAGCCGGGGTGCCCGGCCGTGCCGAGGCGGAGGCGGCGCGAAACCGGCCGGCGGCGCAGGCCGCAAGCCGCGTTTCAGGCGCGCGTCATTGCAGGATCAGGCGCAGATGGTCGTCGGCGTGCTCGCCGAGCGGCAGCTGGAAGCCGCTTTTCGCGTAGCGGTGCCAGCGTCCGATCACGTAGCTGACGAGGAGGCTCGCGCGCGCGGCGGGGTCGTAGTCGGCCGGCAGCGGGACGGCGACGGCCGCGCCGTCCTGCTGCGCGTTCGCTTCCATTCGCGCGACTCGCAGGCATTGCTTGAGCGTAGCCTCGATGCGGTCGAGCATCTGGTTGACGCGCTCGGTGAGGCGCTCGTGCTCGCCGACGAGCGCTTCGCCCGTCAGCACGCGGGTCATGCCGGGATTCTTCGCGGCGAAGCTGAGCATCATCATCGCGATTGCGCGGGCCTGCAGCACGCCGTTCGGTTCCTTCGCGACGATCTGGTTGACGAGCCCGAAGAACGACTGCTCGATGAATTCGATCAGCCCTTCGTACATCTTCGCCTTGCTCGCGAAGTGACGGTACAGCGCGGCCTCCGACACGTCGAGCCGCGCGGCGAGCGCCGCAGTCGTGATTTTCTCGGGCTTCGGCGCCTCGAGCATCGATGCGAGCATCTGCAGGATGCGCACGCGGCGCTCGCCCGGCTTCGGGCGGGTGCGGGTGACTGCCTGGTTGTCCGTTACGGCGTGGTCCTGCGGGTGAGTCGGTTGCATTTCTGTCGCCCCGATCGATTGCCCAGTCGCAGCGATTTTAACGAACGAATCCGCTGATCGACATAGTGCGGACGCCCGGTGTTCGGCAAGTGGCCCGGCAGGTGGCCGGTGATCCAGATCGTGCCGATGCCGAGCCGCTTGTAGCGCTTCAGGTGGCCGCGGGTGTCCTCGACGAGGATCGCGTCGGCCAGCCGCGCATGCGCGGCGCGCATCGCGCGCCGCAGCATCGTGGTGTCGGGTTTCGCGCGCCAGCCGCGACGGTCGCGCATGTGCTCGATCGCGATCACGCGCTCGAACAGCCGCTCGATGCGCAGCTCGCGCAGCACCGCGCGCGCGTAGTTTTCCGGCGCGTTGGTCAGCACCAGCTTGCGGCCGGGCAGCGCGGCGACCATGCGTGCGAGGCCACGCTCGGCGCGCAGCATTGCGGGCAGGTCGGCGAACGTGTGGACGGCGCGCAGGAAATCGTGCGGATCGATCGGATGGTGGCGCGTAAGGCCGAGCAGCGCGGCGCCGTAGCGCGCGGTGTAGCCGGTGCGCAGGCGGTCGGCCTCGGCGTGCCCGACCTGCAGCGTATCGGCGATGTATTGCGTCATCGCGCGGTTGATCTCCGGGAAGATCGCGTGCGATGCGTGGTGGAGGGTGTTGTCGAGATCGAAGAGCCACACCGGCGTGCCGGCGCGGGGCCGGCTGCGCGACACCCGCCGGCGCAGCGTGGCAGGTGGCAGGCGCGCGCCGGACGGGGCCGGCGCGGCTTGCGTGCGGCGCATGCTCAATGCGAGCGGATCATCGTGCCGAACGGCTGCTCGGTCAGGATCTCCAGCAGCACCGAGTGCTCGATCCGGCCGTCGACGATGTGCACCGACTTCACGCCGCTCTTCGCGGCGTCGAGCGCGGACGAGATCTTCGGCAGCATGCCGCCGGAGATCGTGCCGTCCTCGAACAGCGCGTCGATCTCGCGCGCGGACAGATCGGTGAGCAGGTTGCCTTCCTTGTCCATCACGCCCGGGATGTTGGTCATCATCACGAGCTTCTCGGCGTTCAGCACCGTCGCGAGCTTGCCGGCGACCAGGTCGGCGTTGATGTTGTACGACAGGCCGTCCTCGCCGCAGCCAATCGGCGAGATCACCGGGATGAACGCGTCGTCCTGCAGCGCCTTCACGACCGCCGGGTTGATCGTCTCGACCTCGCCGACCTGGCCGATGTCGATGTACTGACCCGGATGCTCGCGGTCCGGCATCAGCAGCTTGCGCGCGTGGATCAGGCCGCCGTCCTTGCCGGTCAGGCCGACCGCGTGGCCGCCGAAGTGGTTGATCAGCATCACGATGTCCTGCTGCACCTCGCCGCCGAGCACCCACTCGACGACTTCCATCGTCTCTTCGTCGGTGACGCGCATGCCCTGGATGAAGGTGCCCTGCTTGCCGATCTTCTTCAGCGCCTGATCGATCTGCGGACCGCCGCCGTGGACGATTACCGGGTTGATGCCGACCAGCTTCAGCAGAATCACGTCGCGCGCGAAGCCCTGCTTGAGCCGCTCTTCCGTCATCGCGTTGCCGCCGTATTTGATCACGATGGTCTTGCCGTGGTAGCGGCGGATGTACGGCAGCGCCTCCGCGAGGATTTCGGCTTTCAGCGTGGGGGCGATCTGCGAGAGGTCGATGGGCTCGGACATGGCGGCGGCTCTGGCTGGGAACGGTTGAAACAGGGCGAATTGTACAGGAGTGGCGCACCGCAGCATCCGGTTTTTCGGAGGCGGCAACGGCGGCCGGCCAAGGGGGGCGGGGCGGTGTTGGCTGGATGGCCGGCGCGCAAATTCCGTCCGGCGCGTTATGCTTGAACCGTTGCGCACCGCCGCGCCTTCCGCCTGCCGCCTGGCCATGACCGATTCCGCCGCCGTCCCCCGTTCCGTGCCGCAGCGCGCCCGCTGTCCGCGCTGCGGCCGTGCGTTCGATTGCGGCGCGCGCAGCCGGCCGTTCGTCTGCTGGTGCGCGGCGATGCCGGGCCTGCCCGCCGGCGCGCAGCCCGCGCTCGGCGCGCGTTGCCTGTGCCCGGAATGTCTCGCGGACGACATCGCCCGTCGCGTGTCGGCGGCGCAGGACTAAACGGGTAAACTGCGCGGATGCAACGAATCACTACTACCGGCCGCGTCAACCTGGACCACCTGTTCTGGCTCCGCAATCTGGCCATCATCGGCCAGCTCGTGACGATCGGCGTCGTTCAGACCTTTTTCGGCGTTCATCTGCCGCTGCCCGCGATGCTGATGGTCATCGCGCTCGAAGTCGTGTTCAACACGCTGACCTGGGTGCGTGTGCTGCGTGCGCGGCCCGAGACCGATTTCGAGTTGCTCGGCCAGCTGTGGGTGGATCTCGGCGCACTGTCGGCGCTCCTGTTCCTGTCGGGCGGCACCACCAACCCGTTCGTGTCGCTGTACCTGCCGTCGCTCGCGATCGCGGCGGCGGTGCTGCCATGGCATCTGATGATCTGGCTCGCGGCGTTCGCGGTCGCGTGCTATGCGTCGCTCGCGTTCGATTCGGTGCCGCTCAACATGGACAACCCGGCGAACCTGTTCGATTATTTCCGCACCGGGATGTGGGTGAACTTCATGGTCAGCGTCGGCCTGATCGCGTGGTTCGTCGCGCGGATGTCGAGTGCGCTGCGCCAGCGCGACGCGGCGCTCGGCGAGGCGCAGCAGCGCCTGTTGCGAGACGAGCGGGCAGTCGCGCTCGGCGTGCAGGCGGCGACCGTCGCGCACGAGATGGGCACGCCGCTGTCGACCATCGCGATGCTCACCGAGGAATTGCGCGACGCCGCGCGCACCGACCCGGGGCTCGCCCGCTACGAGGCGGATCTCACGGTGCTCGACGAGCAGATGACACTCTGCCGGTCGGCGCTCGCGCGCTTGCGCAGCCGCGCGAGCACGCCATCGAGCCAGTCGGTGGACGACTGGCTCGACACGTTCGTCGAGCATTGGCGGCTGCGGCATCCGCACGTGCAGTTCGAATTGCTCGGCCGGCGCCCGACGGGCATCGCGCTCGACGATCCGGTGGCCGCCGGCCAGATCCTGACGATCCTGCTCGACAATGCCGCGCGCGCGAGCCCGCAGTGGGTGACGCTGGCCGCGAAGGCCACGCGCGACGGCGCGGCGGACGGCGTCGAATTCGACGTATGCGACGATGGCCCCGGCATTCCGGTTGCGCTGCGCGAGTCGCTCGGCGCGATGCCGGTAGACAGCACGCAGGGCGGCCACGGCGTCGGCCTGTATCTGGCATTCAGCGCGGCGGCTCGGCTCGGCGGCGACATCGAGCTGGCCGATCTGACGCCGCGCGGCACCCGGGCCGTGCTGCGCCTGCCCGTTGCGCGCCACGTGGCACCCGCCACGCGGCCCAGCCCCAACATGACTGACGGAGAAAACTCATGAGCGACAACAATTTCCTGGTGATCGACGACAACGAGGTGTTTGCCAGCACGCTCGCGCGCGGCCTCGAGCGTCGCGGCTACGTGGTCCAGCAGGCGCACGACAAGGAGGCGGCGCTCAAGCTCGCCGCGTCGGCCAAGTTCCAGTTCATCACCGTCGACCTGCATCTCGGCGAGGATTCTGGCCTGAGCCTGATCGCGCCGCTGTGCGACCTGCAGCCGGATGCGCGGATTCTCGTGCTGACAGGCTATGCGAGCATCGCGACCGCCGTGCAGGCGGTGAAGGACGGCGCGGACAACTATCTGGCGAAGCCCGCGAACATCGAGTCGATCCTCGCCGCGCTGCAGACCAACGCGACCGAAGTGCAGGCCGAGGAGGCGCTCGAGAATCCGGTCGTGCTGTCGGTCGACCGGCTCGAATGGGAGCACATCCAGCGGGTGCTCGCGGAGAACAACAACAACATCTCGGCGACCGCGCGCGCGCTCAACATGCACCGCCGCACGCTGCAGCGCAAGCTTGCGAAGAAGCCGGTGCGGCAGTAAGGCGCCGCGCGCTTCACGGTCACGCGCGCCCGGCACGTCGCGCAGGCCGGCCCGGCATGCCGCTCCGTGCAGCGGCCGATGAAAAAACGGGCGGCCCGCCGGGTCGCCCGTTTGCGTTGCGCGATGCGCAGGCGCGTTACAGCACGTAGCGCGACAGGTCTTCGTCCTGCGCGACTTCGCCGAGCGCACGGTTGACGTAGGGCGCGTCGATCGTCACGCGCTCGCCGGCATGGTTGCCGGCCGCGAACGACACTTCCTCGAGCAGCTTCTCCATCACCGTGTACAGGCGCCGCGCGCCGATGTTCTCGGTTTTCTCGTTGACCGAGAACGCGATCTCCGCGAGGCGGCGGATGCCGTCCTCGGCGAATTCGAGCTCGACGTCCTCGGTTGCGAGGAGCGCCTGATACTGCTTGACGAGGCTCGCGTCGGTCGCGACGAGAATCGCCTCGAAGTCCTTCACCGACAGCGAGTCCAGCTCGACGCGGATCGGGAAGCGGCCCTGCAGCTCCGGAATCAGGTCGCTCGGCTTCGCGAGATGGAACGCGCCGCTCGCGATGAACAGGATGTGGTCGGTCTTCACCATCCCGTACTTCGTGTTGATCGTCGTGCCTTCGACGAGCGGCAGCAGGTCGCGCTGCACGCCCTGGCGCGACACTTCGCCGCCGCCGCCTTCGTGGTTGCGCGACGTGATCTTGTCGATTTCGTCGAGGAACACGATGCCGTTCTGCTCGACGTTCTGCACGGCCTTCGTCTTCACTTCCTCTTCGTTGAGCATCTTCGCCGCTTCTTCGTCTGTCAGCAGCTTCAGCGCTTCCTTGATCTTCACCTTGCGGCGCGTCTTCTTGCCGCTGCCCAGGTTCGAGAACATCGAGCGGATCTGCTCGGTCATCTCCTCCATGCCCGGCGGCGCCATGATGTCCATGCCGATTGTCGGCTGCTCGAGATCGAGCTCGATTTCCTTGTCGTCGAGCTGGCCTTCTCGCAGACGCTTGCGGAACGTCTGGCGGGTCGCGTTGTTGTCGTCGTTCGCGTGCTCGGCGCTCGCGCCGAAGCCGACCGAGCGCGGCTGCGGCAGCAGGATGTCGAGCACGCGGTCCTCGGCCTGGTCCGTCGCCTTGCTGCGCACCTTGCGCATTTCCGCTTCGCGGGTCTGCTTGAGCGAGATATCGATCAGGTCGCGCACGATGCTGTCGACGTCGCGGCCGACGTAGCCGACCTCGGTGAACTTGGTCGCCTCGATCTTGATGAACGGCGCGTCGGCGAGCTTGGCCAGGCGCCGCGCGATTTCCGTCTTGCCGACGCCCGTCGGCCCGATCATCAGGATGTTCTTCGGCGTGATTTCCTGGCGCAGCGGCTCGGCGACCTGATGGCGGCGCCAGCGGTTGCGCAGCGCGACCGCGACGGCTTTCTTCGCCTTGTCCTGTCCGATGATGTGCTTGTCGAGTTCCGAGACGATCTCGGCAGGGGTCATGGTGCTCATTGCTCTGTCCTCACTCGATCGTTTCGATCACGCGGTTGTGGTTCGTGTAGATGCACATGTCGCCGGCGATCTCGAGCGCCTTCTCGACGATGTCGAGCGGCGACAGCTCGGTGTTGTCGGCAAGCGCTCGGGCCGCGGCCTGCGCATACGCGCCGCCCGAGCCGATCGCGCAGATCCCGCCTTCGGGGTCGAGCACGTCGCCGTTGCCGGTGATGACGAGCGTCGTGCTCGCGTCGGCCGTGATCAGCATCGCCTCCAGGCGGCGCAGCATCCGGTCGGTGCGCCAGTCCTTCGCCAGTTCGACGGCCGCGCGCGTCAGGTTGCCCTGGTGCTTCTCGAGCTTCGCCTCGAAGCGGTCGAGCAGGGAAAACGCATCGGCGGTGCCGCCCGCGAAGCCGACCAGCACCTGGTTGTTGTAGATGCGCCGCACTTTCCGCGCGCCGCCCTTCATGACGATATTGCCGAGCGTCACCTGGCCGTCGCCGCCGAGCGCGACTTTGTCGCCGCGTCGGACGGAAACGATGGTCGTGCCGTGAAATTGCTCCATCTGCGTTCCTTGATAAAAGCGGGGGGAGGCGGCGGCGCGCCGCGCCGCCGCGTGAATCCCGGTGCGCCGAAGCCAGCCGTCCGGCGCGCATTCGCGTTATTTTAGGGCGCACGCCGCGATATCAAGAGCGCGGCCGGGGCGATTGGGACGAGAAAAAACAAAAAGCGCGCGGATGTCCGCGCGCTTTCGTGAAGCAGCGTGTCTTGGCGGAACGCCGGCCGCTCAGTCGCCGAACAGCTTCTGGCGCAGCTCGCGGCGCTCCTGCGCCTCGAGCGACAGCGTGGCGGTCGGCCGCGCGAGCAGGCGCGGAATGCCGATCGGCTCGCCGGTTTCTTCGCACCAGCCGTAATCGCCGGCTTCGATGCGGGCGAGCGATTGCTGAACCTTCTTGAGGAGCTTGCGCTCGCGATCGCGCGTACGCAGTTCGAGCGCGTGCTCTTCCTCGATCGTCGCACGGTCGGCGGGATCGGGCACGATCACCGTCTCGCGGAGGTTCTCGGTCGTCTGGCCCGCATTGTGGAGAATTTCCGCCTGCAATTGTTCGAGCCGAGCTTTGAAGAAGGCGAGCTGATCCTCATTCATGTAATCCTTGTCGCTCATCTTCAGGATTTCGGCTTCGGTCAAGAGTTTCTTAGTCATCTGCTTGCTTCTTCAATGTGCGGCAAATCACAGATATTGCCTGCACTTTGGGATTACCCGCAACTGCGCGCACGATGTGCGATTCGCGGCGGCGGGGCCGAAAGCCTCTGGAAACCGGTTCTCAAATGCCGGGACATGCCCGGCGCCGACTTGCGCGCGCGGCGAACCGGTGTGCTGCGCGGCAGGTCGCCTCGGTCGCGGCCCGGGTAGGGTGCACGCGATCCGGAGCGGGTGCGATGCCCGGATGTTTGTTCGGCAAGAACCGGGCCTGTTTTATGCCGCTTTCCAGCGGGCACGTATTGTAACTGAATCGCAAGCCTGCGCCGTATCGGGTCGATCCCCCTTCGGCTGCGCCAATATCTCGAAAATATAACCTGCAAATCGCGAAAAAGCGATGACGGTAAAACGACCGCGCGCATGCCGCGCCGCCCGACTGCCGGCGCGGCGGCAGTCGGCGCATGACCCGCAGCGGCGCGAGCCGGGGGAGCGGACACGTACCGCGTCCGCTCAGGCGCGCATCGCGCGCGCGGGCGTCACGCGAGGCAGGCGTCGAGGCCGTCTGTGATGAGATCCTGCGGCAGGTCCACGCCGATGAACACCATCTTGTTGGTCTTCTTCTCGACCGGCAGCCACTTCGACGCGAGGTCGCTGCCCATCATCTGGTGCACGCCCTGGAACACGACCTTGCGGTCGATGCCCTTCATGTACAGCACGCCCTTGTAGCGCAGCATCCGCTCGCCGTAGATCTGCAGGATGCCGCCGAGGAAGTCCTCGAGCTTGTTCGGATCGAACGGGCGGTCGTTGCGGTAGACGAACGACTTGATCTTGTCGTCGTGGTGCGCGTGATGATGGTGATGTCCGTGATCGTGATCGTGGTCGCAATGGCCGTGATCGTGGTCGCAATGCGCATGATCGTGACCATGGTCATGGTCATGGCCGTGGTGCGGGTGCGCGTGATCGTCTTCCGCGAGGAAATCCGGATCGATCTCGAGCTTCGCGTTCAGGTTGAAGCCGCGCAGGTCGAAGATCTCCTTGATGTCCGCATCGCCGAAGTTGACGACCTTGACCGTCGCCTTCGGGTTCATGTGCAGCAGGCGGTGCTTGAGCGCGGCGAGCGTCTGGTCGTCGACGAGGTCGGACTTCGTGATGAACAGGCGGTCGGCGAAGCCGACCTGGCGCTGCACGACTTCGTGCTCGTCGAGCTGCGCGTCGGCATGCTTCGCGTCGACGAGCGTGATGATCGCGTCGAGCAGGAAGTCGTCGGCGATCTCGCTGTCGATGAAGAAGGTCTGCGCGACCGGGCCCGGGTTCGCGAGGCCGGTCGTCTCGATCACCACGCGGTCGAAGTCGAGCTTGCCGTCGCGCTTCTTCGCGGCGAGCTCGCCGAGCGCGCGCGCGAGGTCGCCGCGGATCGTGCAGCAGATGCAGCCGTTGCTCATCTGGATGATCTGCTCCTGCGTGTCCTGCACGAGGATCTCGTTGTCGATGTTCTCCTCGCCGAACTCGTTTTCGATCACGGCGATCTTCATGCCGTGCTGTTCGTTCAGGATGCGCTTGAGCAGCGTCGTCTTGCCGCTGCCGAGGAAGCCGGTGAGGATGGTGACGGGAATGGCCATGTCGATCGCCTGTGGTTCGTGAATCGGGGTCAAAACCAGATGAAGGTTGCGCCGGCGGCCCGGGGGCCGGACGCACAACGGTTTATTGAAACATACCTGTCAAGCGCCCGCTCCCGGCCGAACGGCCGACGGGCGCGACTGGCAGCGCAGATCGGGGCGCTCAGACGATTTGCAACAGCAGCCCCTTCAAATATTCGCCTTCCGGGAACGCGGCCAGCAGCGGGTGGTCGACGCCCGCGCCGAGCCGCTTCAGGATGCGCGCGTCGACCTTCGCGTCGGCGGCCGCGCCCGCGACGATCTTCTGGAACAGCTCCATGTCGATTGCGCCGGAGCACGAGTAGGTGAACAGCAGGCCGCCCGGACGCAGCAGCTTGAAGCCGCTCAGGTTGATGTCCTTGTAGGCGCGCGCCGCACGGTCGACGCTGTCGCGCGTCGGCGCGAATTTCGGCGGATCGAGCACGATCAGGTCGAAGCGCTCGCCTTCATCGACGAGGCGGCGCAGCGTCTTGAACGCGTCCGCGTCGAGCCAGGTCGCGCGCGACGCGTCGAAGCCGTTCGCCACCACGTTCTGCTGCGCGATCGCGAGCGCGTCGCCCGACGAGTCGATCGACACGACGCGCTTCGCGCCGCCCTTCATCGCGGCGAGCGAGAAGCCGCCGGTGTAGCAGAAGCAGTTCAGCACGTCGCGCTCGCGCGCGTATTGCGCGACCAGCGCGCGGTTGTCGCGCTGGTCGACGTAAAAGCCGGTCTTGTGGCCGTTGAGCACGTCGACGTGGTAGCGCACGCCGTTCTCGTTCGTGATCAGCGTCGCGGGCGGCGGGTCGCCCGCCAGCACGCCGGTCGTCTGCTCGAGACCTTCCTTTTCGCGGATCGACACGTCCGAGCGCTCGTAGACGTTCGGACAGCCGGTCGCGCCGACGAGCGCGGCGACGATCGCGTCCTTCCACGCTTCGACGCCCGCCGCCATGAACTGGCAGACGAGCTGGCCGCGCGGCGTGGCGCCGGCCGCGGCCGTTTGCGCCGCGGCGTCGCCCGACGGCAGGGGTTCCGCGACGTAGTAATCGACGATCAGCCCCGGCAGCCCGTCGGCTTCGCCGAACACGAGCCGCACTGCGCCCGTGCCGGTCACCATCGCGTGGCGATGCGCGACTGCGCGCTGCACGCGCCGCTTGAAGAGCGCGTGGTCGACGGGCTCGTTCTCGTCGAAGCTCCACACGCGCACGCGGATCTGCGAGTGCGGGCTGTACGCGCCGCGCGCGAGAAAGCGGCCGTCGTGCGCGCGCACGATCACGGTCGCGCCGGAGGCCGGCTTGCCGTCGACCCGGTCGATCGCGTTGGCGTAGATCCACGGATGACGGCGCAGCAGCGATTTGTCCTTGGACGGTTTGAGCGTAACGGTATGCATGGCTTGATCGGAAAGGGCCGCGTCCGTCGGGGACTTTCCCGGGTCGTCGGGCGCGGCGGAGACAATCGGAAACGACGGCGCGTCAGTCGCGCTTTTTCGCGCGCGGATGCGCGCTGTCGTAAATCTTTGCGAGATGCTGGAAATCGAGCGATGTATACACTTGCGTCGCCGAGATGCTCGCGTGGCCGAGCAGCTCCTGCACGGCGCGCAGGTCGCCGCTCGATTGCAGCACGTGCGTCGCGAACGAGTGGCGCAGCACGTGCGGATGGACGTTCGCCGGAATCCCGGCCGCGCGCGCCGCGCGCTTCACGCGCTCGCGCACCACGCCCGGCGACATCCGGTTGCCGCGCACCGACAGGAACAGCGGATGCGGATCGCGCGTCACGAATTCGCCGCGCACCGCTAGCCACGCGCGGAGCGCATCGATCGCCTTGCGGCCGACCGGCACCTTGCGCTCCTTGTTGCCCTTGCCGCGCACTGTCACCTCGGCTTCGGCGAGATCGATCCAGCCTTCGGAGCGATAGTCGCCGGCCTCTGTGTAGGTGGCGTCGAGCCCGACCAGCTCGGCGAGTCGCAGGCCCGACGAGTAGAACAGCTCGATGATCGCGTGGTCGCGAATGCCTTCGGTCGTGTCCGGCAGCGGCGTGTCCATCAGCGTCGCAGCGTCGTCAACCGACAGCGCCTTCGGCAGCGTCTTCGGGCGTTTCGGCGCGCGCACCGCGGCGACCGGGTTGGCGGGCATCTCGACGTGCTGCGCGAGCCAGCGGTAAAACGCCCGCCACGCGGACAGCCGGTGCGAGATCGAGCGTGCGGACAGTCCGCCCGCATGCGCGCGCGCGACCGCGCCGCGCATGTCGGCTGCGCCCAGCGTCTCGAGCGGACGCGTGCCCGCGAGCTTGCGCAGCTCGTCGAGTTCGTGCGCGTACGCGCGCAGCGTGTGATCCGACAACTGCCTGACGTGCTTCAGGTTCGACAGATAGGCGGCGATCGGGTCGTCGGTCATCGTGCGCGAAACCTCAGTGCGGCAGGAGGCGCGTGAGCGCGGCGCTCGCGAGCGAGCTGATCTGCGTGAGGAAATCGGTCGCCATGCCGTCGTGGAAACGGCGCGGGTCCGGCGAGCCGAGCACGAGCAGCCCGAACGCGGGCGCATCGGCGGCCGCCTGCGGCGCGCGCAGCGCGAGCAGGGCGACCGACGCCGCCGGGCCGTCGGCCGGCTGCTCGACCGCACCGGCGGCAGCGCTCGCGGCCGGCGCGGTTGCGGCAAGCCACTGCGCGGCCTCGAAGCCGGTGTTCTCGCCGCAGTACGGCGCGATGAGGCCGTTTGCGAACAGTCGCACCTCTTCGCCGACGTGGCGCGCGAATTCCGCCTGCGCGTAGGTGTCGGCGACGTCCCAGAGGCGCAGCGCCGTCTGCGGCACGTCGAACACGTCGGCGAGCCCGGCGGCGATCACGCGCGGCAGCGCGTACGGATCGCGCTCGGCGATCACGCGCGCGGTCCAGCGGTTGAATTTCACCGCGAGGCCGTCGTTTTCATGGCCGTAGCGCAACAGCTCGGCCAGACGGCGCTCCAGATGCTTGTTCTTGTCGCGCAGCATCTCCATCTGCCGTTCCTGCAGCGAAATCGCCGCCTTGCCGTGCGGGTTCGCGAGACGGATCGTGGCGAGCAGCTCGGCGTGCTGCGCGAAGAATTCGGGGGTGGCGAGCAGGTAGTCGGCGACTTCGCGATCGTTCATGTGGCAGGGGCGCTCATTCAGGGCAATCAGGGAATCAGGCGGGCAGGTCGATCTCGCCTTCGAAAACGGTCGCGGCGGGCCCGGCCATCAACAGCGGCGCGGCTTCGTCGCGCGCGCCGTCCCAGCTGATCGTCAGCGTGCCGCCGTGCGTGTGGACCGTGACGGGCGAATCGAGCAGCCCGCGCCGGATGCCGGCGGCCACCGCCGCGCATGCGCCGGTGCCGCACGCGAGGGTTTCGCCGGCGCCGCGCTCGTAGACGCGCAGCTTCACTTCGTGACGCGACACGATCTGCATGAAGCCGGCGTTGACCCGCTGCGGAAAGCGCGGATGCAGCTCGACGAGCGGCCCTTCGGCGCGCACCGGGTACGCTTCGGCGTCGTCGACGATCTGCACCGCATGCGGGTTGCCCATCGACACGGTCGAAATCCAGCGCGTCGCGCCGTTCACGGCGAGCGGCCAGAGCGTGTCGCGGCCTTCCGGGCGGCCTTCGAGGCCGGCCGCGTCGAACGGCACGCGCTCCGGCGCGAACACCGGCGCGCCCATGTCGACGATCACTTCGCCGTTGTCCTGCATCGTCAGCGTGATGACGCCGTGCTTCACTTCGACGCGCACGCTGCGCTTGTTGGTCAGATGCCTGTCGCGCACGAACTTGACGAAGCAGCGCGCGCCGTTGCCGCAGTGCTCGACCTCGCCGCCGTCGCAGTTGAAGATCCGGTACTTGAAGTCCGCGCCGTCGACGGTCGGCTGCTCGACGAGCAGCAGCTGGTCTGCGCCGATGCCGAAATGACGATCGGCGAGCGCGCGCACCTGCGCTTCGGTGAGCGCGAGCGCGCGGGTGTAGCCGTCGAGCACGACGAAGTCGTTGCCCGCGCCGTGCATCTTGGTGAACGAGAGTTTCACGTTGTCCCGCAATTCGTTGGCAATTGAGGCGCGCGGCGCGAACGGGGCGCCCGCCCGCGGCGGCCGGATGGCCCGCTTTTTCGCGCGGGCCCAAACGCGAATGATACATGCAGCGCCGGGGGGCGTCCCGGGCTGCGGGCGGGCGTGACGCCGCCCGCGCGGCCTGCTCAGTAGACGCCCGGCTCGCCGGGCGGACGGGTCTTGAAGCGCTTGTGGACCCAATAGTATTGCTCGGGCAGCAGCGGGATCTGCTCTTCGAGGAACGCGTTCATCCGGCGCGCGTCCAGGTCGTCGTCGCCGGTCGGGTAGTCGGCCCACGGCTTGAACACCTTGAGCCGGTAGCCCTGGTAGTTCGGCAGCACCTCGCCGATGAACGGTACCACCTGCGCGCGGCCCGTCTTCGCGAGCCGGCCCACCGCGGTCAGCGTGCAGGCGGGCACGCCGAAGAACGGCACGAAGGTCGAGTTGCGGACCCCGTAATCCATGTCGGCGCCGAGCATCACCGGCTTGCGGTCGCGCAGCCAGCGCAGCACGACGCGCGCGCTCTCGGCACGGCCCACCATCTCGGCGTCGAACCGCCCGCGCGCGCGCTTCGCTTCGGCTTCGAGGATCGTGTTCGAGAACGGCTGGTACAGCGAGCCGCAGCGGCGCTGCAGCGAACGGTTGAGCCAGAGCGAGCCGGCCTCGATGCCGACGAAGTGCAGGCCGAGGAACAGCGTCGGCGGCAGGTCGGGATCGGTGAGGTCCACCGCGCTGTCGATCTGGATCAGCTTCTCGAGCTTCTTCTCGGAGCCGAACCACTGCACGCTGCGCTCGACGTAGCTGCGGATCGCATGGCGGAAATGCAGCCCGGCGATCTCCTCGCGGCGCGCGTCGCTCCACTCGGGAAAGCAGAGTTTCAGATTGGTATGTACGATGCGCTTTCGCCGGCTCGGGATCTGGTACAGCAGCCAGCCCAAGCCGTCGCCGAAACGGGCCGTCAGGCCGTACGGCAGCAGTGCGAGCAGCTTCAGGAAACCGATGGCGAGATGCGTGCCGAGGCGGCCTAACATGCGAAACCTCCGTCTATCCGGCGGGCCGGCGCGTTGCAATGAGGGTTGAGTGACAGCGGAAGATACGGCACGGGCAACGCTCTGTGACAATTCTGGAAACCCGCTATAATACGGGCTTCGCCGAGTTAACTGACAACTTGCGGGGCGAAGCCGGTCGGCGCGAAGCGCGCTCTCCGGCAGGGTTGATCCGCTAAAGCGTCGCCGCTTCAGGCTGCCAAGAAGCTGGCTACGTGAACTCAACCGTAACCAAACAGGAGCCTGAAAAAGTGGCAAATGATTATCTCTTTACGTCCGAGTCCGTCTCCGAAGGCCATCCGGACAAGGTCGCGGACCAGATCTCGGACGCGATTCTCGACGCCATCCTCGCGCAAGACAAATACTCCCGCGTTGCCGCAGAAACGCTGTGCAACACGGGTCTCGTCGTGCTGGCCGGTGAAATCACCACGACGGCCAACATCGATTACATCCAGATCGCGCGCGACACCATCAAGCGAATCGGCTACGACAACACCGACTACGGCATCGACTACAAGGGCTGCGCGGTGCTCGTCGCATACGACAAGCAATCGCCGGACATCGCGCAGGGCGTGGACCGCGCGCACGACAACAACCTCGATCAGGGCGCGGGCGACCAAGGCCTGATGTTCGGCTACGCGTGCGACGAGACGCCGGAACTGATGCCGCTGCCGATCTACCTGTCGCACCGCCTCGTCGAGCGCCAGGCGAACCTGCGCCGCGACGGCCGTCTGCCGTGGCTGCGTCCGGACGCGAAGTCGCAAGTCACCATCCGCTACGAAAACGGCAAGCCGCACTCGATCGACACCGTCGTGCTGTCGACGCAGCACGCGCCGGAAATCGAGCTGTCCACGCTGCGCGAAGCGGTCATCGAGGAAATCATCAAGCCGACGCTGCCGGCCGACCTGATCAAGGGCGACATCAAGTTCCTGGTGAACCCGACCGGCCGGTTCGTGATCGGCGGCCCGCAAGGCGACTGTGGCCTGACCGGCCGCAAGATCATCGTCGACACCTACGGCGGAGCAGCGCCGCACGGCGGCGGCGCGTTCTCGGGCAAGGATCCGTCGAAGGTCGACCGCTCGGCTGCGTACGCAGGCCGCTACGTCGCGAAGAACATCGTCGCGGCAGGCCTCGCGTCGCGCTGCCTGATCCAGGTGTCGTACGCGATCGGCGTCGCACAGCCGACGTCGGTGATGGTCAACACGTTCGGCACCGGACGCGTGTCGGATGCAACGATCACGAAGCTGGTGCGCGAGCACTTCGATCTGCGTCCGAAGGGCATCGTCCAGATGCTTGACCTGCTGCGCCCGATCTACGAAAAGACCGCCGCTTACGGCCACTTCGGCCGCGAAGAGCCGGAATTCTCGTGGGAAGCGACCGACAAGGCGCTCGCGCTGGCCGAAGCCGCCGGCGTGGAGCCGGCAGTGCAGGTCGCGTAAACGTCGCGCGCCGCACGGCAACAAAAAACCCCGGCCTGGCCGGGGTTTTTTGTTGGGGGCCGGCATCGGCGCACGGGCGGCATCGTGTGCCGACCAGATGCGCGCGGTCGCCGCGGCGTTTATCGCGCGCCGAACGCGAACCAGCCGGTGCTTGCCGCGAGGCGGCGCGGACGGTTGACCCGGCGTTGCGGCCCCTGTGCGCGGCGCAGCGCGAGCACGCGCAGCGACGACGGCTTCTGCAGCAGCAAGCGCAGGCCGTTGCGGCGTGCGATCGCGTGCGTGCTCATCATCGACAGGAACGCGTGGAACCACGCGCGGATGCCGTCGAGCCGGGCGTGCTGCTGCGTCTGCTCGGCAAGCGCCTGCGCCCGCGTGCGATGGTGACGCAGCACGCGCATCCCACGATGCGGAGCGGAGGGCATGACGCGCTTCGCGGCGCGGCTGAGACGGGAGGTCAGACGGAATGGCATGTGAACGGTACTTCGCTTGAGTAATGTCGCGCTCATGGAGCGCGGGAATGTGAGCAGCCACATCAGACGCAGCGCATATTACCGAACCGCGCCGTGCCGCGCGCCCGCCAGAATTGACAGGCCAGCGCAGGCTACAGGCGATTCGTGACGCGCAAAAGTCGCGGATAACCCTTGTGCGCGCAACGCGCGCCGTGTGTTCCGGCCCTGCGGCGGGGGGCGTGGCGGCGACCCGTGCGTCCTTTGCGTTAGATCAAGCGGCGCACCGCCAATTCCCGGGGCCTGATGCGGATGCCGCGCGCACCATCCAGCTCCGTTTTACAATCGAAACATTCACAAGAAATACATCGAGCGTCCCATGTCTTCATTGCAGTCGGAATCGATTCGTGCGCAGGTCGCGGAGCTGCGCGAGCGCGGCTTCGTCGTGTCGCCCGGGCTCGTCAGCGCCGAGCAGTGTGCGGTGCTGAAGCGCGTCGCCGAGCGCCAGTTGCAGGAAGCGGCGCAACCGGTCGAATTCGAGGCAGATCTTCGTTATCCGGGGGCGCCCGAGTCGAAACACGCGCCCGGTGGCCATACGGTGCGACGGCTGCTCGATGCGTACGCGCGCGATCCGGCGTTCGCCGCGCGCGCGACTGCGCCCGAGATCGGCGAGTGGATGCGGGTCTATTTCGGCGAGCAGCCGGTGCTGTCGCGCGCGCATCACAACTGCATGATGACGAAGCACCCCGCCTACGGCAGCCTGACCGGCTGGCATCGCGACGTGCGCTACTGGTCGTTCGAGCGGCCGGACCTGGTGTCGGTGTGGCTCGCGCTGGGGCCGGAGACTGACGAGAACGGCGCGCTGTGGCTCGTGCCGGGGACGCATGACGCGGAATTCGGGCCGGAGTGCTTCGATGCCGCGAAGTTCTTCCGCAGCGACCTGCCGGCCAACCGGGTGGTGCTCGATGGTGCGGTGTGCCCGACGCTCAAGGCGGGCGACGTGGTGTTCTTCCACTGCAACACGCTGCATTCGGCGGGCCAGAACCGCTCGGATCAGGTGAAGTTCTCGCTCGTGTTCACCTATCATGGCGCGAGCAACCGGCCGGTCGCGGGCACGCGCTCCATATCGAAGCCGGAGGTGCCGTTCTGACCGGAGCCGCGCGGCGCGCATGTCGCGCCTGCGCGGGTCAGCGCTTGCTGCCCGGCACCGTGAGGCCGATCAGGCCGGCGAGCGTCGCGGCCACGCCGCCCGCGATCAGCAGGATTGTCTTGGTCGACGGCGAGCCGGTCAGCACGCGCGCGACGTCGTTGTTGATCGAATGAAACGACTGGCCGCCGAAATACAGCAGCACGACGCCGCCGACGAGCAGCGCAACCGAGATAACCCGGGTCATACAAGCCTCGCTGAAACGATGAATCAAGACGCCGGAGTGTAAGGCGAGCGGCAGCATCGCGTCCATCGCCGCGCGCACGCGCGCGCCGCTCCGCTGCGGCGACGGGATCGCGCCGTCAGATCAGCACGGGGAGACCTTCGACCAGCAGCATCGCGACCCCGACGCCGAGGATCGCACCGATCACGCGCAGCAGGTTGTGGCGGAACCGCGTGGTGCACGGCACGGCGCCGAGGAACAGCGCGCCGGCAAGCCCCATCGGGATGAGCAGGATAAAGTCGCCGATCGTGAAATAGGTGGTCATGCGTGTCTCCGATATTTATTTTGGCCGCCATCGCGGGTGGCGGGGATGGTTAATTCGAGTATAGGAAACCACGCGTCGTTTTTCGCTATCCGAACCATTAGAAATCAGTCGAAAGCACGACGAAGCGCATGTGCCGCCTGCGTATGAGGCGAATGTCTTGCAAATATATTTCGGTTTGCTTTCGTTTCGATGCGGGGCGCGCGAGACGCCGGCCATCGCCGGCGCTCGCGTCGCGGCGCCGCATTGCGTTACGTGACGCCCGGCGCGCGCATTACGCGGCGCCCGTGCGTTCGCGGCGGCGCAGCCACAGCGCGGCGGCGAGCGCGGCGGCGAGCAGCGTCGTGACGAGACCCGCGACGCCCGGCCAGCCGCTCGCGCTCCAGAAGTGGCCGCCGAACGAGCCGACGAGGCTCGAGCCGAGGTAATACGCGAGCAGGTACAGCGCGGCGGCCTGCCCCTTGCCCTGTTTCGCGAGGCGGCCGACCCAGCCGCTCGCGACCGAGTGGCCGGCGAAGAAACCGAACGTCACGCACGCGATGCCCGCGGCGATCACGGCAACCGGATGCAGCAGCGTGAGCGCGACGCCCGTCAGCATGATGCACACGCTGGCGATCAGCACCCGGCCGCGGCCGAGCGAGTCGGCCATCCGGCCGGACCACGGCGACGCGACGACGCCGACCAGATAGACGATGAAGATCGCACCGATCGTCGCCTGACTCATCGCGTACGGCGGCGCGAGCAGGCGGTAGCCGATGTAGTTGTACAGCGTGACGAAGCTGCCCATCAGCAGGAACGCCATCGCGAACAGCACCGGCAGCTCGCGGCGGCCGTGCAGGTGGCGCGCGAGCGACGTACGGTGATGCGCGAGATCGAGGCCGCGGCGCGGCGTGAAGTGGCGCGACGGCGGCAGCAGCGCGCGAAACGCGAGCATCGATGCGAAGCCGAGCACGCCGATCGCGCCGACCGCGATGCGCCATGTGAACAGATCGGCGAGCACGCCGGTGATCACGCGCCCGGCCATCCCGCCGATCGCGGTGCCGCCGACGTAAAGGCCCATCGCGAGGCCGAGGCCGTCCGGATGCACTTCCTCGGCGAGATAGGCCATCGCGACGGCCGGCACGCCGCCGAGTGCGAGCCCGACGAGCGCGCGCAGCACGAGCATCTGGTGCCAGTGCGGCGCGAACGCCGCGCCGAGCGTGAGCAGCGACGACAGCGTGAGCGATGCGGTCATCAGCCGGTGGCGGCTCAGGCTCTCGGACACGAAGCCCGCGACGAAGATCGCGAGCGCGAGCGCGGCGGTCGAGAACGACAGCGCGAGGCTGCTTTGCGCGGGGCTCACGCCGAACGTCTTCGAGAATTCCGGCAGCAGCGGCTGCACGTAGTAGAGCAGCGAGAACGTCGCATAGCCGGCGAACAGTAGCGCGACGCTCGCGCGCCAGTAGCTGCGGGAGCCGCGTTCGAGATAGGCGCCGGGGGCGGCAGGGGGCGGCGTGCGGGACGCCGTCCCGGATGGGGCGGTCACGCGAATTCTCCAGGGCAACACGGAAACCCTGAACGATACGCCGGTTGCGCGATTCGCGTCGGCTGCCGGGGTGCACGGCCGGAGAAACATGGGCCGCCGCGATCGACAGGGTATGATGGGGGCGGCCGGGGCGCAAGCGCGCCGGCGACCGAGTGGTTGATTCGATACATCCAGCGAATTCGCGGTACTTTGGCCGCTTTTTTTCTTTTCGCGCTTCGATAAACCGTGAACAATGGGACACGCGCGGCGCTCGTCACGAGCGGCGGCGCGGATCGAGCATTTCCCGGCCATGCGGTCCAGGCCGGTTACAAGAATGGGGAAACATCATGCATGTCGGGTCGATTGTCTGCACAACCCATATCGCGGTGCCGAAAGGCGCGCGCGGCATCGTCCAGCGCATCCTGGGCGACATGGCGATGGTGACCTGGTACGCGGGTGTGCCGGGCGAGTCAAAGGAGCTCAACACCGAACCGTTTTTTCTCGAGGACCTGATCGACACCGGTGAATCCGTGCTGCCGGCGGGCGCCGCGCTGCACTGAGCGCCTGCGCATCGAGCGCTCGTCTTTCGGCCCGGCTGACGGCACAATGCGTGGCATGAACGACGCTCAATCCACCTCCGCCGTCCCAGCCGCGCCGCCCTTCGCCGGCCTGACCCCCGAGTGCGTGCTCGACGCGCTCGACAGCGTGCTGATGCCGGCCGGCCTGCGCACCGACGGCCGCCTGCTCGCCCTCAACAGTTACGAAAACCGCGTCTATCAGGCCGGCATCGAAGACGGCCCGCCGATCGTCGCGAAGTTCTACCGGCCGCATCGCTGGTCGGACGAAGCGATCCTGGAGGAACACGCATTCGTCGCGGAACTCGCCGCGCGCGAGATTCCGGCGGTGCCCGCGCGCGTTTTCGACGGCCGCACGCTGCACGCGTTCGACGGCTTTCGCTTCTCGATCTTCGAGCGGCGCGGCGGCCGCGCACCCGATCTCGACCGGCGCGACACGCTCGAATGGCTCGGCCGTTTCATCGGCCGCATCCACGCGGTCGGCACGACCAGACCCTATGCCGCGCGGCCGACGCTCGACATCCGCTCGTTCGGCTATGAGCCGCGCGACTATCTGCTTGCGCACGACTTCATTCCGGACGACGTCCGGCCCGCCTACGAAGCCGCGGTGGCGCTCGCGCTCGAAGGCGTCGAGGCCGCGTTCGAGCGCGCGGGCGAGATACGCCTGTTGCGGACGCACGGCGACTGTCATCCGAGCAACGTGCTGTGGACCGACGCCGGCCCTCATTTCGTCGACTTCGACGACAGCCGGATGGCGCCCGCGATCCAGGATCTGTGGCTGCTCTTGCCGGGCGACCGCGCGGGCGCGTCGTGCGCGCTCGCCGACCTGCTGGCCGGCTACGAGGATTTCTGCGAATTCGAGCCGCGTGAACTGCACCTGGTCGAGGCGCTGCGCACACTGCGCCTGATTCATTACGCGGCATGGCTCGCGCGGCGCTGGGACGATCCGGCGTTTCCCGCCGCGTTTCCGTGGTTCAACACGCACCGTTACTGGGAAGCGCGCGTACTGGAACTGCGCGAGCAGATCGGCGCGATGCAGGAAGGGCCGCTCTGGCCGGTGTGACGCATACCGGCGCGGCATGCCGTTTGCCATTTGCCGCCAACCGCCGGTGCGGCGAGTGACGCGAGGCGGCCGCGCCCCACGCCCCACGCCGCGCATCGCTCAGAACTTCATCATCAGCTTGATCAGCGCGGCGAAGCGCGCGCCGTACGGCGGCGCGAGCAGGTTGCGCGCGTTCACGCGCGCCTGCATCAATACCGGCTTCATTTTCGAGAAGGTCACGAAGCCGTCGTAGCCGTGGTACGCGCCCATCCCGCTCGATCCGACGCCGCCGAACGGCAGGCTGCCGCACGCGATGTGCATCAGCGTCTCGTTGATCGACACGCCGCCCGAGACGGTCTCGCGCATCACGCGGTCGATCGTCGCGGCGTCCTCGTCGAACAGGTACAGCGCGAGCGGGCGCGGCCGCGCGTTCACGTAGGCGATCGCTTCTTCCACCGTTTCGTACGGCACGAGCGGCAGCAGCGGCCCGAAGATTTCTTCCTGCATCAGCTGCGATGTGCCCGGCGCGTGCGTGATCGCGCATGGCGCGAGGCGGCGCGACGCCGGATCGGACGGCGCGTCGACGAGCGGGTGCAATTGCGCGCCGGCCGCCTGCGCGTCGCTCGCGAGCCGCTGCAGCCGCGCGAAGTGGCGCTCGGTGGCGATCGACGTGTAATCGGCATTGCGCGCGAAATCCGGATACATCTTTTCGAGCCGCATGCGCGCCCGCTCGATGAACGCCGCTTCCATGCCGCGCGGCAGCAGCACGTAGTCGGGCGCGATGCAGGTCTGGCCGGCGTTCAGCGTCTTGCCCGCGACGATCGCGTCGACCGCCGCGTCGAAGCGCGCGTCCGGCCCGACGATCGCCGGCGACTTGCCGCCGAGCTCGAGTGTGACGGGCGTCAGGTGTTCGGCGGCGGCGCGCATCACGTGACGGCCGACCTGTGTCGAGCCGGTGAACAGAAGGTGGTCGAGCGGCAGCGCGCTGAACGCCGCGCCGACTTCGGCATCGCCGTTGACGACGGCGACGTGGTCGCGCGCGAAGGTCTTTGCGATCAGCTGCTCGAACAGCGCGGACGTTCTCGGCGTCAGTTCGGACATCTTGACGATCGCGCGATTGCCGGCCGCGAGCGCGCAGATCAGCGGGCCGGCGGCCAGCAGCACCGGATAGTTCCACGGCACGACGATGCCGACGACGCCGAGCGGCTGCGGAATCACTTTCGCGCGCGCCGGGCGCAGCCACTTGTTCATCGGCCGGCGCATCGGCTTCATCCAGCGCTCGCCGTGCCTGAGCGCCTCGGCGATCTCTTCCTTCGCCATCCAGATTTCCGACAGCAGCACTTCCTGCTTCGCGCGATGGCCGAAATCCGCGCTGATCGCATCGGCGAGCGCGTCGGCGTGGCCGAGCAGCATCGCGTGCAGTGCGCGCAGGTGCATCGCGCGCGTCTCCCAGGACGGATACGGCGCACGCAGGTAAGCGGCGCGCTGGTCGTGCAGCAGCGCGGTCAGCGCGGCGAATTCGGGCAGATCGTTTTTCATGTCGTCTCCTCCAGTTGGGCGTGGCGGCCGGCGGAATCGCGCATCACGAATCCATGTATCTTGAATTTAGTTCACGCGCACGTTTAGAGGAATCGCTCTTGAATCAGCGCACCGCGCGGGTGCTCGGCATTTCTACCATGCGCGAACACAACAACACAGATCCGGCCGAGCCGGGCGCGATTCATGACATGAAGGAGACGTGACATGGACTACGACTACGTGATCACCGACGCGACCGTGCTGCGCGTCGGCTTCGACGGCAAGCGCGCGATCGGCGTGACGGTGTCGCGCAACGGCCGGGCGCGCCGCGGGGCGATACGGTGAGCGCGGTGCGCGGTCGCTGACCGGCGCGCTCACCGGTGCTCAGGCAAACGTATCGACGAGGCCGACGCTTTGCTGGGTCGCGACGGTGGCCGTGGAGGCTGCGGCGTCCACCACGGTGCCGCCGCCCGTCGACGCGCCGTTGCCGCGCCGGGCCGACTGGCCGCCGCCGAACGCTTGCTGCGCGTTTTGCTGGGACGACGCGAAGCCGCCGTCGCTGACGGTCGCGCTGCCGAGGCCGAGGCCGCCGGCTTCCATCGCTTCACGCAGCTTCGGCAGCGCGGCCTCGACCGCGTCGCGCACCTGCGCGTGCTGCGACACGAACAGCGCGTGCGCATGATTGTCGGCGACCTGCAGCACGACCTGCAGCGGACCGAGATCCGGCGGGTTGAGCGTCAGCTCGGCGCTTTGCTGGTGCGCGTTCGACAGGAACACGACTTTCTGGCTCAGCGCTTCCGTCCAGTCGGTGGTGCCGACTTGCGGCGCCAGCGAGTGCGTCGTCGCGGCGGAGTTTGCGACCGGCGACTGCGCCGCGCTCAGGTTCTGCTGCTGGGCGACGGCCGTCGCCGCGGCGAGCGTCGAGCTGGCCGTATCCGTCGTCGCGTCCTGCGTGGCGGCAAGCGCGTGCGATGCGTCGGCCTTCGCGGCGGCGTCGGCCTGCAGCGCCGGCGTGGCAGCCGCTTGCGCCTGCGGTGCGGCGAGCGCGTCCTTTGCATCGGCGAGCGTCTTGCCGAAGGTCGGCGTCTTCGACGTGAGCGCCGACGCCGTGGACGTCGCGCCCGGCTGCGCGGCAGCCCCGCTCACCGACGGCACCGCGACCCCGCCGCCCGTGAGCTTCGCGAGCGCCGCGTGCAGCGCGTCCTGGCTCGTCGCGGGGGGGCCGTCGCCCGCGGTTTGCGTGGCATTCTGCGCGGCGCCTGCGACTGCATTCGCGGCCGTATTCGCCGCGCCGGCGAGCATCTGCTGTGCGTCGGCGGCTGTCTGCGCGGCAGTCGTTGCGGCATTCGCGGCATTCGTCGCGGCATTCGCGACAGTCGTCGCGGCGTCGGGGCGCGCCTGCAGCTGGGCCTGCACGGCCGCAGCGGCGGCGAACGCGGCGGCATCGGGGTTCACGGCGTTGGTCGTGGTGCCGTCGTGGGACTTGCCGGACGGCTTCGTGCCGTCCGCGACCGTGGACGTCGAGCCCGATGCCGCATTCGTCGACGACGCGTTGCCTGACGCAGCGGAATTGTGCGAGGTGACGCTTTGCTGCAGCGTCTGCGCGAACGGCTGCTGGCTCGCTGCCGACGCGTCGCTCGCGGCGGCGGACGAATCGGACGCGCTGGTAGCCTGGCGGACGGCCTTGATCGCGGAGTTGGCGGTGTCGAGCAGCGCACCGAGCATGGACAGTGAAGGCATGAGGTATCTCTCGGTCGAAAGCGGACGATTACATCGAGTTCGCCGCGTCGGCCCGCATGCGCAGGACCTTGGCGGCGTGTTCGTCGGCTTCGCGCTGTTCGTGCTTCGCGGTGCGGCGGGCTTCCTGCGTCACGCCGCGCGCCTGCAGGATTTCATACGAGCCGACAGTGCGTTTCTTTTGCTGCCAGTGCGGGCGGGCTTCGTCGATGCGCGCCTCGGCGGTCGCGAGCACGCGGCGCTGTTGCGTGATCGCCGCGTCGAGCGTGTCGATGAACGCCTGGAAATTCCGCCAGTCGCCGGCAGGCATCCCGCTTTGCGCGGATTGCGCGAAACGGGCGTGATATTCGTCGCGATAGCGCAGCAGCGCGTCGAGCTGGTTGACGGCGTCGGTGCGCTCGCGCTGCGCGACGCCGAGCTGCTTGGTCGCGGCGTCGAGGTCTTCGTTCGCGCGATCGAGCAGGATCTGCATGGGAAAGCCCTTGGCCATGAGCGTCAGCCTCCTTGAGTGTCGAACAGGGCATCGAGCGCGGTGAGGCTCGATGCGAACGGCGCGCATTCGCGAAAGCCCTGCTGCAGGAAGGCCTCGATGCGCGGGTAGAGCGCGATCGCGCGGTCGAGCTGCGTGTCGCGCCCCGGCGCGTAGGCGCCCACCGCGATCAGGTCGCGGTTGCGCTGGTAACGCGACAGCATCTGCTTGAACTGACGCACCCGGTCGAGGTGCGCGTCGTCGATCAGCGCGGTCATCGCGCGGCTGATCGACGCTTCGATGTCGATCGCCGGATAGTGACCAGCTTCGGCGAGCGCACGCGACAGCACGACGTGGCCGTCGAGGATCGCGCGCGCGGAGTCGGCGATCGGGTCCTGCTGGTCGTCGCCTTCGGTCAGCACGGTGTAGAACGCGGTGATCGAGCCGCCGCCTTCGGGGCCGTTGCCGGTGCGCTCGACGAGCGCGGGCAGCTTCGCGAACACCGATGGCGGATAACCTTTCGTCGCCGGCGGCTCGCCGATCGCGAGCGCGATCTCGCGCTGCGCCATCGCGTAGCGGGTCAGCGAATCCATCAGCAGCAGCACGTGCTTGCCCTGATCACGGAAATATTCGGCCAGCGAGGTCGCGTACGCCGCGCCCTGCATCCGCAGCAGCGGCGACACATCGGCGGGCGCGGCGACCACGACCGAGCGTGCGAGCCCGTCCTCGCCGAGGATCTGCTCAATGAACTCCTTCACTTCGCGGCCCCGTTCGCCGATCAGGCCGATCACGATCACCTCGGCGCTCGTGTAGCGCGCCATCGTGCCGAGCAGCACCGACTTGCCGACGCCGGAGCCGGCAAAGAGGCCCATCCGCTGGCCGCGCCCGACGGTGAGCAGCCCGTTGATCGCGCGCACCCCGACGTCGAGCACGTGATGGATCGGCTCGCGTTCGAGCGGGTTGATCGATGGGGCGGATAGCGGCGCGTCGACCTTCGAGGTCAGCGGGCCGAGATTGTCGAGCGGGCGGCCCGACGCGTCGACGACGCGCCCGAGCATGCCCCAGCCGACCGGCAGCCGCTTCGCGCCCGACAGCGGATCGGCGATCGGCGCGCTTTCGAGCGGCCACACGCGCGCGCCGGGCAGCACGCCGGAGACTTCGGTCGTCGGCATCAGGAACAGGCGCTCGCCCGAGAACCCGACAACTTCCGCTTCCGCTCTGGACAGCGAGCTGCCGGGTGGCAGCTCGATCATGCATTCGGCGCCGACCGACAAGCGCAGGCCGACTGCTTCGAGCACGAGGCCCGCGGCACGGGTGAGGCGCCCGCACGGGCGCATCGGCAGCGCGCGCGCGTTCAGCGCG